>Ga0209059_1000196_pt1 | contig 26129 bp, 18 predicted proteins | sample GraSoiAngelo_151_FD_186165 | JGI IMG/M metagenome (GOLD analysis project Ga0209059, IMG submission 186165) | Grasslands soil microbial communities from the Angelo Coastal Reserve, California, USA - 14_1009_12_20cm (SPAdes) (version 2) | ecosystem: Environmental > Terrestrial > Soil > Grasslands ...
CGGAGGGACAAACGCGCGAAGGTTATTTGCGCGAGCTTTGTTACAAAGGTCTGGAAGAGCGCTACGGCGAGCGCGCCAAGATCGACAATCAACTGCGCGAGCGCCTCGCTTATGAACTAGGCGTGCTCGAGAAAACGGGATTTGTCAGTTACATCCTGATCGTTTGGGATTTCATTCACTTCGCCAAAGGGCGTGGAATTCCGGTCGGACCAGGCCGCGGATCGGCCGCGGGATCGCTCATCGCTTATGTGCTCGGGGTCACCGATATCGATCCGTTGCAGTACGGGTTGCTCTTCGAACGCTTTCTCAATCCGGATCGGGTGTCGCCGCCGGACATCGATGTCGATTTTTGCGAAGCGCGCCGTGGAGAAGTCCTCGAATACGTGCGGCAAAAATACGGCGAGCGTCGCGTCGCTCAGATTATCACTTTCGGCAAATTGAAGGCGAAAAGCGTAGTGCGCGATGTTGGACGCGTGATGGGGATGAGTTACCGGGATGCGGACCGCATCGCGCGCATGATTCCGAATGAGCTCAATATCACCCTCGATTCGGCGGCGGAAAAAAATTCGGAATTGAAGCGCGCCGTCGCGACCGAGCCGCAAACGAAGCAGCTCTTCGAGTACGCAAAGATACTCGAAGGATTATCACGCAACGCTGGGGTCCACGCGGCCGGCGTTGTCATCGCCGATCGTGATTTGTCCGATTACATCCCGCTCTGCCGCGATGTGAAAGGCAACGACGTGATCAGTCAGTATCCAATGGGCCCGCTGAACGATCTCGGTCTGCTCAAGATGGATTTTCTCGGGTTGAAAACACTGACCGTAATCGAGGACACGCTGGCGTTGATCCACAAACGCGAGCCGGCGTTTTCACTCAAAGACATCCCGCTCGATGACGCGGCCTCGTTCAGTCTCTACAACCGCGGCGAAACGATTGGTTTGTTCCAGATGGAATCCGGCGGGATGACAAATTTGTCGAAACAATTCGAGGTCAAGAAGCTCGACGACATCATCGCATTGATCGCGCTTTATCGGCCGGGGCCGATGGAACTGATTCCTGAATACGTAAGAGCGAAGAAGGGAGTCACCCCGATTAAATATTTGCATCCGCTGCTGGAAGAAATCTGCGCCGACACCTACGGGGTCATGATTTACCAGGAGCAAGTGATGGCGGCAGCGAGCAAACTCGCCGGCTACTCGCTCGCGCAAGCTGATCTACTTCGCCGCGCGATGGGCAAAAAAGACAAGAAAACCATGGCGAAAGAGCGCAGCAATTTTATTGAAGGTTGCGCGCGCACTAACAAGATCCCGGGGAAAAAAGCCAACGCCATCTTCGATTTGCTCGAAAAATTTGCCGGCTACGGCTTCAACAAAAGCCACAGCGCGGCTTATGGCGTGATCAGTTATCAGACGGCCTATTTGAAGGCGCACTATCCGGTCGAGTTCATGGCCGGACTGTTGAGCAACGAAATCAACAACACCGATAAAATTTCGGTGTTCGTCGGCGAATGCAAACGAATGGGAATTTCGATTTTGCCGCCGGACATCAATAAGAGCGGTTTGAAATTTGTTCCCGAAACGCAGGACGGCAAGATGGCGATTCGCTACGGACTGGCTGCAATCAAAAACGTTGGCGAAGCCGCGATGGCGATGTCGATCCAGGAACGGGAGCGGGCAGGGGGTTACACTTCGCTGGAAGATTTTTGTGGAAGGATCGGAACGCGCATCGCCAATCGCAAAATGCTGGAAAGCCTGGTTAAGGCCGGCGCATTTGATTTTGTTGGACGCGACCGCGCGGAACTTTTTGCCTGCATCGACGAATCACTTTCCTGTGCCGCCGCAGCGCAGCGCGATCGCACCGTCGGACAAGTTTCATTGTTCGACGAAGCGACCCATGCCGCGACGACCAAAAAGCGCGTCGTGACGCCGTGGGGCGATCACGAAAGGCTCTCTTACGAAAAAGAGCTCCTTGGATTTTATGTGAGCGGACATCCGCTCGACGCTTATGCCGATCTCCTCGCGACGAAAAATTATCAACCAATTGGTTCGTTAGGCAATCTGGACGACCGCTCGCAGTTCAGAATCGGCGGTGCGATTGTTCAAGTTGAAAAGAAATTCACGCGCAGAGAGGGCAAACCATTCGCGGTGGTGTGGGTCGAAGATCAGACTGGCGCGCTCGAGGTCGTGGTCTGGAACGACGTCTACATTACAGTTTCGGAAATTCTCGTCCCCGGTCGAGTGGTGGAAGTACGCGGAACAATCGACACCCGCGGCGATCTGCTGCGCGCGACCGCGCAAAAAATAAAAGTGCCGAGCGCGGACAAACCAAACGGCGCATCGAACGGGATTGAAAGATCGACATCCGCCGAAAGTGAGCCGGCCGTGCTCCTGCAGTTTTCGCCGGCGACGACGACTGAAGAATTGCGGGAAGTGCGCGAACTTCTGGCCAGCTCACCTGGCCACCGCCGAGTACAACTGCTTTTCGATCGGCCCAATGGCGAACCGTTGCGTGTCGAGGCCGGCTCAGAATTGCGTGTCGAGCTGACCCGCGATTTGGAGCAGAGACTAATGCGCTGGTTGGTAACAACGAAATCCGAGCGGCGCACTGTCCCGCTCGATTCTGCGGCCTAACGGCGCCGTTTCTGTTTGCGGGCGCTGGGTGGCGAAGGTTGCGGCCGCGGAGGCACGCCGATATTAAAGGCTTCGCCTTGCGGCGTGGTCCCGGCACAGAAATGGAATTCCCTCGCCGATTGAGTAGTGATGGGCGCGACCGAGGCAGTTCCTTTTTCTTTTAACGCCACCTTCCAGTTGTCACCGAACAAGTTGCCCCGGAACTCGAGCTCTTCGATCGTTGGCGCAAGCGTGACATCGACTGGCACGATCTCGATTCGGCGCACACAATCCTGAACACTCGCGCTGGTGTCAAAAATCGGAGTCGCACTCGAAATTCTTACAACAACATCTTTGCTGTAGCGGAAATCAACTTCGCCCTTCAACGAAAGATCGACATCCTTGGTCGTGGCATTCAGGAACTCGAGCGCGCTGTGGTCGCCGCTAAAAGTCATTCGTCCACTCGCGCGGATCAGATCGAGCGGCGCATTTTGCAGGACTCCGTTGAGCAGCTGCACTTCGCCAGCGATGCCCGGATGCTCGAGGTTCTGACTGAGAGAGATCGTTCCGCTCAAGATTCCTTCATTGAAAATTGCCGGATGCAGAAATTGAGGAGCGCTGGCGAGGACGACCGCGGGAAAACGAATGGTCGCCTCCAGCGGGGACGCCAGGAATGTTTTCCAGTCCTGGCCGATTTTTAATGAAAATTTCGCCGCCAAATCGACCGGACTCGATCCGGGCAAAGTGAAAACGGCCTGCGTGTCCCACGAACCGGAAGAGATTTTGGTGTTAAGCTGGACCGGAATGGCCGCTCCATTCGAGTTGGCGCCACCGAGTAAGAAATATTCGGATGCATCGCCAACCTTTGCCTCCATGCTGCCGGAGTAATTATTGTCGTGCGAGATGTCGATTTTGCCTTGCGCGCGGATGAAATCTTTTTTGCGCACCAGCTCGAACTGCTCGAGCTCGAGCGCATCGGCTTTCAGGTTAATTTTCGCCGTTAGCCGGTCGATTTGTCTCTTAAACAGGGACAACGAGTTTCCGCTGGCGGTAAGGAATCCGCCGACTTTGCGCTCCCGGGCGTTGAGCGTTCCTTCGATTGCGATCGCGCCTGCGAAATCGCGTGGGCCGGCGCCGAAAAGTTCCGCGAATTGTCCGAGATCAGTGACCTTTCCCAGGATTTGGCCGCGAAAATCGGGATTGAGCCAGTCGGCCGATTTGGAGGGGATGGCGCCTTCCCCGCTCATGCTGAGTTCGTTCTGGCGCTGTTTGATGTAGAGCTGTTGAAGCTGGATCTGCCGATTGTAAAAAATCGCGCCGAGCATAATCACGTCGGCGGCGCGATTATGCCAGCTCAGTCCGTTCAGTTCAGTCCAAACGGAAGCGGTTCCGAGCATTGGATCTCGCGGGTCGCCACGAAAAGTGAAATTGCAGGCGCGCAGTGAACCGCCGAGCCGATCGGTGAATCCAAGGGCCTCGGAAGTTTGCGCGAGCGAAATGCCACTGGCGGTGCCGGCAACATTCCAGATCGAATGCTCTCCCGGCCATTCGTTGGAAATGCTTGCGCGAATTTTGCCGCCAAGAACGTCGAGATCAAATTGGAGATCGGCGCGTTCTTTTTCAAGTCGCGACAAGTCGATAGTAATGGATTGAAGATCGAGGCCACGGGCGAGATTCATCCCACCGACAGTGAGACGATCTTCCTGCCATTTAGTCGCGCCGCGCAATTGCGAAAAGGTTTGTCGCAGTAACGGCGATGTGATCGTGAATTCGCCAGCGGAGAACCGGCCGGCTTCGATTTGATTCCCGGAAATCGATGCATTACGCAGAAGGACGACGTTCGGACCGTTTTCAACTCTCAAATCGAGATGGCCGATATCGAAATTGACCGGAAGTAACGTTTGCAGCGCCGTCCAATTGAAATGCGCCGGCCGGACGCTTTGCGAGTAATCGCGGCGAATTTCAGCGCGCGCTCTTTGGATCGACAACGTCCGAACGCCGTCGCCACGGCCGGTCAGGATTTTTGCAAGACTCGGATGAAGAATCGTCTGCTCAGCATTGAGCTCGATTTGAGTTGCAGCGCCCGGCTTACTTGTGACCCGGATCCGCACGATTGAAACAGGTCGGAGAAGGGGCGCGGAGATTTTGCCAAGCTCGATTTTCAACTGCTGACGATGCGCCTGCCAGTGCAACCACAGCCGTAGCCCATTAGAAACAACAAACGGGGCGAAGACGATCGTGCCCAGCAGCACGATCAAAGTGGCGAGCGAGATCAACAACAGACGATTTTTGGGCATCCGCGCCCACTGCTTTAACGGCAAATCCGCTACAGGCAAAGCAGCTTCGCAAATTATCCTACTGATTGGTGACCGGCGATTCGACCCGGGCCGCGTTTGTGAAGACAAGCTTCAGAGCCTGGCGGGCGCGGATTCGTTTGGTCAATTGACGCTGCAATTCCTTTTCCGCTTCCGCGGGTAATTCTATTTCCATCGCCTGACGGCGCGCCATTTCCGGAAGCTGAGCGAGTTCATTCTCGAGATCCGCGCCGGTGATCCGGTTCCAAAGACCATTTTCGAGCCTGAGCACATCCACGTGCTTTTCCTCGATCCCGACAATTTCGGCATGCGGAAGTTGGATCAAGATTTCGTCAGGACGCACATCAACCGCCACATCCTGTCGCAAATCGAAGCCCGCTTTTACGATAAACGTTCCGCTTAACTTGATCCGTTTGGAGCTGCCGGCCCAGCTATGCAGAAATTCCCGTTTTACCTTCAACTGCCGCGTGAGGATCGCCAGTTCAGCCGTGGACGTCGCTTGATCGACCACAGTCCGGTTGTTGACCGTGATCCGCGGTTGCAAATGCGCGATGTCGATGAAAGCGGAACGCAAATCTTTTCCGAGCCGCTCCAAGTCTTCCGTCCCCTGACCGATGGTGCGCGCGGGCCACGTTTCCAACCGCACGAAAATGAGAACGACTGCCGCCGTGACAATCAATACAACTAATGTCAACGCGACTGGCCAAGAGAAGCGTCCCGATGTTTCTGGCTGCAACATTGGATGTTGGATATTCGACGTTCGGCCTTGGGTGTTATCTTCAATTCAACCCCAAAAAAGTACCGCCCCCCACGCCCGATGGGCGTGAAGGGCGGCTGTTCCCCCCAGAACAATCTTCCAAATCTGGCCAGCTACTACCCGAGCTTAAACGTTGTCGCAACAAAAATTTCTATAAATTGTACCGGCTCTCTTAGGAGGGCCTGGTGGACGAGGTAAGGATGTCGATCTTAAGGGTTGCTCGTTTCCCTTGGCATCGCGAACAATCTCCGGACACTTGCGGAATCTGACGATGCGCGTTTTACTTTTACATGCGCAATTTGCGTCCGGAAAAACCGCGCAGCCTCGCCGGATCCCTCCTGGTCGCGCATCCGAATATGCTCGATCCAAACTTTCGGCGCGCGGTTCTTTTTATTTCGGCGCACGATCCGGATGACGGCGCGATTGGGGTGATTATTAATCGGCCACTGGACAAAAGCGTGGCGGATTTGGTGAGCGAAACACCACCGCAGAATCTGGCGGATGTCCCGGTTTTTTTTGGCGGCCCGGTCGGGAATAATCAGTTGATGCTGGCAGCATTCGAATGGCACAAGGGCGAAGGCCTTAAATTAAATCAGCAATCACTCAACGCCGACGAACCTGTCGCGGGCGCTGCCGATGGCGCGCCTTCGATCTTCGCGTTTCTCGGTTATGCCGGGTGGAGCGCCGGACAACTTGAGGCCGAGATGAAAGAAAAAGCGTGGATCGTGCAAAAGCCCAGCCGTGCTGCTTTAAGATCGGAGCGGCTCTCGCGGCTTTGGTTCGACATCATGAACCGGCTCGGTCCCTGGTACCGAATGCTTGCCGCCGCGCCGGACGATCCGTCGCTCAATTGAGTGACGAGTGAGATGTGACGAGTGACGCGTCACGGATGTTTTGTCTTGTCACTTGTCACTCGCCACTTATCACTTGCTGAGTGGTCATCGGCATTCCCAAAGAAATTAAAGAACAGGAACAGCGCACCGCGCTCGTCCCTTCAGCGGCGGAGCTGTTGACGAAACGCGGCCACACTGTGCTGGTGGAGAAAAGCGCCGGCGTTGGATCTGGTTATCCGGACGAGGAATATCGAAAAGCCGGTGCAGAGATTGTCGATCTTGCCAAAGATGTTTTCGCGCGCGCCGACATGATCGTGAAAGTGAAGGAACCGCTCCCAGCTGAATTTCCGCTTTTGCGCAAAGGACAGATTCTTTTTACCTATCTTCATCTCGCCGCAAGCAAAGCGCTCACCGACGCGCTTCTCAAATCCGGCGTGACTGCCGTTGCCTACGAAACCATTCAGGTCGGCAATCGTCTGCCGTTACTTGAGCCGATGAGCGAAATCGCGGGGCGCATGTCGGTGGTGATGGGAGCGTATTTTTTGGCGAAGCATAATGGTGGCAGCGGCGTTTTGCTTGGCGGGGTACCGGGAGTGTTGCCCGGGCGCGTTGTTGTTATTGGCGGCGGCACTGCCGGTGTGAACGCGGCGCGGATGGCGACCGGGCTCGGAGCGGACGTGACAATTCTCGAAGTCGATCTTGAGCGAATGCGATTTCTCGACATCACCATGGGCAGCGCGCACACACTTTATTCGAGCGAGTCGCATCTGCGCGAGCTTATGCCGAATGTCGATCTCCTGATCGGAGCTGTCCTGGTCCCGGGAGCGAAAGCGCCAAAACTGATCACGCGCGCGATGTTGAGGGCGATGAAAGCGGGCAGCGTCCTCGTGGACATTGCCATCGATCAAGGCGGCTGCGCCGAAACATCGCGGCCAACAACGCATTTGCAGCCGACGTATGTTGAAGAGCGCGTCACGCACTATTGCGTCGCCAACATGCCGGCGGCGTACGCGCGCACGGCAACGCAAGCGTTGACCAATATCACCTATCGTTACGTCGAATTACTTGCGGATCTCGGATTGGACGAGGCGTGTAAAAAACAGCCCGCGCTGATTGGCGGTATCAACACCCGAGACGGCAAGCTGACGTGTCGGGCAGTGGCCGAGGCGCATGGACTGAAATACGAGGCGCCTTTGTAAATCGCACAGCCGAATTGCATTCTTGCCGCGAAACATTATGTGACGGAGTTTTTCCAACTATGAAGAAATACCTTTGCATCCTGGTGGGCGCCGCACTTCTCGCGGCTTGCGAACAGAAAACTGAAACCGCCGCGCCGGCGACAAGCGCTTCCCCCGAAGCGACCACTGGCACGACGACGAGCCCTTCGCCGACCCCTTAAATAATTAGCGTCCAAATACGTCCAACACTTACATGAACAAATACATCTGCCTCTTAATGGGTGCCGCGCTTTTGGCGGCTTGTGAGCAAAAGGAGACGACGGTAACCAATCCGCCTGCCGAAAAGACGGAGAAGAAGGAGACGAACACGACAATCGTCAATCCGTCGCCCGCCACCAAGACCGAGACGAAGACGGACATCAACGTCAACACTTCTCCTTCTCCGTAAACGGCGGATCTGATCATTTGTGAAGTCTTTTGTTCCGCGCCTGCGGGACGAAAGACTTTTGATGTGCCGATGATGACTCGCCGCTTTTCTTGATAGATCGACAACGCTAAGATCGACAATCGTGATGCCGGCGAGGCAGTTTGCATTCCCCGAAAATCGCAGACTGACGCGACCAGCAGAGTTCGAGCACGTCAAAAAGAACGGCCGCGTGCATCGCGGCCGGCTACTCGTGATTAGCGTCGTTTTATTGAACGATGGCGGTCCTTTTCGGGCGGGATTTGTTACCTCGCGTGAGCTCGGATCCGCGGTTGTGCGCAACCGCGTGCGCCGTCGCCTGCGTGAAATCGTTCGCAAACGTCAGCGCGAGATCGCTCCGGCGACATGGATCGTGACGATCGGGCGAGCGAGTGCTGCCCACGCGAGCTATGAGCAGTTGGAAGCTGAGTGGTTGCGTCTGGCCAAGCGCGCTTCTATTCTAGCGACTCGATGCTGAAAGTTTTACGTGGGTTGATTCGGTTTTATCAACTGACAATTTCGCCCATGCTCTCGACGCTGGGCGGTCCTGGATCGGGTTGTCGCTTTGAGCCGACCTGCTCGCATTATTTTTTAGAGGCGGTCGAAACGCACGGCATTATCTCAGGGGGCTGGCTCGGTTTAAAACGTTTGGCGCGCTGTCATCCGTGGGGCGGCTCCGGACAAGATCCGGTCCCGAAACAAATTTGCGCTCGAAGGGTTGCCAACTCGCTGGTCTGTGAATAACGGGCGCCACCAATTTTATGGATCGAACCGCGTGGATCGTCGTTATACTTTGCGTCATCGGTTTACTGACGTGGACTTGGTGGACGGGCAAACACCAGCCGCCGCGTCCCGTGCCGCCCGCGTTGTCCCCAACCCCGCTGCCACTTGCAACCGCTAGCGCATCGGCGGCTCCTCTAACCCCACCTTCACCGACCGCAGCCGCGACTGCGACTCCGGCAGCTGAAGCGACTCCGGCGTTCGCTGAAAAGGCCGAAATTTTGCGAAATGACGATGTCGAACTTCGCCTAACGAATCGCGGCGGCGGCATTCGCGAAGCAACTTTGGTCAATCAGATCGGCCAGGGTGATCAGCGCGTTATCGTTAATTCTAAAGATCAGCTGCCAATCGGCGCGATGATCGAACAACCGAACGCGCCCAAACTGGATGAGTTTGCGTTGAGCCGGGAAGCGGATGGCAGTGTTAAATGTGAGCGGAACGCCGACAACGTCATCGTTCGAAAGAAATTTTTCTTTCCGCCGAGCAAGGAGAAGAAAGACAACTTTCTTGCTGAGATGGATGTTGATCTTGTGAACGGCGGTGCGCAGCCGTACACGAATCCTGGTTACTTCGTGGCGCTTGGGTCAGCGGCGCCGATTCACCCGAAAGATTATTCGTATTACACCAGACTCGTTTGGTGTCTCGACGGCAAGGCGAAGGGAGTCGATGTCAATTGGTTCGGCGGGGGGAGCGGATTTTTCGGAATTGGGCAGCGCGCGCCGCAGCCGTTTTATCAACAAGACCTCGCCAATGCCGATTGGACGGCGGTCAGCGATCAATTTTTTACCACGCTCATCGCGCCGTTGACCGCGAAAGCCAACGGGGTTTGGGGCCGCCGTTTCGATATTTCGCCTGAACAAAAAATGTACGGACTTACCGGCGCATTGCGGATGTCCGGTTTTCAATTGCCGCCCGGCCAAACTTATAGTGCGCGCTTCGAAATTTGGGCAGGACCCAAACTCTATCATCGTCTCGCTCAGCTCGATCACAACGAAGCCGAGATCATGGATTTTGGAATATTTAAGATCGTTAGCCAGTTTCTCCTCAATTTTCTCAACTGGCTCCACGGTTTTCTCGGTTCTTATGGCGCATCCATTCTCGCGCTCACCGCCATTATTAAGATCGTGCTCTGGCCGCTCCAAAATAAAGCCAACCTTTCGATGCGGCGGATGTCGCTCCTGAATCCGAAAATTCAGGAGCTGCGCGAAAAATACAAGGACGATCCGACGCGCATGAACCAGGAAGTGATGAAGCTCTACAAGGATTATGGGATCAATCCGGTCGGCGGCTGTTTGCCGATGATGATTCAAATCCCGATTTTCTTCGGGCTCTTCAAAATGCTCGGCCAGGCGGTTGAACTGCGAAACGCGCAATTTTTGTGGGTGCACGATTTGTCGCAACCGGACACCGTTGCGTATTTGCCCGTGCTCGGCTGGCCCATCAACATCATCCCGCTTTGCATGGCCGCGAGCCAGATCTGGCTGATGGCGATGACGCCGAAGACGGGCGACGCCACGCAGCGCCGCGTGATGATGTTTACGCCGCTGATCTTTCTGTTTATCTGCTACAATTTTGCCGCGGCTCTGGCATTGTATTACACCACGCAAAACCTTTTCAGTATCGTGCAATTTTACTACAACAAACGCCAACCGATGCCGACGCTGGAAAAACGCGTGTCCGCCGGAAAACGAAAATGATGACGCCGAAAGAATTGCTCGACACCATCCTTGGTTATCTCGGCTTCGTCGTTCAAATCGAAGAGTCGCAGAACGAAGCGGGCAATCCGGTCCTGCAAATTTACACCGAGGAAAGCCGCCGTTTGATTGGACGCGACGGCGAAACGCTGGAAGCATTGCAATTCTTGCTCAACCGCCTCTTGCAGGCGAAGGACAAAGACGCGCCGAAAGTTGTCGTTGATTGCGAAATGTATCGCTCAATGCGCGAAGACCGGATTGTGCAACGCGTTCGTGAACTTGCTGAGCGCGTGCGCGCCACTGGACGATCACTTCAGCTTGAACCGATGAACTCCTACGAGCGCCGCATCGTCCACAACGCTTTCAAAGACGATCCGGACATCGCGACCTGGAGTCCATCTGATTCCGCGCGAATCAAACAGATCACGTTACTCAGGCGCCAGCCGAAAAAAGAACCGGCGCAGTCCGCGCCGCAAAGTTAATTCGGTGCGAAGCGGGCCGCTTCTTTCGCTTCACCGGATTTTATCTCGGGCCGCCAGCGGAATTTTTGGAGAAATGGGTTTGCTTTACCTTCGACTGCGTCGGCGGTGATCTCGCCTAAAACCGGCGCGAATTTGAATCCATGTCCGCAATCCCCGGTTGAGATCACTAAATTCGAACGCTGCGGATCGGCTGCGATCCAAAAATCTCCGTCGTTCGTGTCGCAATACATGCAGACGCGCGTGTAAACGATCGCCGCCTCAGCCAGCGCGGGGATTGTCGATCTTAGAAATTCGCGCAAAGCGTTCTCGTCTTCAGCAGTAACAACGCGCTCTGCAGAATCCGGTGACATCTCGCGCCCGGGACCGTGGTTCGCGATTTTGACGACGCCCTGGTTCAGCGGGAAGCCGTAGTAGCCCGTCGTCGAAATATCCGCTCCGAAAAATGGAAAGCGCTCCGGCAAAAAAAGCTCCGGCTTGTCCGGTTTGAGATGAAAAACCGGGTGCCCCGTCGCCCGGAGAAATTTTTTTGTGAATGGCAGCACGTACGGCGTCCACGCGCCGGCCGCGATCACGACTGCGTCTCCGTTGATTCGATGGCGATTGTCCAAAACAACTCCATGGACGCGATCATCGTTTTCATTGAGCGCGACGAACTTCGCTCGTTCGCGCAGTTCAACGCCAATCGATTTCGCGTGTTCGACTAGTGTCGCAACCACGCGGCCGCTTTCGACATAACCCGCATCCGGATCAAAGAAGCCGTCCTGAAATCGGTCCGGAGCGAACGCTGGAAAACGCTCATGGAACGTGAACGAATCGAATCTTTCTAACCGGTGTCCCAGTTTTTCCAAGACGCGACAGCTCTCATATTCAAAATCGCCGGGCCGCATCGGGTGCTGGCAAACGAACAAAACGCCCGTCTCGTGATAGAGCTCGACGCCGAACTCGCTGTTCCATTTTCGCCAAAGCTCGATGCAACGCTCGGCGAGCGCAGTGTAATCTTCGTCCGGACCATAAGCGGCTCGAACCGCTTTGCTGATATCGGTCGAAGCGGCGAGTGGATGGGGCAGGGGACCAGGGTCGACAAGCGTAACCTGATGGCCGCGTTTTTTTAACTCTATCGCGGAAGTAACTCCGTTAATCCCTGCACCGACAACAATTACCTTCGCCATCTCTCTATTGCTTTGATTTCCCTCTCCGGTTTTAAGGGAGAGGGTAGGGTGAGGGTTGCTTCTATGAACCGGAAACTCCTCACCTCAATCCTCTCCTCTTTGAAAGAGGAGAGGCGGAGAAAAAAGTGATCGAGCAATTCAAACTAGGTTCCGAATTCGAAGATGATTTTGCCGCTGCGTTTGCTTTGCGCCGCGTGCGCCACGGCCGCTTTCGCATCCTCAATCGGGTAAGCCTTCTCGACTTTCGTCTTTAGTAGACCGCGCTTGGCCATGTCGAACAGCCGCTTAAATGCTTCCATTCGTTCCTGCATCGTCGCGTCGTCGTACCATTTATTGATCCAGATTCCGCGGAACCGGAGGTCTTTGAAAATGAGCAGACCGGTCGGAATTTTTAAAGGCTGTAAACTCATTGCGCCAAACGAGACCAGCGTTCCTCCAAACGCGAGACAATTGGCCAGACGCAGCGCGCTCTCGCCGCCGACGGCATTTAAGCCGAGACGAATCGCCGCGCCGCTCGTCGCATCTTTTACTTCGTCGCGCAATTTTTCGCCATCGACCAGAACGACATCGCCGCCTTCGCCGCGCAATTCATCGATCAACTCCGCGCGCCGCACCACATTCACTGTTTTGTAACCGAGCTCGTGTGCAATTTGAATCACTGCCCGGCCCGCCGCCGAGTTTGCCGCATTTTGAATTAACCAATCGCCGCGGGCAAGATCGACATAATCATGGAGCAAACGCCACGCGGTCATTGGATTAATTTTCAACATCGCCGCGTGCACTGGCTCAATCTCCGGCGGCACGGCTACGAGTTCACTTGCTTTGACCGCGAGCGCTTCCCGCCAGGTCCCGATGTTGTGCGGCAAAATCACCAGCGCACCTTGGGTGATGGTCGAGACGTCGGCGCTAACTTCAACAACCACGCCCGCGCCTTCGAATCCTGGGACCGCCGGCACTTCGCGTCGGCCAGGATATTTTCCTTCGATCGCGTTGATGTCCGCTGGATTAATTGGAGCCGCGCGCATTGCCACAATGGCTTCGGCCGCCGCCGGCTTCGGCCACGGTTGCGTTTGAATTTGCAAAACCTCCGCCGGATTTCCGTGCCTTTCGTAAACGATCGCCTTTATAGTTTTGCTCATTCGATGAATTCGGCGCCGCATCCTCAGCCTGTCGCGAGCAATCTGCAAACCGGCGCGCGTCTCGCGCTGATTGGTTTGATTGTGAACATCGCCTTCGCCATCATCAAAATCGCTGGCGGCCTTTTTGGAAATGCTTATGCACTGATTGCGGATGGAATGGAATCGGCGCTCGATGTTGCCGGCTCAATCGCGATTTGGGGCGGCTTGCGTTTTGCCGCGCGGCCGCCGGACGCCACGCATCCTTATGGTCACGGCAAGGCCGAACCGTTGACTGCGATTTTTGTCGCGTGCAGTGTGTTCATCGCAGCCGTCGCGCTTGCGGTGGAAAGCGCGCGCACGATGTTCTTACCGCATTCCGCGCCGGCCTCGTTCACGTTGCTGATTCTCGTGATGGTTGTCATCGTCAAGGAAACGCTCTTTCGTTACGTGATCCGTTTCGGTCGCTCGATCGAAAGTATCGCGGTCGAAGCCGATGCCTGGCGTCATCGCGCTGACGTTCTAACGTCGATCGCGGCGTTCGTGGGAATTTCAATCGCGTTGATCGGCGGTGAGAAATGGCGGAGCGCCGATAATTGGGCCGCCATTTTCGTTTGCCTCGTAATCGCCAGTATTGGCGTGCGACTGTTGCGGCCCGCGCTCTACGAGATTCTCGATACCGCGCCGCGCGGTGCAATTGTCCATCGTGTCCGCGAATCGGCGGCGTCAGTTCCAGGTGTTGTCGAAATTGATAAGTGCTTTGTCCGCAAAATGGGCCTCAGTTTTTATGTCGATCTTCACGCTAAAGTGGATGGCAAGATTTCGGTTCGGGAAGGTCATCATATTGCGCATGAAGTGAAGCGAGCCCTTCAAGAAAGCGATCCGCGTATCGCCGACGTCCTCGTCCACATCGAACCGGCGAAAAATTTATAGGGCAACCGCTCCGGTTGCCGAATGGCAGACGATGGACCTGCCCTACAATTCGCTGACGAGCGCAACAATCGCTTCGGTTAAAGCTGCGCGAACGCGTGCAATTTGCCGGGCAAACCGAAACGACGGCCAAATCAATCCGGGATGTCTCAATAAATAGGCAAGTAATCGCCCGTAACTTGTTTGCTGGCGTTCACTGTCGAACAAAACCGATGGCGGCGCTGGAAACGGCTGACTAGCGGTGTCGCTGATGGCACGAAGAGAAATCAACGGAACGCCGTGCGCATTGCAGACTGCGACGATGGCCCCTGTTTCCATGTCGACCGCTGCCGCGTCGGCTGCCCGCGCGATTTCGTTTCGCTCCGCAATCGAATCGATGATCGATGTCGATGTAAAAAGTTTCGCGAGGCGCGGCTGGCGGTCGCGCAAAATTCGCTCCGCGCTGGCGAGCAGCTGTGGGTCGGAGAAATTCTGGGCCAAAACCAAATCGCCAACGCGCAATTTTTCGGTGACGGCGCCCGCAAAACCGGAGCTAATTACAAGCCGCGGTCGCGTCTTGTGAAGGAGGATTTCCAGCCGCTGGTTGCAATTCCTAGCTCCAACTCCTGTATGCACGAGGGCTACATCGCGTCCGTTGACGTTTCCTGAAATTAAATTGTCGCAACGCTCAACCGCCCGAAGCCGCCGGACCAAGTCAGAACTTTCCGACGGAAGCGCGAACGTGATCCCGATCATTGCGCGCTGACGATGCGCACTTGGAGAATCGCCTTTTCTCCAGCGCCCGGCTCGGCTGGGGACGAGGGCACAGTTGCGCCGAGCTTCTTCATCGAATCGCGAAAGTCATTCAATCGCGCGGTTGGAACTTCGGCGAAAAGTAGAACGCCCTGCTGATCGGCGAGGCCTTTTGTTCCTGAGCCGCCGACCTCCTTGGCAGCGGCGATCACTTTGTTTGCCAATTTATCTTGCTCCGCAACTGGCGCGGTGAATTTGATTTCATCGACATCCAGACTCGGAGTGGGAAGTGCCACTGTCGCCGACCTGGCCAGACTTTCTGCTAGTTCGGTTCGATTTTGTTCCGTGCTCCTTCGTGCGCTCTCTTTCTTTTTCATGAACGCGATCGCGTAAATTCCAAACGCGACGTTGGCAAAAACGAGCACAGCAAACGCGATTGCGATCCGGCGGCCGAGCACGGCGCCGCGTTCTTCGAGTGTTGGTCCTGCGACCCCAAGGATCTCGCGCGAGTCGCGCATATCGGCGTGAATTTGACGAGCAATCGCCAGCTCTCGCTGCAATTGCGAATCCGACATGAGCCGCTCTTCCATTTCTGCGCGCTCGCTAGGCGACAGCTTGCCTTCGAGATAGTCGAAAAGCTTGTCCGGGTTCATTTCGATTGTTGGACAAGCGTGGCGCGGCCCGCGTTTCCCCGCAATGACGAACTCACGAGGTGTCTTCTCCAGCGTTCCTAAATCGGCCGATTTGCGCTTTGCCCTCGGTCGGTAGAGTTAAACCGTCGTGGGCGGAAATGGCCAGACGAGTCTCCAGCACCGGAATTGGCGTCGCCGCGCCTTAATCGGGCTCGGGATTTTGGGCGGACTCTTTCTCATTTTCCATCGGCCACTGTTGCTAGGCCTGGGACATCGCATCGCTCTGCATTATGCGGCGAAGGAAAACTTGAAACTCGAATTTCGGCTCGAGGGCAGCGTTTTCACAAACCTCATCGTCAGGAACCTGCATGCCGCTCCCACCGGGCCGAGCGATGTTGAGTCAATCGATGTCGACCTTGGCCGAATCGACTACGGGTTGTTCACGTTGCTGCGACACGGGATTTCGACCGCAATCAAGAGCGCGGATGTGCATTCCGCCCGCGTTGTGATGAATCCGGCGAAGGCGCCGTTGCGACCCCGTCCGCCGAATCCAAAAAAGAAAATCGAGTTACCCGATATTTTTCCGGCACGCCTGCACATTTCCGACGCAACCATCATTGTCCGCAATCGTCCGCACGATTTTGTCGCCGACCATGTGGCTCTTGAATTGGATCCGCGCCACGCCGGCGAGATCAGCGTCGAGAAGCTGCAACTCGTCGGCGGTCAGACCTGGCTGAAATTGTCTGCGCCCGCGACCTACGCGAATCGAAACCTGATCGTGCGCGACATCGTTCTGGCGGACAATGAGCGATTTCGCTCCGTCAATTTCGACGCGTCGCAAATTGCGGCGCGAAAATTGGCGATCAATTTCGATTACGCTGTCACCTCTGGAAATATTTCCGGCTCGGTCATGTTGCACGAGGCGCAGACTTCGCTCGACACCAGCGTTCGCATTCGCGGCGTGAATGTTCCGGTTGATGCGATCAACAAGTTCGCGGCCTTGCCCGAGGGCTGGATGAGCGGCCAGATGGAAAAGTTAGATGTCGATCTCAGCGGTCTGCTCAGTTCGCCGGTGACTTGGAACGGAAGTGTCGCCGCTGAACTCGCTGATTTTCATCAAGAGCAAACGGCGTTCGATCGCGGAGTGTTTCAGGTCACGGCAAAAAGCGGCATCGCGACGTTGCAGTCGGCTGACATCACACGGGACAAAAATGAATTTCATTTGCGCGGATCGACCGAACTTCCGCGCGATATTCACGATCTCGGACGGGCGCCAGCATCTATGGAGCTGGCGGCAACCTTGCCGGATTTGGAGCAGGTGATGGCGGGGATTTCTCAAAAATTGAGTGGCAGCGCGGAAGTCAGCGGCAAAATCAGCGTCAAGAATTCAATTGTGAATGGCGATCTCGCAATCACTTCACCATCAATCGAATTTCAAGATGGTCGCTGCGAGAACCTGAATGCCGCGATCAAACTATCTAAGAAAATACCGCCCTCCGCGGCGGGTAAACCTTGGTTTAGCGATCTTGTCTCACAGGCGACTGTCGCAATTTCGAAGGTGCGGTTTCGCGATTACATCGCCGATTCCGTGGAAGGATCGCTCCAGGCTAGAAACGATCTCGTCACGTTCGATCGTTTGATCGTCAGGCGGAAAGAAAACGAATTCGCAGTGAGCGGCGAATATCGGTTGCCGAAAGAGTTGCGCGATGTCGCCGAGCAACCGGCCAAGATCGACATCTCGTTCAATGCCGCGCAATTGGCGGATTGTTGGGTGCCGGAGTCGCCGGACAAAATCACGGGACCGTTCCAGGCCATCGGTCAGATCGAGTGGAAAAAGGGAGTCGCGAACGGCCAGGTGTCGATCTTCGGCGCGAACCTTCGAATGCGCGATCTTGTTTTCACTCAACTCACTTCGCAGTGCGTCGTTTGGAACAACGTCGTTTACCTGAACGATGTCAGCGCTAATCTGACGGGGAACGATTTCATCAGCGGGAACGCGATTTACGATCTCCGCGGGCGGCATCGTTATAGCGGAAAATTTCGCGCGCACGTTTCGGATTTGTCGAAACTGCAGCCATTGCTGCGAACTTTTGGAAATCAAAACGAACTGGCCGGCTCGCTGGTCGTAGATTGGGAAGGCGACGGCGAAGCGGCCAAGATTAAAACCGGGAAATTAAGACTGGCATTGGACAACGGCCGCTACGGCAATGCGCGCTCGTTGCAGGCAACCGCCGATGCAACTTACTCGCCGGACGGCTTGGATGTTCCGACAATTTTTCTCCGCAGTGAAAAAATGGATTTCCAAGCGATCGCTCAGGCCAAAGGCGACACGCTCGAGATCAGCAAAATCGAGCTCAATCAAGGCCAGGCGAAGTACGCCGGCGGTTACCTCTCGATTCCTTTCGTCTGGAAAAATCTCGGGACCGACGCGGCCGTGCTTCCGCCGAACGGAAAAGTCGCGGCGGTATTTCAATCTGAAAATCTCGACATCAAGAAACTTTTTCAGGACGTCGGGCTCAAACCGGCCGCATCGGGTTTGTTGAATGTGAAATTGGACGCGAGCGGAACGCTCGCCGACTTGAACGCGCGGCTGGACGTGCAGATGCGCAATCTGCGCGCGGAGAATTTGCCCAAGTTCGAGCCGGCGAGTTTCGATTTAATTGCGCAAGCGCAGGGCAAGCAGCTGGCGATTTCCGGCAAATTGCAGCAGGCGAAAATTCAACCGCTCGAGCTGACTGCTAATTTTCCGTTCGATGTTCCAAAGATCGTGCATGAAAAAAAAATGGCCGACGAAACGCCGGTGACCGCGAAGATGCGTTTGGCGCGCAGCTCGGTGAATTTCATGCGGCAATTTATTCCGGGCGTCGAGGAGTTGGACGGCGACGCTGCGCTTGATGTCGATGTTCGCGGAACAATCGCGCGTCCGGTTTTCAGTGGGAGCGGCGACATGACCATCAACGTCGCGCGCATGAGCGACCCAACGCTGCCGGCGGTCCAAAATTTCAAGGCGCGCCTGAATTTTGCGCGGGACGCACTCACGATCGAGCAATTTGGAGGCGAACTTTCCGGCGGACATTTCAAGGTCACCGGCGGCGTAACATTTCCGACATTGACAACGCCGAGCCTGGATTTTCAGCTGAAAGCGGACAGCGCATTGGTCGCGCGCAACGACGCGCTCACGGCGCGCGCGGACGCCGATATCAAAATCGCCGGGCCATTTAATAGCGCTAACGTTACCGGCACGGTCGCGATGACGAACAGTCAGTTCTTGAAAAATCTCGATCTCATCCCAATCGGCTTGCCTGGACGTCCCGCGCCGCAGCCGCCGGTTTCGCGTCCGAACTTTTCCATTCCCCAGCCGCCGTTTCGCGATTGGAAATTCGACGTAGCGATCAAGACCAAGGATCCGTTTCTGATTCGCGGTAATCTCGCCAACGGCGGCGCGATCAGCGATCTGCATTTGACCGGCAGCGGATTGCATCCCGGTCTGGACGGGTGGATTCGATTGGACAAGGTGGATGCAACGCTTCCGTTCAGCCGGCTCGAAATTTCGTCCGGCTTTCTTTATTTCGATCCGACCGACCCGTTGAATCCGAAGATCGACATCCACGGCCGGTCAGTGATCCGCGATTACACAATCAACGTTTACATTTATGGAAGAACGCTTGCGCCGGAGGCCATTTTCACCAGTGAGCCGCCGTTGCCCCAGGAGGAAATTATTTCTCTGCTTGCCACCGGCACGACCCGGGAGGAATTAACCGGAAATAATAACGTCCTCGCTGGACGCGCCGCCATGTTGCTCGTGCAGCAGCTCTACCGAAAAATTTTTAAGAAAGGACAAGGAACCCAGAGTAGTTCGGTCTTCGACCGTTTGGATTTGGATGTCGGCACGGTCGATCCCCGCACTGGGCAACAACAAGCGATCGCGCGCTTCAAGATCAACGACCAGTTTGTCTTGCTCGGCGATCTCGGCGTCGGCGGCGATTACCGCGGTATGGTAAAGTATCTGATTCGTTTTAAGTGATGCGCCGTTACCGTTTCTTTTTCCTGTGCAACTTGGCGGCCGCCCTCGATCTGGCGGCGCAGACGGCGGTCGACGTTCCCAGGGCCGAGGAAAAACAAAAGCAGGAACAAGCCGTTGCCAAAGAGCAGGAGAAACACGCGCAGGCCACGACCACCGTCGAATTTAGCGGTGAGCAGGCGTTCAAAGAAAAAGATTTACGTTCGGCCGTAAAAGAACAGTTGGCGACCGTCGATCGCTACGGGCTGACTCCGGCCCGCGCTGACGATTTGGCGTTTTTCGTCGAAGTTTTTTATCGCAAGCACGGGTACACGAAAGCGAGCGTTCATTATAAGATCGAGAGTCGCGATCGGTTGCGGCTCGAGATCAACGAAGGCCAACTAATGAATCTCGGCACGATCACTTTTGAGGGAAATTCGGGTGAACCCACCGACAAGTTATTTAATTTTGTCGTCGGCCCGACCCGGGAACGTTATTCAAAGCTGCAGCGACATCTTCCATTCGTCGCGTCCGATATTCAGGAAGGCGCGGAGTTGGTGCATCGCTTGTATGTCGCGGAAGGTTTCCTCGACGCCGTTGTCGATCAACCGCGCTACGCGTTTCACGATGAAGCAAACCGGGTCGACGTGACAATTCCGATCCATGAAGGCCGTCAATACTTCTTCGGCAACGTTTCGTTCCACGGTCAGACGATTTACGGCGCGGACGCTCTCCGCGGGCAGATCGAAGATTTATTAAAACAACCTTTTACCGATGCGCGCGTTGCCGACATCCCGCGTCGTCTTCAGGCCTATTTCAAAACGCGTGGTTACTATGAAGTGAAGGTCGAGGCGACTGCGGAGCCGGAGTCCGCAGTAAGCGGTCGCATCCCGGTAGATGTCGCGATTTCACCCGGTCAACTTTATCACTTCAGTGGCGAAGTTTTTGTGAATGGGCTGACACGATTGCGTCCGAGTTTCGTCCAGAAGCGTTTCAGTTCGCTCGCTGGAAAAACTTACAGCCCGGAAGCTTTGGACGATCGGTTCCGCGCCTTGATGCGGACCGGTTTGTTCAATGTGCTCAAGATTGAGCCGACGCCGATCGCCGACGAAGATTCACTTCTGTTAAACATTTCTGCCGAAGAAGCGAAGAGCAAGGAATTCGGTCTGTCGGTTGGTTACGGGACGTTCGAGGGCGGAATTATCGGTGCACAATTCCGCGAGCGCGATCTGTTTGGCTACGGTCGGCCGTTGACCATGTCGGTGGAAGTTTCTCAACGCAGCTACAAAGGCGAAATCCTTTATGAAGATCCGTTCTTATTCGATACTGACTTTAGTTTCAAAAATCGACTGGCTGCGTTCACTTTCGCTTATGACGGCTATTCGAAGTTCGAAATAGGCGACCGAGTCGAGCTGAGCCGCAAGATCACAAAACAATACGAAGCGGGCCTGGTCTTTGCCGCCCGTCATGTCGACGTCACGCAAACTTCGATCGCCGACCGGTTTCTCGGCCGCAAGTCCTATCTCGTAGATTCCCTCGGTTTCACTCAAACGCTTGATTTGCGTGAAAGCCCGCTGGTCGCACCGCGCGGTTTGCTGATTAGCAACACGCTCGATGTCGCTTCAAGCGCCTTCGGCAGCGACATCCAACTCATCCGCGGCACCGGCCGGATCGCGTATTTTTTACCGTTCGGTCCGAAGTCTCTCACACCGGGAGTTGTCGAGGATCAAACGCTGCCGCCATTGCACCGATGGTTTCAGCAATCATCGCTCGCTTTCGGCGCGCGCGCGGGGATAGTTCATTCGCTGAACCATTCGGGTCAGGACGAACCAACCACGTTGCCGATCGACGAGCGCTTTTTTAATGGCGGCGCGACCACGGTGCGAAGTTTTGGCGAACGCGATCTCGGGCCGCATGATCCGAAGGGAAATCCGATTGGCGGCGAATTCTACACCGTCTTCAATGTCGAGTACACGTTTCCGCTTTACGGCGAGCTGGAGGGCGCACTCTTCTTTGACGCCGGCGATCTTCTTCCCACTTCCGAAGAGCCGGGTGTGGACGACATGCGTTACGCGCTCGGTGGCGGCTTGCGTTATAAATTACCGATCGGTCCGATCCGGCTCGATTATGGATGGAATCCAGACCGGGCGCCGGGTGAAGATTTTGGTGCGTTTCACCTCAGTTTCGGTTTCGCGTTCTGAGGAGTGAAAGATCGACAAGAACCTGGCGACCTCCAGGAACTCGGCGATGTTCCGATCGCGGAATTCCGTAAGCAACTGCACGATCTGGCGGATTGGATTGCGGATTATCGCGAAAAGATTGGCGAACGCCCGATTTCTCGCAATGTGCAACCGGGAGAAATTCTTTCTCAATTAGAGCGCGATGCCCCGGAGATTGGTACGCCGTTCGAAAAAATTTTCCCTGACATTAACCGCGTAATTGTTCCGGGCATCGCTCATTGGGCGCATCCGCAATTTATGAGTTACTTCGGCTGCACTACGACCAATCCCGGCATTTTGGCGGAGATCATCACCGGCGCGCTCAACGTCAACGCGATGACGTGGCGAACTGCGCCGGCCGCGACCGAGCTCGAAACGCTCGTGCTCGATTGGTTGCGACAATGGCTGCAATTGCCTAACGAATTCACGGGCGTTGTTTACGACACTGCATCGATCTCCACCATGCACGCGCTGGCCACGGCGCGGGAACAGATCGCACCGAACACGCGCAAGCTCGGATTGAGTGGTCGCGATTTGCCGCGATTTCGAATCTACACTTCCGATCAGGCCCACAGCTCGATCGAGAAGGGCGCGATCGCCCTCGGCATTGGTGAAGACAATGTGCAACGCGTTCCAAGCGACGCCGAATTTCGTCTGGAGATGGCGGCGTTGCGCGCAATGGTTGAAAGAGACGTCGCCGAGAAATTTAAACCGCTCGCGGTGGTCGCGACCGTGGGCACAACATCGACCGCGAACGTCGATCCGGTTTCCGAGATCGCAAAGATTTGCCGCGAACACAGAATGTGGTTGCACATCGACGGCGCTTACGGCGCGGGACTCGCGCTCTTGCCGGAATGCAAATCCATCACCGCCGGCTGGAACGAAGCGGATTCGATAGTCGTCAACCCGCACAAGATGCTCTTTGTCCCGCTTGATTTCAGCGCTCTCTACATGCGCGACATCGGGCGTTTGCGCCGGCTTTTCACTCTCGCGCCCGAATATGTGCATCTGCGCGATCCCGATAATACGGAAATTAATTACATGGACTACGGCGTCCAACTTGGTCGCCGATTCCGGGCGCTCAAAGCGTGGGTCGTCTGGCGCGCGTTTGGTCGCGAAGGAATTGCTGCGCGCATCCGTGATCATCTCCGACTGGCGAATCTCCTGGTGGACTGGATTAAGGCCGACAAGCGCTTCGAGTTGGCGGCGCCGGTTGTCATGCCGGTGGTCTGTTTTCGCTTTGTCGCCGCTGACAAAGATAAGATCGACATCCTGAACAGCGAAATCGTGGAGCGAATCAATGCTTCGGGCCGCGGCTACATCACGCAGACAAAATTGCGCGGACGCACCGTCATGCGAATCGGTCTGGGAAATATTCTCACGACCGAGCAACATCTGCGGAATGTCTGGCAGCTGATCCAGCGCACGGCGGACGAGATCGCAAGCCGCGCCGCTCGGCCGGAATCGGCATCAAAATAATCAGGCCTGGAGCTGCATCTTGTTTGCGGCGGCGCGCTGTCCGCAAATGGCGCTGGCGAAAAAATGCGAATACACCTCACGGATGGTCTCGATCGGTGGCGTGATTTCGACGCGTTGGAAACCAGCGCGGGTGAATGCGCGGCGCCACTGATCAGCGGTCAGGAAACCCGGATTGGGTCGAATCTCGGGATCCGTATTCACGTCGGTAAAGCTATCTAAGATTCGAAAGATCAGCTCGGGGTAAATTGGCTGGTTGAGATACGGGCGCACGCATTCGCCAATCACCAACCAGCCATCGGTCGCCAGGGCCTCACGCGCTTGATTCAAGCTGAATAACAAGTCTTTAGCGACGTGCAGCACGTTAACACCGTATACGAGATCGAATTCGCCGGGGGGCGCGCTTTGAGTGTCCCATCGTAAATTAATGTCAAGCGCACCCCATTCCAGCGGCAGATCGTGATAGCGACTTGATAATTCACGCTGAGCGCGCCGCCGAAAAAAGGCGTTTGGTTCTGTGATCACGTACCGTTCTATGCGCGGGAGAAGCGCTCTCTCATCAAACAACCGCAATAAGATTTCCGCAGCGCTGCCGGCGCCGGCGCCGAGTTCTAAAATTCGTAGCTTGGGTCGAGGGGGCAGGCGGTCGGCGGCGAGGACCGCGCTCACCCAGTTATTCACTGTGTAAGTTGCGTTATCATTGTGAAAATAATTCAGCCATAGCGGTATCGCTTGCGGTTCAAAGAGACCTTGTTCACCCCTCTGCTCGCCGCGTGCGACCGCCGGATACAGGCTCGCCGCCTGATCTAATAAATCCAAAGTCGGCGCATTGGCGCGATCGATATCAAGTCCGATTGCCCGCAGGTGCGCAAGCTCAGGTCGCCATGGCGCATGCCGCAGACGATACGCGCGCGTGTCATGATCGGTTCGCATCTCGATGCAACCGGTCTCGATCGGGCGCTCCAAAAGCCAACCCAAAGCGGAACTGAAACGTGGTTGAAAAGAAAGCAACTGACAAAGCTCGGACGCGGAGCGCCAATCGCCGAGTTGATCGATGACTTTTAATCGGTCGAGCAACTCGATCGCCAGATCGATGCTGTAACGCTCCATTAGTTCGACGCTCTGGTAGAGGCGTTCGCTGAACAGCTCCGGCGGGTAATCTTTAAGCCAATGCGCGAGCCGCGGATCGCGCGCTTTAGGGTTAAAGGCGGGTGGTTCGAATGATGCCGTGTTTGCCATGTTAGGCTGCGCCGCAACTGATTTGAAGGCGCCCCTCAACTATCATGCGGTCTTTGACGCGGCAGTGGAAATCGACATCGGTCCCTGCATCCTTCGCCATCACAATAGAAATAGTAAAAGACTGCTCAGGCTTTAAGGGCAGAAGAAATTTGACTGCAGGTATACCGGTAAGCTGACAATCTTTGCGCCATTCGGCCAAGGCGGCGGCGACTTCGTCGAGGATTACTACGCCCGGCACGATGGGCTCGCCGAGGAAATGCCCGGCCAGGCTGGGATGATCGGCGCGAATCGCGCGGCAACGTTCAAAGTTCATTTGGCCGCTCGATTCCCATCACAATCGTCTTTTGAAGCCGTCACGTGCGCAGCATGATGGTAATGCGTCCATCTGCCAAGAGAACGTCGCCGGCTGAAACACAGCATTCATAAACGGTATCGCCGGTGTCTCCGAACAAGCGTTGCGCGCGAACCTCGAGCGGCGAAGCGATATCATCCAGCCGCTTCACCTGCAAGTGCGCATCCCGCAGCGCGGCCAGATAACACGGCGGCGCGACTGCGCCCGCTGACCGCGCTCGCAATCCGCCGTGCACCGCGGCTGCCTGCGCACTGTATTCGAGTGCATGTAATGCGGAGAGTTGTCCATCGCGACGCAGTGGATTGGTCGGATCGCGATGCGTTTCACTCCTGCACACAATCGATTCGTCATCCCACTTCAGCACGCTATCCAACAGACACATCAGACCGGCGTGCGGGATGAGCGTGCGGATTTCCGCTTTCTCGATGGACATGTTGTGTGAGCGGGTTCTTACAATCTTTCAAGCCCTCTGGGCAGCTGTTAATCCCAAAACGGATAAAAGTTGAACCAGTTATAAGGCGCAAACCGCGTGTAATATTCCAGGCGATCGACGTAGCGCTGCATCCAATGCTGGATGTCCTCTGCGCGCCGGTCGGGATTCAAAATTACTTCCTCAGCCAATCGCTCGAAATAAATTTCGTAGTGGTTACCACCGCGATAAATGCCGAAAAACAGGATGACGGGGCAATGCATGATAGCTGGGAGCAGGATCGGACCGGCCGGGAATGTGGCCGGCGCACCCAGGAAGTTGCATCGCGTCGTCTTGCCATCGCTCGAGACCCGATCGCCTAACATCCCAATTAGAAAACCCGCGTCCAGGCTCTCTTTAACTCTAAGCAAGAAGTCCGGTGAGTCTGAAACGATCACGGTGTCGGCGATCACCGGATTCAGCGCATCAAGAAAGCGGGTGATGTTTGGATTATGAATCACGTCCATTATCACCCTGAGCGGAAAATCCTGCTGCGTCACGCCCAGGGCGCGCAACACCTCGAAACTACCCAGATGAGAACCCAGCAGAATGCAACCCTTCCCGGTTTCGACCTGGCGGTGCAGGATTTCCGGGTGATGAAGTCTCACATCAAAGCGCTCGAACTCACCTCTCAGCAGATAAAACCGATCTAGTATTGTCGCGCCGAAACAATGAAAATGGTCGA
>Ga0209059_1000197_pt1 | contig 26126 bp, 20 predicted proteins | sample GraSoiAngelo_151_FD_186165 | JGI IMG/M metagenome (GOLD analysis project Ga0209059, IMG submission 186165) | Grasslands soil microbial communities from the Angelo Coastal Reserve, California, USA - 14_1009_12_20cm (SPAdes) (version 2) | ecosystem: Environmental > Terrestrial > Soil > Grasslands ...
GTGGGCGCGCGCCGGGCGATCTCTACAATCGAAAGCGGATGGCCAGCGAGCGACAGATCCGGGTCGGCAACGTCGCGATCGGCGGCGGCGCTCCCGTCGTCGTGCAGTCGATGACGCTGACGAAGACGCACGATGTCGAAGCGACAACGGCCCAGATCGCCGCGCTCGCCTCGGCCGGTTGCGAGATCGTCCGCGTCGCGGTACCGAAGACCGAGGACGCCGACGCGCTGCCGAAGATCGTCCGCCTCTCGCCCATCCCGGTGATCGCGGACATCCACTTCAACGCGAGCCTCGCGCTGAAGGCGATCGAGGGCGGCGTCGCGGCGGTCCGCATCAACCCGGGCAACATCGGGGGGGCTAACAAGGTCGCCGAGGTCGTGCGCGCGGCGCAGAAGGCCGGCATCCCGATGCGGATCGGCGCCAACTCGGGCTCGCTGCCGAAACACCTCGCCGAGGTCGCCCAGCGTGACCAGGCGCAGGCGCTCGTGGAGGCGGCGCTCGAGGAGGTACGCCTGCTCGAGAGCCTCGGCTTCTACGACTTCAAGATCTCCGTCAAGTCGAGCCACGTGCCGACGATGATCCGCGCGTACCGGATGCTCTCCGCGAAGGTGCCGTACCCACTCCATCTCGGAGTGACGGAGGCCGGAACGCCGTACTCGGGCTCGATCAAGAGCGCAGTCGGCATGGGAGCGCTGCTCGTGGACGGCGTCGGCGACACGGTACGGGTCTCGCTGACCGCCGACCCGGTCGAAGAGGTGCGCACGGCGTTCGAGATCCTGAAAGCCCTCGGCCTACGCGAGCGCGGGCCGATCATGATCGCGTGCCCCTCGTGCGGGCGTGACAACGTCGGAGTGCAGACGCTGGCGGAGACCGTCGAGGAGCGTCTCCGCGACTACTCACAGCACTTCGAGGTCGCCGTGCTGGGCTGCGCCGTCAACGGCCCCGGAGAGGCGGGCGACGCCGACTTCGGGATCGCGGGCGGCCGGGATGTCGGCTTCGTCTACGCGCACGGCCGGGTCCTGAAGAAGGTCTCGTCGGACATCCTGATCGACGAGCTCTTCTACGAGATCGACCGCTGGATCGAAGGCGGCATGCACCGTCCGAAGCGCCTCAAGATGGCCAAGCCCGCGGCTTTGGCGATGGCCGAGGCCTCACTGATCCCGCTCGAATAGTCTGCCCGGACAACGATGATCGTCCGGGCTTCGAAGCTCTTCCTACCGACCCTGCGCGAGGACCCCGCCGACGCCGAGGCGGTGAGCCACAAGCTGCTCGTGCGGGGCGGCTTCATCCGCCAGCTCTCGGCCGGCGTCTGGACGTTCCTACCGCTCGGCTGGCGCGTGCACCAGCGGATCGTCCAGATCATCCGCAAGGAGATGGACGCGATCGGCGCCCAGGAGATGCTGGCGCCGGTGCTGACGCCGGCCGAGCTCTGGGAGGCGAGCGGGCGCATCCGCTACCCGGAGGTCTTCAAGCTCCGGGACCGGAACGACCGGCGCTTCGTTTTGCCGATGACCCACGAGGAAACGTTCACCTTTCACGCGCGGGAGATCCAGTCGTATCGAGAGTTGCCACAGTTCTGGTACCACTTCGGCACGAAGGAGAGGGACGAGCCGCGGCCGCGAGGCGGCCTCATCCGCGTCCGCGAGTTCATCATGAAGGACTCGTACTCGTTCGACCGTGACGACGCCGGGCTCGAGGAAAGCTTCCAGCGCCACGCGGCGGCGTACCGGCGCATCTTCGACCGCTGCGGGCTCGACTACTACGAGGTCGAGGCCGAGCCCGGGATGATGGGCGGCTCCGAGAGCTGGGACTACCTCTGTCCGGCCGGGTCCGGCCAGAACATGCTCGCGCTCTGCGAGAACGGGGACTTCGGGGCCGACACGGAGGTCGCGCGCGCGGTCCCGCCGCCGCCGGACTTCCCCGAGCGGCTCGACGCGCCGCAGGAGGTCGAGACGCCGGGCGTTTCGACGATCGAGGCGCTCGCCGAGTTCCTCGGGATCGACCCGCGTGCGACGTCGAAGGCCATGCCGGTCGTGACCGACGACGGCACGCTCGTCCTCGCCCTCGTGCGCGGCGACGACCGGCTCCTCGAGGTGAAGCTCGAGGCCGCGCTCCAGCGGTCGTTCCGGCCCGCCGAGGAAGACGAGATCCGGCGCACGTTCGGCGCGGGCGGCGGCTCGATCGGACCGGTCGGCGTCTCGGTCGAGGTCGTCGCCGACGAGGCCCTGCGCGAGGGACAGTTCGTGGCGGGCGCGAACCGCGACGGCTGGCATCTGCGCGGCGTCGAGGCCGGGCGCGACTTCGAGCCGCGCTTCGCCGACATCCGCGAGGTAGGCGAGGGCGACCGCTGCCCCAACTGCGGCGGCGCGCTGCGGCTCCAGGTCGCGCTCGAGGTCGGCCACATCTTCAAGCTCGGGACGCGGTTCCCGCAGGCGCTCGGCGCGACGTTCCTCGACGAGGACGGGCAGGAGCGGCCGATCGTGATGGGGAGCTACGGGATCGGCCCGGGCCGCGTCATGGCCGCGATCGTCGAGCAGCACCACGACGAGCTGGGAATCCGATGGCCGGCTTCCGTCGCACCTTACGACGTGCACGTCGTCGCGCTGCCGGGAGCGGAGGAGATCGCCGAGCGGGCGGCCGAGCGGCTCGACGCGTCGGGGAAGAGCGTCCTCCTCGACGACCGAGACGCGCGGGCGGGGGAGAAGTTCGCCGACGCCGACCTGATCGGGAGTCCCCTCCGTGTCACTGCGGGGCGGAAGAGCCTGGAGGACGGCGCGGTCGACGTGCGCGACCGCGCGACCGGCGAAGATCGGCGCGTGGCCGTGGAAGAGCTCTAGTGCGCCGACGCCGGTTCAGCGAGGACCCGTTCGGCCCGACGGTCGAGCGGCTGATGGGCGAGAACCGGATCACCTACCGCGCCCTGGCGGACAAGACGAACCTCTCGGCGGGTTACCTGAACCACCTTGTGCACGGCAACCGCCCGGTGCCGTCGAACGACGTCGTCGAGAAGCTGGCCGCCTCCCTGGGCGTGGAGCCGGAGCACTTCCGCGAGTACCGCCTGCGCGTGATCACCGACCGGCTGGAGGCGATGCCGGAGATGATCGACCGCTTGTACAAGCGCTTGGGGTGATTGCCGGCGACGTGCGGTATCGTGGCCGGCAACGGGGCGTGGCGCAGCCTGGTTAGCGCGCTAGTCTGGGGGACTAGAGGTCCCCGGTTCAAATCCGGGCGCCCCGACTGAAGTCGCCCAGCCTCACCAGACGGGGTGGATCGGGGGCAGGCCCTCTGTGAGGACCCGGCCTCGGAGGCGCTCGACCGGAGCCCGCTCGAAGCCGTAGCCGTAGGAGATCGGCTGGAGGTCGGGGCTCACCGCGCGGACGACGCGAAAGGGACCGGTCGCGATGTCCGCCGAGGTTACGTCCACGAGTGCGACGCGTACGCACGCGCTCTCGAGCGCGGCCGCGCACGCGTCGAGCGATCGCTCCCGCTCCGAGGTGAGCAGGGATCCGAGCGGGACGACGTCGTCGCCGCCCCGCAGGCGGTCGAACGCCGACGCGCGGTCGGCGGGGAAGTAGAAAGCGGCGTGGTCGAGCATCGTCTCGACCGACTCGGGATCGGGAGGGACCCGCAGGTTTCCGGAGCGGAGCATGTGCGTCAGGTAGGGACCCGTCTGGCAGAGCTCGAGGATCGCCTGTCGCGCCGCCTCCCTCGGATCGAGGTCTGCGCCGAGGCCCATCGCGACGCCCGGCCAGGTGTCGCCGTCACCGAGCCCCAGGCAGATCATCGTCGTGCCGCACACGCTCGTCGGGAGGGCGTAGAGCTCCACCGACACTCCCAGGCCCTCGACCCCGCGAAGCACCGAGGCAAGCGCCGGCTCGAGCGTGTCGTCGACGACGATTCGACGACCGGGCGCTCCTGTCATCCAGGCGGCCATCATCGCGTCTCGCTCCACGAGCTCGAATACGGCCCGCCACGCGGCGTCGTCGTGATCGGTCGCCGCGGCGAGGCCGTTCGAGGTCCCCTGCGAGATGAGGTTTTCGTGACCGATGCCAAGCGAGAGAAAGGCGAACACCGCGGGGACCCAGACCTCGGCGCCGTTCTCGAGTCGCCGCCCAGAGACCCAGGGATGGCGAACGGCGGGATCGAACGGGACGTAGGGAAAGCCCGCGCGTGCGTACTGCGCCTCGCTGTAGAGAGGGACAAGCCGCGGGTCGAGGACGTCCCCTTCGAGGTCCTCGAGTCGCGCCCAGACGATGCGGTCCGGATCGGGGAGCGACGCCGAATAGCGCTCGATTGCCTCCCCGAGCGCGGAGCCGACGGCGTCGGCCGGGGTGAGGCCCTTCCCCCAACCCGCCGGCAAGAGGCGCAGGGAGCCGTCCTCCTCGACCACGTGCGGCGGCGCGGCGGTCACCACGACCGGAAGCGTCGCAGCGTCGGCGAAGGGTGGATCGGTGAACAACGCAGGAATAACCCCGGTCAGCGGATCGACGAGGCCGCTCAGCGGGTCGGCTTCGCGCCGCTCCGGCTCGCCCGCCTCCGCGAGGCTGGCCGCGCCTCCGCAGACCCGGCAACGGGGCAATGGGAGGAACCCGTGGCGAGTCACCCGGTCGGGGGCTTCGACGGCGACGACGGCGTCCACGAGCGCTGAGCTCGACGGGCCGGACCGTCCGATCGCGTCTACCTCGGCGGTCACGAGCCCACGGAGGAACGGGGCGAGGTCGGCTGCGACGCCGTCGGCAGACGTCTCCGCGCCGCTCCAGCCGCCCGCTGCCGCGGCTCGCATGCGCTCACCGGCGCAGTTTCCACAGCCGACGCGTCCCGGAATCGTGAGCGGGCCGACGAACGCGCGTCGAGACCCCACGCCGACGGCGAGCACCGGCACCTCGACCGCCTGGGCCCACGCGGCGAACGAGCCGAGCCACCGATCGTCGCCGAGCTCGTAGACGCCGACAGTCAGCCGGGCGGACGGCGCGTCGCCCTCGTCCGGCAAGTCACGGCGGGCCTCGACGACCCATCCGGAGACCTCTTCCAGCAGCGGTCCGCCGCGACTGGCGCGAGCGTCGACCACGAGGACGCGCTTCAGCCCGGCTTCCAGCGTGGTCCCGTGCTGATCGAGGTTCAGGACGGCCGAGTCGCCGCGGGGGTCAACGTTCCTTCTGGATCTCTCCTGCAGCCGCCTTGACGTCGGAGAGGATGTTGTGCGCCGACTTCAGCTCCGTCTGGACGGCGGTGAGCGCGGCGTTCGTGAGCCTGTATTGGACGGGTGTGGTGATGCCCTTGACGATCTCCCAGAACCGCTCGCGCTGGTCAGCGGTTCCACCGAGAAGCTTCAGCAACTGGTCCAGGCTGAGCGCGACGTTCTCGACCTTCTTATCCAACCTCGGCATGTCTTCCCCTTCTCCTCGTTGACCTTGACCGCAGCGGCCGTGAACCTAACAGGCGCGGACGGCGGTTGGGAACGCCTCGACGCCGCTCGAGTCGCGAAAGAGGGGCCTCGCCAACTACGGCTCATGGCAAGGCCCCCCACTGGGCGACGCCAAAGGAGAAGACCAAAACGCCGCCTCACACCGGGTTTTCGGCAGCGATCGGCCGTTCCGTTAGCGGGCGGCGGCGCCTTCTGCCGGCCAGATGACGCTCGCCATGTACGGGAGGCCGGCGGTCTTCGTCGAGAACGTCAGGTACTCGAGCTCCGCCGTCCCGCCGTCGAAGCGCTCGAACGCCACCCGGCCGCGGCCGCCGTGGCCGCGCACGACCCGCTCGACGAGCTCCTTGCCCTCCACGGTTCGCTCGCCGACGACCGAGCCCAGGAGCTGCTCGAGCGTGCAGCCGAGCAGCGAGCACGCCGCCGTGTTCGCGGCGATGTAGTGCCGGTCGTCGTCCCAGACGAGGAAGCCGACCTCGGCGGTCTGGATCGCCTCGGCGAGGAGCGTCGCCTGGACGTGCGGCGCGATCAATAGCCGCGTCGACTCGCTCTCCACCGGCCGACGATACACCGGTCGCCCGCCGGCGCCGAGGCTACCGGCCGAGCGTGCCGCGAATGGCGCCGTCCGGAAAGTCCCGTGTGGCGACGTTCAGGTAGTACGCCGGCGGACGCGCCAGGATCGCCCGCACCAGCGCCCGGCTCACGTTCGGGCAGCCGCTCGAGACCCCCGTCGCGGCGTCGGGGGCCCGCAGCGGCACGACGGCCTTCCCCGTCGAGACGAGCTGGATGCGAGCCGCCGTCGCCGGCAGCTCGATCCTGCTCACGGTGACCTGGTAGCAGAGCTGCCCCAGGCCCGGCAGCGACCTGACGGAGGCGACGCCGAGGCCGTCGGGGTCGCCGGACGGCTTCTCGTCGGCGCCGCTCAGGTTCGCCGTGAGCTCTCGCCCGCCGCGCGTCGGCGTCACGGGGACCTTGGGGCAGGCGCCCTGAACTGGGACTATGTCGGCGTGGCGAGCGAGATGAGCACGAAGCTGCGCTCGAGTCCGTACGACGACGCGGACGTACGGCCGCGCGTCCGACGTCGTCCGCTGACACACCGGGATCCTCAGCGTTCCCTGGTGGATCGCGGCCTGGACGGCGGCGCCAGTTGCGCCGAGAGCGAGGAGCGCGAGGAGAGTGGCGCGCTTCATCGGCCTAGAGTGTGCCCGCGGCGGCGCGGTCCTGCTGGACACATCCGTCGATACGACTTACGATCAACATTCGCAACGCTCGGGGGAGCGGAGAGCCAAACATGATTCCGAGGCGAGGGGTTGGGATGCTGCGGCGCGCCGGCGTCACTGGAGTGCTGGTCTTGGTGGGCCTCGTTCCGGCTGCCGCGCACTCCGACCCGCCGGCGCTCCGGGTGTCGAGCCCCACCGTCGAGGCGACCGGGTCCGACGGCGCGGACGCGACGTACAACGTCAAGGCGTTCGACCCGACGAGCGGGAACCCGCTCGCGGCGACCTGCGACGTCCCGTCGGGAACGAGCGGGAGCGGCGACTTCGACGTCAGCGGCCACTTCCCGCTGGGGCAGACGACGGTCACCTGCGACACGACGACCGACGACTCGACTCCCGTGGAGACGACGGGAACCGTCACCGTGCAGGACACGACGCCGCCCACCGTCACCGCTCCGGCGAACGTGTCCACGTCGACGAACGACCCCGGCGGGAAGACGGTCACCTACGGCAGCGCCGGCGCGAACGACGTCGTGGACGGCCCGCTCACGCCCACGTGCAGCCCCGCGTCCGGGAGCAACTTCCCCGTCGGCACGACGACGGTCACGTGTAGCGCCACCGACGCGCACGGGAACACGGGCTCCGACTCCTTCACGGTCACCGTGACGCTCAACGACACGACGCCTCCGGTCGTGACCGTCCCGGCCGACTTCTCGGTCGACACCGAGTCGAGCGGCGGCAGGACCGTGACGTTCTCGGCGAGCGCGAACGACAACGTCGACGGGCCGCTCCCCGCGAGCTGCAGCCCGTCGTCCGGGAGCACGTTCCCCGTCGGGACGACGAAGGTCACCTGCACCGCCACCGACTCGCACGGGAACACCGGCAGCGCCGACTTCGACGTCACCGTGAACCTCGTCGACCACACGGCGCCCGTCATCAGCGTGCCGGCGAGCTTCAGCGTGAGCACGCCGAACCCGTCGGGGACGACCGTGACCTACTCCGCGAGCGCGAACGACAACCTCGACGGCCCGATCACCCCGAGCTGCACGCCCGCGTCGGGCAGCACCTTCCCGCTCGGCCCGACGAGCGTCACGTGCACGGCGACCGACTCGCACGGCAACAGCGCGCAGAAGGGCTTCACCGTGACCGTGAACCTCGTCGACACGACGCCGCCGGTGATCACGGTGCCGGCGAGCTTCAGCCGCAACACGCCGGATCCGTCGGGGGCCACCGTCACGTACTCGGCGAGCGCGCACGACAACGTCGACGGGGCGATCTCGCCGACGTGCAGCCCGGCCTCCGGAAGCAAGTTCCCCGTGGGGCCGAACACCGTCACGTGCAGCGCGACCGACGCGCACGGCAACACGGCGCAGAAGAGCTTCACGATCACCGTCGTCCTCGTCGACACGACCGCGCCCGTGATCACCGTGCCGGACGACATCTCGGCCACCACTCCCGATCCGGCCGGCGCCGCGGTCACCTACACGGCGAGCGCGACCGACAACCTGGACGGGCCGATCACGCCCGACTGCACTCCCGCCTCGGGCGCCGTCTTCGTCGTCGGCACCACCACCGTCACCTGCACCGCGAAGGACGCGCACGGAAACTCGAGCCAGGCCACGTTCAAGGTCACCGTCGTCCTCGTCGACGTGACGCCGCCCGCCTTCAAGAACGTGCCCGCGAACACGAAGCGCGAGGCCGACACGCCGAACGGGTCGGTCGTGACCTATGTCGCGCCGACGGCCGTCGACAACGTCGACGGTCCGCTTCCGGTCACGTGCTCGCCGCTCTCCGGCAAGGTCTTCGCGCTCGGCCTGACGAAGGTCCACTGCACCGCGACGGACTCCCACGGCAACACCGCGTCGGCCGTGTTCGAGGTGGACGTGCTCGACACGACGCCGCCGCGCCTCGTCCTGCCCCCGAACGCGTCGGTGTACGCGACGAGCCCGGGCGGCATCTCGGTCGACGACCCCGTCGTGCAGTCGTTCCTGAACGCCGCCGCCGCGACGGATCTCGTCGACGACCACCCCTCGGTCACGAACGACGCGCCGCGGTCGCTCCCGGTCGGGAACGACACGATCACGTTCGTCGCGACCGACGCGAGCGGCAACAGCACGCGCGGGACGGCCGTGCTGACGGTGAAGCCGCAGCCGCCCGCCGGCACGCCGCAGCTCCCGCCGACGGTCGTCGACCGTACGCCTCCGGACGAGGTGAGCGGCGTGACCGTGAAGGTCGGCAACCGGCTCGTCCGCCTGCGGTGGAAGAACCCCAAGGCGAAGGACTTCGCGTACGTCCAGATCACGCGGTCGCTGCCCACGCCCGGCGCCGAGCCGACGACCGTCTACCACGGCAACGGGGTTCAGCTCGTCGACCGCAACGTCACGAACGACGTGTCGTACCGGTACGTCCTCGTCGCGTACGACCAGACCGGGAACGCGTCGGGCGGCGTCGCGGCCGCGGCCACGCCGAAGCGCCTGCTCCTGACCGCTCCGCCGGACGGCGCCAAGGTGAAGAAGCCGCCGAAGCTCGTCTGGATCGGCGATGCGAACTTCTTCAACGTCCAGGTCTTCCGCGGGAACAGGAAGGTCCTGAGCGCCTGGCCGACGAAGAGCGCCTTCCTCCTCAAGAAGACGTGGAAGTACGACAAGCGGCGCTACCGGATGAGCGCGGGGGCCTACCGCTGGTACGTCTGGCCTGCGCACGGCACCCGCGCCAATCCGGAGTACGGGGCGCTGCTCGGCACGAGCTCGTTCGCGTACGCGCCGTAGGTGTACTGTGAGCGGAGGAGAGGAAGCGTTGGTCGCGGGGCTTTCCACATGACCCGGCGCATGCGTCGACCGGCCGCTGTGCTGGCCGCGTCGGTCGTGGCCGTGGGCGGCTTCGCGGCGGCGGGCGCGCTGGCGGGGATCCGCGGTATCGACTCCGTCCTGACGACGACGATCCCCCCTCAGCCCCCGCCGACGACGACTCCCAAGCCGGACCCGCCGCCGCCGAAGCCCAAGCCGCCGCCGCCTCCTCCGCCGGCGCCTCCACCTCCTCCGCCGGCGCCTCCACCTCCTCCGCCGCCGTCGCCTCCGCCGGCGCCGACGCCTCCGCCTCCTCCTCCGCCTGCGCCGCCGCCGGCTCCGGCCGTCGTCACGCCTCCGCCGGCCTCCCCTCCTCCGCCTCCGCCCCCGCCGGCCAAGCCGCGCAAGCACGTGAAGCACACGGCGAAGGCGCGTCATCGGCACCGCGACCCGGCGGTCGTGGCCCCGAAGCCGTGGGGCCGGGGCTCGGGCGGCCCGCCGAGGGGCGCCGACTGGGTCCCGCCGGCGGCCCCCGTGACGATCGGCGTGCTGGCGGCGTCGACCTCGCTCACGGTCGGTCGGCCGAGCTCGTCGCACGCGGGCCTGTTCCTGCTCCTGGCCGGCGCCTGCGGGCTCCTCCTCCTCGTCGGCTCGATGCTTCCGTCGCCGGCGATCCGGCCCTCGCTGGTCCACAACGTCGTCGTCGTCCACCGGATCGACCTCGCGCTCGTCGGCGGCGCGATCGTCGTGCTGGTTGGGATCCTGCGCGTCGTCGGCGGCGGCTGAGGCGCCGCTTGCGGCGCCGACTTCAGGACGGGCGGGTCTCCCGCTCGTCCGTCTGAAACGACCGGTCGACACGATCGGCGTCTTCCCGCGGGCTGAGGCGCCGCCTCAGCGGCAGCGCGCGAGCACCTCGTACGTTCCGAAGCGCCCGCGGCCGCAGAACAGGCGGGCGACGACCTCGTCGGCTGCGGGCGAGCCGTCGTGCGACGAGGCGTTCGCCTCGTGGAGCGAGTCCCACGGGCCGCCGAGGAGCAGGAGGTCGGCGTGCCGGAGGTCTCCGGCCAGACCGGAGCCCGCGCGCGAGGCGACCGGGTCGAGCTCGACGTAGAAGGACGCGGGGCGCTGCTGGGGGAGGAGGTAGTAGACGAACGCGTCGTTCCCCGCCGTTCGCCGGAGGTCGCGCGGGCCGACGAAGAGGGTGCCGCCGGGTCGTGCGAGTCGCGCCTCGGTTGCGATCGCCCGCTGGAGGTCGCGCGCATCCTCCGCCGACTCGAGCCGGAAGGAGCGGCCGCCGTACGAGACGACGTGCACGGGCGCGCGGCCGAGCACGAGCTTCGCGTTGCGAGAGACGCCGCCGCGGACGTAGTGCACCGAGGCGAAGACGACGAGGATCGCTGCGGCCGCGCCCAGCGCGGCCGCCATGTGGCGGCGGCGCACGACGAGGGACGCGGCGGTAGGCGCCGCCGCCAGGGGGACGACCGCGGCGGTCACGAGGTGCTTGGGATCCGCGCGCCACAGCCCGTAGAGGGCCTGGAAGAGCGCGAGCACGAGCAGCGAGCCGAGGATCGGCCTCCAGCGGCTGACGAGCGCCAGGAGCACCAGGGCCGCGAAGAGCACGACGAGGAGCCGGCCGCTCTCCGAGCCGAGCGTGAGCGGGAGGCGGCGGTCGCGGCCGGTCGCGAGCAGGTCGCCGACGTTCTTCCCGATCCGGTGCGACCCCGCGGCGACGGCGAGCGGCGCGTACGGGAGCAGCGCGACCACGACGCCCGCGCCGAACCACGCGAATGCCCTGCGTCCGCCCCGGAGGAGAAGCGGCAGCGCCGCCAGCGGCGCGACGACCACGAACTCCGCGCTGAAGAGCGCGGCGGCGCCGGCCGCGAGCCCGGCGAGCACGACGCGCCCCGTGCCGCCCCGCTGCGCCAGCACGACGAGCGCGAGCACCGTCAACGCGAGCGCGGTGACGTGGTTGTCGGCGTTGACCCCATCGGCCGCGACGAGGCACGCGGCGAGGATCCCGCCCGCGAGCGCGGGCAGCTCGGCGAACCGGCGCGCGAGCGCGTAGAGCGCGAGCACGAGCAGGAGCCGGAAGACGAAGCCGACCACCCGCTCGACGCCGAGCCCCGCGCCGAAGGCGCGGAAGAGGCCCGCGACGAGGTACGGCTCCCCCGGGCCGTAGAAGGTCTCGAAGTCGCGGTACGGAATGTCTCCGGCGAGGACGCGGGTGGGAAAGCTGACCAGGATTCCCTCGTCGAACGGCGAGCCGGCCGCCCGGAACGACGGCGCCATGAGAGCCGCCGTCGCGAGCGCGAGCGCCGCTCCGAGCGGGCCTGGGAGCCGCACCCGTCCCACGGACGAACCGTACTCGCCGACGGCTCTGCTGCCGTGAGCCCGCGTTCTGAGCTATGAAAGAGACGGTGGCAGGAACTGCGGGAGCGGACAGGTGTTCGTAGACGCGCGCACGGTTGCGGACGGGGAGGTGGTCGAGGCCGACGTCTGCGTCGCGGGAGGCGGCGTCGCCGGGCTCGTGACCGCGCTCGAACTCGAGCCGGCGGGCGTCCGGGTGGCGCTCGTCGAGCACGGCGAGAGCCTCGAGGACGGCGAGGTGGAGGGGAGCTACCCTCCGCTCGGCTCGACGCGCGCCGGCGGCGGCCTCGGCGGGACGGCGGCGCTCTGGACGGCCGAGCTCGCGCCGGGGCAGGTCGGCGCCCGCTACGCGCCGCTCGCGCCGATCGACTTCGAGGCCCGCGAGGGGATGCCGTGGTCGGGGTGGCTCTTCGGCCGCTCGTGCCTCGAGCCGTTCTACGCCCGGGCCCAGGAGCTCTGCGGGGCGGGCCCCTTCGACTACGCCGCGACGCCGCAGAACGGCGACGTGGCGGACGCCGCGTTCAGCCACGGCCCGCGCACGGTCTTCACGCGCGACTGTCCGGCCCGCGTCGCACAGAGCGACTCGATCCGCGCGTTCGTCGGTGGGACGGCGGTCGACGTGGAGCGCGACGGCGACGCCGTCTCGTCGCTGCGGGTCGCGACGGGTCCCGGTCGTTCCTTCGCCGTCCGAGCGCGCGCCTTCGTCCTCGCCCTCGGGGGCGTCGAGAACGCCCGCTTCCTGCTCGTCACGGGGCTCGGGAACGCGCACGACCTCGTCGGCCGCTTCTTCATGGACCACCCGACGGCGCGCTGCCGGCTCGATCCGTCGCCCGACGCGCTGCCCCGGCTCGGGACGTACGACATCCGGCGCGTGAACGGGCACGTCGCCGTGACCGCCTTCGGCCTGCGGGAGGAGACGCTGCGCCGCGAAGGCCTGCCGAACGGCGGCTTCTTCGTCGTCCCTGCGGCGGACGACGACTCTGCCGGCGTCGTGCGTCGGATGGGCGACCTCGCGGCGGCCGCGCACCGGCGCGTCGCCCGCTCCGTCCCTGCGCTCGCCCCGACCACGCGCATGGCGGCCAGGTCGGCGCTCCTCAACACCCTCGGGGTCGGCGCCGTGTCGGGCTGGTCGCGGCTCCGCCGGCCTCCGGAGGCCTTCGACGTCTACCACGTGGTCGAGCTCGGGCCGGAGCGCGAGCGGAGGGTGGAGCTCGGATCGCGCCGCGACGAGCTCGGCCGCCCCGTGGCGCGCCTGCGCTGGTTCGTCGCCGACCGCGAGCTCGAGGCCCTCGACCGGACCGAGGAGCTCGTCGGGAGCGCCCTGGAGGAAGCCGGTCTGGGCAGGCTGACGACGGCTCGGCAGGTCGGCGACGAGCTCCACCCGAGCGCCCACCACCACCTCGGCACGACCCGGATGGCCGACGACCCGCGGCGCGGCGTCGTCGATGCCGACGGCCGCGTCCACGGGATCACGAACCTCTACGTCACCGGCGGCTCGGTCTTCCCGACCGCGGGGTACGTGAACCCGACGCTCACGATCGTCGCGCTGGCCGCCCGGCTCGCGGCACACCTGCGCGAGGAGCCGGCGGCATGAGCGCGGACCGCCCGCTCGTCTCGGTGTGCATCCCCGTCTACAACGCGGAGCGCTGGATCGCCGGCGCGCTCGAATCGGCCGTCGGGCAGACGTACGAGGAGCTCGAGATCGTCGTCGCCGACAACGCCTCCACCGACGCGAGCGTCGAGCTCGCGCGCGCGGTCGACGACCCGCGGATCCGCGTCGAGCGCGCCCGAGAGACGATCGGCGCGGTCGCGAACCACAACCGCGCGATCCGCCTCTCGCGCGGCGCGTTCGTGAAGTTCCTCCACGCCGACGACCTCCTGCTCCCGACGTGCGTCGAGGAGATGGTGGCACTGGCGCGCGAGGACGAGAGCATCGGCCTCGTCTTCGCGCCGCGCAAGGTCGTCGTCGAGCAGGCGCCGGACCCGGAGTGGGGCGAGCTCTTCGCGCGTCCGCACGAGTACTTCGGCAGCCTCGAGCGGGTGAACGACGGGCGGCGGCTCTTCCGCGAGCTCCTCGACGCCGGCTTCGAGGCCAACTGGGTCGGCGAGCCCACGGCCGTCCTCCTCACGAGAAGCGCCCTCGAGCACGTCGGCCTGCTGAACGAGCGGCTGTTCCAGATTGCCGACCTGGAGCTCTGGGCGCGCATCATGGCCAGCTGCCGCGTCGGCTTCGTCGACCACGTCCTCTCGGTGTACCGGCACCACGGCGAGTCGGGAACGGCGCGGAACGCGCGCGTGCAGCGCGATTGGTTCGACCAGCCCTGGCTCCTCGAGGGCCTCCTGGCGATCCCCGACCTGACGCCCGACGAGCGGTCGCGGCTGGTTGCCCTCCGGCGAGCGGCACTCCGCCGCGCCGGCCGGCACCAGCTCGGGCGCCTGGCAAGGGGCCGGCCCACGGCCGAGCTTCCGCGCTACGTCGCCTTCCGGACCCGCGCCTCCCTCGGCAAGGCGCCGCTCCTCGCGCCCGCGCTCGTCAGCTAGACAGATCCGGCCAGGCCTCGTCCTTTGCAGAGATGACGCGGCCCCCCGCGGGAGGATCGGGCCACTCGATCGCGAGGCGCGGGTCGTTCCAGCGCAGGCCGCTCGCGCTGTCGGGCGCGTACGGGACCGACATCTGGTACCAGACCTCCGTCGCGTCGACGAGCGTCTGGTAGCCGTGCGCGAAGCCCTCGGGGACGTAGAGCGTCCGCCGGTTCTCTTCGGTGAGCTCGACGCCCAGCCACCGGAGGTACGTGTCCGAGTCGGGGCGGATGTCCACGACCACGTCGTAGATCGCGCCCCGGGTGCAGCGGACGAGCTTCGTCTCGGCGTGGGGGGGACGCTGGAAATGGAGGCCGCGGAGCGTCCCCGCCTTGTGGTTGAAGGCGATGCTCGACTGCGAGACGCGCGCGTCGAGGCCTTCGGCCGCGAGGGCCTCGCCGTCCCAGACCCGCGCGAAGAAGCCCCGCTCGTCGGGGTGCGGCTCGACGTCGACGATGTAGACGCCCGGGAGAGCCGTCTCCGTGAGGATCACGCGGCCTCGCGCCAGCGGAGGTCGGCGTCGAGCCGACCCTCGTCGAGCAGGCGCTGAAGCTGCTTGAGCCGCGTGTAGCGCGCCCCGTCGAAGTCGTCCCACGTGAGGCCGGCCGCACGGTAGGCGGCCGCGAGCTCCGCCGTTCCTCTCCTCGCGTCCCATTCCGGCTGGTGCTCGGGGAAGGCGCGCTCGAAGCGGTGGAAGTCGACGCGGTAGCTCCGCGGATCGGCGACTGCGCCTTCGGCGAGCTCGACCTCGCACTCCGGTAGCTCCTCGTGGACGAGGGCCGCGAGGTCGCGGATCTGGTAGTTCTCGCTCGAGGCGCCGACGTTGAACGCCTGGGCGTGGATCGTCTCCCGCGGCGCCGCGAGCGCCCCGAGGACGGCGCGGCCGGCGTCTTGGACGTGGACGATCGGCCGCCAGGAGCTGCCGTCGGAGAGGAGCCGGATCCGGCCGGTCGTGAACGCCCAGCCGACGAGGTTGTTGAGGACGACGTCGAGCCGGAGGCGCGGCGAGACGCCGTATGCCGTCGCGTTGCGCAGCGAGACGGGGGAGAAGCCGGAGTCGGCGAGCCCGACCAGGCCCTCCTCGGAGCGCACCTTCGACTCCGCGTAGGGCGTGAGCGGGCGCAGCGGGGCGTCCTCGTCGAGCGCGTCGTCGCGGCCGGAGGCGCCGTACATGCTGCACGACGAAGAGAAGACGAAGCGCGCGACGCCCGCCTCCTTCGCGACGCGGGCGAGGTGCAGCGTGCCTTCGTAGTTCACGTCGTAGGTCCACGACGCGTTCATATCGCCGAGCGGGTCGTTCGAGAGGGCGGCGAGGTGGACGACGGCGTCGAAGCCGACCAGGTCGGCCGGCGTCACGTCGCGGACGTCGAGGCGCAGCTCGTCTACCGGCGCAAGGTCGGAGCCGAAATCGCAGCCGCGGTAGAAGAACGTGTCGAGCCCGACGACCTCGTGGCCCGCCTCGGCGACCATCGGCGCGACGACCGAGCCGATGTAGCCGTGATGGCCCGTGACGAGCACCTTCACGACTGCTCCTCGAGGAGGTCGGCGTCGAGGAGCGCGGAAGCAGCGCTCGCGACGACCGCGAAGGGCAGGTCGGCGCGCTCAGCCACGTCGAGCAGCGAGTGCCCCCCGTCGGCGAGGTTCAGCACCCAAAGGAGCGCCCGCTGGAACGACTCCTCCTCCCGCGGCGCCCCGCTCGACACCTCCCGGTACAGCCCACGCCGCCCGAGCTGTGGCTCGCCGTACGGATTCCGGGAGACGTACGTCCGGTCGCCGTCGAGGACGTCGAGGATCTCGAGCGTCGCGGCGAGCGAGTCGCCGAGGCTCTCCGCGTCGATGAGGTCGAGGTCGTCCGCGGACGAGTGGTACTCCGGGAAGAGCCCGTGCGGCGTCCGCGTGAGCGCGCCCACCGGCAGGTCGAAGCCGGGCGAGCAGAACTGCCGCTCGTCGCCGCCCCACGGCACGAAGTCCTCGACCATCGAGCCCGGCCGGCCGCGCAGCACGTACGCGGCGGCACGGTCGACCGCGGTGTCCCCGGCACGGCTCCGCTTGTACCGCAGCGGGCCGGGGTCGCCGACGCAGGCGACGACGAGGCCGGCGCGGATGCGGTCGAGGTGCTCGAGGTTGCGGGAGAGCCACGCGAGCGGCCCGAGCGTGCCCGGGCTGAAGAGCAGGCGGTGGGAGCGGCGCAGCCGGCGCTCGACGAGGCGCTTCCCGAGCACCGCCAGGAGCGCGATCCCCGACACGTTGTCGTTCGCGAGCGCCGGGTGGCAGACGTAGGTCGAGAGCAGCACCTCGTCCTCGGTCTCGCCCGGCAGCAGCGCCTCCGCATACGTGAGGTGGCCGTCCTCGAGCCGCGCGTCGACGCAGACCTCGTACTCGTCTTCCGGGCGGATCGCGCGCCGTTGCTCCTCGGTGACGCAGAAGCCCCACCTGTCGGCCCAGTACGCGGTCCGGTAGGGGATCCGGTTCGGGAACTCCGGCAGCGAGTAGAGCCGCTCGTCGAGCTCGGCCCCGGTGAGGGTCGTCCGCACCGGATGGCTGTAGCCGAGCAGGTGGAGGTTGCTCTCGCGCCGGTCGACGATCCTCCGGCCCGTCGAGTCGGCGATCCACGCCTCGGCGACGTTCCACTCGCGCGGCGTGGTCCAGTCGAAGATCGGCGTGCCGGTCGGCACCTCCGTCACGGCGAGCGGGACGAGCTCGCCGACGACGCGGAGGGTCTCCCGGACGCCGTCCCCGGTGAGGCTCCGCGGCAGCGGCATGAGCCGCCGCGCGAGGTCGAGGATCTCGGCGCCGGCGGCCACCGGGTCGAGCCCGGCGCTCAGCCCGCGAGAACGAGCTTCCTGCATCGGAACGCCTCGGCGAAGCGGGTCGGCGAGTTCGCCTCCATCCCGCGCACGCGCGCGAGCGAGCGGAAGAGGTCATCGGTGAACCAGTGCTTGCCGCGCTGCGAGGGGAAGTGCTCGAGCAGGAGGTCGACCTTCCGCTGGAGGACGTCGGGACCGAGCGGAACGTACACGTTCGGGGCGGCCAGGTCGGCGTCGTACTTCGGGATCTCGTACTCCAGGATGAGGTGGTTGCGGAAGGTGTTCCACGTCAGCTCGGAGACGAGCCGGTGATCCTGGTGCAGGTCGACCCCGACGTGCGTGAAGACGAGCTCGGCCGAGACCTCTGCCTTGAGCGTCTCGAAGCGGTCCTTCACCGCGCCGCCGAGGTAGGGGAAGAAGCCGTCCCGGAACGTCTCGAGCAGGACGCGCGGCGGCGTCGAGAGGCCGGAGAGGAACGCCTCCGCGCTCGCGCGTGCCTCCTCGCCCCGCGTGCCGTTCGCGCTCAGGACGAGCCACGTGACCTCGACGTCCGGCCGCCGCTCGGCGAGCGCGAGGAGCGTGCCTCCGCAGCCGATCTCGATGTCGTCGGCGTGGCAGCCGATCGCGAGCACGCGAGCGGGCCCGTGCTCCAGGTCGAGCGACGCGGTGAGCATCAGCCGGTCGGCGTCGCGTCCTGCCGCTCGAGGCCGCGCGGGCTCGCCCACGGCGGCTCGCCCGACTCGAGCAGCGTCTCGAGGGTCTGCTTGTCCTTCAGGGTGTCCATCGGCGCCCAGAAGCCCTTGTACGGATACGCGATCACCTTGTCCTCGGCGATCAGGCGGGGGAACGCGTGCCCGACGAGGTCCTCGCCGGGGCCGAGGTGGTCGAGGATCCCGCGCCGGAAGACGAAGAAGCCGCCGTTGATCCAGAGGTCGGCGTCGCCGACGTCGCGAATCGCCTCGACACCGTTCCCGTCCCGGAGCGATACGACGTGGAACTGGTGCGTCGGTCGTACGCACAGGAAGAGCGCCGTCTTGTCGCTCGCCGTGAGCGTGTCGATCATGTCGCGGAGCGGCGCGTCGGTGAGGCCGTCGCCGTAGGTCGCGAGGAAGACGTCCTCGCCCTCGAGGTACGGCTCGACCGCCTTCAGCCGCTCGCCGATCGTCGAGTTGAGCCCCGTATTCACGAAGGTCATCGACCAGTCGTGGGTGTCGCTGCCGAGGAGCTCGACGGTCTTGCCGCCGTCGCGGAGGACGAAGTCGTTCGTGAGCGCCTCGTTGTAGTCGAGGAAGTACTGCTTGATCACCTCGGCCTTGTAGCCGAGGCAGAGCACGAAGTCGCGGCAGCCGAAGCTCGAGTAGTACTTCATGATGTGCCACAGGATCGGCCGGTCGCCGAGCGGGATCATCGGCTTCGGCAGGCGCGTCGACTCCTCGCGCATCCGCAGGCCCAGGCCGCCGCAGAAGAGGACGACCTTCACGGGAGCACCTCCGGCTCGGGGATCGGCACGACGAGCCGGCCTCCCCAGTCGCGGACGTACTCGAGCTGCGCGGCGATCTCCCGCTTCAGGTTCCAGGGCAGGATCAGCACGTAGTCGGGCCGCGTCTCGGCGATCCGCTCGGGCGGGTGGATGGGGACGTGCGTGCCCGGCAGGAAGCGCCCGTGCTTCAGGGGGTTGCGGTCGACGGTGTAGTCGAGGAGGTCGGTGCGGATCCCGCAGTAGTTGAGCAGCGTGTTCCCCTTGCCGGGAGCACCGTAGCCCGCGATGCGCCCGCCGTCGCGGCGCAGGCCGATCAGGAGCTCGAGCAGACGCCACTTCGTCTCGGCGACGCGCGCCCCGAAGCCCGCGTAGCCGGCGAGCTCGGCGTAGCCCGCGTCCCGCTCGGCCGCGAGCAGCGTCTCGACCGCCGGCTCCGGCGCGCCCTGCGGGTGCCGGACGAAGACGCGGAGCGAGCCTCCGTGCGAGGGCAGCTCCTCGACGTCGAACACCTCGAGCTCGTGGCGGCCGAAGAGCTCGACGAGGGTGTGGAACGAGAAGTACGAGTAGTGCTCGTGGTAGATCGTGTCGAACTGGAGGCCCTCGACGAGGCGGACGAGGTGGGGGACCTCGATCGTCGCCGTCCCGCTCGGCGCGAGCAGGATCCGCATCCCCTCGACGAAGTCGTTCAGCGAGGGCACCTGCGCGAGCACGTTGTTCGCGACGATGAGGTCGGCGCGGCGGCCGCCGTCGGCGAGCTCTGACGCGAGCCGCGTGTCGAAGAACTCCACGAGCGTCTCGACCCCGCGCGCACGGGCCGCCTCGGCGACGTTCGCGGCCGGGTCGATCCCGAGCGACGGGATCCCGCGTGCGACGAAGTGCTGGAGCAGGTAGCCGTCGTTCGAGGCGAGCTCGACGACGAGGCTCTCTCCGTCGAGGCCGAGCCGGTCGGTCATCTGCTCCGCGTACGTGCGCGCGTGGTCGACCCAGCTCGTCGAGTACGACGAGAAGTAGGCGTACTCGCGGAAGATCTCCGACGCGTCCACGTAGGCCTGGAGCTGCACGAGCAGGCACTCGCCGCAGACGAGCACGTGGAGCGGGTAGAACGGCTCCATCCCGTCGAGCTCGTCGGCGGCGAGGAAGCTCTCGCAGAGCGGCGACATGCCGAGGTCGACGAAGGTGTGCCGAAGCGCCGCACCGCAGAGCCGGCACGTCGGCGCCGAGGCCGCGTCGGCCTCGGCCGGAAGGGTGAGCCGCACGGGTTCCAGGGTCTTAGTGTAGGCGGGGCGATGCAAGATCTCGACGGGCAGGTCGCGATCGTCACGGGCGGCGGCCGCGGGGTCGGCCGCGCCGTCGCCGAGGCGCTCGGCGCGCGTGGGGCCGCCGTCGCGGTCGCGGCGCGCACGATCAGCGAGATCGAGGCCGTGGCCGCCGCCCTCTCGCGCGCGATTGCCGTTCCGACGGACGTGACGCGCGCGGAGCAGGTCGGAGCGCTCGTCGAGCGAACGGGCCGGGAGCTCGGCCCGCCGACCCTCCTCGTCGCCGGCGCCGGGACCTGGGACCACGTCGGCCCGGCGTGGGAGGGCGACGCCGACGCCTGGTGGCGCGACGTCGAGGTCGCGGTGCGCGGCGCGTATCTCTGCGCGCGGGCGGTGCTCCCCGGCATGGTCGAGCGCGGGGCGGGCCGGATCGTCGTCCTCTCGAGCTACGCGGCGAACGTCCCCCGGCCGTGGTCCTCCGGTTACGGGAGCGGACGGGCCGCGCTCCTGCGGTTCATCGACTCGCTGGCCGGCGAGGTCGAGGAGCGCGGCGTCGCGGTCTTCGCCGTCTCGCCCGGCTTCGTCCGCACGGAGCTCGTCGAGAACGTGATCCGCTCGGAGGCCGGTCGCCGCTACCTGCCCGAGCTCGGCGAGCGGACGGACGCGCTCGCCCCCGAGCTCGCGGGAGAGCTCGTCGCCGAGCTCGCCACGGGCCGCGCCGACGCGCTGACGGGACGGTTCCTCCACGTTCTCGACGATCTCGACGACCTGGTCGCGCGTGCCGACGAGATCCGGGCGAACGACCTGTACGCGCTCCGGTTTCGCCGCTACTAGGGCTTGCCGTCCACGATCACACGTTCTCTTTAGTCGGTCGGATCCCGCAGAACTGGCGTCCCGGGACAGCGACGATCATCACCGGAGCGGCGGCGGCGAACAAGGCCCAGGCCGTCGCGCTTCGCCAAGTACCCGGGCGGCCGTCAACCGCGTGCTGAAGCTGAGCGACGGCTCGTATGCCGTCCACATGTAGCCGCTAGCCGCTACCCGCGCGACGCGGTCATGTGCGCGACCGCCTTGCCCGACGTCGTGTAGGTGGCGTAGATCGAGTAGTGCTTGTTGGAGAGCGTGGGCGTGCCGAACGGATTGGTGGGGCCGGCCGCGTACCCGCCCGAGTTGACGTTGAAGTTCAACTCGTTCGCCGAGGGGTCGTACCGGAGCTGGGTCAGGTCGCTCGTCGACGAGGCGATGTAGCCCATCCAGACCGTCCCGGCCTGGACCGCGACCGGCGAGGAGAACGTGAAGTCGACCCAGTTCCAGGCCGCGCCGGCAGTGATCGTCACCTCGTTCGAGACGCCGAGGAGCGCGCCCGGATGAGCCGAGCCGTTGTCGGCGTAGAGGACCGCCTTGATCTTCTGCGACCCCGACGTCGCTCCGAGCCCGGAGACGTAGCCGGTCAGCTTCGTCACGTTCGAGGCGACGGCCGTGTAGCGGGAGACCTCCTTCAGGTTGATGGAGGCCGTGTCGACGGACGAGCCGGGGATCGTCGTCCCGAAGGTGCCGGAGGTCTGCCGCACGTAGGTTGCGGTGTACGTCGTGTCGGTCGCCGGCGCGACGATGTTGTGCGTCTGCGCGCCGCCGTCAGACCAGGACGAGAAGACGTAGGTGGAGCCGCCGATCGTCTGCGGGGACGGCGCGCTGATCGAGTTCGTCGCTCCGATCACCGCCTGCTTCGTCAGCGGCGCCGCGCCGGCGATCTCGTCGATGCCGACGTTCGCGCCGGTGGGGTTCGAGGCGACGGTGATGTTCATGGTCTGCGGGTCGACGCGGACGCTCGTCGTCGCCGTCGCGCCGGTCGAGTCCGTCGCCGTCAGCTGGAGCTCGAGCCAGCACGGGTACTCGTGGTCGGGTGCGTTGAACGTGCCGCTCGCGACGCCGTTGAACGTCTGGACGATGTGCGTGTGGCAGTTCGTCGGCGTGAAGCAGTGGTGCAGGATCATCGTCCAGCTGAGCCGCGCCGCGGGCTCGGAGCCGTCCTCCTGGTCGGTCGCGCTCCCGGAGAAGTTGATCGGGTCGCCGACCTTCCACGTAAAGGACGTGGTGGGGGAGGAGATCGTCGGCACCGGCGGATGGTTCCCGGCGTTGATCGTGATCGGCGCGCTCACGCTCGAGGCGCCCTTGCTGTCGGTGACCTGAAGGCGCACGGTGTACGTCCCGGGCGTCGAGTAGGTGAAGCTCGGCTTCTGCGCCGTCGAGTCGCCGTAGACGCCGTCGCCGTTCAGGTCCCAGGAGTAGGTGATCGGGTCGCCGTCGGGGTCGCTCGACCCGCTGCCGTCGAAGTTGACTGTGAGCGGCGTCGGCCCGTTCGTCGTGTCCGCCGTCGCGACGGCGTTCGGCGGGTGGTTCGAGCTCAGGTACTTGATCCGGTGGATCGCGCCGCCGTCGAAGTCGGCGTAGAACAGGTCGCCCCCGGGTCCCGTCTCGAGATCCACCGGGCTCGCGGCGCCGTTCTCGAAGCTCGAGACCTGATTCGGGTCGGGAAGCCCGTTCGAGCCGGCCTTCATGAACCAGATGCAGCCTCGCGTGTGGTCTTCGAAGAAGAGGCCCCCGTTGTAGGTCGAGGGATACGAGCCGCCGGTGTAGAAGGTCACGCCCGCGACGGACGAGCCTCCCGTGGGACAGCCGTCGCCAGACACCACGCTCGCGCCGTGGTTGTACGTGAAGAGCGGAGGCGAGACCACGGGCCCACCGCTTCCTTGGAGGGTGGCGTAGAGCGAGTAGTGCTTGTTCGACGTGTTGCCCGTGCCGAAGGGGTTGCTCGGGCCGTCCGCGTAGCCGCCGGCGTCGACGTTCCAGCGCATCGCGCCCGCCTGGGCCTGGTAGCGCAGCTGGGTCAGGTCGCCCACCGCGTTCGCGATGTAGCCCATCCAGATCGTCCCGGCCGAGACGCTGACCGGGCTCGCGAAGGGGAAGTCGAGCCAGCCCCAGGCACGGCCCGCGTTGACCTGAACCGGGCTCGAGACGCCGAGGAGCGCGCCGGGACTGCCGTTGTTGTTCGCGTAGACGACCGCCTCGAGGGTCTGGCTGCCGCTCGTCGCCCCCAGGCCGGAGACGTACCCCGTCAGCTTCGTGACGTTCCCGGCGGTCGCGGTGTAGCTCGCCACCTCCTTGAGGTTCTGCCCAGCGGTGTCGACCGACGAGTAGACGTTGGTGTCGCCGAAGGTGCCGCCGCTCGGGCCACCTCCGTAGAGGCCGTTGCAGATGTTGAGGCCTGCGGCTTGGTACCCCGGCTGCGGGTTCACCCCCTCGTAGCAGGGCCAGCCGAAGTTCGAGACGTTCGTCGTCGGGTCGGAGTCGCGGTTGATCTCCTCCCAGTCGTTCCACCCGACGTCGCCGATCCAGAGGTCGTTCGTCCCGGGGCGGATCGTGAAGCGGAACGGGTTGCGCATCCCGTAGGCGACGATCCGGCGCGCGTTCGCGTCGCTGCTCGAGGCGAGCGGGTTGGACGGCAGTCCCGCGCCAGTGGCGGGGTCGACGCGAAGGAGCGACCCGTTCAGGACGGCCGGCTCGCCGGTGTTCCGGCGCAGGCTCTGGCTCCGCAGCGCACCGCCCTCGCCGGTCGGCGCAGTGAGCGCGGTTCCGACCGCGCCAGGCGGGTCGCCGCACGGATTCGCCGGCGTCGGCGGCGGCGAGCCCGAGGTGCCGCCGAACTGGCCGTAGTCGACTGCGCCGAAGTTCGCGCCGTCTCCGCCGGAGACGTAGAGCGCGCCGTCCGAGCCGAAGTGGAGGTCGCCGATCGAATGGCTCGGGAACTGCTGGCACCAGCCTTGGATCAGCACCTGCTCGCTCGTGGCCACGTTGCCGGAGAGCGTCAGCCGCGACAGGCGTCCCTGGACGACGCAGCCGTCGGTCGTCGCCCCGGGCGGGGTGGGGCAGGCGTCGCCCCAGCGCGGCGCGCTTCCGCCCGGCACCGCGTCGTACGTGTACAGGACGTAGAGGTAGGGGTTCGTGGGGAAGTTCGGGTCGACGGCGAGCCCGAGAAGGCCGCGATCCCAGTAGTCGTCGACGACGTTGCTCAGGTCGATGACCGTCGTCGGCGTCGTGTCGTTCAGGTTGTCGTACTCGAGCACCTTGCCGCCCTTCTGGGCGACGAAGATGCGGCCGTCGGGCGCGAAGCGGATCGCGGTCGGGAACGACAGGTTGCTGTAGACGATCGAGTCCTGGAAGCCGCTCGGGAGCGTGGCCGCGGCGGCCGAGGCGCCCGCCGTCGCGGACGCGCCGGGAGTGAGGAGGCCGGGCGTTCCGGGCGGATTTCCGGCGCCGGCAGCCGACGCGAGCAGAACGAGAAGAGCGCCGACGAGCGCTCCAGGCACAGCCCCCAACCACACGAACCGCCGCAAAGTCTCCCCCCTTGTTCGTTATCCGTTGTAGCCCAGGTCGCGCCGGAGTGCAAGCGGCGTTTGGAGGTCTTAACCGTTCGTGAACGGACTACGTGCGGGGGCAGGCTTTCGGATCGACGTCGACGGCTCCCCAGCGGGCGAGCTTCCCGTAGCGGTGGGAACCCGTGCCGACGATCGGGTAGGCGAACCAGAGGTAGCGGCCCTTCTCCAGGCGCTTGCCGGCGCCGCACGCGACCATGGTCACGGCGATGCCGGGCTCCTTTGGCCAGAGGTCCGCGACGCGGCGGTGGCCGCGCCAGAGGACGAGGTCGTAGGAGGTCGCACCCGGCGTCGCGGGCCAGCTCAGCATCCGCCGGCCATGCACGACACGGGCAGCCGCGGGAGGGTCGGCGACGCGATGCGGCTTGGTCCTCGCGGCGAGCACCCCTCCGGTCCGCGGCTTGGCCGCCGGGCGCTTCGCCGGCGCACGAGTGGCCGGGGGCGCGGGTGACCGTGCGGCACCGATTTCGGAGTGGGTCCTCGGCCAGAGGAGCGCGGCGTTCAGGACGACGCTCGGGACGAGAAGCCAGACGCCGAGCCGGGTGAGGCGGCCGCGCGGCGCGGGCTCCGCGCGGAGCGCCGTCGCCGGAGTGGGGGCGAGGGTCGAGCCGACGTCCTCGAGCGGCGGAAGCAGCTCCCGGGCACGCCGGGCGAGGACGGGGTCGACGAGACAGAGCTCAGGGCTGATCGGCTCCATAGAACGGCGCATTCGTGCGCGCATCGGCTTTTTCCGGGGCCGGCTACAGGCTCCTTCTTAACCGCGAATGCCCCCATTCGAGGGATGGCAGCCTCCGGCGAACGGCCGACGGAGAGGGGAGCATGCGCCGCCCGCATCGCAGCCTCTTCGCCGTTGCCCTGGTCGTTCTCGCTATCACGACAGGTGCGAGCGGCGCGGGTTCCTGGAAGCCGGCGATCACAGGTACGCCTCAGGTGGGGGCAACGCTCACCGCCGACCTCTCGGGGTGGAGCGGAGGCTCGACGTCGTGGACGTACCAGTGGACGAGGTGCGACGTCAACGGCAACGCGTGCGTCAACCTGGCCAACGGGACGGCGCAGACGTATTCCGTCGTGTCCGCGGACGTCGGCTCGAGGCTGCGCGTGACCGCGACGCCCAGCAAGAGGCAGGGTGCGGCTACCTCGGACCCCACGGCCGTCGTCGCTCCTGCGCCCGCACCAGTGGCCGCCCCGGCGACCGTCAGCCTCACGAGCTCGATCGCGAACGGAGCGACGCTCGGCGGCTCGGTCGCTTGGATCGTGAACGCCTCCGGGTCCGTCGCGCGGATCGACTTCTTGATCGACGGGACGAAGAAGTGGAGCGAGGCATACGCGCCGTACCAGTTCAACGGCGACCCGAACGGCAAGCTCGACACGACGACGCTCGCGAACGGCTCGCACACGCTGCTCGCCGTCGCGTACGGCTCGTCGGGCTCCGAGGTCGGGCGCATCTCTTCGGGCGTCACCGTGAGCAACGGCGGCTCGGGCTCGCCGCCGCCTCCGCCTCCGCCCGCCCCGAGCGTCACGCTGACGAGCTCGATCGCCTCGGGCGCAACCATCAGCGGCTCGGTGCAGTGGACCGTCGCCGCGACGGGCTTCGGCATCGTGCGGGTCGACTTCTCGATCGACGGCGCGAAGAAGTGGACGGAGCAGCAGGCGCCGTACCAGTTCAACGGCGACCCGGCCGGGATGCTCGACACGACGACGCTCGCGAACGGCTCGCACACGCTGCTCGCCGTCGCCTTCAACTCGAACTCGGTCGAGCTCGCCCGCGTCTCCTCGAC
>Ga0209059_1000199_pt1 | contig 26099 bp, 29 predicted proteins | sample GraSoiAngelo_151_FD_186165 | JGI IMG/M metagenome (GOLD analysis project Ga0209059, IMG submission 186165) | Grasslands soil microbial communities from the Angelo Coastal Reserve, California, USA - 14_1009_12_20cm (SPAdes) (version 2) | ecosystem: Environmental > Terrestrial > Soil > Grasslands ...
AGGCGCTCGCCCTTCTCGCGGGCGGTCTCGATCGTGCCGACGTTGTAGAAGGCCTGCTCCGAAAGGTCGTCGTGCTTCCCGTCGAGGACCTCGCGGAAGCTGCGAACGGTGTCGGCGACCTTCACGTACTGGCCCGGGACGCCAGTGAACTGCTCGGCCACGAACATGGGTTGCGCGAGGAATCGCTGCAGTTTCCGCGCGCGCGCCACGAGCAGCTTGTCTTCATCGCTGAGCTCATCGATCCCGAGGATGGCGATGATGTCCTGAAGGTCCTTGTACCGCTGGAGCACGCGCTGGACTTCGCGCGCGGTCTCGTAGTGCTCCTGGCCCACGATGTTCGGATCGAGCGCGCGGCTCGTCGAGGTCAAGGGATCAACGGCCGGATAGAGACCCAGCTCGGTGAGATAGCGCTCGAGGCGGATCGATGCGTCCAGGTGCGCGAACGTCGTCGCCGGCGCGGGGTCGGTGTAGTCGTCGGCCGGCACGAAAACCGCCTGCAACGAGGTGATCGAGCCCTTCTTCGTCGAGGTGATGCGCTCCTGCAGCTCGCCCATCTCGGTCGCGAGCGTCGGCTGGTAACCGACGGCGCTCGGCATCCGGCCGAGGAGAGCCGACACCTCCGAGCCTGCCTGCGTGAACCGGAAGATGTTGTCGATGAAGATCAGGAGATCGCGGCCCTGCTCGTCGCGAAAGTACTCAGCGATCGTGAGGCCGGTGAGGGCCACGCGAAGACGCGCGCCCGGCGGCTCGTTCATCTGACCGAAGACCATCGACATCTTGTCGATGACGCCCGATTCCTTCATCTCGCCGAGTAGCTGGGTACCCTCACGCGAGCGCTCGCCGACGCCGCAGAAGACGGAATAGCCGCCGTGCTCTGACGCGACATTGCGGATGAGCTCCTGGATGACGATGGTCTTTCCCGTTCCAGCGCCACCGAAGACCGCGGACTTGCCGCCTTTGAGGAACGGGCAGATGAGGTCGATGACCTTCATGCCGGTCTCGAAGATCTCCGCTTGCGTCGATTGGTCGGTGAACGGAGGCGGGTCGCGGTGGATCGGATCCCGCCGGTCACCTTTCACGGGCCCCTTCCCGTCGATCGGCTCGCCGATGACGTTGAACAGACGCCCCAACGTCGCCTCCCCGACCGGCACGGTGATCGGCCCGCCGGTGGCGGTCGCGTCCATCCCGCGGCGCAACCCGTCGGTCGCGGCCATCGAGACGGCGCGGACCCAGTTGTTGCCGAGATGCTGCTGCACCTCGGCGATCACGTCGCTGCCGTCCTCACGCTTGACCACAAGAGCGTCGTAGATCTGGGGCAGGTGGCCCTCTTCGAACTGGACGTCGAGGACCGGGCCGATGATTTGCACGATCTTGCCCTTGTCCTGCGCCTTCCTCGTTGTGGGTTCCTTCGTCGCTACGGCCACTTTTCTACCCCTTGCCGAGGGCCTCGGCCCCCGATGCGATCTCGAGCATCTCTTTGGTGATGCGTGATTGACGGGCTTTGTTCGCGGAGAGCGTCAGGTCGTCGATGAGGTCGCCCGCGGCGTCCGTCGCGTTGCGCATCGCGACCATCTGGGCGGAGAAGGCGGACGCCTTCGACTCGAGGATGGTCTGGAACACGGCGACCTCGATCAGCCGCGGGATGACTTCGTTCAGGACCGTTTCCGGATCCGGCTCGAAGATGTACTGGAGCACCGGCTGATCGTCGCGATCCTCCTCCTCAGGAACGAACGGCAAGAGCCGCCGGATCGTCGGCTCCTGCCGGAGGGTATTCACGAATCGCGTGAAAGCCAGATAGAGCTCGTCCACCTTCCCCGTCACGAACTCCTCAACCGCGACGCGCGCGATCACGTTCGTGTCGGTGCTGCTCGGCCGGTCCGGGATCCCGGGAAACTCGGCCGTCACCGGTGCGCGCAGCCGACGGAGCTGGTTGATGCCCTTGCGCCCGACGGCCACGAACGACGCAGCGGGCTGTTGCTGCGCGAAGCGCAGCGTCGCTCGGATGAGATTCACGTTCATTGGCCCGACGAGCCCGCGGTCTGTCGTCACGAGCACGATCCCGACGCGCCGGAGCTCGCGCCGCGCGAGTAGCGGACTTGTTTCCGGATCCGCGTAGGGGGCGAGCTCGTTCAAGATCGTCCGCAGCCGCTCCTCGTACGGGCGCGAGGCGAGGACGGCGGCCTGGGCACGGCGCATCTTCGACGCGGCGACGAGCTGCATCGCGCGCGTGACCTGCTGGATGTTCTTGATGCTCCGGACACGTCGCCGGAGCTCGCGCTCTGAGGGCACGGGTCAGGCCTTCGCGGTCGCGGGAGTCTTCGTCGGCGGCTTCGCGGGTGGCGTGGCCGGCCTCGGGCCGTCACTCGACGCACCCGCTGCGCCGGTCGAGGGCTTCTCCTCCGTGTACGGGTGCGACTTCTTGAATTCGTCGAGCATCGCGCGCACTTCCTTCTCGATGTCGGCGCTCCAGGCCTTGTCCTTTGCGATCTTGGCCGACACGTTCTTACCCACCGAATCCATGAACCGGTAGAGGTCGCGCTCGAAATCCGCGACGCGCTCCTTCGGAACGTCGTCGATGAAACCGTTGGTCGCCGCGAAGATGATCACGACCTCTTTTTCGAGCGGCAGGGGCTGGTACTGCAGCTGTTTCATGATCTCGGTGACCTTCTCGCCTCGGCGGAGCTGCTGCTGCGTCGCCTTGTCGAGGTCCGATCCGAACTGCGCGAACGCGGCCAGCTCGCGATACTGCGCGAGCTCGAGCTTGAGGCTCCGGACGACCGCCTTCATCGCCTTGGTCTGCGCGTCGCCCCCCACGCGCGACACGGACAGCCCCGTGTTCATCGCGGGCCGCTGACCCTGATTGAAAAGGTCGGTCTCGAGGTAGATCTGGCCGTCCGTGATCGAGATCACGTTCGTCGGGATGTAAGCGGAGATGTCGTTCGCTTGCGTCTCGATGATCGGCAGCGCGGTCAGCGACCCGCCGCCCTTCTCCTTGTTCAGCCGGGCGGCGCGCTCGAGCAGCCGCGAGTGCAGGTAGAAGACGTCCCCCGGATACGCCTCGCGGCCTGGCGGACGCCGGGTGAGAAGCGAGACCTGCCGATAAGCCCAAGCGTGCTTGGTGAGGTCGTCGTACACGATGAGCGCGTCCTTTCCGTTGTCGCGGAAGTACTCGCCCATCGCACACGCCGCGAACGGCGCAAGGTACTGAAGGGTCGCCGGGTCCGAAGCGCCGGCGATCACGACGATCGTGTGCTCCATCGCGCCATGCTCTTCGAGTGTTGCGACGATCTTCGCGACGGATGATTCCTTCTGTCCGATCGCGACGTAGATGCAAGTGAGGTTCTTGCCCTTCTGGTTGAGGATCGTGTCGATGGCGATGGCGGTCTTCCCGGTCTGACGGTCGCCGATGATCAGCTCGCGCTGCCCGCGCCCGATTGCGGTGATCGCGTCGATGACCTTGATGCCGGTCTGCACCGGCGTGTCCACGTTCTGCCGCGTGATGACGCCTGGCGCGACGACGTCCACCGGCAAGGATGTTTTCGTGTTGATTGGGCCTTTGCCATCGAGCGGCCGACCCAACGGATCCACCACGCGCCCAACGAGAGCTTCGCCGACCGGCGTCTCGACGATCCGGCCGGTGGTGCGGACCTCGCCGCCCTCGACGATGCCGGTGTAGTCGCCCAGGATGATCGCGCTCACCGTGTCTTCCTCGAGGTTGAATGCCAGGCCGAACACGTCGTTCCCGAAATCGAGGAGCTCCGACGCCATGCAGTTCGCGAGGCCGTACACACGCGCGATCCCGTCCCCGATCTCGACCACGGTGCCGACGTCGACGGACTCGGCCCCGCCTTTGAAGCCTTTGATCTTCGCCTTGATGATGTCGGTGATCTCTTTGGATGAGTCGGCCATGTGTATCCCCCTTATGAGGCGAGCTGCCGCCCGAGTGCGACGAGCTTGGCATGCACGGATGAATCGATCAGATGGTCGCCGACCTGGACTTTCGCGCCCGCGATCAGCGTCGGGTCGACGGCGAACGTCGCGCGAAGCTTCGTCCCGGACTCGCGCTCGAGACGGCTGACGAGCTCGCGGCGCGCCGGCTCGTCAAGCGCCACGGCTGTCGTAATGCGCGCCTTGGCGATCCCTTCACGCCGGTCGACGAGATCACCGAACGCGATGGCGATCTGTGGCACGAGGGCGATCCGATCGCTCTCGAGCAGAAGGATCAGAAGCGAGCGGACGATGTCGGGCTCATCGCCAAGCGCCGAGCTGAGCGCATCGACGCGCTGCTTCATCGGAACGGACGGGTCGCGGAGTCCCGCGATGGTGAATCGGTCGAAGACCGGAGCGAGCCTTTCGAGCGACGCGCGAAAGTCGCCGACCGTGCGTTCGTCCGACGCGAGGGCAAGAAGCGCCTCCGCGTAGCGCCGCGCCGCGGATCCGGGGAGCGCCACTTAACCCTGTTCCGTGAGCTGAGCGGCGGCCTCATCGAGAGACCGCTCGATCAAGGCGCGGTGTTGTTCGGTGTCGACCTCGCGGCCCAGGACACGGCTTGCGGCGAGGACGACCATGCCGGCGAGCTCCGATCGGAGCTGCGCGAGCGCCTGGTCATGGAGCTGCTTCGCATCGTCGCGGCCGCGTTCGCGGATGCGATCGGCCTCGGTTTTCGCCTGCGTGCGAATATCGGCCGCCGCGACCTCGGCGGCCTGAGTCATCCGCTCGGCGATCGCCTGCGCCTCTCGCCGGGCCTCCGCGAGGAGACGCTCGATCTCGGCTTTGAGCTTCTCGCGATCGGCCTTCGCCTGCTCGGCCAGCGCGAGACCCTCACGGATCCTGCTGGCGCGGGTCGCGAGCATGGTCGTGATTGGACCCCACAGCAGTCGCCGCATGAAGTACAGCAGCAGAAGGAAATTGACGATCGAGACCAGCACCCAGAACGGGTGCACGGTCGGTACGAAGACCTCTTCCTGGAATCCGGGACTGAACAGCATTTATGGATGGGTCAGGAAGATGAGCAGGATCCCGACGACGAGCGAGAGCACGCCGAGTCCTTCGGCGAGCGCCGCGCCCAGCACGAGGTTGTTTCTAATGAGCGGCGCCGCGTCAGGGTTACGGCCGATCGCCTCCGAAGACTTCGCCGTCGCGATTCCGAGGCCGATGCCGACTCCGAGGACCGCGAAGCCGACGGCGATGCCGGCGGCGAGCCAACCAAGATTCATGCGTGCGTTCCCTCCTTTGATGTCTGCGCGTGTTCCGTCGTCGATTCCCCGTGTTCTTCGTGTGATTCGGTCGCGAGAACGAAGTAGAGGAGCGTGAGCATCGCGAAGATGACCGCCTGCAAGAGGCCGATGAACATTTCGAACCCGGCGAATGGCAATAATCCCGGGATCGCGGCCACGTAGAGGACGGCCGCCATGACCACGAGCATCACTTCTCCCCCGAAGATGTTCCCCCAAAGACGTGCGGTGAGCGTCAGGATACGGATGATCTCGGCGAGGAACTCGATAAGGCCGACGAAAAGCATGATCCCGCCCAGGAAGGCACCCTCCTTGAACCCCGCCGTATTGAACCAGCGGTTGAAGTAGCCACGCCCGAGCGTCCGAATTCCTTCGGCCTGGTAGGCGACGAACGCGACGACCGCCAGACCAAGCGTTATGTGGTAGTCGGCGGTCGGCGCGTGAAACAGCGGGATCTGCCCGACGAGTGGCACGACGCCAAGCCAGTTGCACAGCAGGATGAAGAGAAAGAGGGTGCCAACGAGGGGGACGTACTTCGCGGCCGCGGGACCGCCGGTATCCACCACGAAGTCGACCAGAGTTTGGACGGCGACCTCGAGGCCTCCCTGGAGCCCGCCCGGGATGAGCGACAGTCTACGGGTGCCGGCGTACGCCAGGAGGAGGAGGATCGCCATCACGATCCACATCGTCAGGAGAGAGTTCGAGATCGAGATGTCGTCTCCCACGAGGCGGATCAGAGGTTCGCCCGTGAGGAGGTTAAGGATTCGAGGCGGGGTGATGTCCGGCCACGTCGGCAGGCCATAGAGGGTCCAACCGACGAGCACGATCGCGACGTCGATCGCGACGAGAACGCCAAGCAGGGCCAGCGGCGAGAGCGACGTGAGCGCCCTATCGAGCGTGCGCATCAGCGGTCCGGCTCCTCTTCGCCACTTTCGCGTCGACGCTCGCGATCTTCGATCTCGCCTTCCCACTTGCGCCCGGCAGCCCGGGCCTTGTCCGTTGGCATGCCGATCGGCTGCGAGAGGTACCGGCGCAGGATGCCGAAGAGCGCAAGGGCGCCGACGACGAGTCCGAGAAGAATGCCCAAGAGGATTCCCCATGGGCTGGTGCCCAGGCTCTTGTCAACCGCGTTGCCGCCGAACGTGCCGACAAGCAGGGGCAATCCAATCGCTACCGCGACCTGCAGCCCCATCTTGAGCATGTCACCTGTTGGGATACGTCACGCTCCGCCCAACGCCGCGATTTTCTGGATCCGACCTGGCCCAGGATCGCCGCGTTGCGAGCGCGCTCCACCCGGGGGTTGCGGGGTGCGGCCAGGGGCAGGGTCAGTTTAGCCGAGGAACTTCGGGTAGGCGAACCGAGCGCTAGAGCCAGCCGCGGCGCCGGAAGTACATCACCAGGCCGACCGCGATCAGACCCGTGACGGCCATCGACACCCAGAACAGAGGGAGCGACCCGTACGGAATGAAGCTCCAATTCTGGCCGAAGAAGCCGGTGACGACGGTGAGGACGAGAAGAACGGTGGCGATGCTGGTGAGGACCTTCATCACCTCGTTCAGCCGGTTCGAAGCGGCGGCGAGGTACGCGTCGATCACGTTCGAGGTGAGCTCGCGAAAGGTGTCGATCTCGTCGGTGACGCGAAGGATGTGGTCGTAGACGTCCTGAAAGTACGCGCGCTTCCCGATCTCGCGCAGCTCGCGGAGGTCGCCGCGGACGAGCACCTGCAGCACATCGCGCTCAGGGGCGATCGTCTTCCGCAGCTGCAGCAGATCCCGTTTGACCAGGAAGAGCTCGCGGAGCGGCGCGTGCGCGCGGTGAAGGTTCGGGCCGGCCTCCTCGGCAACGAACTGCTCGAGAAGCTCGATGCGTTCGCCGAATTGGTCGACGACCTCGAAGTACTGATCGACCATCGTGTCGAGGAGTGCGTACAGCAGAAGGCCGGTGGTTTGAAGGTGTCCTTCGACGAACCGCTTCTCGACGAGCTTGCGGGCGGAGAAGTCGCCCTGGTGCACAGTGACGATCGCGTTATGGGCGACGAAGATCGAGATCTCGTGGTAGTTCACGACGCCCGGGCTCGGTGTCTCGAGGGCATAGAAGACGATGAAGTAGTGCGTCTCGTACTGATCGATCTTGGGGCGCTGGTGACCATGCTGCGCATCCTCGACGGCGAGCGGATGAAGCTCGAGCTCTTTGGCAACGAGCTCGAACTCCTCGCTGAGCGGGTTCGAGATGTCGAGCCAGCATGGGTGCTCGCCGCGGAGCTCCGAGAGCTGGTCGGCGGGCCGATCGACGACGGCGTTCGGCTCTTTAACGAGGAGGCGCGCGGGCACGTCTCGCAGTATGCCCGGCGGTCAGGCGGCGAAGCGACGAACGACGCTGACGAGCTGTTGCGCGTCGAAGGGCTTCGAGAGGTAGGCCTCGGCGTTGCAGCGATCGGCCTCACGGCGGGGATCGGCGACTCCGGTGAGTATCACGAGCGGTACGCGCCGGAGTGCCATGCGCAGCTCGCGGGCAAACGAGGGTCCGTCCATGCCCGGCATCTGCACGTCGAGCACGACGACGGCGGGTGGATCCTCCTGGACCACGCGGAGCGCCTCGGCGCCGTCACGCGCCTCGACCACGCGGAAGCCGCTCTCGGCGAGAAGCTCGCGCTCGACGGAGAGCGTCTCGACATCGTCGTCGACGATGAGCACCGGACGTGGCCGCGAAGTCATACCGAACGCCATACGAGCCTTTGTGCATACGGCGTTCCCTAAACTTCAACGACCGGTGAAAGCACCTCGCGGGATGCGCACTGCCGTCGAGGTTGTCCCGAAATTGGGCGTCAAATCGGGCATGCCGGCGCTTCGTATCGGTGGCGTTGCAACCTACGACCGCCCGATCGAGCACCTCGCCGGACAGCTCGACGTGCTGGATGTGCGTCTGCCGATCCGATCGAAAGACAGGCGGTACGGTCTCGTGCTCTGTTTCGCCCTCGCGGCCATTCCGCTGGAGGAGCTTGCCGTCGAGCTCGTTCGCGTGGCCCACCCCGACGGCGCGATCTGGTTTGTCGTCTGGAAGAAGGGTTTGTTGCCGGACGGCGCATCGGGATGGGACGAGTCTCAGCAGGCGATGCTCGAGACTGGCTGGGTCGACAACAAGATCCTGTCGCTGGGCCAAGAGGTCTATGCGACCCGTTACGTTCGCCGCCGACGCCCCCCGTTGCGGGAACCGGATCCCAGGTCCCACCGTTCCTAGAGACATGCGCGTCTGTGCGCTCCTGCTTCTCATCGCGACCGTCGCGTGCGGTGGCGCCGCGACGCTTTCGTCACCCGAGCCGAGCGCGACCGCCGGCAGCGCGACGATCGCCCCCGCCGGAACCGTCACAGCAACGGCGATCACCGGGACGATCGTTCCCGGAACGCTCCCGCCGAATCCGACTCCGGCCCCGTCGCCGACTCCGAGCCCCGCGCCGGGCGGCCTCAACCAAGCGCAGCTCAAGTACCGGCTCGTGGACCAATTCGGCCGGCTCCTCTTCTGCGACCCCGATTACTACCCGGTCGCACGGGCCGACGAAGGAGCCCTCGCGCACGAGCGCCTACCGGATATCCAGAAGGACGCTCCCACGTTCAGCGCGATCCTCAGCCACCTTGGCATCGCACCCGCCGCGTCGTACACGAAGGATCAAGAGCTGGCGATCTACCGCGACTGGAAGATGCTCAACGCGCTTCACCTCGATCAGGTAGGCGGCGGCTTCCATTTCCTAGCGATTTTCGGATCTCTTTCGAACCAACAGGGCACACGCGTCGACGGAACGATCGATCAGCGCGGGAACGTGACCATCGCGAGCCAGACCGCGAGTGGCCCGCCGCCGTGCCCGATCTGCCTCGCGCGAGGGACGCGGATAGCGACACCCGCGGGCGATGTCGCGGTCGAGCTCCTCAAGGTCGGTGATGTCGTGTGGACCACGGACGTCGCGGGCACGCGGGTCGCTCTGCCGCTCGTAGAGATCGGAACCACGGCGGTGCCCGCAACGCATCGCGTCGTGCACCTTGTGCTTGCTGACGGGCGTACCGTCAACGTGTCTCCGGGACATCCCACCGCGGACGGCCGGACGGTCGGTAAGCTCGTTGCGGGTGATCGTTACGACGGCGCGGTCGTCATAGGTGTTGAGCTCATTCCCTACGCGGGCGGCGCCACGTTCGACGTACTACCCGCCGGGGCGACCGGTGCCTACTGGGCGAACGGCGTGCTCTTAGGAAGCACCCTTCGTTAGTCCCTCAATGGGACGCCTGGCGAGCCTCGCCCTCGGGTTTTGCGCGATCGTCGCGTGCACCGGCCCGACCTTCACCAACCTTGCCGCCTCGCTCGATGCGTGCCGCTCCGAGCCTGGCATGTCGTGGCAAAGCCTGCCACCGATGGTCGATAGGGCTGCTCTCATTGCGAGAGGGACGGTCATGCGCCTCGGCTCGATCGACATCGCCGGGACTCCAGTGCGGACGATCGCGCTGCGGCCGGCCGAGGTCCTCAAGGGAACGGCCGGCGCAGAGATCACCATCATCGAATATCCCTGCCACTTCTTTGACGTCCGCGAGGGCGACGAGTGGATCGCCTTCCTCTCGCCGTACGCGACAAGCTTCTCGCCCCCGTACGTGCCCGTGCAGACCGCGGCGGTCGCGGGCGCGTACGTGACACTCGGCGGGCCCGAGTCGACCTTCGCCGTCCGCGGCGGCACGCTCGCGAAGACGGGCTCACTCGACGAGATGCCCGCGCAGGTCATGAAAGCCTACGAGGGAAAACCGGCGGCGGAACTGCTCAGGGACATTCGCGCGATCCGTCCCGTGGATGGCGACGTTCGTGACCTCTTCGCTCGCTTTGGATGGGCGCCGCGCGCCACCTTGTACGTTGGCGAGCTGACACTGCCGTCGGCGATCGGTTTTCAGAACGTAGGAATGCTGGCGCCAGGAACGCCGACGAAGGTCCTCCACAATTTCGATGAATTCGCGAAGGTCTCGGCAGAGGCGGGCCTCGACTTTCGACCATACGCCGGGAGGCCGAGTGAGCTCATACAGATCCTGCTCGAACGCGACTGGGACGGAGCTGGCCGCTTCCCGCCGCTGGGGCACGCGGTGCTCGTCGATCGGCACATCGTCGGCGCCTGGGTGCACATCGCTCCGCAGGGCGACCTCTACCCGATCAGCCAGCGCGACGCCGCGCTCGCGGCGCCGGCGCACGATCCGCCGACACCGTCGCCAACGCCGAATCGCTACCCGCAAGGCGTGAACATGACGCGCGACCACGGCCTCGCTGCCACGAGCAGCCTCGCGGTGAAGACGCCGACTCTCGGCGGAGGCCAGACGCAGGATCGCGCGCTGATCCTGCCGATCGTCGAGGCGCTCGACGTGACCCTGCCGACACAGCCGGTCCCGGTGCTGAGCGGCGGCCAGCCGATGGTCGTCCTGATCTGGGCCGAGGATCGCTATTTCACTCTCGAATACTGGGCGGATCTGGACCTGCTCGTGAATCGCAATTTCGGATACGCGGTGCACCCCCCGCGCCGCGCGATCCAGCTACTCGAGGCGATCCGCTAGACCCCGAGCTCCCTCGTGAGGAAATCCAGGATCCGCCCGTACGCATCCTCTGCGTTAGCGCGCTTCGTGAACCCGTGGCCCTCATCTGGATAGACCACGTACTCGACGCGGCGGCCGAGCGCACGAAGGCGCTCGACGACCTGATCGGATTCCTCCTTCGGGACACGCGGGTCGTTCTCGCCCTGGAGGATCAGCATCGGGCAGCGCACGTTGTCGATGTGCGTGATCGGCGATCGCTCGACGAGCCTCGCGCGGTCGTGCTCGAGATCACCGATCCATCGTGCCAGGAACCGACGCCAGTTCGGCTGCGCGTTCTCGATCATGGTCACAAGGTTCGCGACGCCGAAAACGTCGACGGCACACCGCCACACGTCGGGTATTTGCGTCACGCAGAGGAGCGTCGCGAACCCGCCATACGAGCCGCCATAGACGGCGAGGCGCGAGCGGTCGAAGTCCTTCTGTTTGGTCATCCAGTCGGTCACCGCGCGCAGATCTCGCAGATCGATCCCGCCCCAATCTTTATGGATCGCGGCCTGCCACTTCCGTCCGTAGCCGGTCGAGCCGTGGATGTTCGGCACGACGAGCGCGATCCCGCGATGGATCAGTGCCGCAAGATGCGTCAGGTGCGCACCGAAAGCCGGACGCGACTGGCCTTCGGGTCCGCCATGCGGATAGAGAACCGCAGGTGTCGCTCCGCGGGCGCCGCGGGGGCGGTACACGAAGCATGGGATCTCGCCGTCGGCGCCGGGGATGCGGATGAGCTCAGGCTCGACGAGCTCACCCTTCGGGACCGCGAACGTCGAGCCGAGCGCGATGCGCGCGTCGCCGGTCGCGGTGTCGAGCGTCCAGACCTGCCATGGCTCGGTCGGAGACAGCCGCGTGAACGCGGCGCGCGATCCGTCCGGCGAGATCACGAGGTCCTCGCAGGCCGCTCCGTCCAGGCGACGCTCGCGGATCGGACCGGATCCGGTACGCCAGCGCAAGGTCGAATACCCGTCCTCGTTCACCGACCAGATCTGCGTTCGACCGTCGGCGGACGACGCCGCGAGCTCGACATCCCAGTCCGGACGATCGATCGTCTCGTACGCTCCGGTCTCAACGTTGAGCGCGCCGAGCCAGAGGTGATCGCTATCTTCGTCGGTGATCACGACGGCGCGTCCGTCGGCGAGCCAACCCGCTGGAATGTGCGAGTCGTCCTCCGCATGCCGGGTGATCTCGCGTGCGTCACCACCACGCGGATCCACCACGAAAAGACTCTGCGTCGTGTTATCGAAGACCCGCATCACCAGGAGCCGGGCGCCGTCGGGCGACCAGCCGCCGACGACGTGCCAGAACGCCCCGGTCAGTAGTGGCCGCTCGCTCCGGGTCGCGAGGTCGGCCATGACGACGTCCATGTCCGTCGACGCTCGGGCATTACTCGAGAACGCGACGAAGGCGCCATCCGGGGAAGCGGCATTCCACGAGAGCAGTCGCTGGACGCGGCCGGCAGGGTCGGTCGAGAGCGGAAGGGTCGGTCCGTCTGGATGTCGCACGTGAAGCTGATGGAGCTCGGTGCCGCCGCGGTCGGCCGCCGCGATGAGCTCGCCGTTCGCGCTCCAGCAGAGGCTTCTCACGGCGTGAGCCTCGAGCGCGATCGCGCGCTGTGGTTTCCCTCCGGTGGCCGGCAGCGTCCACGCCTCGTACGTGCCTGGGCCTTGATCGGAAATCACCGCGAGCGTCTGGGCGTCCGGCGAAACAGCAAGCGCGGAGCGACAGGCGAACCGACGGGTCGTGTGGGGAACGCTTGCCAGGCGCTCGCGCGGATGGAAGTCCGATAGGGGACGATTCGCCACGATCAGGCGATCCTATTCCGGTCTGAAGATGTCTTCGATGCGCGTGCCAAACAGGGCCGCGATCCGAAACGCGAGAGGCAGACTGGGGTCGTACTTTTCGTTCTCAAGCGCGTTCACCGTCTGACGCGAGACCTCAAGTCGGTCGGCGAGCTCGCCTTGCGACCAGTCGCGCTCGGCGCGCAGAACGCGAAGGCGGTTCTTCATCGGTAGCGGTAGTACGCGATCGCGCCGCCGATGCTCCAGAGCGCGATCATCAACGGGAACACCCAGATGTAGCTGAGCTGCGGGAAGCCCGCGTTCTCGAGAAAGCCATACGCGAAGGTCAGCATTCCCGCGGCTCCGAACCCGAAGGCAAGAGCTTCGAGTTGGATCCGCTGTCCGAGCTCGTCCATGCGCGACACGAACCTCAAGTAAGCGAACAGCGCGAATGTCGCCGGAATAACCGGCGCCAGAGCGACGAGCGTCTTGATCGGTTGGCCGACACCGCCAACAAGGGTGATCGACGCCAGGACCACGATGACGTACCACGCCATGGCGACCCCGAACTCGCGCGTGTACGCCCGGGCGGCGGACTGCTGACTCATGAACGTCCTCCGATGCGTTTCCTTGTGTGCAGGGACTGTCGCACGTTAGCGACATTATGTCAAGGTCACTTGTCACTTAGATCGATGAGCTTCGCGAGCTCGGCGGCGTTGTTGACGGCTTTGTCCCCGTAGCAGTTGTTCATGAGGAGATGGACCTCTTTCGTGCGCTCGGCGATCTCGCGGATCTTCGGGAGCCACTCTTCGAGCTCCTTCTTCTTGTAGGAATAGTCGAAGCGCTCGGCCGCGGTGAGACCCGGCTTCTTCCAGTTCTCGGCGTTGCGGCCGTGGAAGCGCACGATCGCGAGCGCGTCGCTCGTAACCGCGGCCACGGGCGGAATGCTCGACGGAAATCCCTGCGGCTCGTCGACGGCGACGTACGTGAGGCCATGCTCCTCGAGGAACGAGAGGGTCTCGGCACGATTGCGCTCGCTCATCCACGTCGCGTTTCGGAATTCGACCGCGAGGCGATCGTCGGGCAAGAGGTCTCGCGCGTGGAGGATCTCGTCCTTATTGGCTTTCGAGATGACGAACCAGTCGGGGTATTGCAGCAGGATCGCACCGAGCTTCCCAGCCTTGCGCAGCGGCTCGAGACCGACCCAGTAGCGCGCGAACAACTCCTCGCGCGCATCCTTCGGAAAGTCTTTGGGATACACGCGTCGCTTCGCGGCCGTCTCCTTCGGCAAAGCTTCGCGAATGTCTTTGGGGAGGCGCTTGGGATCGGTCGGGTGCGTGGTGAGTGTCGCGAAGGCTTTGAAATTCATGACGAACTCGTCAGGCGTGCGCTCGGCCCACAGGAGCGCCTGCTTCTGCGACGGAAGCGCGTAGAACGCGGCGTCGTTCTCGACGATCGGGAAGTGCTCGGCGTAGTAGCGCAAGCGCTTGTCGGCGTCGTCCTTGATCCGCTCGGGGTACCAGCCCGACTCGATCAGGGTGGGATCGGTCCACGAGCAGGTTCCGACGAGAAGCTTTCCCTTAAAACCCTTAAAAGCGATCGGCTTCCTCTCGGTACAGACCGGGGTCAAGCTCCTCGGCCTTCGAGCTTCGCTGCGCCAGCGCCATCACCAGGATCCCGAGGAATACCGCGAGGCCGATGAACCCGGCGATCTGCCCGCGCCCGCTCGTCATGAAGGCCAGCGTGCCAAGGAGGGCGGTCATCCCGTAGATCAAGAGGACGGCCTGCTGATGCGTCAGCCCCACGTCAAGGAGCCGATGGTGGAAGTGGCCGCGGTCGGGCGCGAACGGCGGCTGGCCCGAGAGCACGCGACGAATGAGCACGTAGAACGTGTCGATGATCGGGACACCGAGCACGAGGAGCGCGGCGGCGACCTTGGCCGTGCCGAAGATCGAAAGCACAGCGAGCATCGTGCCAAGGAATACGACCCCGGTCGTGCCGAGAAAGAGCCGTGCCGGATGGAAATTGAAAAGCAAGAACCCGGCGATGGCGCCCGCGAGCGAAAAGCCCATCCAAGCGACGAACGGCTCCGACACCTGCGGGAGAAGCGCGAGTCCACCAAGCGTGACCGCGGCGATCGCCGCTACACCGGCGGCGAGACCATCCAGACCGTCGATGAAGTTGAGCGCGTTGTTCATTCCCACGATCCAGAGCATCGTGAACACGACCGCGACAGGGAACGACAGCTCGATCAGACGATCCGACAGCGGATCGTTGACGAAGTCGATGTGAATGCCGGCCAGCACGATCACGGCTGCGACGACGACCTGCCCAAGGAACTGCCAGCGCGCGCGGAGCTCGAGCAAATCGTCGACGAGGCCGATGGCCATGCCGAGCACCGCGGCGATCGCGATCAGCGTGAATCGCGACGAGCGCACCTCTTCAGGTATCAGGAACGGATGCCCGGCGACCCGGTCGATCAGCCAGAAGCTGAAGATCGCGGATCCAAACGCGATCGCGATCGCGAGACCCCCCGGGCGCGGGATGGGGCGGGGATGGGCCCGCCGGCCGCCGGGCATGTCCAGCATCCCCAGCCGGCGAGCGAGTACGCCGACGAGTGGCGTCGCAATAGCCCCGAAAGCGAACGCAAGCAGCGTTGAACCCGCAAGAAGGACAGAGGTGGAGGACACCGCGGGCACGATAACGACTCCTACGCATTCGGCATTCCAGACCAGACCGTTTTCTTAGACTCGGCACCGAATGCCCCTGCGCGTGAGGCTCCTGGGACGGCCGGGCCTCGAGCATGACGGCGAGTCACGCCGGCTCGAGGGCCACAAGCCGTGGGCGCTTCTTACCTATTTGCTGCTCGAGCCGCGCGCTCCGACCAGGCGCGAGCTCGCGGATCTCCTGTGGTCAGAGGCGGATGACCCGCTGGGTGCGGTGCGCTGGTCATTGAGCCAGGTGCGAAAAGCGGTGAACCCTCCCGCAGAGATCGGCGAACGCGACGGCAGGATCAAGATCGACGCCGAGGTACTCGTGGTCGACGCGGGCGAGCTCCTCCGCGGCGAATGGGATGAGACGTCGATCGACGACCTCGTCCGCGGAGAGCTTCTCGAGGGGATGAGCTTCGGCGACTCGCCATCGTTCGATACGTGGCTGCAGGTCCAGCGCGCCCGGGTGGCCTCGTCGGCGACGGACGCGCTTCGCTGGGCGGCGACGCTCCTCTCGCACCGCGAGCCCGACCGCGCGCTCGCGTTGGCCGAACGGGCCCTCCGGACCGAGCCGTTCGACGATGGGCTTCACGAGCTCATCGTCGAGATCCACACCGCGCGTGGGGATCGCGAACGCGCGCGCACCTACGTCGCCGGACTGGCGCGTCGATACCGCGACGAGCTCGCGATAGAACCGCCGGCCTCGATCTCGCGCCCGCTCGACCGACCGGCCCGCTCCGCCGCCGAACCGCTGCTCCGCCTCGACGTGCAAGCGCGCGCCCTCTTGGACATCGCGAGGGTGCGCTTCTGGGCCGGCGACTCCGCGACCGCTCGCGACATCGCGCTACGCGCGGCGCGTCAGGCGGGCGAGACCGGCGACCGTGCGCTCGAGGCGCGGGCGCTGATCCTTGGGTCGGCCACGTACACCGGAGGCGGGCTCGGAACGGCGCGCGAATGGATGAGCCACCTTCAACGGGCGCTCCGCCTCGCGAACGAGCTCGGCGACCGCGCGGCGGTGGCTCAGATCGAGACCGAGCGCGGCCGGATCTCGGCGATCGAAGGTCGCTACGGAGCGGCGGAGGCGTCGTTCCGCCGCGCTCGTCGCCTCGCCGAGGACATCGGCGACACGAAAGAGGCGGGCTGGGCCAGAGCGATGCTCGCCGTGTGCCACGCCGATCGCTCCGAGTACGCCGCCGCCGAAGAACATCTCCGCGCGGCGCTGCCCGCTTTGGGGTGGGCACCCCTCGCGATGGGTGTGCTTGCGCGCGTTCTCGTAGGCATGGGCAACGTCGAAGAGGGCAAGGCTTTTGCCGACGCGGCCGTGGCGAGAGCCGAGCGCGAGGGACTCCTGCCCACGTTGCCGTGGGCCCTGGTGCAAGCGGGTGACGCGCGGCTGGCCGAGGGCGACCTCGACGGCGCGACGGAGCGGTTCACGCGCGCGCTGACGATCGCGCAGGAGACGAAGAACCCGAGCTGGCAGGCGCTCGCGCTCCGCGGCCTTGGGCTGATCGCCCGTGCCAAGAACGACGGCGACCGGACGCTCAGTCTTCTGCGCGAGGCACTCGCCCGCGAAGAGCTGGGGCAGGGCAATCGGTGGATCGTCGCCGCGATCCTCGCGGACCTGGTCGAGGTCGAGGGCGGAAAAGACAAAGAGCACATCGAGCGCGGCCTGCGCATCGCGCTCGCGGGCCTGATGCCCGAACTCGCGGAGCGCCTCCGGCGTTTTTCGCCGTCCCACACGGTAAGCCACACGCCACCGCACACGGGCCGCCACACGGTCGTCTCCTAGAACTCTCCCTGCCGGCACGGACACCGAGAAAAGGGAGACGACAGATGCCGCTTTACATGGACGTGCACCGCAAGGCCCCAGCGGGTGCGAAGGCCAAGGACGTCGCCGACGCTCACATGGCCGACGTGAAGACACAGGGGAAGTACGGCGTTCAGTACCTGCGCTACTGGTTCGACGAGAAGAACGGGAAGATCTTCTGCCTCGTGGACGCGCCGAACCCCGAAGCGGCGAACCGGGTCCACAAAGAGGCGCACGGCCTCGTCGCCGACGAGATCTACCCCGTCACCGAGGGTATGTAGATGTTCGCAAGAAGGACACGGACGCTAGTCGGCGTCGCCACCATCGCGATCGTGCTGCTGGCCACGCCGTCCCCCGCGAACGCGGGGGCGGCGGACCTCAGCACCGCACGTGCGGCCACCGCGGGTTTCCACCAGCTGGCAGCGGCGGACGACGCGGGCTACAAGATCCTCGTCCGCGACCTGGCCGGCATCACCTGCATCACGAGTCCCGGCATCGGCGTGATGGGCATTCACTACGTGAACGGGTCGGCCCTCGGCGACGCCGTCGTGGATCCCGCGAAGCCCGAAGCTCTCGTCTACCAGCCGCTCCCGAACGGGAAGCTCCGCCTCGTCGCAGTGGAGTACATCGTCTTCCAGGGCGCATGGTTGATGGCGGGAAATACCGCGGCCCCGAGGCTGTTCGACCAGCCGCTCAAGCTCATCCCCATGGGGAACCGGTACGGACTACCGCCCTTCTACGAGCTCCACGCCTGGATCTGGCAGCACAACCCCGACGGCATGTTCAAAGACTGGAACCCAAGTGGGAGCTGCAGCTAGACCGAGAAGCTAGCCGGTCCCGAACTGACGGTCTCCGGCGTCGCCGAGGCCGGGGACGATGTAGCCCTTCTCGTTTAGGCGCTCGTCGAGCGCGGCGACATGGATCGGAACATCGGGGTGCGCGCTCGAAAGGGCGCGCACCCCTTCCGGCGCCGCGATGATGCCGACGTATTTGATCCGCTTCGCGCCCCACTTCTTCAGGATGTCGACCGTTTCGGTGGCCGAGCCACCGGTCGCGAGCATCGGGTCGAGGACGAGGCAGACTTGCACCGTCGCCGACGATGGAAGCTTGTTGTAGTAGGAGATCGGCCGCAGGGTCCGCTCATCGCGAAACAGCCCGATGTGCCAGACCTGCGCCTCGGGCATCAGCTCGAGCGCGGCCTCGACCATGCCGATTCCCGCGCGAAGAACGGGGATGAGTCCCACCTTGTCCTTGAGGCGGGCCCCCTTCGAGACCGCGAGTGGCGTCTTCACCTCGCGAGGCTCGGTCGGGAGATCGGCCGTCGCTTCGTACAGGAGAAGCGTCGCGATCTCGGCCACGAGCTCCCGGAAGATCTTCGGCGGGGTCGTCTCATCGCGCAGGCGCGTCACTTTCTCTTTGACGAGAGGGTGCGCCGAAACATGGAGCTGCGCGTTGCTCAGTGGACGGCCGCGGCCGTTGGCCTCGAAGGCTCTCCCCACTCACGTGCCGCCGAGCGAAGGAGATCGATATCGATCTCCGGATACACCGGGTAGCGATCGAGGAGTGCCGCGACCCGCTCCCGCGCGGCCTCTCCGGCAGCGCGAGCGACCTGGAAGCGCGCACGGCTCGGCTGGCCGGCCTCGGGCCCCTTCTGCATGATCGTCGGCTTTGTGTTCGCGAGCACGAGCTTGAAGACGGCGGCGACCTCGCGCATGTCGGCGGGCGTCATGCCGAGGGTCGTCGCGGCAGGCGTGCCCACGCGCAGCCCGCTCGTGTACCACGGCCCGTTCGCGTCGAACGGCAGCGCGTTCCGGTTGAGGGTCATGTGGCATTCGCGGATCGCCGACTCCGCCTGGCGCCCGGTGAGCCCAAAGCTCTTGTGCACGTCGAGAAGCAGAAGATGGTTGTCCGTGCCACCGGTGAGTACGTCCATACCCTGCGCGACACAGGCCTCGGCGAGGGCCTGGGCGTTCTGGACGATGCGACGCGCGTAGTCACGGAAGCTGGGCTGGCTCGCCTCCCGCAGCGCGACCGCTTTCGCGGCGAGGACGTGTGGCAACGGACCACCGAGCACGATCGGGCACCCCTTGTCGACCGCCTCCGTGAACTCTGACGTGCACAGGATCATCCCGCCGCGGGGACCGCGCAGCGTTTTGTGCGTCGTCGTCGTCACGACCTGAGCGAACGGCACCGGGTTGTAGTTCCCCTCGAAGACGCCACCGGCCACGAGCCCTGCGAAATGCGCCATGTCGACCATGAGTACGGCCCCGACTTCGTCGGCGATCTCGCGGAGCTTCGCGAAGTCGATCTTTCGCGAGTACGCGCTGTATCCCGCGAGGAGCACGAGCGGCTTTATCTCGCGTGCCTGCCGACGGATCTCGTCGAGATCGAGCAACATCGTCGAGCGGTCGACGGTGTACGTGTACGCATCGAAAAGCTGGCTCGAATAGTTGTGACGGTACCCATGCGTGAGGTGCCCACCCGAGTAGTAGTCGAGTCCGAGGAGACGCTGGTTGTGCGTCGCCTCGCGGATGCGCGTCCAGTCCGTTCGGGCGACCTTTGTCGGATCCTCGACGCCGAGCTGTTCGAGCATCTTCGTCTCGACGCGCGTCGTGAGTATCGCGAGGTACGCGAGGAGGTTCGCGTCGGCGCCAGAGTGCGGCTGCACGTACGCGTGTTCCGCGCCGAAGATCTCGCATGCGAGCCGGGCCGCCTCGCTCTCGACGTCGTCGACGTTCTCGCACCCTGCGTAGAACCGATGCGCGGGATAACCCTCCGCGTACTTGTCGGTGAACAGCGTTCCCTGTGCGAATTGTGTCGCCAGCGAGCAGTAGTTCTCGCTCGCGATGAGCTTCAAGTTGGTGCGCTGATCGTTGAATTCGTGGACAACGGCGGCTGCGACGCTCGGCGACACGGTCGCGACGTGATCGAGCATCGCGTACAAAGCGGTGGGCGCAGCATCCGGGGAATGGTCACCGATGCGCTCGAGGTATTGCGATAACAAGCTCATACGTCCCTCCGTATTCGGGAACTTCCGTCGGCCGTGGTCATAGGTCGTGGTTCAATCGCTTCGATCTGCTTCCGTCGACGCTCGTGGCGCCCGCCCTCGGGCCGCGCGCCTAGGTACGCGTCAACAATGCTCTTTGCGAGCGACTCACCGATCACGCGCTCGCCGAGCGTCAGCATGTTCACACCAACATGCTCCACCCCGTCGCGCGCCGACCACTCGTTTTCGACCATGGCCGCGCGAACGCCCGCGATCTTGTTAGCCGCGACCGCAGGACCGATGCCCGAGCCGCAAAAGAAGATTCCCCGTTCGACGTCACCATGGGCGATCGCGTCCGCGAGCGGACGCACGATCAGCGGGTAATCGTCGTCCGGGGTCGTCTCAGGCCCGAATGCAAAAACGGTGTGACCAGACGCTTTCAGATGCTCGACGACCGACGCCTTGAGGCGCTGGCCGGCGTGATCGGCGGCGATCCCGATCTTCATGCGACGGTCGCCAGAACGTTCTCGATCTCGGCCACACTGATCGCGCCCTCTCGGAGGATCTTGACCTGGTCCGTGGTGCAGTCGACGATCGTCGAGGAGAGGCCGCCGGGTGTCGTGCCACCGTCGAGAACGAGTGAGATGCGACCATCCAGCTGCGCGATCACCTCTTGCGCGGTCCTCGCGTCGGGTTCACCCGAACGATTCGCGCTCGTGACCGGCAGACCGCCTCCGCTCGCCGCGATGAGACGCCGGGCGAGCGGATGGTCGGGAACCCGGAACGCCATCGTTCCCCGTCGCGGCGCTACGAGGACGATGGTCAGCGGGCCTGGCCAGAAGCGGTGGGCGAGGGCGCGCGCGATGGGCGTGACGATCGCGCTCGCTTCGAGGTTCCCGATGTCCGAGAGCAGCACGGGGATGCGCTTCTCCTTCGGACGGTCCTTCGCGCCGTAGAGCTTGCGCACGTGCTCGTGACCAGCCGAGAGTCCGTACACCGTGTCGGTGGGGAAAGCGACGAGCTCGCCGCGTGCGAGCGCGGCCGCGGCCTCCTCCACCGCCCCCGGCGAATCCGCCGCGAGGAGGCGCGTTTTCACGTCGTGGATGATAGCCGTCCGCATATGGCCAAGATCACCACGCTCTTGATCGACAAAGGGGGCGTGCTCATCGACAACACGGTGCTGAGTCCGCAGTACCGGCGGTTGCTCGGCGAGTTCCTACCGACCGAGCTCGGAGGCGATCCGAAAGCGTGGGAGGACGCCAACGTCGGTGCGGCGTCTCGCGCCTTCGAGCGCTATCGCGATGCTCACGTGACCGCGCTCTCGACTTCGATCAGCGACTGGTACACCGGAGACGTGCGTCAGTGGCTCTACGAAATGTGTGATGAGGTCGGTCGTACCCGACCTCCCCAGGCTCAGGCGGATCGCATCGCGAACGCGGCGCACGACTACGTTCGCCGGCGCGTCGACATCCGCGCTCCACAGATCGTGAAACGACTTCGGAATTTCCGCGAACGCGGACTGAAGCTGCACGTCGCATCGGGCGACCAGCACAGCGACGTCGTCGGATATCTGGAGACGATGGGTACGCGCGAGCTATTCGGTCGCGTATACGGCAGCGATCTGCTCAACGTATGGAAGGCGGGTCCTGCGTACTACCGCGCGATCCTCGCCGACATCGAGACCGATCCCGCGACCGCGGTCGTCATCGACGACTCCGATCGCGCTATCGCGTGGGCGGGCGAGTGCGGCCTGCGAGGCGTCCTCGTCCGGCGGCAGGACGGCGAGGCGTTCGAGAGCGCGGTGCTGCGCGCGTTCGACGACGTCGAGGCGCTGCTCTCTTGAGATCGACCCGGAGGGTCCGCTGCGGACCGTATGGGCTCGGGTGGTCCGCCTCGATGACCGTCGCGCGGGTCCTGTAACGCCGCTCGATCGCGTCCGCGAATCCGTTATCGACACGCGCGTCGATATCGAGCTCGCGGATCCCGCGCGCTGCGAGCGCGCCCTCGACGGCGGCGATGAGCGGCCACACCAGTCCGCGCCCACGGTACGCGGGATCGATGAGCACGTTCAGAAGACTGGCGCGGTCCTTTGTCCACGCGGGTCCCGCGACCGCGAATCCGATAAGGGTCGGGCCGTCCCAGCTCGTCATGACCACGGCATCGCGGTTGGTCGCCTGCCATCGCATCTCGCGCTCCGAGAATGCACGGGCGCGCCACTCGTGGCGTTCGAGCTCGAGCATCCGTGGGCCGAGTTCACGCCACGTGGCCGCATCGAACGCGATGGCCTTGACCATCGGCGCCATCAGCGCCTGGTGATCCCAACGACGCGCGCGTCGCCGGCCAGGTCGTTGATCACGCGCGTTTCTCCGCCCAGCGAGTACTGAAGAAGATGCGCGACCTGTTCCGCGAACGGCGGATCGATCTCGAACAGCGCCGCACCCTGAGGCGCGAGCACGCGAGAGAGGTCCGATGCCGCGCGCCAGATCAGCTCCAGGCCGTCCTTCCCCGCGGTCACCGCGAGGCGCGGCTCGAATGCGAGCGACGTGCGTTCCCCGACGAGATTTTCTAGCGTGTCGTCACGGAGATACGGCAGGTTGGCGACGACGAGGTCGACGGGCTCCGCGATCGGCGCGAGGAGATCCCCTTCGCGCAGCTCGATCCGGTCGGCGACGCCGTTGCGTAGGGTGTTCTCACGCGCGACGACGAGCGCATCGACGCTGATGTCCGTCGCGATGACGTGCACGGTCGGTTCGTGCGCCGCGATCGCGACCGCGACGGCACCCGAACCCGTCCCGACGTCGGCGACGGTGACTGTGCGACCGGCGATGACCTCGCGCGCTGCATCGACGAGCGTCTCCGTCTCGGGGCGCGGAATGAGCACGCGGTGGTCGACGGTGAAGCGGAGGCCGTAGAACTCTTTGAAGCCTCGGAGGTAGGCCACAGGCTCACCCTTCGCGCGTCGCTCGATCAAGTCCCGATAACGACGCTCCGCGCCGAGGGTCATCTCCGTGTCGGGATGCGCGTACAGCATCTCCTTCGTCACCCCGAGCACGTGCGCGAGGATGACGTCCGCATCGAGGGCCGCCGTCGGGATGCCCGCCGCGCGTAGCGCGGCGACCGCCTCATCGCGCTCCTCGCCCCAAGTGCGCACCTTCGGGCGGAAGTATCGTCGCGCCGTGCAGCGGGAGCCGACCGTCGCCGATCTGGTGGCTGCGCGCCGCGTCGTGGACCGCTATCTGCCGCGCGCGCCACTTGAGCGCTCGCCGCTGCTGTCAGCCGACCTCGACGCCGAAATCTACCTCAAGATCGAGACCTTCAAGCCGACGCGCACTTTCAAAGTCCGTGGCGCTCTCAACAAGATCGCCTCGCTGAACGACGCGGCGCGGCGCCGGGGCGTGGTCGCGGCCTCGGCCGGCAGCCACGCGCAGGGCGTCGCATTCGCGGCGTCGGCGCTTAGTGCGCCGGCGACCGTGATCATGCCGCGCGGCGTCTCGGAGACGATCGTCCGAGTGTGTCGGGCGTATGGCGCCCAGGTCTTACTCGAAGGCGACGTGTACGACGACACGCTCGCCCTTGCCCATCGGATCGAGCGGGAGCAGGGCAAGACACTCATCCATCCCTACGCCGATCCACTCGTCATCGCCGGGCAGGGCACGATCGGTCTCGAGATCCTGGATGACCTCCCGGACGTGGAGCTCGTCATCGTCGCCGTCGGGGGTGGCGGCCTGATCGCCGGCATCGCGCTCGCGCTCCGGAGCTCGCGACCGACGATACGGATCGTGGGTGTCGAACCCGAGGGTGCGGACGCGGTCGGCCGCTCGGTGCGGGCCGGTCACCCGATCGTCCTCGACCAGCCGCACAGCATCGCCGACAAGCTCGTCGCGAAAAGCACGGAGTCCCTCAACGTCGCTCTTACCGCCCGATACGTCGATGAGTTCGTCACCGTGGGCGATGACGACCTCGAGCGCGCCTCCTACGAATATCTCGAATCCCTCTCGCTCCTGGTCGAGCCCTCCGGCGCGGCCCCGCTCGCCGCGGTTCGCGCCGGAAGAGTCGATCCGCAGGGGCGGCGCACGATCCTCGTGGTCAGCGGCGGAAACGCCACGCCCGCGCTCATCGCGAGGATCGCGGCGCAGCGCGAGGCGGCGGAAGCGTGACGGTCCGGCACGAAACGATCACCGTCGAGACGCACAAGCGCGAGGAGACGATCGATATCACGCCGCGTGTGAAGGCCGCAGTGACACGCGCGAAGATACGTGATGGGCTCGTATCCGTGACCGTCGCACATACGACCGCGGCGGTCTTCGTCAACGAGAACGCCGATCCGGATGTGCAGAAGGACCTCCTGACCGCGCTCGAGCGCATGGTCCCTCGCGATGCGAAATACGCGCATGCCGAAGGGAACGGCCCGGCGCACGTCAAAGCGGTCCTCGTCGGCAACAGCGTGACGCTCGCAATCCGTGATGGAGAACTGGAGCTCGGCACGTGGCAGGGTCTTTACTTCGCAGATCTCGATGGACCGCGCGAACGGACCGCGACCATAACTGTCATCGGTGAATGAACGTCGTACCATCGCTCCTCTTCTGGGGAGCGGAGGTCGGTGATCGCTACAGCAGTCACGAGCAGGCCGTCGGTCAGCGCGCGCGAGGCAGCTCAAGCGCTTCGCACCGCGCTCTCGCGAGGCGGCGATTGGGCCGAGCTCTTCTGGGAGCGTCACGAGACGCTTCAGCTGATCCTCGACGACAACCACATCGAGGACGCGATCTCGGGCGTCGATCAGGGCGCGGGCATCCGTGTCACGAGCGGCGAGCGCACGACCTACGCGAATGGGAATGTCGCCGACGTCGACGATCTCATGGCCCTCGCCGGACGCGCGGCGCGAAGCGTTGCGGAGGCCGGGGAGCTCCACGAAGCGGCCGAGCCCGAGCCGGACGAGCTTCCGCGTCATTCGACCGTTGCGATAGACCCGCGGTCGGTCGCGGTCGAGCGAAAGGTCGGTCTGCTCCGCCGCGCGAACGAGATCGCGCGGGCGCTCGACCCGCGGATCCATCAGGTGACCGCCAGCTACGGCGAGAGCGTCCAGGAGGTCCTCGTCGCCAATAGCGACGGCCTTTTTCGCACAGACACGCGCGTCCGGCTGAACCTGGCCGTGCACACGGTCGCCAAGCAGGGAGACGTCCTGGAGTCCGGATTCGAGGCGATCCGGGGGACCGCCGGATTCGAAATGTTGACCGACCAGGCGGTCGAGCAAGCCGCGACCGACGCCGCCCGGCGCGCAGTGCTGAACGTGGGCGCCGAGCCGGCGCCTGCGGGCACCTACATGGTCGTCCTTTCGAGCGAGGCCGGAGGGACTCTCATCCACGAATCGGTCGGTCACGGCCTCGAGGCGGACCTCAACCTGAAGGGCCTGTCGGTGTACTCGAACCGGATCGGCGAGAAGGTCGCGAGCGAGCTCATCACGGTCATCGACGACGGGACCGATCCCGACAAGCGCGGCACCGCCGCGATGGACGACGAAGGCACGCCGACGAGCCGCACCGTCCTCATCGAGAAAGGCGTGCTGCGCACGTATCTCTCTGACCGGAAGCACGCCGAAAAGCTCGGGATCGCGAAGAGCGGAAACGCGCGGCGCGAGTCCTTCCGTTATCTGCCGATCTGCCGCATGACGAACACGATGATCGCCAGAGGCACCTCAGATCCCGCCGAGATCCTGAAGTCCGTCAAAGACGGAGTCTTTGTGAAGAAGATGGGCGGCGGCCAAGTCGACGTCGTGTCGGGGAACTTCGCCTTCGAGATTACCGAGTGCTACCGAATCCGCGACGGCATGCTCGCCGAGCCGCTGAGGGGCGCCACGTTGGTAGGCCAGGGGCCAAAGCTAATGTCGGAAATAGATATGGTCGGAAGTGATCTCGGCTATTCGACAGGTACGTGCGGAAAGGACGGCCAAGGCGCGCCGGTCGCCGATGCGCAGCCAACCATCCGC
>Ga0209059_1000201_pt1 | contig 26054 bp, 23 predicted proteins | sample GraSoiAngelo_151_FD_186165 | JGI IMG/M metagenome (GOLD analysis project Ga0209059, IMG submission 186165) | Grasslands soil microbial communities from the Angelo Coastal Reserve, California, USA - 14_1009_12_20cm (SPAdes) (version 2) | ecosystem: Environmental > Terrestrial > Soil > Grasslands ...
AGCGCGGCCTGGGCGCTCGCCGAGGGGCTCACGCTCCAGGGCGACGTCGACGGAGCCGGCAAGGAATTCGAGCGCGCGGTGAAGCTGCTCGGCGACAACCGGCGTCTTCGGGAGGCGGCGCAGGCGGCGCGCGGCTGGGGACGCATGCTTCGGAACGCGGGGCGGGAGGCCGAAGCGCTCGACGTGCTCGAGCGCGCGACCGACCTCGCCGTCCGCGGCGAGAACACGGAGACTCCCCGCCGCCGTTGACGCTCGAGGCCTCGTTCCGTCCACGAGGCCCCTACTCGCTGGCACTGACGGCCCGCCGGGCCGGCGACGCCACGCGCAGCTTCCGCGACGGACTCCTCGACGCCGCGGTGCCGACGTCCGCCGGCGTCGAGCGTGTCCGCGCCTGGCAGCGTCCCGACGGAACGGTGTGCATCCGGGCGGAGTCCGCCGAAGGGCTCGAGCGCATGCGGTTCACGCTCGCGGTCGACGACGACCACACGCCGTTCCTGCGCCGCTGCGAGCACGATCCGCTCCTGCGGGAGACGGCGCGGCAGTTCCGCGGGCTCCGGCAGATCCGTGTGACGACCGTGGCGCACGCGCTCCTGCGGGCGCTCTGCGGTCAGCTGATCACGGCGAAGCAGGCGCGCATGATCGAGCGGCGCGTGATCGGGCGCGTCAGCGCGGGCGCGCCGCCGACCGCCGCCGCCCTGGGCGCCGTCGCGCCCGCGCGGCTGCGCGCACTCGGGCTGCACAGCCGCCGCGCCGCGTCGCTCGTCCGGCTGTGCCGGGAGCTCGACCTCGAGCGCCTGCGGGTCCTTCCCACCGCCGCGGTCGAGGCCCGCCTCCTTCGCGAGCGCGGGCTCGGGCCGTGGTCGGTAGGGGTCGTCTGCCTCGAAGGGCTCGGCCGCCACGAATGCGGGCTCGTCGGCGACCTCGGCCTGGTCAAGCTCGTCGCCGCGCTCCGCGGGGGCGGCTGGGTCGAGGGGTCGGAGACGGCAGAGCTCCTCGAGCCGTACGGGGAGTGGGCCGGCCTCGCGAGCGTCTATCTCATCGCGGGCTTCGGCCACGGCCTCGTACCGCTGCCCGCGAAGCGCGCCGCCTAGACTCAGCTCCCATGGCGCTCGACCCGCGACGCGTCGCGATCCTCGGCGTGGGCAAGATCGGCGAGTCCCTCCTCGCAGGGCTGCTCAGCGCCGGCTGGCGCGCGCCCGGGGAGATCGTCGCCTCCGGACGGCGCGAGGAGCGGATCGCCGAGATCGCCGAGCGGTATGGGGTCGCCACCACGCTCTCGAACGCCGAGGCGGTCGCCGGCGCGGCGCTCGTCGTCATCGCGGTAAAGCCGCAGGACTTCGAGGTGCTCCTCGGCGAGATCGGTGGACTGCTCGATCCCGGCCAAACCGTCTTGTCCGTCGCTGCCGCGATTCCCACGGCCACGATCGAACAGCTCATCGCGCCCGACGTGCCGGTCGTCCGCGCCATGCCGAACGCGCCGGCGACGGTCCACGAGGGGATCGCCGGGCTCTGCGCCGGCGCGCACGCGGGCGACGAGCACCTGGCGATCGCCGAGGACGTCCTCTCTCACCTCGGCGCGGTCGTGCGGGTCTCGGAGCCTGCCATGGACGCCGTCACGGCGGTGTCCGGCTCCGGCCCCGCCTACTTCGCGCTCCTCGCCGAGGCGATGGTCGAGGCGGGGATCCTGCTGGGCCTCTCGAGGGAGATCTCGACGCAGCTCGTCGTCCAGACGATGCTCGGGACCGCGAAGCTCCTGCGGGACGAGCACATCCACCCGGTCGAGCTGCGCGAGGCGGTCACGTCGCCGGGAGGCACGACGATCCGGGCCATCCGCGAGCTCGAGAACGCGGGCGTGCGCGCCGCCTTCCTCAACGCGATCGAGGCGGCGATGGAGCGCTCGCGCGAGCTGGCCGCGGGAGCCCCGTGAACGGGCGCGACATCGAGATCCTCGTCTTCGACGACGAGGAGGCCGCGGCCGAGGCGGCGGCCGACCGGCTCGCCGACGCGGCTCGCACCGGCCTCGAGATCGCGCTCACCGGAGGCTCGACGCCGCGCCACGCCTACGAGCTCGCCGCCCTGCGCGAGCCGGACTGGAGCCGCGCCGGCGCCTGGTGGGGAGACGAGCGCTGCGTGCCGCCCGAAGACGAGCGCTCGAACTACCGGCTGGCGCGCGAGTCGCTCCTCGACCGGCTCTCGCGCCCTCCGCGCGTCCACCGGATCCGCGGCGAGCTCGACCCGGCCGAGGCGGCGGAGGAGTACGAGCGCGAGCTCGGGGAGACGCGGCTCGACCTCGTCCTGCTCGGCCTAGGCCCGGACGGGCACGTCGCATCCTTGTTCCCCGGCGCGCCGACCCTCGCGGAGCGCGAGCGGCGCGTGGTCGCGGCGGAGGCGGGCCACGAGCCGTTCGTCCCCCGGGTCACGCTCACGCTCCCCATGCTCTCCTCGGGGCGCTCCGTGCTGTTCCTCGTGACCGGTGAGGCGAAGGCCGAGGCGGCGCGCGCCGCCTTCGTCGAAGAGCCGAGCGAACGGACGCCTGGGAGCCTCGTGCGCGCCCGCGACGGGATCTCCGTTGCCATCGTTGATCGCGCGGCGGCTTCGGCTCTATCGAGAAGTTAGGATTGGAAGCGGCCTGCTGGACTTTTTGCCGTCAGTCCTATATCTAGACAGCGTGCGCGAGATTTTCGAGATCCAACGTCCCGACCAGCTGAAGGCGCTGGGACACCCGCTCCGGCTGCGCGTCCTCGAGACCCTCGGCGCCGACGAGGCCGACGTGCTGACGAACCGCGAGCTTGCGAACCGGCTAGGCGTCGACCCGGGTCACCTGCACTTTCACGTCCGCATGCTGCTGAACGCCGGGCTCATCGAGCTCGCCGAGCGAAGCGGCGGACGCGAGAAGCCGTACCGAGCCGTCGCGCGGCACGTCCGCGTCGCGCCGGAGCTGATCGCGACCGGCGCGGCGAACGACGCGCGCGAGGCCATGCTCGACCAGGTGCGCCAGGGCTGGAGCGAGTTCGCGTCCACCGGCGCCTTCCGCAGCGCCCAGCTCAACGTCCGCCTCGATCCCGAGGAGGTGCGCGCGCTCTTCCGGGAGTTCGTCCAGCGCGCCGCCGAGCTCGAGGACGAGTCGAAGGACCCGCTGCTCGTCACCTTCTTCTCGCACCCGCCGCCCTCGGCGAGCGAAGCGGCTTAAGGGAGCAGCGGGGAAGAAAGGCCGGCGGCGAGGTCGCGCCGCGTCGCGAGCGCCTGGAGGACGATCACCGTGTCCGCGACGGGCATGTCCTCGAGGTACTCGTCGCGGGTCTCGAACGACTCGAGCACGCTCTCGACCGCCTCGACGTAGCCGACGCGGTCGCGGGCGGCGATGGTCGCGAGCGCGTCGCCCACGTCGTGCGGAAAGCCGTCCTGGGTGCGGAGCGCGTCGGCGAGTGGCCGCGCCTCCGCGTCGCGTCCGAGCACGAGCAGCGCGAGGCAGGCCGCGTAGCGGCCGATCGGCGACTCGGCATCCGCGGCGCCCTGCTCGAGCGCGAACCGCGCCTCTCGCTCGGCCGCCGGCCAGTCGCCGGCGAGGACGCGGCTCTTGATCATCCCGATCGGCCGACCCCAGCTTCCGGGCGGAGCGTCGTCGAAGCTCTCGCGATAGCGTTCGGCGGCGCGGGCGAACCAGTCTGCGGCCTCCTCGCGACGTCCGGCCATGAGGAGCGCGAGCCCCGCGCCGCCGGCCGCATTGCCCATGCGCGTGAGCTGCCGCTGGCGCGCGTCGGCATCCGTCTCGTCCGGCAGGCGCGTATCACCGTCCCGATAACGTTGAACCTCGCGCTCGACGTGCCGCTCCCAGTCCACGCGCGGATCATCACCGATGACGACGACCTTCCACGGCCTCGACCTCCTGACTGCCCCGGGGCTCGTCTTCACCCCCCGGCAGTCGACCGAGCCGCTCGTGGACGCGGCGCTCGAGCGCCTGGACGACCGGGCGGCGAGCGTCGCGGACGTCGGCACCGGCTCCGGCGCGATCGCGGTCTCGCTCGCGGTCGCACGACCCGACCTCGACGTCTGGGCGACCGACACGAGCGAGGCCGCCGTCGAGCTCGCGCGCGCGAACGCGGAGCGGTACGGCGTGGGCTCACGCGTCCACGTCCTGCACGGGAACCTCCTCGAGCCCGTTCCGCGCTCGGTCGACCTCGTCGTCGCGAACCTGCCCTACCTGCCGGCGTCCGAGCGGCGGCCGGAGTACGACGGCGAGCCCGACGAGGCGATCTACGCGCCCGGCGACGGGCTCGGGCCGCTGCGGACGCTCGTCGCGCTCTGCGCCGACGGCAAGCTGGCGATGCCGGGCTGGGTGCTCGTCCAGTACCACCGCGACATGCTCGAGGCCGACTGCCAGCATCTCCCCGAGCTCCGCGCAGAGCTCGACGCCCGGTCTGTGGCGGCGTGAGTCGCGAGGTCTACTACGTCGATGGGCTGCGGACGGCGTTCGGCCGCGCGGGCCCGAAGGGGGCCTTCTGGCGAACGCGGGCCGACGACATGGCCGTCAAGGTCGTGCGCGAGCTCCTCCGCCGGAACCCGCAGCTGCCGCCCGAGCGCATCGACGACGTGGCCTTCGCGGCCACGGCTCAGGTGGGCGACCAGGGTCTGACCCTCGGGCGAGACGTGGCCCTCCTGGCCGGGCTCCCGGAGACGGTGCCCGGCTTCGCAGTCGACCGCATGTGCGCCGGCGCCCTCACCGCGGTGACCGCCGGCGCCGGCGAGATCGCGCTCGGAGCGGCGGACGTCGTCCTCGCCGGCGGCGTCGAGCACATGGGTCACCATCCGATGGGCGAGGACGTCGACTTCAACCCGCGCTTCGTCGCCGAGCGGCTCGTCGATCCGTCCGCGGTGACGATGGGCGCGACGGCCGAGAACCTCCACGACCGCTTCCCGCACCTGACGAAGGAGGATGCCGACGCCTTCGCGGTGCGGTCGCAGCGGCGCGCCGCGGCGGCGTGGGCGAACGGGGTCATGCGCCAGACCGTCGTCCCGATGTCGGTCTTCACCGACGAGGGTTGGCGCGTCGCCGATCGTGACGAGTTCCTCCGTCCGGACACGAGCATGGAGGGCCTGGCCGAGCTTCGGGCGCCGTTCCGGCCCGGCGGGCGCGTCACCGCCGGGAACTCCGCCGGGCTGACTGACGGCGCGACGGCCTGCCTCCTCGCCTCCGGCGACGCCGTCGAGGAGCTCGGGCTGGAGCCGCAGCTACGGCTCGTCGGCTTCGCCTTCGCGGGCGTCGAGCCGGAGCTGATGGGCATCGGACCGATCCCAGCGACGCGGCGCGTGCTCGAGCGGCACGGGCTCACGCTCGACGACGTGGGCCTCTTCGAGCTCAACGAGCCCTTTGCCGTTCAGGTGCTGACCTGGTGTGACGCGTTCGGCGTCGATCCCGAGGACGAGCGCCTGAACCCCTATGGCGGGGCGATCGCGTGCGGCCATCCGCTCGCGGCAACGGGGATCCGGCTCGTCGCCCAGCTCGCGTACGGCTTCCGTGAGCGGCCGGAGGTGCGCTACGGCTTGACGGCGCTCTGCGTCGGCATGGGCATGGGCGCCGCGGTTCTTTGGGAACGTGCCTGAAACCGAGTTCAAGCTCGCGCGCGCCGGCGACGTGGCGCTCGTCACGATCGACAACGGAGAGGATTACACGAAGCCGACGTTCTTCGGCCGCACCGCGCTCGCGTCGCTCGACGGTGTGCTCGACGAGCTCGAACGCGGCGACTACGCGGCCCTCGTCCTGACGGGCAAGCCGTTCGTCTTCGCGGCCGGCGCCGACCTGAACGAGTTCCACGGCGCGAGCGCGGAGCTCGCTCGCGATGGGAGCCGCGCAGGCCACGACCTCTTCAGCCGCCTTGCCGCCCTGCCATTTCCGACCGTGGCCGCGATCAACGGCGCGTGCCTCGGCGGCGGCCTCGAGATCGCCCTCCACTGCGACGCGCGCACGATCTCGAGCGCGGTCCGGCACGTCGCGTCTCCCGAGGTCTTCCTCGGCATCGTCCCCGCCTGGGGCGGGACGCAGCTAGTCCCCCGCCTGGCGGGCGTGGAGGCGGCGGTGAAGCTGATCGTGCTGAACCCGCTGCGCCAGAACCGGCTTCTCGACGCGGCGGGCGCCGTCGAGCTCGGGCTCGCCGACCGGCTCCTCGGCCCGGCGGAGTTCGTCGACGAGTCGATCGCGTTCGCGCTCGACCTGACCTCCGAGATGGCCCGCGGACGCACCGTCCTCGAGGCCGACCCGGCAGGCGTGCTCCGGCGCGCCAGCGCCCAGATCGACGACACGGTGCACGGGGCGGCGCCCGCCCCGTACCGCGCGCTCGACCTGATCGGAGGCGCCGCCTCGGGATGGACGCTGGAGGAGGGCTACCGCGCCGAGGAGGAGGCCGTTGCCGAGCTCCTGCCCGGCCGCCACGCGCAGGCCTCCCTCTACGCCTTCGACCTCGTCGAGCGCCGCGCGAAGCGCCGGCCGCCCTTCGTCGCGAATGCGCCGGTGCGGAGGGTCGAGAAGGTCGGCATCGTCGGCGCGGGGCTCATGGCGCGGCAGATCGCGACCGTCGTCCTGCGCCGGCTGGAGGTGCCGATCGTGCTTCGTGACGTGAGCGGCGAGCAGGTGGAGGAGGCGCTCGCGGAGATCCGCGGCGAGGTCGACCGGCTGGCGGCGAAAGGGCGCTACGACGAGGGGAAGGCCGCCTTCCTCCAGTCGATCGTCACCGCCTCGACGGCGTACGACGGGTTCGCGGGCTGCGACCTCGTGCTCGAGGCGGTCTTCGAGGAGCTCGGCGTGAAGAAGCAGGTGCTCGCCGAGGTCGAGGAGCTCGTCTCCCCCGAGTGCGTGCTGGCGACGAACACCTCCTCGCTGTCGATCACGGACATGGCCGCCGACCTCAGGCGCCCCGAGCGCGTCGTCGGGATGCACTTCTTCAACCCCGTCGCGCTGATGCCGCTCCTCGAGCTCGTCCGCGCCGCCGAGACGGACGAGGCGACGTTCGCCACCGCGTACGAGGTCGGCTCACGGCTTCGAAAGCGAATGATCGTCGTGCGCGACGCGCCCGGCTTCGTCGTCAACCGCGTCCTGACCCGGCTGACCCGTGTGCTCATGGACGCGCTCGAGCACGGCAATTCCGCCGAGGAGACCGACGAGGCGATCCTCGGGCTCGGGATGCCGATGGCCCCGTCGGTCCTGCTGGCGATGGTCGGGCCGCGGGTCGCGAACCACGTGCTCGAGACGATGCACGCCGCTTTTCCCGACCGCTTCCCCCTCTCGCCGACGCTCGCCAACTTCACCCGGGGCGACGAGGAGATCGTCGTCGTCGAGCATGCGCCGCGCACGGTGGAGGAGATCCGCCGCGACGCCTTGGAGGCGGTCGCGGACGAGATCCACCGCCTGCTCGAGGAGGGCGTCGCCGCCGAGGCGGCCGACGTCGACACGGCGCTCCTCCTGGGCGCCGGCTGGCCGTTCTTCCTGGGTGGGATCACGAAGTACCTGGACCAGACCGGCGTCTCCGAGCGGCTCTTCGCGGAACCATTCCACGCGTAGGCTTCCGGACGTGGCCCGCGACGACTACCGGATCCGTGTCGAGCTCCCCGAGGAGGAGCACGCGGCCGGGCTGCTCTCGCGGCTCGGCCTGGGCTCGCGGGTGCACGAGCTCGCCGAGGAGCTCGAGGGCCGGAAGCTCGCCGTCTCGCAGGACGGCAACGAGCTCTTCGTCTACGCGTCCTCGGCGGCCGAGGCCGAGCGGGCGCGGGCGATCGTAGAAGCCGAGCTCGCCGAAGAAGGCCTCCAGACGCGTATCGGGCCGGTCGAGCACTGGCTCCACGACGAGGAGCGCTGGGACGACGAGCCGAAGGAGCCCTCGCCCGAGGAGGAGTTGCTCGAGGAGGGGATCGCGCCCTGGGAGGTCCGTGTCGAGTGCGACTCGCTCCGGCAGGCGGAGGAGCTCGCGGCGCAGCTCGAGGCGGACGGCTACGGCGTCCTTCGCCGCTTCAGGTACCTGATCGTCGGCGCGGAGACTCGCGAGGAGGCCGAGGCGCTCGCGAAGCGGCTTCACGGAGAGGTCGAGCCGAGCTCCGCCTACGTCTGGGAGAACGTTCCCCAGAACCCGTTCGTGGTCTTCGGCGGCCTGGGCGGGTCGGGGACTCCGTTGTAGGGGTTATACTGCGACAAGCCGCCCGCTCCAGGGGCCCTGAGAGCGAGCGGGGGACCTCACTGAAGTTGCAGCACCTGAAGCGTGCTGCACAGATGCAACAGACCACCGATCATCCGACGACAGCGCCGGAGAGCGGGCTCGAAGCCTTAGCGCTCCGCGCAGAAGCCTGGGCAGGCGAGGCGTTCCTGCACAACGGGGAGGATCCCGAGCAGGTTCTCGCCCCCGGCACCGCGCGCAGGCGCGCGCTCGACGACGCCCTGGCCGAGATCGACGCCGGCGCGCCCGAGCCCTCCCAGGGCTGGAAGGTTCGCTACGGGCTCATGCTCGGCCTCGAGCGCATCCTGAGCGACCGGCCGCCGCGGCTCGCCTCAGGCACAGAGCTGCGACGCCACCAGATCGACGCGCTCGCCGGGATGCTCACGGAGCTCATCGCGGCCGCCCAGGCGGACGAGGCGCCGCCGAACGGGAACGGCGCGGCGCTCGAGGAGGTCGAGCCCGACGAGGAGGACGAAGAGCCGGACGAGCTCGCCGCGGAGGAGGAGGCCGACGAGCCCGTCGCAGGCCCCGACCCCGGCGCGGTTCGCCGCTACCGCTTCCGGCATCCGACCGCCTCGGGCAAGACGATCGCCGCAGCGGGGTTCGTCGACGCCGCGCGCTCGCTCGGCGTCCTGATCCTCACGCACCGTCGGCTGCTCGTCTCCCAGTTCCAGCGCGACCTGCGCCAGGAAGGCTACGGCGAGCGCTTCAGCGACCCGGTCGAGCGCGGCCAAGAGCCGCCTGTCCGGAACCCGCTCACGATCCAGACGTACGCCTGGTTCGCGCGCCACGTCGGCGACCTGAACCGAACCGCGTACCAGCTCGTGATCTGCGACGAGGCGCACACGGCGCTCGGCGAGAAGACGAGCGCGGCGATCCGCAGCTTTCCCGAGCCCATCTACATCGGGATGACGGCGACCGAGCAGCTGATCGCGAAGCAGGTCTCCGACGTCTTCCCCGCCTCGGTGGACGACCTGCCGCTCGCCGACGCGGCCCGGCGCGGCCTGATCGCGCCGCTTCGCTGCCTGCGCGTGCCGCCCGTCGCCGCGATCCACTCGGTGCCGATCGTCGGCGGCGACTTCGAGGAACGCGCGCTGGCCCAGGCCCTCGACCACCAGGCCCTGAACCAGGCGGCCGCGAGCCTCTACCGAGACCGCTTCGACTCGACGCCCGGAATCGTCTACGCGGCGGGCGTCGACCACGCCTACAACCTGGCGAAGGAGTTCCGCGCGGCCGGGCTCAAGGCCGAGGCCGTGAGCGGCCGCACGCCGCCCGTGAAGCTCGCCGAGACGCTCGCCGCCTACGAGCGCGGCGAGATCAACGTCCTCATCAACGCGATGCTGCTCGCCGAGGGCTGGAACTCGCCGCGCGCGACGGTCTGCATGCACCTCGCGCCGACGGCGAGCCGCCGCGTCTACCAGCAGCGCGTCGGCCGGATCATGCGCATCCACCCGCGCAAGGAGGCCGGTGTCGTCGTGGACTTCGTGCCGAAGGGCGCGACGCACCACGAGCGCGTCGTCTCGCTGCACTCGCTCCTCGACTCCGACTTCTACCGCGAGGGAGCACGCGTGACGCCGGCGCCGCGCCGCCGCGTCCAGCGCCGCGCGCGCCGCAAGCTGACGCCGGCGCCCTGGCTCGTCCCGGTCACGCCGGACGTGAAGCGGCGCCTGGCCGTGATCGCCCGCGAGTGGCAGCGGATCGACCCGAAGTACCTCGACGAAGACGAGCAGCGCTTCTGGGCGACGATCGCCGGGCGGCAGATCCGCTTCGACGAGCGCGCCGAGTTCGCCCGCAAGCTCACCGACCGCGGCGCGAGCCGAGCCTGCCTGGAGCAGTTCCTCGCTACCTGCGCAGCCGAGAACCCGAATCGGCGGCTTCGGATGACGGCCCTCGCCGACCGCGTCGCCATGGTCGTCGAGCGCGCCGACTTCGACGATCTCGTCACGCTCGTCACGCAGGCGCCGACCTGGGAGAAGGACCGGCTCCAGGGCGTGCGCATCCTCCTGCGGGCGCTCGCCGAGGGGAAAGCCGACGCGCCCGAGCAGATCCTCGCCCGCTGGACGTGGCGGCTCGCACGCGCCACCCGCAAGGTGCAGGACCGGCGCGCGAGCGCCGAGTTCCCCGAGGCCAAGAGGTTGCTCGGCGCGCTCGCGAACTCGCGCGGCCACCGGCACGAGGAGAACGCGGCGAAGCTCGTGAACGCCGCGCTCGAGCAGCCGGTGCAGGTCGGCGCGGCGCTCCTCGCCTCCGCCGAGGGCTACACGCCGCGCTCGAACCAGCTGATCGACGCGGCGCGGGAGCGGATCGCTCCGCTCCCCGAGATCGCCGCGGCGCTCGCCGAGAACCTGCCCGCGCCGAAGGCGCAGCCCGGGCGGTCACGACGCCGGCGGCGGCGCAAGCGCGGCGGGCAGCGGCAGGCCCAGGCGCCGCAGGCGCAGGCACAGCAGCAAGGGCAGGCGACGCAAGAGCCGCAGGCCGAGCCCGCGGAGCCGTCGGCGGACGACCGGCCGAGGCGGCGCCGGCGGCGCCGGTCACGCGACAACGGCGCCGCGCCCGAGCCGGTCGACGTCACAGAAGCGGCAGAGGCGTAACGAACCCAGCAGCTACGGGCACTATCTGAAAGCGGATGGTGCTGCTCCTCCTGATCGGCTTCGTCGCGGGCGTCGTCACCGCGATCTCGCCGTGCGTCCTTCCCGTGCTGCCGATCCTGCTCGCCGGCGGCGCGGCCGGTGGGCGGCGACGGCCCTACGCGATCATCGCCGGCCTCGTCCTGAGCTTCACCGTCTTCACGCTCACGGCCGCGTGGATCATCGACCGGCTCGGGCTGCCGGACGACTTCCTTCGGAACGCGGCGCTCGTCCTGCTCTTCGTCGTCGCGGCCACGTTGCTCGTCCCCCGTCTCGGCGAGCTTCTCGAGCGGCCCCTCCTTCCTCTGACTCGCCGTCGGCCCGCAGGGTCGGGCGGAGGCTTCGTCCTCGGCTTGAGCCTCGGGCTCGTCTTCGTCCCTTGTGCGGGGCCGATCTTCAGCTACGTCGCCGTCCGCGCGGGCAGCGAGCACCTGAACTCGAAGGCCGTGCTCCTGATCGTCGCCTACTCGCTCGGAGCTGCCGTCCCGATGCTGCTCGTCGCACTCGGCGGTCGCGGCATCTCCTCGAGGTTGAGAGGTCCGCTCGTCCGTCCGGCGCTCGGAGTCGTGATGGCGCTCGCGGGCCTTGCGATCGTCTTCAACCTCGACACGAAGGCGCAGACCGCCCTCGGCGGCTACACGAACACGATCCAGGGATGGTTCGAGCGCACCGACTACGTGAAGCGCCATCTGAACGGCGGCGGCCCGAAGCTCGTCTCGGCGGCGACGAGCGCCCAGCTCGCCGACTACGGCCGCGCGCCCGACTTCAGCCACATCGCGGACTGGCTCAACACGCCCGGCGACCGGCCGCTCTCGCTCGCCTCGCTCCGCGGAAAGGTCGTGCTGATCGACTTCTGGACGTACTCCTGCATCAACTGCCTGCGCACGCTCCCGCACCTCGAGGCGTGGGACCGGGCGTACCGCAAGGACGGGCTCGTCATCGTCGGCGTCCACACGCCGGAGTTCGCGTTCGAGCACTCGCTGTCGAACGTGCGCGAGGCGACGCGGCGGCTCGGCGTCCGCTACCCGGTGGCGCTCGACAACGGCTACGCGACCTGGGACGCCTACTCCAACCAGTACTGGCCCGCGGAGTACCTCCTCGACCGGCGCGGCCACCTGCGGCATTACCACTTCGGCGAGGGTGAGTACGGCCGGACGGAGCAACTGATCCGCCAGCTCCTGGCGCCCGGACGGGCGCGCCTCCCGACTTCGACTGCGACCGCCGACCGGACGCCGATGGCCGTCATGACGCCCGAGTCGTACCTCGGCTACGAGCGGCTCGACCGCTACGCGGGGAGCGGAATCACCCGCAACCGGTTCGCAACGTATCGCTTCCCTACGAAGCTGCCGCTCGACGAGCTCGCGTACGGCGGGTCATGGCTCGTCGGCGGCGAGCGGATCATGGCCGGAAGGGACGCACGCCTGCGGCTCCACTTCCACGCGCACGACGTCTACCTCGTGCTCGGCGGGAGCGGCACCGTGCATGTGCTCGTCGACGGCCGTACCGCCGGCAAGGCGCGGGTGACGGGCGACCGGCTCTACACCCTCGTCTCCGGCAAGAAGCTCCGCGAAGGCCTGCTCGAGCTCCGCTTCAGCCCCGGGGTCGGGGCCTACGCCTTCACGTTCGGATAGCGCGAGGTGAAGCCTCGAGACGCAAGCGCCTGGCTGCTCGATCTCGGCGGCGTCCTGACCGACGATGTGTGGCAGAGGATGGTGCTGACGCCTGGCGAGGGGCTCGCCGACCGCCTCGGCATAGATCGGCAAGCGGCCGAGGCGGCGGGGACTCAGCTCTGGGAGCGGTATGCCGTCCGGCCCGAGGCGGACGAGGATGAGTACTGGCGCGATCTCGCAACGCTCGTGGGCGTCCCGATCCCCTCGAGCCTCGTCAGCGAGACAGAGCAGAAGCTCGTTCGCGCCAACCCGGAAAGCTCCGCCCTTGTTCGGGTCCTCGAAGAGCGCCGGGCTCGGATCGGCGTGCTCTCGAACAACACGGCGTTCTGGTATCCAAAGCAGGCCCGGCTGGCCGGAATCGAGCATGCGGTCGACCCCGAGCTGGTCTTCCTCTCGTTCCGAGCTAGAGTCACGAAGGAGGACGTTCCGGGCTTGTTCGAGGTGGCAGCGAATCGAGTGCCTGCTCTGGCGGCCACGGTCGTCGTCGATGACCAGCTCGAGTTGGTTCGTCAGGCGCGGCGCGTGGGTTTCCGGGCGATTCACTATCCGCCCGACTGGAGCCGGTCCCTCGTAGATCACCTGCTTCCGCGATGAGCGCAGGCGGCAAATGCGGCGAGTCCAGGACGAACAACTCGTCGCTGGTCGAGGCGATGCTTGCGGAGTACGGCACGCTCAGGCAGGAGTCGCTCGAGGCGGTTGGCCACCGGATGACGGTGATGAGCTTCACGTTCGCTGCTGTCGGAGTCATCATCGGCGGGTTGCTGACTCGCAAGGTGTCGGACGCGGTCGCGGGACTGATCGCCGTTCTCTTCGTCCCCCAGGTCTCCAAGGCGGCGCTCCTCATCTGGCTCGGCGAGTACGAGCGCTCCCAGCGCGCAGGGAAGTGGCTCGCGGAGCTCGAGCAGAGGGTGAACCGCGCCCTCGGCGCCGACGCGCTCGCGTGGGAGACGACGCTCCTCGCGGCGCGGCGCACAACGGATATGGAGGCCGCGGGGAGCTCTCGGACTCCGGTCCATATGGGATATCCGTACGTCTCAGTCGTTGCGCTCCTCGTCGGGGCTGGATACACGGCGACCGCGCTCGGAACGTACCTTCTCTTCGCAGAGGCCAGGCGTCGCTGGGGAACCGACGTCGCGGCTGCCACGGCAGCAGGCATCGCCGTGGCCGCGTCAATCGTCGAGCTCGCTTTCATTCGATTCTTCCTGAACCGGTGGAAGGCCTGCCGCGCAGGCAATTAGCTGTCGCGCGGTCACTCCCGAAACATCTTCGTGTAGCGTGGCGCGGAGGTCCACGTTTCCGCGATGGCCTCGACAAGGTGGGCTGGGAGGACGGCGGCGGTGAGAAGGGCGCCGCCCCAGGCCCGACCGAAGTGACGACGTGCTCGATGCCGTAGCTCACGCCGGCCCGTCCACGAGGCTCGCCAGTCACCCCAGCCGCGGTTCTTATAAGGCTTGCCTCATCCGAAACGCGGTAGAGCTTGCAGTAGCGGCGCGACAGCGCGACCGGAGCGGAGAGTGCAAGCGATATTCCGAATGCCCAGGTCTCGAGAAAGTCGGAATCCGGGAAGCCGCCTGCGAGGCGTGCAGCCTCCGTTTTGATCAACGTCGCCCCCACCGACGGGTAGAGGTTGACTGCGACGTTGGCGATCCCGAACAGCGTCGGGTTTCGACTGAGGCCGTACGCGAGCCGCGGCGGGTAGTAGCTCGGAATCCTGCGGTCGGTCTCCGGGTCCCAGAGAAGGATCGATCCTGCGGCGGCTCCGAGAGCCCGGTGCGCATCGAGGATTCCAAAGAGATGTGAAAAAGAGCCGGGAAGAAGCACGTCGTCACCGTCCATGAAGCAGACGTACTCGCTGTCGACTCGAGCAAGACCCTCGTTCCGCGCGACGCCGACCGATACGCGGCTCGAAAGCCTGACGCGTTCCCCCGGAGTCAGCGGAAGCTCGCGCTCGGAGGCGTTGTCGATGACGACGATCCTGGAGACGAAGGCTTGCTCGACGACGCTCGCGACACAGTCGACGAGCTCGCGCCCGAGATCCCACGCGGGAATGACGACGGTGATCTGACCGCCATCGCGAGCGGGGCGGTCGCTCCCGACGCTATTGAGCGCTCGGCCCTTCCGGCCCGTCGTCCTGCTCGTCGCGCTCGCGCAGGAAGCGCGTCAGCTCGGCGGCGATCGTGTCCCCTGACGGGATGTCGAACTCCGGGCCGAGCTCGTCCACGCGCTGCTCGAGCTGCTCCACGTAGGCCTGCGTGTCCGGATCGGCCGAGACGGCCTCGGTCACCTGCTCGCTGTAGCTCTCGACGGCCTGCTCGAGCTCGCCGGCGTCGACCGAGGTCCCGAGCAGCTCTCCGAGACGCTGGCAGAGCGCGAGCGCCGCCCGCGGGCTCGGCGCGAGCGAGACGTAGTGCGGCACGGCGGCCCAGAGGCTGACGGAGGCGAGGCCGACGTTGCGGCAGGCGTCGTGGAGGACGCCGACGATGCCCGTGGGGCCTTCGTAACGCGATCCCTGGAGGCCGTACTGCTCGATCAGCTTCTCCTCGGTGGCGCTCCCGGTCACGGGCGAGGGCCTCGTGTGCGGGACGTCGGCCAGTAGCGAGCCGAGGCTCACGACGAGCTCGATCCCCAGTTGCGTCGAGAGCCCGACGATGAGCTCGGTGAAGCGGCGCCACCGCGTGTTCGGCTCGATCCCGAGCAGGAGCACGGCGTCGCGCTCGAGCCCGGGGATGGGCGCGTGGTAGAAGGCGTTGTCCGGCCAGTCGAGCTTCCGCGTCACGCCGTCGACGAGCGACACGTGCGGCCGGGCGACCTGGAAGTCGTAGAACTCCTCCGGGTCGATCTCCGCGAAGCGCGCCGCCTGCCAGGCCTTCGCGAGGTAGCCCGCCGCGAGCGAGGCGCCCTGGCCGCCGTCGTTCCAACCCCGGAACGCCGTGACCAGAATCGGGTGCCGGAGGTCGGGACGATCGGCGATGCGGAGCTCGTCGGCCACGGCTTCCAAGTCTACGCGGGACCGATTCGACGCAAGAGGGCGGCAAGGACCACAGTCCAGGACCAGACCGCGGCCGCGACGGCGACGTGGACGAGCACGAGCCACCAGGGGAGGTGCGTCCGGTACTGGAGCTCGCCGATCCCCATCTGGACGAGCACGAGCCCTACCAGCCCGACGGCGAGCCTGAAGAGGAGCGGCGCGGCGCGGCGCTGTGCGGCGAGGTAGCCGACGACGAAGACGAGCGTGAGACCGAAGATCGCGACGCCGGCCGCGTGCACGGGCAGAAGCGCGTCCAGCCGGCCGAAGCGTGCCACGCGGTCCCCGCCGGAGTGCGGCCCCGCGGCGGTCGCGAACGTGCCGGTGACCACGAGGGCGAACGCGGCGCCGACGAGGACGAGCGCCGCACGGCGAAGCTCGTCCGGGAGGACCCACGCCGGCGGCGACAGCGCTTCGAGCGCTACGAGGAGCGCCGCGCCCAGGACGAGCATCGAGAGCAGCAGGTGCGGGATCACCGCGAGGGGATGCAGGTGGACGTACACGGCGAGCGCGCCGAGCGGCGCCTGCAGGAGCGTCCCGACGAAGACCGCGAGCGCGAGCCGAGGCGTCCACCGCGGCAGCCCTTCCGTTCGACGCGAGGCAAGCCAGGCGAGGAGGGTCAGCACGATCGTCGTCCCGGCGACCATGCGGTTCCCGAACTCGATGTAGGAGTGGTAGCCCTTCTCCGGGAAGGGGTTCCCGGGCTGGCAGCCGGGCCAGTGCTCGCAGCCGAGCCCAGAGCCGGTGAGGCGGACGGTCGCCCCGGTCGAGACGATGACGTAGAGCGCCCCGGCGGCGGCGAACGCGAGGGCGCGGAAGCGCGCCGGCGTGACTTCGAAGACACGCGTGCGCAGGGGCGCGGACGACTCGGCGTGCACGGAAACGAGTCTAGAGAAGGGGTTCGAGCAGGGCCGGATAGCCGTCCGCGTCGCGGAACGGCGTCGGCCGAGAGCCGAGGAAGAGCGGCCGGTCGGCCGCGTTCAGGAGGACCGGCATCAGGTCGGGGCCGCGCAGGTGGCCGAGGATGCCGGCGGCGCAGTCGCGCTCGCCGAAGATCGCGACCTCGTCGGCTCGCACGCCGGGGCCGGCGACGACGAGCGGCACCGGGTCGCCCGAGTGGATGACGTCCGGCGACGCGGGGGTCGCGTGGTCGCCGGTGAGGCAGACGACGGCGCGGTCGAGCGGGAGGCCGTCGAGCGCCGCGTCGAGTTCCTCGATCGTCCGCTGCTTCAGGTGCGGATCCTTGGTGTGGCCCGCGGCGTCGGTCGTCTTCTGGTGGCAGAAGACGAACGTGTCGCCGGCGTCGAGGCGCTCGCGCGCGAGCTCGACTCGCCGGCGGAGGTCGGCGACGGGATCGTCGCCCTCGCGCGCGTGGATCGGATCGAGGCCGAGAGCGGCGCCGAGCCCGCGGAGGAAGGCCGACTCGGCGACGAAGCTCCCGCCGACGCCGTGCCGCTCGAGGAAGCTCGGGTAGTCGCGCCACCGGCCCCACCATTTGAGCGTGACGACGTTGAAGCGCTCGCCCTCGAGGCGGCGCATGACCTCCCGCGTCCACGCCTCGGCCGCGCGTGCCGTGCGCTCGGCCTCGTGGACGAGCGGCTGCGGCCGGAGCATCGGGTGCCGGTCGCGGAAGAACGCGTCGGTGTCGGTCACGCGGTCGTCCGCGCCGCCGGCGATCCGCAGCACCGCCTCGCCGCGCCAGACGTGCGCGAGCGAGAACGTCAGGCCGTCGATCTCGATCCCGTCGAGGCTCGTCACGAGGCGCTCCGCCTCCTCGGCGTCGCGCTCCGGGTGCGGCCGGCCGACGAGCCACCAGCCGTCCTCCCGGCGCTCGGCGGGACGCAGCGCCGCGTAGACGAGGACGTGCTCCGGGCTCACCTCCTGGCCGCGGCCGAGCGCCTCGAAGACGGCGCGCCCAGGGAACTCGGCCGGCGTGTAGCCGAGCATCGACCAGTGCGCGACCTCGCTCGAGGGCGCGCGGCCCGGGCCGACCGCGTAGAGGACGCCGCACGAGCCGTCCGCGCACAGGCGGTCGAGGTTCGGCGTCTCCGCGGCCTCGTTGCCCGTCCGGCCGCCGAGGACATCGTGCGCACGGTCGCCGAGCCCGTCGAGAAGGATGACGACGATCGGAAGCACTCGGCGAGCCTAACCCGGCCTGCCGAGCCACGTCCCGGCGAGCCCCGTCCCGGTGGCAGCCACCGTCACAGAAGGATCACGGAAGGCGCACCGATCCAGACCGCCGGCCGCGCGAAGTGGGTTCGAGCGTCGGCGCCAAGCCGTGTCCCGTGGCAGCCACCGTCGCCGAAGACGCACGCGCGCATGACGAGAGCTCGACGGTTGCTAGACCGGGACGCGCTCGAGCGCGCGGATGACCCGCGCGACGCCGGGGGGCACGAGCGACTCCCAGTCGTCGCCGGACCGCATCGCGGCCCGGACTTCGGCGCCCGAGATCTCCTTCTCGGCCCCCTGGTCGAGCACGACCACCTCGTAGCCCGCAGCCCGAAGCCGATCCAGCTTCGTCCCGCCCCAGTCCGAGAAGAGCCGCAGGTACTGCGTCACCCCGGGGGGCACGTACGCCGGCCACAGCTCCGGCTCGTTCACCGGGAACGGGATCACGTGCGCCTCGATCCCCTCGTCGGCCGCCGCCGCCTCGATCATCAGCAACCGCTCCACGTAGGTGAACGGGTTCGACTCCGGGAGGTGCCGGAGCGGATCGGAGGGCTCCTCCTTCACGCGCCAGGGGTCGGGGTTCGTGATCCCGACGAAGAGCTCGCCGCAGCGCCCGGCCGCCCCGCGCAGATACTCGAGGTGGCCGTTGTGGAACGGCTGGAACCTGCCGTGGATCATCCCACGGCGGTTACTCGACGACGACGCCGCTTCCCTCCTCGACGTAGCCGATCCGGCGGATGAAGAGCCGTCGCGAGGCGAACTCGGCCTCGAGCGCCGGCCCCTGCGCGGCCGGGAGCGAGACGAGCAGGCCGCCCGCCGTCTGCGGGTCGTAGCCGAGCGCCGCCAGCACGCCGGAGACGCCGTCGGCCCGGACGTGCGCCGCCGCGAAGTCGCGGTTCCGCGGGTCGCCGCTCGTGCGGACGCCCTGGCGCGCCATGTCGAGCGCGCCGTCGATCGCCGGGAAGCGCTCCGATTGGAGCCGAAGACGCACGCCGCTCCGCTCCGCGACCTCCCGCGCGTGCCCGAAGAGCCCGAAGCCGGTCACGTCGGTCACCGCGTGCGGCTGGAGCGGACGGAGGACGTCCGCGGTGTCGCGGTTCAGCGTCCGCATCCAGCGGATCGCCCGCTCGAGCTGCTGCGTGCCCGCGTACCCTCGTTTGTAGCCCGTCATGATCAGGCCCGTCCCGAGCGGCTTCGTGAGGAAGAGCGCATCGCCCGGGCGGGCGCCGTTCTTCGGCCAGATCCCGTCGGGGCGAACGGTGCCGACCACCGCGAGACCGTACTTCGGCTCGGCGTCACGGATGGTGTGCCCGCCCGCGAGGAGCCCGCCCGCCGCGCGCACCTGCTCGTCGGCCGCGGCGAAGATCTGGGCGAGCATCTCCATCGGCAGCTCTTCCGGGAAGGCGGCGATCGAGAGCGCGAGGAGCGGCGTACCGCCCATTGCGAAGACGTCGTTGAGCGCGTTCGTTGCCGCGATGGCGCCATAGTCGGCGGGGTCGTCGACGACGGGCGGGAAGAAGTCGAGCGTGAAGATCAACGCGCGCTCGTCGTCGAGCCGGTAGACCGCCGCGTCGTCGGCGGGCGCGAGCCCGACCAGGAGGTTCTCCGCCTCGACCGGCACGAAGCCGGCGAGCAGCTGCTCGAGTCGGGCCGCCGAGTACTTCGCCGCGCACCCCCCGCACGACGCGAGATCGGTCAGCTTGATTGGGCCGGTCTCAGTCTCCACCCCGTCCTCCTCGCTCGCGTTCCGGGAACTGTAGGGACCTGAGCCACATCCGTCTATAGGCCTACGGTCGCCCTTTATACGAGAGTCAAACCCCGCATATTCCCGGATACGGGCGGGCGACGGCGCCATCGACGCCGCCGCCCGCTCCCTTAGGGGAGAGGAGGAGCCTTACGGTTCCCCCACGCCCCAGTTCGTGCTCGCGGCCACGAGCCCTGCAAGGGTTTCGAGACACATCCGGCGCGGTCTCGGCGCGAACCGGCTACCGGTCCGCCGATAGCCTGTCTTCAGGGACGCGGGAGCGCCCCTGGGGGAGGTTGGGCGCGAGCCCCCGCGCGTGCCGCGTCAAAGCTCGCCGGGCGTGCGGACGATCTTCCAGACCATGTAGAGCCCGAGCAGTGTGGCCGCCACGAAGCACGCGGCGGCGAGCCAGCGCAGGTCGTGCACCCGCGCGAGGAGCGCCGAGGAGACGAGCAGCCCGACGACGATGAGCGCGGCGCCGACCCGGTTCGCCACGGAGCGGAGAACGTGCTCGACGTCCCCCAGGTCGGTCGGGACGACGCCCACCTTCAGCGTGCCCGTCTCCAGCCGCTCGACGACCTGGGTGACGCGGCGGGGCAGGCGCGAGGCCGAGTCGAGCTGCGTGAAGAGGTACGTGAAGAAGGCGTTCGGCTCGAGCCGCCGCTCGGCCTCGCGGAACATCACCTCGAGCGCGTCCTCGGCGAGCAGCGCGACGGGGTCGAGCTCCGGGTCGAGCGTGCGTGCGATCGAGTCCGCCTGCGCGAGCGTCTTGCCGACGAGCGCGAAGCTCGGCGGCAGGCGGATGCCGTAGCGAAGCGAGATCCGCTGGAGGTCGGCGAGGGCCTCACCGGCCCGGATCCCGGCCAGCGGCCGCCAGTGGTAGCGCGGGAGCTTGCGGCGCAGCTCGTGGACGAAGCCGGGCTCGTCGGAGCCGATCGTCGTCAGCGAGAGGCCCAGGATGAGGTCGGCCACGTCGTCGGCCCGGTTCTGGGCGACCGCGAGCAGGAGGAGCGCGAAGCTCCGCCTCGTGTCGTCGTCCAGCCGGCCGAGCAGGCCGAAGTCGAGCAGCACGAGTCGCCCCTCGGGCGTGAGCAGGACGTTTCCGCGGTGCGGGTCGGCGTGGTACACGCCCTCGACCGTGACCTGGTGGACGTAGGCGCGAAAGAACTCCCGCGCGAGTACCGCGGCCCGCTCGGGCGGCAGGCGGTGGTCGGGACCGACCTTCACACCGTCGATCCGCTCCAGCACCATCGCCTCCTCGGTCACGTACGGCCGGATCACCTGCGGCACGACGAGGCGCTCGTACTCGCCGACGAGGCGCGCGATCAGCTCGGCGTTGTGCGCCTCCTCGAGGAAGTCGAGCTCCGCGCGCAGGTGCACCTCGAGCTCGTCGGCGAGCGCCTCGAGCTGGAGCAGTTGCGCCGCCTCGGAGCGCCGCTCGAGGAGACCCGCCGTCGAGCGGATGACGGCAAGGTCGAGGTCGACCCGCTCGACGATCCCGGGCAGCCGGACCTTCACCACGACCTGCCGGCCGGTGCGGAGGAGCGCCGGGTGGATCTGCGCGACCGAGGCGGTCGCCACGGGCTCGGGGTCGATGCTCGCGAAGACGTCGCCGAAGGCCCCCCGGATGACCGGCTCCAGCTCGGCGAACGGCACGGGCGGCACCTCGTCGACGAGCCGCCCGAGCTCCTCGATGTAGACGTCGGGCAGGAGGTCGGGCCGCGACGACAGGAGCTGCCCCAGCTTGATGTACGTGGTGCCGAGCTGCTCGAGGGCGAGCCGGAAGCTGCGCGCGCCCTCCCGGGTCGCCGGCCGCTCGCCGACGACCCCGATCTCGCGCAGTACCCGCAGGAGGCCGCTGCGACGGGCGACCCGCGTCACCTCGAGCGCACGCTTCGCCCGTTGCGTCCGCGCCCCCACGGCCTGATCATGCCGCAGCGCTCCGGCGGATGAATCGCGCCGACGCCGCACTTAGGATCGCTCTGTGTCTGACGCGTGGACACGGCCGCGCTTCCTTGCGCCCCTCGCGATCCGCGACTTCGCGCTGATCTGGGCGGCGACGGCCATCTCCCGTCTCGGTGACGGGCTCTACCTCGTCGCCATCGCCTGGCAGACGTACGCGATCTCGAACGTGCCGACCGCGATGTCGATCGTCGGCATCGCGACGACGCTGCCGCAGCTCGTGCTCCTCCTCTTCAGCGGCGCACTGTCCGACCGGCTCCCGCGCCGCAGGCTCATGGTCAGCGCGGACGCCCTCCGAGCGGTCGCGATCGGGACCCTCGGCGCGTTGGCGTTGGCCGATGCCCTGTCCCTAGCGGTCATCGTGGGCCTCGTCGCCGTCTATGCCGTGGGGACGTCGCTCTTCCAGCCCGCGTCCATCTCGCTGCTGCCGCAGGTCGTCCCCGCGGAACGGCGCGCGCAGGCCAACGGCCTGATGCGGCTCGCCGGGGCCCTGGCCGTTCGCCTGGTCGGCCCCGCGCTCGGCGGCGGGATCGTCGGTGCCTTCGGCGCCGGGACGGCGTTCCTCGCCGACGCGGCGACCTTCGTCGTCTCGCTATCGCTGCTGCTCATGGTCTCGGCTTATCCGCTGCCCGACCGGGCGGCGAAGAGTCTTCTCGCCGACGTCAAGGAGGGGCTGGGCTTCGTCCGCCGACAGGGCTGGCTGACGACGTCGCTCGTCGCGGCCTCGATCGGATTGCTCTGCTACGAGGGGCCGACGGCGATCCTCCTGCCCTTCCTGATCAAGAACCACTTCGACGGCCACGCCGCCGACCTCGGCCTCGTCCTGTCCGCCGGCGGCGCGGGCGCGGTTCTGGCCGCCCTCCTGATCAGCCACTTCGGCCTGCCCCAGAGGAGGATGGGCTTGATGTACCTCCTCTGGACCGTCCTGGCCTCCTCCGTCCTCCTCTACGCGGTCGCCGGGAGCATCTGGCAGCTCGCCGTCGTCTGCTTCCTGGCCATCGGGGCCATGATCGGCGGGGACGTGATCTGGACGACCCTGCTGCAGGATCACGTTCCCCACGAGCTGCTGGGAAGGGTGGCGAGCCTCGACACAGTGGTGTCCTTCTCGCTCGTGCCCCTCTCGATGGCGCTCACCGGCCCGATCGCCGCCGCCGCCGGAGCGAGGCCGACGATGCTCGTGGCCGGGACCGTCGGCGTCGCCTGCGTCGCCGGCCTCTTCCTCACCCGGCCCTCGTTGCGGCACTTCGACGTCCGCCGCGCGGACATCGGCGACCTCCAGGACCGAGGTGTGGGTCAGACGCTGAGCGTGACGCCGGAGAGGTGACGGCCCCTCTCGTCCGCATCTCGCCCCGGACGCTCCGCAAGCACCACCGGCGGGTCTTCGACGACCTCGCGGCGCGCGGCGATCTCGTCTGGGTCGACACCGGCCACCAGCGCTTCGTGGTCGTGAACAGCGCCGATCTCGTCCGCGAGCTGATGATCGACCGCGCCGAGGAGCTGGTGAAGCCGAGCTCGCAGGCGATCGAGACCGGCCCGCCCGCGCCCGCGGTCGCCGACGACGGCGTCCCCGTGCCCGAGTTTCGGGCCGCGCTCGCGAAGGGAATGGGCCCGAGCCGCGTCCCGGACGTGGTCGAGAGCGTCACGTCGGCCGTGCAGGCGGAGGTCGCGCAGTGGCGCGACGGCATGCGCTTCCGCCTCATGCCGCGGATGCGCCGCCTGGCGATCACCGCCACCTGCTGGTCGTCCTTCGGCAGCCGGTTGAGCGCCGAAGAGGTCGTCCGAGCCGAACGCGCGGTCCGCGGGACCGGCCGCCGCATCCCGGTCAACTCGCGCGCGGCACAGCGCTGGGATCGCCTGACGCTCAATCGTCGGCGCCACAGAGGGAGCTTCGCGCAGCTCGTGGCGCTCAGCCGCAGCCTGGTGGCGAACGCCGATCGCAGCCGCCCGACCGAGTTGACGGCGACGCTCGACGACCTCCCGCTGCTCGCTCCGTCGCTCACGGAGGACGACCGGCAGGCGATGCTCGTCGAGCTCTTCCTCGGCGCCGTCGGACCCTTGGCGCAGACCTACGCGTGGACGCTGCTGCGCTTCGCGACCGAGCCGGACGCGGCGGCGCGCCTCCGACGCGAGTGGGACGAGGCCGCGCCGGGCTCGCGGCTGCACTGCACGGAGGCCTTCGTCCGGGAGGTGACGCGCCTGCATCCGACGAACGAGCGGATCACGCGTCAGGCGACGAGTGACACCACGCTCGGCGGCGAGCGCATCCCGGAGCTGACGCGGATCGTCCTGAACGTCGGTGCGCTGCACGGCGACCCGCGCTTCTTCGAGGAGCCGGGACGTTTCGCCCCGGAACGGTGGCTTGACGGCCGGCCGACCCCGAACAAGTTCGCGTACGTGGCCTTCGGCGTGGGCGGCCGGCGCTGCCTCGGCGAGACGATGGCTGTCACCGCAGTGACGGCGATGCTGCCCGCGCTCCTGCAGAACTGGGAGGTCGGCTTCGGCAAGCTCCGCTTCGCCTCGAAAGGCCGCTACCAGCCAGCCGAGAGCGTGCGGGTGACGGTGCGCGCGCGCTAGAGAAGCGTCCGGCGGAGCGCCGCGGCGAGCTCGCCGACTGAGAGAGGCCCGGCGAACTTCGCCTTGATCCTCCCGTCGGCGCCGACGAGGAACGTCCACGGCTCGCCCGGCAGCCGCCACCGGCGCATGAAGACGTTCAGCCCGAGCGTCGGGTTGTTGCGCCGGTACACCTCGACGTGGATGAACCGAACGGTGGTGTGCCGGAAGCGCCTGCGCACGGCGTCGACGACGTCGACGACGGGGCCGCACGTGCGGCTGGTGCAGAACTTCGGCGTCGCGAACACGACCACGAACGGCTTGTGCGCGGCGATCGAGCCCGCTACGGAGTAGCGGAGGAGCCCCTTGTCGGGCGGCGTCCTCGTCGTCAGCTCGGCGAAGTCGCCGTGCGTGCTCGCGATCGTCGGCGTCCGCGAGGGAACGGCCTTCGCCCCGACGGCCGGTGACTGCGAGGCCGCCTGCACGTCGAGCGTTCCCAGCCCGCGGACGCGGCTGCCGGTGGGCGCCGCGACGATCCAGTAGCGGCCGGGCCGGCGGATCGTCAGGTGCGCGACGAAGATCGGGGTCGGGCCGACACGCTCGAGCCTCGCCCACGCCCGCTCGAACGGTCGCGCCGCGAGGGAGCGCGCCATGTGCACCAACGCGCGCGGCGCGTCGACCTGCCGCCCGTCGTGCCGGACGACGAGGAAGGAGACGCGGACGTCGCCCGGGGCGTAGTCGAACGTGCCGCTGATCAGGCCGACGCTCTCACCGCCGGCATGCCAAAACGCGTCGAGGCTGCCGCGAGGCGAGCCGGACGTGGAACCGTGCGGCTTCGAGGACGAGGCGCAGCCGCCGAGCACGAGCACGGCGAGAGCAGCCGCGAGCGCCCTGCGCACGCTCCGACTCTAGCGAGCTACCCGCTACCGTCGGCGAAGTTCATCGGCTTCAAGGGGCCGACGACACCGCCGAGGTAAAAGGCGAGGAGGCACGCGACGACAGCGATCCAGATCAGGCGAGCCTTCGTCAGCGGATTCACCTCCTTCCCGCAGCTAGAAGCGGACGTCCTGTAGAGCTTCGGCGGCCTTGCGGTAGAGCAATGCGGCCTGCCGATCCTCGCCGCGTCGCGCCGCCAGGTCGCCCTGCGCCACCCAGACGGAGGCGCGGTGGCTGATCGACTCGAGCTGCCCGAAGCTGTCGGTGGCCTCGGCCAGCGACGCCTCGGCCTCGTCGAGGCGACCCTGCTCGACGAGCGCGCGGCCCAGGATGAGCTGGGCGCTGCCGATCGCGTCGAGGAAGTCGACGCGTCCGTCGAGGAGGCGCAGCGCCTGGCGGGCCTGCTCCTCCGCGAGCTCGACCTCGCCGCGGCCGAGATGGACGTGCGCCAGCGACGAGACGACGCGGCCGGCGTCGCCCTCGTTCCCGACGTCGAGCGCGGCGCGGAAGGCGTCCTTCAGGAAGACGACGGCCTCGTCGGCCTTCCCGAGCAGGAAGTTCAGACCGCCGAGGTTGTTCAGGAGGCGGCCGACGTTCGTCCGGTCGGCGAGCTCCTCGTAGTACGACTTCGCGCGCTCCGCGTAGGTCCGCGCCAGGACCCAGTGGCCTTCGCGCTCGGCGACGAGCGAGGCCTGGAAGTAGATGTCCGCGGTCGCGCGGGCGTCGCCGAGACCCTGCGCGAGCTCGAGGGCCCGCTCGACGTCCTCGCGCGCGGCCTCGAAGTCGCGCTGGCGGCGGTAGCAGCGGGAGCGCCAGTCGAGGATCCCGGCGCGAAGCTTGTCGCAAGGCATTCCCGAGCGCTCGGCCAGCGTGAGCGCCTCGCTCAAGAGGCCGATCGCCGTCTGGATGCTCTGGAGCTTGAAGCGGCAGACGCCGAGGCGGAACAGAACGTCGGCGCGCTCGACGTCGGAGAAGCCCGGCCCCTGGGTCAGGGCCCGGGCCCGGTTCAGGAGCTCGATCGCCCGCCGGACCTCGCCGAGACGAGCCCGAGCGAGCGCCTCGCCCGAGAGCAGTCGGACCTCGAGCTCGGGAAGGCCGGTGGCGAGCACGGCCGTCCGCACGTCGTCGAGCTCGGCCATCGCCTCGGTCTCGCGGTTTGCCTCCGTCAGTGCG
>Ga0209059_1000205_pt1 | contig 25846 bp, 23 predicted proteins | sample GraSoiAngelo_151_FD_186165 | JGI IMG/M metagenome (GOLD analysis project Ga0209059, IMG submission 186165) | Grasslands soil microbial communities from the Angelo Coastal Reserve, California, USA - 14_1009_12_20cm (SPAdes) (version 2) | ecosystem: Environmental > Terrestrial > Soil > Grasslands ...
CAACCTGCCGGCCGGCGTCTCGCACGATGCCGTAGAGCCCGCCTGGCCGGTGAACCACGCCCCGTGGACTGTCGCCCACCAAACCGCCTGCGCCACCCTTCGTTAGACACCCGCAGCCCAACGCATTCCGCAGAGCGGCACTGCCAAACTGTCCCCCTGCCGGGTGCCCCCGTCTTTAACCGGCGGGACAAGCATGGCCGCGGCCTGAGGGGATCGAGTCAGAATACGTTGCCGTTTAACGCCATTGCGGCGGCGCGTGTGCCTTACGGCGTAATCTCGATCGGCGTGCCGTCGGGCACCGCGTCCCAGATCTTGACGATCGCGACATTGCCGACCGAGACGCACCCCTCGGTCCAGTCGCGAGACCACGGCGGCGGATCGACCGGGCCGTACTCGTTCGGCAGGCCGTGCACAAAAATGGCGCCGCCCGGGTCGACGTTCATCGCCTGCGCCCGCGCGCGATCATTGTCGTCGGGATAGGAGACGTGAAGGGCGCGCGTGTAGCGCGACTGCATCGATTTGTAGTCGATGCGGTAGACGCCTTCCGGTGTCTTCCCGTCGCCCTCCCGCTGCTTCGGCCCGAACGGATCGCGCCCGAGCGCGACCGGAAACGACGCGAGCACCTTGCCGTCGCGCAACAGGTTGAGCGTGCGCGTGCTCTTGTGCACGACGACGCGGTCGGCCATTGGCGGCGCGGGCGGTGCCGGCGGCGGCGCCTCCGCGCAGGCCGCAACCAGCGCCACCGCGACAACCGCCAGCGCACGCGAAACGACTGAGTAACCTGACACGCCCCATTCCCCCCGGCGCATCGTCAAACCGATGCCAACCCTACCCCAATCATGGTTGAAAAATCCCTAACCGCCAGCTTAGCGCGGCGCGCCTGTGTTAACGTGGCGGCGGGGCGAGGACCTCGCGCTTGCCGACATGGTTGGCGGTGCTGACGACGCCCTCGGCTTCCATGCGCTCGATCAATCGCGCGGCGCGGTTGTAGCCGATCTGCAGATAGCGCTGCACAAAGCTCGTCGAGGCCTTGCGCTCGCGGGTGACGAGCGCCACGGCTTGGTCGTACAGCGAATCGCCCGAGCCGCTTTCCTCCTCGCCAAATCCATCGAACCCGCCGCCCGCGCCATCATCCTCGGTGATGTCGAGGAGGTATTGCGGCTCGCCGTGCCGCTTCAGGAACGAGACGACGCGCTCGACCTCTTCGTCCGACACAAAGGGCCCGTGCACGCGCGTGACGCGCCCGCCGCCCGCCATGTAGAGCATGTCGCCGCGCCCGAGGAGCTGCTCGGCGCCGCCTTCGCCCAAGATCGTGCGGCTGTCGATCTTCGAGGTCACCTGAAAGCTGACGCGGGTCGGGAAATTGGCCTTGATCGTGCCGGTGATGACATCGACCGAGGGGCGCTGCGTCGCCATGATCAAATGGATGCCGGCGGCCCGCGCCATCTGCGCCAGGCGCTGCACCGAAGCTTCGATTTCCTTCCCCGCGACGAGCATCAGATCGGCCATCTCGTCGACGACGACAATGATCATCGGCAATTCGCTGGCGTCGAACGGCTCCTCCTCGAACACCGGCTGGCCCGTCTCGGGGTCGAACCCGGTCTGCACCTTGCGCACGAGGCTCTCGCCCTTGGCCGCCGCCTCCTTGAGCCGCGCGTTGAAGCCTTCGATGTTGCGCACGCCGAGCTTTGACATCCGCTGATAGCGGCTCTCCATCTCGCGCACGACCCATTTCAAGGCCATGACCGCCTTCTTCGGCTCGGTAACGACGGGCGCCAGGAGATGCGGGACCCCGTCATAGACCGACAATTCCAGCATCTTCGGATCGACCATGATGAATTTGCAGCGGTCGGGCGGCATCCGGTACAGGATCGACAGGATCATCGTGTTGATGCCGACCGATTTGCCGGAGCCCGTCGTGCCGGCGATCAACAGATGCGGCATGCGCGCGAGATCGGCGATGACCGGCTCGCCGCCGATATCCTTGCCGAGCGCCAGCGCGAGCCGGCCCGCATGTTTCTCATAGGCCGGCGAATCGAGGAGCTCGCGCAGATAGACCGTCTCGGCCTTCAAGTTGGGCAATTCGATGCCGATGACGGTGCGGCCGGGGACGACCGCGACGCGCACCGAAATCGCGCTCATCGAGCGGGCGATGTCGTCGGCGAGCCCGATGACGCGCGACGCCTTGATGCCGGGCGCCGGCTCCAGCTCATAGAGCGTCACGACCGGGCCGGGGCGCACCTGCACGATCCGGCCGCGCACGCCGAAATCCTCGAGCACGGCTTCCAGCATGCGCGCGTTCTTGGAGAGCGCCTCCTCGTCGACCGTTTCGGTGCGGGTGGCCGGCGCTTTCGTCAACAGGTTCAGCGGCGGCAGGATCGGCTCGCCGTCGAGCGCCAGCACCGGCTGCGCCTCCTGCGTCGCGCGCTTTCCCGGCGGGGCCGGCTTCGCCCGCGGCATGACAAAGCGCACGAGGCGCCCCGGCATGCTCTCCGGTTCCTCGGCTTCCTTCGCGGCGATCGGCGGCACGAGGCCGAGCTTGGGTTCGCGCCTGGTCGGCAGTGGCGTGACGCGTGGATCGCTGCGTGTCTCAGCGGTGGGCTTGCGGCTGACGACGGTTTGGAACGAGGCGGCCTTCGGCCCCGCCTCGAGCACCCGCCGCGCCGCCCGCCAGTCCTTCCACATCCGCCCGCCAAACGCCGCGGCGGCGAGCGTGCCATATCCCGAGACGCGTGCAAGCCGCGCCGCACCGCGTCCGGCGCCGCCGCCGATGACGCGCCAATCGCCCGGCGACAGACCGATGATCGACAGCAACAGAAGGGCGACGAGCGCTGCCGCCGTCATCGCCACCGGCAGCGCCAATGGCGCGAGACCGACGCTCGTGATCAGCCGCAGCAAGGCCCAGCCGACCGCGCCGCCGGCGCCGGCCGGCGGCCCTCCGGGGATCTGCAACACCGAGCAGGCGAGCGCGCCCAGGATCAGCGCCGCGCCCAGCATCGCGACGCGCCGCGCGAAGCGGTGCACCGGTCGCCGCAGCATCAGGCGAAACGCCCAGCCGAGCAGCACGGCTGGCACCAGATAGGCGGCAAAGCCGACGCTCTGCATCAAGAGATCGGCGATGACTGCGCCGTCATAGCCGAGATAATTGCGCGGCGGCGCGGCGACCGCGGTGTCGAACGAGGCGTCCCCCGGGAAATAGGTCAACAGCGCCAAGACCAGCAGGAGGCTCGCCAACACCAGCAGCGCGCCCAATGCCTCGAACACACGGTATTTGACGCCGCTGAGGACGTCGCCCCAGAAGCGCACGCGGCCGCCAAAGCCGCGCATCGCCAGCTGCGCCGATCTGGCCATTCCCGGTTAATCCCCCACCCGCCGGCCGCGCAGCCCTCCCCCGAAGGCCGCGATCCTCAAGCGTCCGACACGCCTATCTTCTTACAACACCCGGCGAATCCGTTCAAAGGCGGCGCTCAAGGTCGCCTCGTCATGGACGATCGCGAGCCGGATATAGGGTTCGCCCGGATTGGGCCTTCCCGCCGCCGCCCGCGCCGTATAGCCGCCCGGCAGCACGCGGATCGCTGCGTCGCGCCATAGCCTGAGCGCCGCCTCCTCGCCATGGCCGACCTCGAGCCACAGGAAGAATCCGCCGTCCGGCCGGTAAAACCCGTACCGCCCCGCGAGCGCTTCCTCGGCGAGGTCGAATTTGCGCCGGTACCGGTCGCGGTTAGCTTCGACGTGCGCCTCGTCGCGCCACAACGCCGCCGCTGCGGCCTGCACCGGCAACGGCACTTGGCAGCCGCCATAGCTCCGCAGATGCGCGTAATGCCCGATCAGCCGCGGATCGCCCGCGACAAAACCGGAGCGCAAGCCGGCGGCGCTCGACCGCTTCGACAGCGAATGAAACACGACAACATTCTCAAAATCGTCGCCGAGCGCGGCGCAGGCTTCGAGCGCTCCGGGCGGCGGCGCGCGGTCGTAGATCTCGGCGTAGCACTCGTCGACCGCCAGGACAAAATCGTATTCGCGCGCAAGCCGGATCGCCTGCTTCAGATACTCGAGGCTCGCGATCGTGCCCTGGGGATTGGCCGGCGAGCACAGATAAAACAGCGCGGCGCGTTCGAGGGTCGCGCGTGGGATCGCGGCGAGATCGGGCATGAAGCGGTTGTCGCGCGTTGCGTCGAGAAACACCGCCTCGGCGCCCGCCATCGTCGCCGCGCCGTTATAGACGAGGTAGTAGGGGTTCGGCACGAGCACGACCGGCTGCTGCCCGCGCTTCTCGCGCGGTACGACGAGGCTCGAAAACAAATAGAGGCCCTCTTTGGTGCCGGCGAGGGTCAGGATGTGCTTGTCGGGTTCGAGAGCGCCGGCCGGGAGGCGGTAGCGCCGCGTCAGCCAATCGGCGATGGCGCGGCGCAATTCCGGCGTGCCGTTCATCGGCGGATATTGGTTCCACTTATCCGCGTTGGCCGCCAATGTCTCGGCGAGAAGCGGCGGCGGCTGATGTTGCGGCTCGCCCAAAGACATCAGGATCGGCGGATCGTTGACCCGTGGCGTCACCGGGTTCAACAGCGTGCGCAACGCCTCGAACGGATAATCGGAAAGAGTGTCGAGCTGCGGGTTGAGCGGCACGCGCGATCCTGCGGCGAGGGGAGTCGGCCGCAGGTTACGCGATCACTCGAGCAATGTCATTCCGGGCCCGCCTTCGGGCCGCGCCTGCTGGCATCCCGGAAGAACAAAAAAAGGCGGCCCGGCCGCCGCATCCGGGCCGAGCCGCCTTTGCACAGCGGAGACGTTATTCGGTGTGGCAGACCTTGACGGTCTTCATCGCACTCTCGGCCTCGGTGCGGCTGTGATAGACCGTTCCCGTGGGGCCGACGACCGTGTACTCGGTCGAGGTCGGCTGCTTGTCGACGATCTCGCAGCGCTTCGTCTTGACGTCCTGCACGACGTAAAAGGACGTCGTGGAGGTCTGTGCCGCGGCCGACAGCGCAAAGCCGACAAGAAACGCGCCGGCAAGTGCAATATTGACCTTCATCCTCGCTCTCCTCGCAGCAGGGTGCTACTGCGGAGAACAGGCCGATCCGGGCCAAGTTCCTGATCGGCCCGGCCTGAGATCGTCCGAGAAATGCTAGCGGGGCCAGGGGTGGAGGCGCGCTTGCATCCTCCACCCCGTCAATGCTCTCCGGCCGGCGGGCAGGAGGCGATCGTCAGGCGGCTTGGTTGTGCTGCTCGCTGGGCCGCGCGATGCCGCGCAAGGCCTTGGCGGCGTTCGCCTCCTTTTTCGCGAGGTCGCTGAGCGAGACAATGCCGACGAGCCGCTTGTCGCGGCTCACGACGGGTAAGCGCCGCACTTGGATCTCGGCCATGTTCTGGCAGACCTGCTGAATGCCATCGTCATCGAAGCAATACATGACCTCGTCGGTCATCACGTCGCGCACCTTGGTGTCAGGGCCCTTGCCGTCGGCGATCCCGCGCACCGCGATGTCGCGGTCGGTGATCATGCCGACGAGGCGATCCCCGTCGGCGACCGGCAGCACGCCGCAATCGCATTCTTTCATCATCTGCGCCGCGTGACGCAGCGTGTCGTCCGGACTCGTCAGTTGGGCGGTGCGAGTCATGACATCGCGGATCTTCATAGCCGACCTCCTCTTCAGAGAGGGCTCGCGTCCCGGCAATGGTCAGATCGTAAGCGCCGGGGCGCCGCCCAGCAGTGGCCCCGATCTCATGTCGAGGCCGGTCTCCTAGCTTTCCCAACGCGGGGCCGCTGAGGCTGTTCCGGCCTCGGCGGATACGTTCATGCCGACCGGCGCCTTCGCGCTAACCGGCAGCGCCTGCGAATTTCGTTGGGCTAGCGGTAATCTCCAGCGGCATTGAAGCCGGCGTCTTCCGCGAGAACCCCTTTGCCGGGGACGTAATTGACCTCGATCCGCGTACCGACGGGATCCTCGAACAGCACCGAATAATATCCCGGCGCCCAGGGACCTCCCTCCGGCATATGCACGATCTTGGCTTCCTGCTCGCGCAGAAAAGCGAAGACCTGGTCGACATCCTCGCGGCTCCGCGCACGGAAGCAGAAATGATGCAGCCCGACACTCCCCTGCACAAACCGCTGTGCCTCGTATTCGGGTTTGCAGCGCCCCACCCCGACTGCCGTCCGTCCGCCGACATAATAGATGCTGTCCTCGCCGGCGAAGACGCGCGTCAGCCCCAGGAAGGAAAGCAGCGCTTCATAAAAGGGGCGGCATCGCTCCCATTCGCTGACCGTCAAAATCACATGCGCCATGCCGTTGATTTCGATCATCGCAGCGTTCCGTCGTCCTTAAGAGACCTGCGCCAGCTCTCGCGACCGGGTCGAGCGCGCCGCGGCGAGATGGTCTTTGGCAAGCACGGTGTAGACCGCCGGCAGCACGAACAAGGTGAACAGCGTCCCGATCGACATGCCGGCGACAACGACGACGCCGATTGAGAATCGGCTCGCCGCGCCCGCGCCGGACGCGGTCAACAACGGCACGAGCCCCACGACCATCGCGGCCGTCGTCATCAGGATGGGGCGCAGCCGCACCCGCGCGGCCCGCTCGATGGCGCGGCGGCGGTTAAGCCCTTCCGTCACCTGCAGCTGGTTGGCGAACTCGACCATCAGGATGCCGTGCTTGCTGATGAGCCCGATCAGCGTCACGAGCCCGACCTGTGTATAGATGTTGATCGTCGCCAGCCCAATGAACAGCGGCATCATCGCGCCGCAGATCGACATCGGCACGCTGACAAGGATCACGAGCGGGTCACGCAGGCTCTCGAACTGCGCCGCCAGCACGAGAAAGATGACGACCAGCGCGAACACAAAGGTGACGAGGAGCTGGTTGCCCTCCTGCACATATTGCCGCGCATCCGACAGGTAATCGTGGCTGAACCCTGACGGCAGCTTCTTGGCTTCCTGCTCAAGGAAATCGACCGCCTGACCCATCGTGACGCCGGGCATCGGCACGGCCTGGAATGTCGCCGAGTTCAGCTGGTTGTAGCGGGTCAGCGCGTTCGGTGCGGTTTTTGTTGAGACCTTGACCAGATTGGAGAGCGGCACCGGCTGCCCTGCCGCCGAGGTCACATAATATTGCGTCAGCGTGTCCTGGCTCAGCCGCCCGGTGCGCGGCACCTGCGGGATGACCTCATAGGAGCGGCCGCCGAGATTGAAGCGGTTGACGTAATTTTCGCCGACAAGCAATGCCAGCGTATCGCCGATCGCCTGCATCGTGATGCCGAGCTCGTTTGCCTTGTCGCGGTCGATATCGACGCGGATCGTCGGCTGGTTGAAAGCGAGATCGCTGTCGGTGACGATGAAGAGGCCGCTCTTGCGCGCGGCGGCCTTGATCTGCTCCATCGCTTGATAGATCGGCACGAAATCGCCGGTCGAATCGATGACCATCTGCACCGGCAGGCCGCCGATCGAGGCGGGCAGCGGCGGCAGCGAGAACGCAAACGCGTTCATGCCTTCGACCGCGCTGACCTTTTGCTGCAACACCGTCTTGATCTGCTGCGCCGAGCGCCCGCGCTCGCCCCACGGCTTCAGGATGACGCCGGCGATCCCTTGATTGGGCCCGAACCGGCCGTTGACGACAAAGCGCAACTCGGCTTCCGGGATCGAGGTAAAGGCTTTGTCGAGCTCCTCGCCATAGGAGTCGAGATAGTCGAGGTTGGCGTATTGCGGTCCCTTGGTCAGCGCGAACAAGACGCCCTGGTCTTCCTCCGGCGCCAGCTCCTTGCTGGTGTTCAGGTACATAAAGCCGAGCGCGACGAACACGGCGGCCGCGAACAAGGCGGTCACCGGCCGGTAATCAAGCGAGTGCTCCAGACGGGTCCCGTACCATTGCGCGAGCCGCGAGAAGGTGTTGTCGATAATCCGCGCAAAGCGGCCCTGCGTCATCGTGCGGGTCAGGAGCAGCGAGCACATCATCGGCGACAAGGTCACCGCGACAATGCCGGAGATGATCACGGCGCCCGCCAAGGTGAAGGCGAATTCGCGGAATAGGGTGCCGGTGACGCCGCCCAGAAACCCGATCGGCGCGTAGACCGCCGCCAGGGTCAAGGTCATCGAGATCACGGGGCCGGCGATCTCGCGCGCGCCGATCAGCGCCGCCTGCGCCGGGCTCTTGCCCGCCTCGATATGGCGGTAGACGTTTTCGAGCACGACGATCGCGTCGTCGACGACGAGACCGATCGCCAGCACCATCGCGAGCAGGGTCAGCAAATTCAGGCTAAACCCGAGGGCAGACATGATAATGCCGGCGCCGACCAGCGACAGGGGGATCGTCACGATCGGGATCAGCACCGCGCGGAAGCTGCCGAGGAACAGGAAGATGACCACGACCACGATGACGACCGCTTGCCCGAGCGTCATCTGCACCTCGTCGATCGAGGCCTGGATAAAGCGCGTCGAATCGTAGGCGATCTGCATCTTGACCGAGGGCGGCAGGTTGCGCTGGATCTCCGGCAATAGCCCGCGGATGCCCGCGACGATCGATAGCGGGTTGGCGGTCGGCGTCGCCTGAATCCCGATAAACACGGCGTGCTGGCCGTTCATCGCGACGCTCGATGTCCAGCTCTGCGCGCCGAGATCGACCGTCGCGATGTCCTCGAGGCGCACGAGCGCCTCCTTCGAGGACTTGACGACCATGCGCTTGAACTGCTCGACATTGACGAGGCCGGTGCCGGCCTCGACATTGGTGACGGTGTAGAAGCCTTTCGCCTGTCCCGGCGCCGATTGGTAGTTGTTGGCGCGGATTGCGAGCGCGACATCGTTGGCGGAAATGCCGCTCGCCGCCATGCGCGCCGGATCGAGCCACAGCCGCATCGCAAAGGTCTGGCCGCCGAGAATGTCGGCCGAAGCGACGCCGTCGACAGTCGACATCAGCGGCTGCACGACGCGCGTCAGAAAATCCGAAATCCCCGCGCTCGACAGATCGGCGCTGGAGAAACCGACATACATGACCGCCGTCGTCTGCCCGGTCGATTTCAGGATGATCGGGTCCTGCGCCTGGTTCGGGATCAGGTATTTGACCTGCTGCACCTTCGCCATGACGTCGGTCATCGCCTGGCTCGGATCGTAATTGAGCCGAATATAGGCGGTGACCGTGCTGGTGCCCTGGATCGAGTTCGAGGTGAGATAATCGATGCCTTCGGCTGTCGCGACCGCCTGCTCGATCGGGGTCGTGATAAAGCCCTGGATCAGATCGGGCGAGGCGCCGGGATAGGCGGTCGTGACCGTGATCGTCGTGTTGAAAAGCCGGGGATACTGCCGGATCTGGAGGCCCAGCATCGCCTTCAGCCCGATCAGCAGGATGAGCAGGCTCACGACGAGCGCCAGTACCGGCCGCTTGATAAAAATATCGGTGAATTTCATCGACCACGCCTTAAAACGTCATTCCGGGATCGCCCGGAGGGCGAGGCCCGGAATCCATGAACACGGGCCTCTGGAATATGGATTCCAGGCTCGCGGCCCCTCTCGGCGCACGCCTGCGTGCGCCTGTCGGGTGGCGCATCTTTGATGCGCCCGGGCGCCCCGGAATGACGAAAAACAAGTGCCGGCTTCACGGGGCGTCAGTGCAGGGTCGGATTGGCCGGCGGTTGCGGCGGCGGGTTGCCGGTGACGATGACCTGCGCGCCGTCCTGCAATTTCACCTGCCCGGCGGCGACGACCTGCTCGCCCGCCTTGAGCCCGTCGAGGATCGCCGCCTTGCCCTCCCAGCGCTGCCCGATCTTGACCGGCGTGCGGTGGACTTTGAGGATCGGCTTGCCGTCGGCGCCGCTGCCCTCCTCGCGGACCACATAGACGCTGTCGCCATAGAGCGTGTAGTCGACCGCGGTCTCGGGCAGCACGACCTTGTCGGGCTCGGCGGGCAGCACGACCGCGCTGTTGACAAACATCCCCGGCAACAGCGCCTCATCCGGGTTGGCGAGCGCCGCCTGTGCCGTCAGCGTGCGCGTATCGCTGCGGATCTGCGGCTCGATTGTCGTGATCGTCGCGGTGAAGCTGCGTCCCGGAAACGCGTCCGCCGTGACATTGACCTTCTGCCCGAGTTCGATCTGGCCCTTCCAGGTCGAGGCCAGCGTGAAGTTGACATAGAGCTCTTTGAGATCGGTCAGTGTCACGACCGCCGCGCCGGGGCTGACATATTGCCCGACCTCGATTTGCCGAATGCCGAGCCGCCCGGCAAACGGGGCGCGGATCAGCTTTTGGCCGATCAGTGCCTGCGTCTTCAAAATCTGCGCCCGCGCCTGGTCGAGCTGTGACTGGTTCTGGTCGACCGTCTCGCGCGAGGCGAACTGCTTGTTTGCAAGCTGCGAATTGCGCTCCAGCGACAATGCCGCCATGCGCGACTGCGCCTCGTAATTCGCCAGGTCGCCCCGCTCCGGTGCATCATTGAGCTGCACGAGTGGATCGCCCGCTTTGACGGTCGCGCCAGGGGTGAAGTAGATCGCCGTCACCTTGCCGCCGACCTCGGGCGTGATCGTCACCTGGTGCACGGCGGCAAGCGATCCGATCGCGGCAGCAAAGCGTGGCACACTCTGCGTCCCGGCCGTCACCGCGGCGATCTGCGCCGGCGGCGGCTTGTTGTTGGCGAAGAAGGTCGCGATCGCCTGCGAGCGATAGCGGTTGAAGCCGTAAAGCGCGCCGAGCACGACAAGTAGCGCCAGCCCGATAATGACAAACCAGCGCACCGTCCGAGGCCGGCCGAGCGCCGGTCGGTCCATTGTGTCGCGCTGATGCACGAGCGCATCGGCGGTTCCGCTATCGGCCGAGGCAAACTTGATCTCGCCGTCCATCCCCTGCTCCCGAAACACTTACCCCTCGCTAATCCGCCGCTGTCTTGAACCCGCCCGCACCGGAGGTGCATGCGGTGTGCGCGGTAATCGCCGCATCGCTCATGCCGATCCCGCGCAGAATGAACCGGCTCGCCTCGTCGACAAGCGCCTCCGGCCCGCCGGCATAGGGCACGCAATACCGGCCGGGCAGCGCCGCGATCGCGATCATCGTCGCGACATGATGGCCGAACCAGAACTGGTTGCTGCGCCAGCCCTCGCCGCTCTCTCGCGAGGCGGGTGGTGGCACGATGTCGCCCGCTTGCACCGCCGCGTCGAGTGAAGCGTTGAAAAATGGCACGACCCGGGCAAATACCGCGTTGAACAATTCGTGCGCATAGTCGCCGTCTTCGAGACAGCTATGCAAGATTAGGCGCAGCCGCGGATCGAGATCGGCGCGGTCGGCGTCGCTGCCGGCTACAAAGCGCCGCACCATAAACCGCACCATCCCGACCAGGGTCGCGGTCGTGGCGGGCAGCGTCGCGAGCTGTTCGAGGACCGGGTCGCCCTGGCAGCCGACCTGTTGCAGGATCTCGCGGTAGAGGAGTTCCTTTGACGGGAAATGCCGGAAGAGGAGCGCTTCGGAAATGCCGGCCGCCTCGGCCAGCTCGCGCGTTGTCGTGCCGCCGAAGCCCTTGCGGGCGAATAGCGGGATCGCGGCGTCGACAATTCTTTGCCGGCGTTCGTCGCTGTCGAGTCGGGTGGCAGCCATGATGCGCAAAAGTAAGCGCTCACTTACATTCGGTCAATACACCGGGTTGCGACAAAAAAGACGGCCAAAAAAGATGGCCAAAAAAGATGGGCGGCCTCCCCCCGAAGGCCGCCCAATCAGCTATGTGGCAATGGCCGTCTACCCCCATATCCGGCCGGGATGCGCGCCACACGCAGGAGGGAAGGTCCGGCATCTCGCCCAGCGGCGCAACCGCGAAATCCCCGATCAACAGGGCTATCCACGACAATCGTCACTTGCGCCCGCTGTCGCGCGAACGATCCCCAGCCTTATGCACATTCCGGCTATGGGCGCCGCGCTTTTGGCGCCTCGATTCCGAGCAGCCGCGCTGCATTTTCACCGAGAATAGCGCGCCGTGCCGCATCGTCGAGCCGGTTTGCGCTTTCGATAAAGCCGATCGGGTCGACTTCGCCCATATCCGCCGGATAGTCGGTGCCCATCAGGATGTGATCGGCGCCGTACTCCTCGACGAGATAATGCAGCTGGTGATGCGTGTAGACGAGCGCGTCGAAATAGAGCCGCTTGAGATAGGTCGTCGGCATTTCCTTCAGCTGCTCGCAGCAATCCGGCCGCGCTGAGGCGGCGTGGTCGATGCGCCCGGAATAGGCCGGCAGATAGCCGCCGCCATGCGCGACCACAATCTTGAGCCCGGGATAATTTTCAAGAACACCGCCGAAAATCAGGTGATGCACCGCAACCGTGGAGTCGAGCGGGTTCCCAATCACATTGGCGAAATAATGCTCGCGAAACCGCCGCGCCTCGGTGAAACCGTCAGGGTGCATGAAGACGACGAGTCCCAGCTCTTCGCAGCGCGCGAAGATCGGCCGGAAACGGTCCTCCGACAGATCGGCGCCCGCGACATGCGTCATGATCTCGATGCCGCGAAAGCCCAACGATCTGTGCAGCCGGTCCAATTCGGATAGCGCCAGCTCGGGCGCCTGCAGCGGAACCGTGCCGAGCCCGGTAAAGCGGTCGGGATAGCGGCCGCACATCTCGGCGATCTCGTCGTTGAGGGCGCGCGCGGTGGCGAGCCCGAGATCGGGGTCGGCGCCGTAATAGGTCTGCCGCGGCACCGGCGAGACCGCCTGGATGTCGATGCCCATATGGTCCATGTCGGCGATCCGCTGCTCGGCCGACATGCCCTGCAGATGGGTCCGCTCGCCGTTCTGCCGGTTGATGCTTTGGCTGCGCTCGTTCGCGGCCGTTTCGAGAAACCAGCGCGATACCGCGTCATTGCCGGCGACCATCGCCGCGGCTTTGTCGCTGCGAAGGTGGCAATGGATGTCGATCGTGAACCACTTGCCGCGGGCATGCGCCGGGCCGGGAAAGCGCCCCGGGATCGGCGTCCCGGGCGGACGGCAGGTGAAGAGCATTCGGAGCCTCGCAGCGTCTGTCGCTATGTCTTCCACCGACAATAGCGCGCCCGACTGCTGCAATCAGCCTTCTCTGTAGCGGCGCGGCTCGGGGTCCTCGCCCCGCCGCGCGACTCGGCTTCCGGACAAGAAGGGCTAACCCGGGGTCCCTCGGGATGTGCGGGCCTCCCCGCCAAGATCGTCAGCGTCCTTGTCGAGCTCTTCGGCGATGCGGCGCAGCTCGTTCGCGATATCCGGCGCGTGCTCCGCGATCTGTCTCAACTGAATCGCGGCCATGCGCATAAAGCGGATCGTGTTGTCGACGGCCCGGAGCATGCGATCATCCATCGGCATCGGTCTCGCTGTGTTTCGGTCTTTTTCTGCAGGTTAAAACGGCAGCCGCTCCGCGCCCGAAATGCTTGTGACGGTCGCGAGCGGCAAGCCCGTTCCATGCGGGTCCCGCCCGCGATGCAAATGCTCTTTTTTCAGATGAACGAGTGCTAAGCGTGATTATTCCGCTCGTCTACCAAATTCTATGACGTCATCAAGAAAAATTCTGAATTACGTATGTAAAAACTACCTCATCGTTTCTTGCATGTTGTTATGTAACTTGTGCTTGGGACCGGATTTGCTGCTGACGTGTTGTTGCTGTGTTTAATGTAGATGCCCCATTCAGCAACAAAAACTTACAATACGTAAAGGATGCATTTGCCTGCCTGACGTGTTCGATCTGCAGAAGGGGAGGGCAGGACCATGAGCGAGATGAGCATGAATCGAGCCGAGCGCCTTCAGATCATTCTCACCGCCGAAGAGTCGGCGGCTCTCGACGACTGGCGCTTTGCCCACCGGATGCCAACCCGCGCCGCGGCCATCAGAGAACTGATGAAGCGCGGCATGGCGGTACACCTCGAAGGCGATGGCGCCAGCAGGGTCGGGCGGCGGTCGCGCGATGTGCGTCTCGTCGAAAGACGTCCCATCGGCGGAAACGGCGCGCGGGCAGACGGCGCCGGCTAGCGAGTTCGCGATCGGTTGCGCCCCTGGGTCGCCCGGACGTCAGGGTTCGAGCGGCTCCCGTGCGACCAGAGGCTCGGGGCGGTAGCGGCGATCCATCGCGCGCAGCCGCCGCGACAGGATCTGCATGACGTTCAGCGCAAAGCGCGGCGCCTCGGCGACCAGTTCGGAAAACCGGGCCTCATCCACGGCGACGAGCTCGCAGTCGGCTAGCGCATAAACCGTCGCGCTGCGCGCCGGGTACCGCTCGACGAGCGCCATCTCGCCAACGATCCCGCCCGCGCCGACATCTTCATAGATGACACCGCCGCTGCGGATCCTCAGCGTGCCGCTCTTGACGACATACATGCAGCTGGGCGGGTCGCCCTCGGTGAACAGCACTTGTCCGCTCGCCAGCGAGATAAGCGACTCCTGGCCGAGGAGCGCGAGGATATCGCCGTTTTCGGGGGCGGCCGGAACGTGTTCCGGCGGCTCGCCGCCTGCGGCGGAAACACCAAGCCTCCTCCGAGGGGAGGTGCGTGGATTACCGATCATTACCCAGCCTTAAGCGTCAAGAGGCTGCGGCGTTTTCGCGCTGCGGTCAATCGGAATAACGCGGCATGCCGGATAACCCGGGCCGGTTCGGCAGTAGATTCAATCTGTTGGGAGCGGCCGTCGTTCGGCCGCAAAGCGCTCTTTAGAGATCGGTGTAGATCGCCAGGGCGAGTTCGAGATCCTCGAAAATCTTGGCGCGGCCGCGGTGCAAGACCAGGGCGCGCGCGCAGTAGGCCCGCACGATCTCGGGGCTGTGCGAGGCGAGGATCAGGCTGCGGTCGGCGCGCCTGACGAACAGCTCTTCGTAGGAGCGCTGCTGAAAGCGCTGGTCGCCGACGGTGATGACCTCGTCGATCAGATAGCAGTCGAAATCGACCGCCAGCGACACGGCGAAATTGAGCCGCGCCCGCATGCCCGCGGAATAGCTCTTGACCGGCTCCGACAGATATTTGCCGAGCTGGGCGAAGTCCTCAACATATTCGCGGATCACATTGAACGGCCGGTTATAGAGCCGGCAGATCATCCGGATGTTGTCGTTGCCGGTCATGGCGCCGCCGATACCGCCGGTCAGTCCGACCGGCCACGACACCGACATCTGGCGCTCAATCGTGCCGAGGGTCGGCACCTCGATCCCGGAAATGAGCCGGATCAGCGTCGATTTCCCGGCGCCGTTGCGCCCGAGGATTGCCACCTTCTCGCCAGGCGCGATCGTAAAGGACACGCCGCTCAGAACTCGGTGCCAGCCATGGCCGGTTTCCGAGTGGTAATCCTTGCAGACGCCCTCTGCGATGATCATTGGCCGAGCCGCGCGCGACCTGCCCCGTCCCGCCGCATCCGGTCGCGCCGCCGCTTAGGCCGAGGCGTGTTCGCGCACGCTCGCGATCAGGAGCCAGGCGATCCCGTAGGCCAAGAGACAGCTCACGACGACCGTCGCGAATGAGATCGCGCGCTTTGGATAGAGCGGATAATCCGCCAGGTTGGGCTGCGCGATCGTCTCGAGATAGAGCTGCTGCTTCTGTGCCTCGAGCTTTGCCGACTCGAGCGAGACGAGCGCCGAGGCCAAGGTTTTCTCGGCCAGGAGCTTCTGCACGTCGAGCCGCTCGTACTCGGTCAGCGCCGTCGCGACCGAATCACTGTCCCCCGTAATCTTGGTGCGTTGCTCGTTGATAAGCTTGTCCAACGAGGCGATCCGGGTCTGGATTAGTGGGATCTGCGGGCTGTTTGGGGAGTTTCTGGTCAGCTCGGCGAGTTGCGCGCGCGCATTTGTCTGCTGTGCGGTCATCTGCGCCAACAGCTCAAGCGGGCCGGTTGCGGCGCTTTTCGGATCGAGCATCTTCTGCTGGATGCGATAGGTCGTCAGCTGGGTCTGGATCTTTCCGATCTGCTGTTCCGTCTCCTCGACCTCGCGCTGGAAAGCGCCGACGAGATCCCGGCGGGACCGCTCGTTCAGCTGATTGACGAGTTGCTCGCTGAATTCGAGCAACGCTCGCGCGATCCGGTGGGCGTCTTCGGGACGGTACGCCTTGACCGCCAGCGTGCTGACGCTGCTGTTGCTGTCGCGCTCGACCGCGATGAAGCGCTGGTAGCTGGAATACAGCGCCTCGAAATCGTGGCGCCAGAACCAGATGCCGGGAAAGCGTGTGATCAGGTCGCCTTCCGGGCGGCTGAGCAGCGCCCGCAGATCGACCTCGCGCTCGAGCCGCCGCGCCGCGTCGCGCGAGGTGATGTAGTCCAGCACCGCGTACGTGTCCTCGGAACCCCCGGCAGCGCCGGAGCTGCTCAGCATCGCCGAAATCGCGCTGGTCGGCGCCTTGTTGGGACCGCGCACGATGAACTTGACCTCGGAGGAATAGAGATCGGAGGCAATCGCAAAGAAATAGACGCCCGCGATCAGCGTCGGCAGGCCGACGATCGCCCAGAACCAGATGTTCACCGAACCGAGGAGCCGGGTTAGCCCTTCGGTGAGCGCGCGCGGCCGGGTTCCCGCGATCGCGGCGGCCTCGCGCGTAACGGCTTGAGCACGGCGGACGAAGTCAACCATTGCAGAATACCGAGTTGCTCAACGGGAAAACTGGTGGGAAAGAGCGAAGCGTAGCCAGGCGCGCCGCCCCCGCTTTCGGCCGCGCCCGAACCGCCACTATAGCCGCTAGGGGCCCGAACCGAAACCGGAAAGGGCGAGAAATCCCGTGACCTGTCAACCTGCCGCAGCCGCGTGCGGCTGGGCGGCGCCGCTTCGCGGGAACAGTTGCTCCTCGACCAGCCCGCAGATGACATGCCCGGCGGTGATATGGATCTGTTGGATGAGCGGCGTCGAATCCGATGGGGCACGCAGGCACAGATCGCAGATCGCCGCCATGTCGCCACCGCTCTTCCCCGTCAGCCCGACCGTGACGATACCGAGCTCGCGGGCCGCGCTGATCGCGCGCAGGATGTTGGCCGAGCGGCCCGAGGTCGAGATCGCGATCAACACGTCGCCCTGGCGGCCGAGCCCGCGCACCTGCCGCTCGAAGAGCTGCTCGTAACCGTAATCGTTGCCGATTGCCGTCAAGACCGAGGTGTCGGTCGTCAGCGCGATCGCCGCCGCGGGCGCCCGGTCGTAATTGAGCCGCGACAGCATCTCGCCGGCGAGATGCTGGGCGTCGGCCGCGCTACCGCCATTGCCGGCCAGCAGCATCTTGCCGCCCGCTGCGATCGCCGCCGCCACCCGCTCGACGATTGCCGCGATCGTTGCAGCGAACACGGGATCGTCGATGGCCGCCTGCAGCACGTCGCGCGAGCGCGCGAGATATTCGATGACCGGTGCGGTCGCCGCTTGTGTCATGACCCGAACCCCTGAAGAGAGCGGCTGCACTTGGCCCGCTGCGGCCGGGCTGTCAAGCGCGATGTGCGCGCCCGGGCGGCGCCGGGCGGGCGGCGCGGCGCGATTTTCATGGACAGGCCGGGGGCGATTGCCGAGATTGCCGGATCGACACACTCCCACGGCATCGCCGCGATCTGGGAGCCGGCGACAACGCCCCGCCAATGCGCATTCTTCAGCAAGTAAATCGACCGATCGCCTCCCGTACCGGCGCGCCCGGCAATCGCCCGGGCGCCCGGCTCCGTGTCGGGGGAATGCAGCTCGCATCCGAAGCCGGCGCCGCCCTGTTTCCCGATTTCGCGGTCGAGCCGCGCTCTGATGATGTGGCCGTGCCGCTTGCCCGGCTTGGCGAGGGCCTGCTCCGCGCACCGCCCTATACCGGCGCGACCGCTTGCCTGAATGCGGTGGCACTGTCGGTCTCGGGTTCGCCATCCCCGGCCGATCGCCTCGATCCCGCCCGCCTCCTCGCCGGGCCCGGCTGGGAAACCCCGGAGTTGATCCGGCGGGCCCAGGCCGCACGCCGCGCGCTGTTGGCGGCGCGAATTGGCGGCGCGTGGTGGGGGGATGAGCTGCCGGCCGGCGACGGGTATGTGCTCGTCGCGCTCGCCGAGCCGATTGTCTCCGGCAATGCCGGAGCCCCCTCTGAAGCGGTCTTGGTCGCGATGCTCGACGCCGCCCTGGCGGAATATCCGCCCGAGCGGGTTGTTGTGCTCGCGTCAGACCGCGTTCGGCCACGGCTCGGGACGGCATTGGCCGCCGCGGCGGCGCGCGGGGCCTGCATCGTCTCGTCAGAGATCGCCCCGTTGCCGGCTGTCGATGGCGCTGCCGAGGTTTACAGCGCGGGCGGTGAGATCGGCTTCCTCGCGCTGCTCGCCGACAGGGCCGTCAAGGCCTTCGCCGCGTCCTTCTATACCGGCTGGGGACTCACGGCGGATGCTGCCGGCATTCCGCGGCACGGTTTCAGCCGCACGCTTGACGAGGTCTTCGCGGCCCATTCTCTCGTTGCGGCGCGCTACCGCGATCCGTTCCGCGACGCGCCGGCGTCGTTCGAGGACACGTTGGCGTTGCTCGCCGAATGGCGCCGCATCGACATCGCCAACCGGCGGGTCGCGGTCTGCGCCGGCATGTCGTTCTGGAAGCAGCAGCGGGTCGCCGATTTTCTGCGCTCGACCGCCGGCACGCCGGTGTTCCGGCGCAGCGCCGCCGCTGCCGTCGCCGCCGCGCGGCGCGCCTCCGCAGCCGAGCCGCGCGCCATCGCTGTCTGGGCGTCACGCATCCCACCGGGTCTGCCGGGATTGGCGGCCCGCGAAGGTGTGCCGCTGATTCGGGTCGAGGACGGGTTTGTCCGCTCGGTCGGGCTCGGCGCCGATTTTCTGCCGCCGGCCTCGCTCGTCTTCGATAGCGGCGGGATGTATTACGACCCGCGCTCGCGCAGCGACCTCGACCGCTTGCTGGCCGAGACGCAATTCGATGCGGCGCTGATCGAGCGGGCGCGCCGCCTGATCGCGCAACTGGTCGGCCGCGGCGTCACAAAATACAACCTCGGTGGCGCCGCGCCGGTTTGGGACATGCCGCCGGGCGCCCGCCGCATCCTCGTGCCGGGCCAGGTCGAGGACGATCTTTCGGTCCTCTACGGCGGCGGCGATATCCGCACCAATCTCGATCTGCTGGCGTGCGTCCGCGACGCTAACCCGGATGCCTTCGTCCTTTACAAACCGCACCCCGACGTTATCGCCGGGCACCGCAAAGGCGCCGTACCGGAAGCGCTGGCGCGCCGCTTCGCCAGCGCCATCGTGCAAAATGTCTCGACCGCGGCGTTTCTCGCCGGCATCGACGAGGTGCACACAATGACCTCCCTCGCCGGTTTCGAGGCCTTGCTGCGCGGCCGCCAGGTCACGGTTTACGGCCGGCCTTTTTACGCCGGCTGGGGGCTCACCACCGACCGAATGGCGATCGAGCGCGGCCGCCGGCTGACCCTGGAGGAGCTTGTCGCCGGCGCATTGATCCTTTATCCGCGCTATCTCGATCCCGTGACCCGGCTGCCTTGCGGGCCGGAAATCATCATCGAGCGCCTCGATCAGCCGGACGCGTGGCGCGCCGGGCCCTTAGTCATGGCGCGCCGGTTACAGGGCAGGCTGGCGCGCCGTTGGTCGGAGATGCGGGCTGCTGCGCCGCCGGCCGGCTTGGCCGGCGAGCCGCCGCCGCGGTGATCTCCGGCGCGGCGTAAGGGACCCGATGCGAGCGCCGTATCGCGTGGTTGTCATTACCGGCGCGTCGAGCGGGCTCGGCGCCGCGCTGGCCTCCGCCTATGCCGGGCCGGGGGTCGCGATGGGGCTGATCGGGCGCAATCCCGAGCGGCTGGCGGCGAGCGCCGCCGCCTGCCGCGCCGCCGGCGCCATTGTCGACAGCGCGGAGATCGATGTCGTTGATGGGCAGGCCCTCGGCGCCTGGCTCGAAGCTTTCGACAGCGCACATCCTGTCGAGCTGCTGATCGCCAATGCCGGCACCTCGGCAGGCCCGGACCCCGACAGCCCCGGCGAGGCGCTCGCGCTGACCGAACGCCAGCTCGCCACAAACCTGATCGGCGCGATCAACACGATGGCGCCGCTCGTCCCGCGCCTCTGCGAGCGCGGACAAGGCCGCATCGTCGCTATCGCTTCGGTTGCGGCATTTCGCGGTTTGCCTAACAGCCCCGGCTATTGCGCCAGCAAGGCCGGGCTGCGCGCCTATGCCGAGGCGCTCAGGCCGCGCCTCATGCGCTACGGTGTCGGCGTGACCGTTGTCTGTCCGGGCTTTTTTGCGTCGCCGATGACCGATCGCTGGCAGGGGCCGACCCCATTCCTCGCCAGCGGCGACAAGGCGGCGCGGCACATCAAGCGCGGCATCGACCGCGGCCTGCGCCGCGTCCATTTTCCGTGGCCGCTGGTGTTCGGCATGCGCTTTTGCGATATCGCGCCGGCTTGGATCGGCGACGCAATCCTGCGCCGCTTCCGCTTTCGCATCAGGCCGGCCTGAACACGATGTCGCCGCTCGAATTGCTGCATTTCGCCGCCGGCCTGGCGCTCGCGGCAGCCGCTTGGCTGATCCCGCGGCACATTGCCGGCGCATATCGCGCTAAGCCGGCGGCGCTTCTGCTTGATGCGTCGCCATTCGTCATCGGCGCTGGACTGTTGTGCCTCGCCACGGGGCGGCCGCTGTTCGCCGGTCTTGTCGTGCTGGCGCTGGGTGCCGGGTTCGCGCTGGCCGACCATACGATGCGGCAGACCTTGCGCGAGCCGGTCGTCTTCTCCGAGAGCGTCGAGCTGCCGCAGGTGTTCAGCCATCCGCATCTTTACTTGCCGTTTGCCGGACCCGGTCTCGTGCTCGGCGGTGCCGCCGCCGCGGTATTGCTCGCACTGGCATTGCTCTTGGAAGAGCCGGCGCTCTGGGCACCACGCCCGGGCGGTGCGCTCGCCGCTCTCCTGTTGATCGCCGCAGGGTTTTGGTTGCTGCTGCGCGACCCGCTGCTCGGCAAAACGGCAAGCCTGCTGCGTCGCCTCGCGCCGCAGGGCGAGCCTTTCGCCGATGCCGCCGCGCTCGGGCCGTTCGCGATGATGCTGACACATGCGCTGATTGCGCGCGCCGAGCGGCCGGCGCGGCGTCAAGCCCTGGCGCCCCGCCCTGCGATCCGTGGCGGCCGCGGTGATGCGGCCCCAATCGTGCTCGTGCAATGCGAGTCGTTTTTTGATGCCGGCCGGCTCGATCAGGCGATCGGCCGCGAGCTGTTGCCGGCACTCGAGGAATGCCGCGCCGGAGCGGCGTTGTCGGGCCGCCTCGAGGTGCCGGGCTGGGGTGCCAACACGATGCGCACCGAGTTCGCCGTGTTGACCGGCATCCCCGAAAGCGAGCTCGGCTACGACCGTTTCAACCCGTATTATGCTTTGGCGCGCGCGCCCGTCGCCTCGCAGGCCTGGCGCTTGCGCGAGGCGGGCTACCGCACGATCTGTCTGCACCCGTTCAGCGCCCGCTTTTTCCGCCGCGACTTGGCGATGCCGGCGCTCGGCTTCGACACGTTTCTCGACGCCAAGGCGCTCGGAGGCTCGGCGCGGCCGCCCTACTGCGCCGATCCCGATCTCGCGCGGCAGGTGTTGCGCGTGCTCGACGAAGCCGGACCGCGGTGCTTTATCTTCGTCATCACGATGGGCAATCACGGGCCCTGGCTCGATAAGGGGCCACCGATCGATCCCGCGGTCACTCGCCTGTTCGATGCGCGTGCGGTGCCGCAGGGAAAGGCCTTGCAGCGCTACCTCGACGGGCTGCGGCGCTCAGACGAAATGCTGGCCATCTTGATGTCAGGGCTGGAGCAGCGCCGTCGTGATGCGATGCTCGGATTTTACGGCGACCATTTGCCCAGTCTGCCGCATGCCTTCGAGCATTTCGGCTTTACCGAGCCGCATAGCGATTATGTGATCTGGCCCGGTGGCGCGGCACCGCCGCCGCGCCGCGACCTGCCGGCACATGATCTCGGCCGCATCATCGTCGATCGCGCGCTCGGCGCTGAATGGGACGCAGCAATCGGCGGAAGCAGCGCGGGCACAACGCGCGATCGTTTGGAGAGCGTATTGACGGCAGGCCGCTAGTCGTCAGATCAGTACTTGATAAACGGAATGCAGTTTTTCGTTTATGAAATCGTCGCTCGCGTCGTCGCAATTTACTTGTGCGTCCATTCCAGCCGCAAGCTTTGGTATGGCCTTGTCGAGAAAAAAATCGCACACTTCAATCCTGATCTTCTCGACTGGTGGTCGTATAGGGATGTCCATAGAGATGCTGCACCGATCCGCTACTGGATACAGATCGGCATCCGGATAACTATCTTGGCTGCATGCCTTTTTGTCGCGTTATTTGGCTGGTGGCAACCAAACACCTGAGCATCCGCTGATGCCCTTCTGCGATATCCGCATTCCACTGCTATGGGTGGACAAGATACATCAGGCGCGCCGGACCCTAGCACGCCGATTTATGAGTACACGGCCTAAGGCTGACGATCGGCCGTGTGCCACTTTTCCGGGAACTCGGCCATCCGGTCGAAACCCTCGGCCAAGTCGAACAGCTCCTGCCGAACTTCCGGGAACCGGGTCTGCCGCGCCAGCCGTCTGAGGGAATCCGCCACGTCGCGATAATGCTCGCTTCTCGACGGGTGGTCGTCGCTGGTCATGCGGCTGCGTACTCTGAGGGGTTCAGCCCGCCAACATCAGTTGACACAGATCTGTTCCGCGGTCGCGCCCGGGCCCAACAGTGCTCTGTGCCAGCATCAGTCATCGTTGCCGCGCGAGGCCGAAGCGGTTTCGAGTTCGCCCAGATGCGCCGCAGTGTTGATGATCGCGGTGTGCGAGAAGGCCTGCGGAAAATTCCCGAGCAGGCGTTTCGCTACCGGGTCGTACTCTTCCGACAGCAGGCCGAGATCGTTGCGCAGCTCGAGCAGCCGCTCAAACAGTGCGACGGCGTCATCGCGCCGCCCGATGCGCGCCAGCGTATTCGCCATCCAGAAGCTGCAGGCAAGAAAGACCCCTTCTCCGGGCGGCAACCCGTCGGCGCCGGGCCGGCTCGGATATCGGCAGACAAAGCCGTCCTGCATCAACTCGCGCTCGATCGCCGCGACGGTGCCGTGCACCCGCGGATCCTCGGGCGGCAAAAAGCCGAGCTGCGGGATCAGCAACAGTGACGCATCGAGATCGCGCGAGCCATAGGACTGAACAAAGGTGTTGCGCTCGCGGTCAAACGCCTTGTCCATGACATCGGCAAAGATTTTTTCACGCACCGTTTCCCAATGCGCGCGCGGGCCTTGCAGGCCGAATTGATCGATACCCTTGATCGCGCGGTCGAAGGCGACCCAGCACATCATCTTCGAAAAGGTAAAATGCCGCGGCTCACCGCGACTTTCCCACATGCCATGATCGGGCCGTTGCCAGATCGTCTCCAGATACTCCAGCAGCTTCAGGGTCATTTGCCAGGAGTGGGGATTGCTCTCGAGCCCAAAACGGCGGCAGGTGTAGAGCGCATCGCTCAGCTCGCCGTAAACATCGAGCTGCAGCTGTTCATGTGCCGCATTGCCGATCCGCACCGGGCGGCTGTTCTCGTAACCGGGGAGCCACTCGATCTCGAATTCGGGGAGCCGCCGCTCCCCGGCGAGCCCGTACATGATCTGCATCTCCGAGGGATGTCCCGCCGCGGCGCGCAGCAGCCATTCGCGCCAGGCCCGCGCCTCGCTGCGGTAACCCGAGGTCAACAATGCGTAGAGCGTGAACGTCGCATCGCGGATCCAGCAGTAGCGGTAATCCCAGTTGCGCACACCGCCGATCCATTCCGGTAACGACGTCGTCGCGGCCGCGACGATGCAGCCGGTCGGCCGATAGGTCAGCATTCTGAGCGTGATCAGCGAGCGTATGATCGCGTCGCGCCACGGCCCTTGCAGATTGCATTGGCCGGACCAGTCGTGCCACCGCGTCTCGGTCGACAGCAATCGTTCGAATGGGTCGCGGTAGCGAAACCCGTGGTGGTGCGAGGGATACCAGGTCATCGTGAAGGGCACGGTCTCGCCGGCTTCGACCGTGAACTCGCCGACCGTCGTCAAATCGGGCGTGCCGCGAAGCTCGACGGGCGTGATGAATTGCAACGCGTTCGGACCCGCGACCGCCTGCGGCCCGCCGAAATGCTGGCGCACCCACGGGATGCCGCGGCCATAGTCGAACCGCATGATCAGCTCGGTGCGCATCGGCACCCGGCCCTTGTCGCCCCTGACCAGGCGGATGAGGTCGATCTGTTCCTCCCGGTCAGTCAGCGCGATGAAGTCGATCAGCGTGACGCAGCCCTCGGCCGTTTCGAACTGCGTTTCGAGAATCCCGGTGTCGCCGCGGTAGCGGCGTGAGCGGCGCACGACCTCGGCGGCCGGCTCGATCAGCCAGCGGCCGTGCTTGGGCTCCCCCAGCAGCGCCCCGAACACCGACTCGGAATCGAAGCGCGGCAGGCACAGCCAATCGATCGAGCCGCCGCGCGACACCAGCGCGGCGGTGTAGGTATTGCCGATGATGCCGTAATCCTCGATCGGCGAGCTCATCGGGATCGAGGCTTTACTGAGGTCGGCAAGCCGCCCTGCCGCTTCGGATCCCATTCCTTGCGGATCTGCTCTTCGACCGGAAGGCCCGTCTCCGTGGTCGGGCTGTGCACCGTCGCATCGGGCGAGTCGGCGTCCGCGACGGGCTCATCGGCGACATAATGCGGTTGGTGGCCGGGGCCCGGCTTAGGGTCTGCGGGGGGCTGTTTTGGCTGTTTTTCGCTGGGCATCGCGCTCTCCAGGAGCAGTTTCGCCTAGTCTGCGAACGGACCCGGATTGCCGATCGTTTCCCGACCCGGGCCGCGCCCCGCCTAACGCCCGCCGAGCAATCCGTCGATTGCACTATCCAATGCCGGGGCGAGCCGGGCATAGCCCTGGGTGTTGAAATGCAGCCGGTCGGGCGAGATCTGCGGCAACAGCCGCCCATCCGGTCCAAGGAGGAACCTGCCAAGATCGGCATACCGAATGGCGCCGCCATCCGCACAACTCTCGATCATCCGGTTGACCGCCGCGATCTCATGCCGCTCAACAATGCGCGGGATGTCTTCGCGCGGCAACAGCCCGAGCAGCAGGATCTCGGCGCCGGGCACGCGCCGCCGGAGTTGGAGGAGCGTAGCGCGGACCCCCTCGGCGGCTACTTCGGTGGGCCTTTCATAGCCGAGATCGTTGGTGCCGATCAGCAGCACGACCCCTTGCGGTGGCGGGCCATCGAGATTGCCGTGCCCCAGCCGCCACCGCAGATGGTCGGTGCGGTCGCCGCCGATCCCGGCATTGAGCACCCCGCGCGGCGCTATATGCTGCTCCCACACCTCGTGGTCGAACCCCTCGGTCAGGGAGTCGCCGAGAAACAAGACGCGGTGCGGCTGGGTTTTGACCGCAGTGCTGATCTGCTCGAAGCGGGCGCGGGCATGGCCGTTCTGGCGCGGCGTCGGAGGGGACAACTCGCCATGCATGAAGGGCCCGCAGCGCAGTGGCGCTTGCGCCTCGGCCAGCGGCGCGTAGCCGTACAGCGACGCGGCTATTAGGAACGCAACAGCAATACGCCCGCGTTTTTTCATCCCTTGACGCTCTCCAAAAATCCTTGAAGCGGCGCTGCTTTTGCGCCGGTGCGCGGCGGTCGAAGCCAGAGGGAGGCGCCGCCGGCCGACAAGAGAACGACGGTGCCACAGCGGCGAAAAGAGAGCCCGAACCCCGCGACGGCGCGGCTGAATTCCGCTATCTCTAGAAGCATGAACGACCCTGTCGCATCTATTGCCGGCTTGGCGCAACAAGAGCTCACCGCTTCCGTGCAGGCGCTCGTGCTGCCGAAGGGTCTGTATGTCTTCTCGGTCAAATCGGCCGATCCGGAGCGGGTCGCGGAATTGGGCGGGTTGATGTTGCCGGCGATGCATATCGGAGTCGGTCCGAGTGTTCCGGCGGATGCG
>Ga0209059_1000211_pt1 | contig 25493 bp, 23 predicted proteins | sample GraSoiAngelo_151_FD_186165 | JGI IMG/M metagenome (GOLD analysis project Ga0209059, IMG submission 186165) | Grasslands soil microbial communities from the Angelo Coastal Reserve, California, USA - 14_1009_12_20cm (SPAdes) (version 2) | ecosystem: Environmental > Terrestrial > Soil > Grasslands ...
GCGCTGCGACGTCGGCGCCGCGAGCCTGCGCGCGGCCGCGCCCCGCTCCCCCGAAGAGGTCGTCGCCGAAGAACGCGGAGAAGATGTCGGCGAGGTTGCCGAGGTCGAACTGCGACGGTGTGAACCCGCCGCTCCGCAGCCCCGCGTGCCCATAGCGGTCGTACACCTCACGTGTCTCGGGCTTGGAGAGGACTTCGTAGGCCTCCGCTACCTCGCGGAAGCGATCGTGCGCGTCAGGGGCGTCGGAGACGTCCGGGTGCAGCTCGCGCGCGAGTCGCCGGAACGCCTTCTTGATGTCGCCGTCGGTCGCGTTCCGCGGCAGGCCCAGGATCTCGTAGTAGTCCCGCTGCGTCGTGGCCATTGCGGCAAGGTTAGCTTCGACTCCGCCGGGCGCAGCGGCGGCGCCAGGGCAGGCTCAGTTGTCGGCGTAGACCGCTTCGACGAAGCGCGAGAGCTCGTGCGCGGCCGAGCGCACGGAGCGAATGGCCTTGTCGTAGTCCATGCGCACCGGGCCGAGCAGCCCGACCGTCCCGAGGGCGCGATTCGAGAGGCCGTAGCAGGCGGCGACCAGCGCTACGTCCTGGAGCTTCGGGTGCTCGAGCTCCCCGCCGACGCGCACGAACGGATGCTTGGCGTCGAGCGCCTCGTCCACGAGCTCGAGGAGCGCCGCACGCTTCTCGAGCGCCTCGAGCAAGCGCCGGTAGACACCGAGCTCCTCCGCCCGCACGTCCTCGAGCAGGCTCGCGGCGCCGCCGACGTAGAGCCGCTGCTCCGCCCGCAGCAGCTCGGTGAACGCTGGCCGCAGCAGAGCCAGGAACTCGCGCTCGCCGGCCGAGAGACCGGGATCCTCGAACCGCCTCCGCAGGAGATGAGTTCCGAGACCGAGACCGGCCACGCGCTCGTTGAGGTACTCCGCGGCCCAGTTCACCAGCCCCGGATCGACGGACCGGTTGAAGGTCACCACCCGCTTGGAGACGTCGCCCGTCGACGTGATCACGACCACCACGACGACCTCCGGCTGGAGCAGGAGCACCTCGACGTGACGCACCGTCGTCGTCTCGAGCGGGGGCGCCGAGACGAGCGCCAGCAGGCTGGTCACGTCGGCGAGTGCCTCCGTGGTCGCCTGGAGCGCCGACTCGACCTCGCTCCGGAGCGTCGAGAGGTCGAGCTGGAAGCGCGCAGGACGCGGCTCGAGCCGTTCGAGCAGCTCGTCGACGTACAGGCGGTAGCCCCGCTCGGTCGGGATCCGGCCGGCGGAGGTGTGGGGATGGGTCAGGAAGCCCAGCCCTTCGAGCTCCGCGAGCTCGTAGCGAACCGTCGAGGACGACACCACGAGACGCGACCGCTCGACGAGGTTCTTCGAGCCGATGGGCTGGCCCGTGGCGACGTACTCCTCGACGAGCTTCCCGAGGATGTCGCGCTGGCGCGGTGTGAGGTCCGTCTGCATCGCCTTTGCAGGCATTTTAGCCCGGCTCACGGCGGGGCACGCCGTCGCGCCTAGGCGAGGAGCTCCGCCGTCACACCGCCGCCGAGGAAGCGACCGCGCGTCGTGAGCGCCACGGTCTCGCCGGCCTCGCCGCGTCGCCGCTCCGCAAGGCCGAGCTCCTCGAGCCGTGCCAGCGCCGCCGAGTCGACGGCCTCGGCGAGTCCTCGTAGCACGAGTGGCTCGTCCAGACGCAAGCCCAGGAGGACGCGCTCACGCCGCTGGACGGACGACGGCAGCGGTTCCAGCTCGCGTGGCGGCACCTGGCCACGACCGAGTGCGGCGAGGTAGCGCCCGAGCCGAGGCGTCGTGCGCCAGCGACGACCCCGGACGGTCGAGACGGCGCCGATCCCGATCCCGAGGTAGTCCCGCCCGCGCCAGTACGCGAGGTTGTGCCGGGCTCGGAGATCGCGGCCTCTAGCGTGCTCCGGGCGCACGCAGAAGTTCGCGGTCTCGTACCAGCGGTAGCCGGCGCCGGTGAGCCGGTCGACGACCCGCTCGAAGTAGTCCTCCATCGCCTCCCCCTGGCGGGCAAGCTCATTCCCGTAGGTATGTGTGAAGCGAGTCCCTTGCTTCGCCTCGAGCTCGTAGCAGGACAGATGCTCCGGCTCGAGGGCGAGCGCGTCGCTCAGGTCGCGGTCGAGGTCGGCGGCGCTCTGGCCCGGGATTCCGTAGAGGAGATCGAGTGAGATGTTGTCAAAATCGACATCACGCAGAGCGTACACCGCGGCCCGGACGGCGGCCGGTGTCGCACGGCGCTCGAGCACCGCGAGCAGGTGTGACCGGAAGCTCTGCGCTCCCACCGAGACGCGTGTCACGCCGTGCTCTCGCAGGAGCAGCGCCAGCCCGGGCGTGACCGTCTCGGGGTTCGCCTCGACCGTAACCTCCTCGGCGCCCGGCAGCGCCGCCAGGAGCCGCGCGAGCTCCGAGGCGGAGGTGAACGTCGGTGTGCCGCCGCCGAGGAAGATCGTCTCCAGACGCGGCGCGAGCACCGGCCGCTGGAGCTCGAGCTCGGCGAGGAGGGCGTCGACGTAGCTTCCGTGGTCGGCGGCGCGGCCGACGAGCGTGACGAAGTCGCAGTACCCACAGCGGTGCGCACAGAAGGGCAAGTGGACGTACAGGTGCCGGACCCCGTCGCCGGCGGTGGTCATCGGCGCGGCTCCTGCCCGAGGTTGAGCACCGCGAGGAACGCCTCCTGTGGCACCTCGACCATCCCCACCTGCTTCATCCGTCTCTTGCCGGCCTTCTGCTTCTCGAGCAGCTTCCGCTTGCGGGTGATGTCGCCGCCGTAGCACTTGGCGAGCACGTCCTTGCGCCGCGCCTTGACGGTCTCGCGGGCAATGACGCGCGAGCCGATCGCGGCCTGGATCGCGACGTCGAACATCTGGCGCGGGATCTCGTCGCGCAGACGCTCGACGAGCGCGCGGCCCCGCTCGTAGGCGTCGGCTCTGTGAACGATCAGTGACAACGCGTCCACAGGCTCGCCTCCCACGAGGATGTCCACTCTGGCCAGGTCCGCCTCGCGGAACCCGGCCATGTCGTAGTCGAAGCTCGCGTAGCCGCGCGTGCGCGACTTCAGCTGGTCGTAGAAGTCGACCACGACCTCCGCGAGCGGCAGCTCGTACGTCAGGTGGACGCGGCTCTCGGACAGGTACTCGAGCGACCCGTACCGCCCGCGGCGCTCGTTGCAGAGCTCCATCACGGATCCGACGTACTCCTTCGGGACGATGATCGAGGCGTTGATGTACGGCTCCTCGATCCGCTCGAGCTCGGCCGGCATGTCGGCCGGGCTGTGCACCTCGATGGTCTCGCCGGTGGGCGTCTCGACGCGGTACGCGACGTTCGGCGCCGTGACGAGCAGGTCGAGGTCGAACTCGCGCTCGAGCCGCTCGCGGACGATCTCCATGTGCAGCAGGCCGAGGAACCCGCAGCGGAAGCCGAAGCCGAGCGCCTGCGAGGTCTCGGGCTCGTAGAAGAGGGCGGCGTCGTTCAGCTTCAGCTTCTCGAGCGCGTCGCGGAGCTCCGGGTAGTCGTCCGAGTCCGTCGGGTACAGGCCCGCGAAGACCATCGGTTTCACGTCCTTGTAGCCTGGGAGCGGCGCCTCGGCCGGGCGCTCCTCGGACGTGAGCGTGTCGCCGACGCGCAGGCGCGACACGTCCTTGAGGCCGGTGATCACGTAGCCGACCTCGCCCGTGCCGAGCGTCTCCGTCGGCCGCATCGTCGGCGAGAAGAAGCCGAGCTCCTCGGCCTCGAAGCGCGTTCCCGCCGCCATCGCGCGCAGCCGCTCGCGGCGTCGGAACGACCCGTCGACGACGCGCACGAACGCGACGACGCCGCGGTACTGGTCGTAGGACGAGTCGAAGACGAGCGCGCGGGCCGGCGCGTCCGGCTCGCCGCGCGGGGCGGGCACCCGCTCGACGACCGCGTCGAGCACGTCGGCCACGCCCTCGCCCGTCTTCGCGGAGATCCGCAGCACGCGCTCCGGCGACTCGCCGACGAGGTCGGCGAGCTCCGCCGCGGTCCCGTCGGGGTCGGCCTGCGGCAGGTCGATCTTGTTCACGACGGGGACGATCTCGAGGTCGTTCTCGATCGCGAGGTACGCGTTCGCGAGGGTCTGGGCCTCGATCCCCTGCGCCGCGTCGACGACGAGGAGCGCCCCCTCGCATGCCTGGAGCGAGCGCGAGACCTCGTACGTGAAGTCGACGTGGCCGGGCGTGTCGATGAGGTTGAGCTCGTGGCCCTTCCAGTGCACGCGCACGGCCTGCGCCTTGATCGTGATCCCCCGCTCGCGCTCCAGGTCCATCGTGTCGAGCACCTGCTCGCGCATCTCCCGGCTCGAAACGGCCTCGGTGAGCTCGAGGATGCGGTCGGCGAGGGTCGACTTCCCGTGGTCGATGTGGGCGATGATCGAGAAGTTGCGGATGCGTTCTTGGTCCATGCGAAGCTCACGCGCGGCGGAGACGGGCTCGCAACGATAGCAACGCGTCCAGCTCACGAACCCGCAGCAAACGGCAGGAAACGAGGTAGGCGAGCGCGCCGGCCGCGAGCGCCACGAAGACCGAGACGACCTGGCCTCCGAACGACCGGCCGAGCACCGCGTCGAGGCCCCGCCACACCGGGTACGCGGCCGCGGCGAGCGCCGCGGACGCGACGACGACGAAGCCGAACGACCGGCCCGTCTCGCCCAGCTCGATCCGGCCGAACCGCCGCCGGAGCAGGACGAGCAGCGCCGCTGACCCGGCGATGTTCACGAGCGACGTCGAGAGCGGGATGCCCCAGATCCCGACCCGGTAGAACGCGGCGTCGAGCGCGGCGTTGAGGCCGAGGTTCGCGAGCGCCACCACGGTCGGGATCCAGTTCGACTGGAGGCTGAAGAACGCACGGTTGAGCATCAGCATCGTCCCGTTGAACGTCAGGCCGAGCGCGAACGCGGCGAGCGCCCCGGCGACGACGTGCGTCTGCGACGGGGTGAAGCCGCCTCGCTGGTAGACGAGCCGGACGATCGGAGTCGCGAGGACGGCGGAGGCGACGCTGGCGGGGACGAGCAGGAAGCCGATCTGGCGCAGCCCGAGCGCCACCGTGTGGCGGAACCCCTCGTCGTCGCCGCGGGTCGCGAGGCGCGCGAGGGCCGGGAAGAGCACCGTGGCCACGGCCACCGAGAACATGCCCTGGGGGAAGATGTAGAGGCGGAACGCGGCGTTGATCGCGCTCGGGGCTTGGTTCTTGTCGATCAGGCGCGCGGCGAAGAGCGTGTCGACGAGCGCGTTCAGGTTGATCAGCCCGAGGCCGAGCGTGATCGGGACCATCAGCTTGAACGTGCGGCGGACGGCAGGGTCGCGCCAGTCGAGCACCATGTGCAGTCGGCCGTCGCGGCCCCGTAGCCACGGCACCGGCAGGAGGAGCTGGATCAGCGTCGCGACGACGATCGAGACGGCGTAGACGTACAGCTTCGCGTCGATCCCGTGCGCGCGCGGCACGCCGAGCACGAGCCCGGCGACGATGGCGAGGTTCCAGAAGACGGGCGCGAGCGCCGGGACCGAGAAGTGCTCGTAGCTGTTGAGGATCCCGACGACGATCCCGGTCAGCCCGAGCAGGACGACGATCGGGAAGAGGACGCGCGCGAGGCCGGTGGCAAGTCCGCCGTAGCCGAACGCGCGCATCACCCAGGGGGCGACGACGATGAAGATCGCCGTCAGGCCGCCGAGGCCGAGCAGCATCAGCCAGAAGAGGCTCGAGGCGACGCGCCAGGCGCGCTTCCGCTCGCCCTTCTCCAGGAGCTCGCTGAAGACCGGGACGAACGCGGACGAGAGCGCCGCGTCGGCGACGAGCGCTCGGATCGTGTTCGGGACGAGGAACGCGACCTCGAACGCGTTGATCGAACCGACGGTGCCGAAGTAGTAGCGGACGACGGACTCGCGAAGGAGGCCCACCACCCGCGAGACGCCTGTCGCGAGCGAGAAGACGGCCGTCGACCAGGCGAGCCGGCGGCCCCGCGCCTCCGCGGCGCCGGTCGAGCCGCGCGCCTCTACCACGCCGCGAGTATAGGGAGGGGGCTTGCTGCCGCCGGGGAGGGCGAGGAGGCTCTGGTACCATCGCCGGGCCCGCGGAACGCGGGCCATTGCTACGGAAATGCCGAACATCAAGCAACAGAAGAAGCGTGTGCGGACGGCCGCCCAGGAGCGGCTCGAGAACGTCGGCTACCGCTCGACGGTGAAGACGCTGACCCGTCGGCTCCGCGACGAGGTCGCAGACGGCGACGGCGAGCGGATCGCCACGGCGCACGTCCGGCTCGTCCGCTCGATCGACAAGGCGGCGGCGCGCGGAGCGCTCCATCGCAACACGGCGGCGCGCCGGAAGGCGCAGGCCGCGAAGCTCGTCTCGGGCCGCTGAGGCGCCGCTTCGGTGCCGTCATCAGGACGTGCGGGTTTCCCGCATGCCCGTCTGAAACGACCGGTCGACAGAAACGTCCTCGCCGCCCCTCGTAGCTCTAGGCCTCAGGCAGGCGCGGCCGCGGGCTCGCGGTCGGCGCGGGTCACGTCGATCAGCGCTCGCTCGAGCTCGAGCTCCCCGGAGAGGCGGCTCCTCCCCTTCAGCGCCGCATCCAGCGCCGCGAGGCGAACGGTCGCCGCGCGGAGCTCCTCGACGCTGAAGCTCGCGGCGTGCGCGAACGCCTTCTCGGCGGCGAACGGATGCATCTTCAACCGGCCGGCGGCGTCGCGCGGCCGGACGCCCTCGGTAGCGAGCGCCTGACAGGCACGCACCTTCCCGACATGGCTCGCGAGGAGGCCCGCGATCCCCGTCAGCTCCCGGGACGATCGCTCCAGCAACGAGTCGCACGCGCGCAGGACGCCGGCGACGTCGCGCCGGCCCCACGCGTCGGTGAGGGCGAACACGGAGGCCTCGGCGCGCGGGACGGCGAGAAGCTCGACGTCGCGGGCGTCGATCGTCTCGCCACCCGCCCACGTCGCGAGCTTCTCGACCTCGACGACAAGCGCGTCGAGGTCGTCGCCGACGAGCTCGGCGAGCGCGCGGCAGGCGTCGGCGTCTGCGTGGGCGCTTCGGCGGGCGAACTGCTCTGCCACCCAGCCCGGGAGGTCACGCTTGCGCGGTGCCTCGTAGCGGAGGACCTCCCCCGCCTTCGCGCACGCCTTCGCGAGCGCCGCGTCGCTCTTGATCCCCTCGCCCACGAGCGCGAGGACGGTGCCGGGCGCCGGCGCGGCGAGGTATTCGGCTACGGCCTTGACGTCCGCCGCCTTCCAGCGGTCGGCCTCCTCGACCACGACGAGCCGCGCCCCATCACCGAACAAGCCCAGCGCGTTGGACGCAGCGACGGCTTCCTCGCCCGAGCTCTCGCCTGCGTTCAGGATCTCGGCCGCGTCCGCTCCCATCCGCTCCCGCAGCCGGCGGACGGCGCGCGCGACCTTCGGCCGGTCGCTGCCGGTGATGAGGTACGCGGGCTTCAGGTCGGACGCCACCGGCGCCAAGCATAGGCCGCGCCGAGGAGGAGTCCGCCGGCCAACGCGGCCGCCGTGCGGCCCGACCGGATCTGGGCGAACGGCAGGCCGCCGACGAGGCGCGCGCAGCCCGCGAGGTAGGCCGCGCACCAGCCGTTCAGGCCCGCGAGCGTCGCGGCGGCGCCGCCCGAGAGCGGCGCGACGACCGCCGCGGCAAGCCCGAGGCCGAGCAGCGGGACGACGGCCGGCGCCGCGAGCGCGTTCGCAGGCACGGTCAGGAGCGGGATCGCGTGGAACTGGAACCACGAGACCGGCGCGGTCGCGAGACCGCAGGCCGTCGAGACGGCGACGACGTCCGCGAGCTTCCCCGGGACCGGGTAGCCCTCGAGCGCGCGCCGGATTCGAGGCGCGATCGTGAAGATCGAGAGGACCGCCGCGAAGGACAGCTCGAAGCCCGGGTCGAGCAGGGTGTACGGGTTCCAGGCGAGGAGCACGATCGCACCGAGGAGCAGGAAGTGCCAGCGGTCCTTCTGGCGCGCGGTGAGCCACGCGAGGGAGCCGAGCGCTCCCGCGACGGCTGCGCGCACGACGGACGGCTGCGCTCCGACGGCCAGGACGTAAGCGCCGATCGCGGCCAGCGCGCCGAGCTCGCCGACGAGTCGCGGCAGGCCGACGAGCCACGCCACGAACAGCGCGGAGCCCGCGACGAGCGCCACGTTCTGACCCGAGACCGCCAGGAGGTGGTAGAGGCCCGAGGCTCGGAAGTCGCGTCGCAGCCCGTCCGAGAGCCCGGCGTCGTCGCCGAGCACGACGCCCTCGACGATGCCGCGCCGCTCGCCGGCGAGGCCACGCGCGGCCGACCGCCCGAGCCATCCGCGGAGCCGGTCGGCGAGCCCCGGCAGGCCGCCGCGCCTGCCGACCGTGCGCCAGCGGTCGCCGCGCAGGACGACGTGGACGCCCTGGCGCCGGAGCCAAGCGGCCTCGTCGAAGCCGTTCGACGGCCCGCGTGGACGGACGAGCTCTCCGAGCACCTCGAGCCGGGCGCCCTGAGGCGGCGCGCGGCCGAGCGGCAGCTCGAGGAGCACCGGCTCGTCGGCGACGAGACGGCCGAAGCGGGCCACACGGGCCGGGAGGCGAAGCTCGAATCGCCCGCGCCGCGGCGGACCGGTCACGGTCACCGCGGTCGTCTCCGACCAGCCGACCCGCGCGAGGAGCACGCTGCGGTCGAGGTCCGCAGCCCGGGTGCTCCCCCACCAGAGCGCCCCCAGGGCGGCGGCAACCACGACGAGGAACGCCGCTCGCTCCGGCCGCACGAACGCGGAGCCGGCGGCCGCGAGCGCCGCGCCGACGGCGAGCGCGGGCCAGGTGCAACGCACGACGAGCGACGCGGCGAGACCCAGGGCCGCCGCGGCGGCGACGTGTTGCGGCACGACCACACGAACCGCTCCGTCGTTCACGGCGCCACCAGGTCCCGCAGCTGGTCGAGGCGAGCCGGGCCGATCCCCGAAACGGCGTCGAGCTCGTCCACCGAGGTGAACGCGCCGTGCTTCTGGCGGTAGTCGACGATCTTCTGCGCCGTCACCGGCCCGACACCGGGCAAGGCGTCGAGCTGCTCGATGGTCGCGCTGTTCAGGTGGACGGGGCCGGTCGGGATACCCGAGGCGCCCGAGGCGCCGCCCGTCGCGCCGGACGCCGCCACGGCCGCGCCCCGCCGCGGCACGACGACCTGCTCCCCGTCCGAGACGAGGGCGGCGAGGTTCACGAGCGAGAGGTCGGCCTTGCGGGTCGAGCCGCCGGCCCGCGCGACGGCGTCCGCCACGCGGGCTCCCTGCGCGAGCCGATAGAGGCCCGGGCGGCGCACCGCCCCGACCACGTCGACGACGACGCGCGCCGGCAACGCCGTCGTGGTCGAGATCGCCGGCGGTGGGAGCGACGGCGGGGGAGGCGCCGCGCTCCCACCGTGGGAGAGGAGACGGCTGCCGAAGAGCAGCACCGCGAGGAGGGCCGCTCCCGCGAGGAGCGCGCGGCGACGGCTGATCGGCAGCTCGGGCACGTCGTCGAGTCTGCCGAGACAAAGCGCACGCGAACGTGCCGGAAGTGCGCCGACTTGGCGCCGCCGAGTCGGCGCCTCAGGCGGCGCCGGAGCGCGCCCTATCCGACCACGAGGTTCACGAGCTTCCGCGGCACGACGATCGCCTGGCGAATCTCCTTGCCGTCGAGGTGCGCGCGCACCTTGGGCGACTCCTTCGCCCGCGCGACGAGCTCCTCTTCGGATGCGTCGCTCGACACCTGCACGCGGTCGCGGACGCGGCCGTTCACCTGGATGACGAGCTCGAAGGTCGCGCGCTCGAGCCATGCCGGGTCGGCGACGGGCCACGGCTCCGCCCAGAGGCGCTCCCGGCCGAGGCGCTGCCATAGCTCCTCCGCCACGTGCGGCGCGTAGGGCTGGATCAGCGAGACCGCCGTCTCGGCGGCGAAGCGCGCGTCTGGAGCGGACGTGTCCGCGGCGAGCTCGTTCACGAGCTCCATCACGGCGGCGATCGCGGTGTTGAACGACTCGCGACGGCCGATGTCGTCGGTCACCTTCGCGATCGTCGCGTGCGCCTTGCGCGTCAGCTCGCCGGGCTCGCCGGTGCGCGGCGAGGCGGCCGCCGTCTCGTTCACCAGCCGCCACAGCCTCCGGACGAACCGGAGCATGCCCTCGATTCCCTCCTCCGACCACTCGATGTCCTGGTCGGCTGGGCCCACGAAGAGCATGTACAGCCGGACCGGATCGGCGCCATAGCGGGCGACGACCTCGTCCGGGGCGATCACGTTCCCGCGCGACTTCGACATCTTCGCACCGGCGTACTTGACCCAGCCGTTGCCGTGGAAGTGGGCGAAGGGCTCGCGGAAGCCGACCAGCCCGAGGTCGTTCAGCGCCTTCTGGAAGAAGCGCGCGTAGATCATGTGCACGGTCGCGTGGTCGACTCCGCCCTGGTAGAAGTCGACCGGGCCCCAGTAGTCGACGATCTCGCGCGCGAACGGCGCGCGGTCGTTGTGCGGGTCGCAGTAGCGCAGGAAGTACCAGGAGGAGTCGACGAAGGTGTCCATCGTGTCGGCCTCCCGCCGCGCCTCGCGGCCACAGCGCGGGCACGGGACGCGCATCCACTCCTCGTTGGAGGCGAGCGGCGGCTTGCCCTTCGGGAGGTAGTCCTCGATGTCCGGGAGCAGCACCGGCAGGTCCTCGTCCGGAACCGGGACGACGCCGTCGTCGTCGCAGTAGACGATCGGGATCGGGCAGCCCCAGTAGCGCTGGCGCGAGAAGCCCCAATCGCGGATCCGGTAGCTCGTCGCCGGCCGCGCGCGCCCGCGGCTCTCCAGCCACTCGACGATGGCGCGCTTCGCCTCCGGGCTGCTCAGGCCCGAGAACTGCGCCGAGTCGACGAGCACCTCGTCGTCGGAGTGGCCGACGAAGGCGGCGCCCGGCTCGACCTCGGCGCCCTGCGGGACGACGACCGTCTTCACCGGCAGGTCGAAGCGCTGCGCGAACTCGAAGTCGCGCTCGTCGTGGGCCGGAACGGCCATGATCGCGCCGGTCCCGTAGTCGGAGAGGACGTAGTCGGCGATCCAGATCGGAAGCCGTGCCTCGTTGACGGGATTGGTGGCGAACCGGCCGGTGAAGACGCCGGTCCTCTCCTTCGCCTCCACCCGCTCCTCGACCGTCCTCGCCGCGGTGCGGCGCACGTACTCGCGGATCTCCTCCTCGTGCGGCGAGCCCTGCGCCAGGCGCTCGACGATCGGATGCTCCGGCGCGACGACGAAGAACGTGGCTCCGTAGAGCGTGTCGGGCCGGGTCGTGAACACCGGCAGGTCGATGTCGAGCTCCTCGACCCGGAAGAGGACGTCCGCGCCCTCGGAGCGACCGATCCAGTTCCGCTGCATCGCGACGACGCGCTCCGACCAGCGCAGGCTCTCGAAGTGGAGCAGCTCGTCGGCGTAGGCGGTCGTCTTGAAGAACCACTGCTCGAGGTTGCGCGACTCGACGACGGCTCCGCAGCGCTCGCAGCGGCCGTCCTTCACCTGCTCGTTCGCGAGGACGGTCTGGTCGTTGGGGCACCACTTGACCGGTGAGGCCTTGCGGTAAGCCAGGCCGGCCTCGTACAGGCGCAGGAACAGCCACTGCGTCCAGCGGTAGTACGCCGGGTCGTGGGTCGAGAGCTCGCGGTCCCAGTCGATCGCCCAGCCGACGCGCTCCATGAAGCGCCGGATGGCCACGATGTTCCGCTCGGTCGTCTCGCGCGGGTGGGTGCCGCTCCGGATCGCCGCGTTCTCGGCGGGAAGGCCGAAGGAGTCGAAGCCCATCGGCCGCAGCACCTCGTGCCCGCTGCGGCGGTAGAAGTGCGCGCGGACGTCGCCGAGCGTGTACACGAGCATGTGGCCCATGTGCAGCGAGCCCGACGGGTACGGGAGCTGCTCCAGCACGTAGCGCTTGCGCGGGTTGGGCGGCGTGCCCGGCGGCGGGTTGTCGACGTGGAAGGCGCGCTCGGCCTCCCAGACCGGCTGCCACTTCGCCTCGATCGTCTCCGCGTCGTACTTGTCCATCACGTCCTCCGGGAACAAAAAAGCCTCTCGAGCGAGAGGCCAGTGGAAGGTCACGCGGCGCGCGGCGCGTTCGCCTCCTGCGCTACGGAAGAAGCTCCTGCATTACCGTGACTCTAGCATCGCGTCGCCGCCCAGTCATCCGACGAAAGGAGCCGCCGAATGGCCGACTACACCGTCGTCAACCTCAAGGAGGTCGAAGACCAGGCGCCGAAGTTCGGCCTCTCCCCGCAGCTCGAGATGCGGATGGCGCGCGTCGCGCTCGGTCTCGAGAACTCCGGGATCAGCTACCAGCGGATCGCACCCGACTTCCGGTTGCCGTTCGGGCACAAGCACAAGAATCAGGAGGAGATCTACGTCCTCTTGGGCGGAAGCGTTCGGATCAAGCTCGAGGACGAAGTGGTCGACCTGAAGCCGTTCGACGCCGTGCGCGTCGCGAAGGACACGATGCGGGGCTTCGAGGCCGGACCCGAGGGGGCGGAGCTGATCGCTATCGGGGCTCCCAACACCGGGCCCGGCGACGGGGACACCGTGCAAGGCTGGTGGAGCTAGCGCTCGAGCTGTTCCCCGACACGGCCGCTGTCGAAGACGGCGCGCTGTCGATCGGCGGCGTCCGGGCGACGGAGCTCGCCTCCGAGCACGGCACGCCGCTCGTCGTCTACTGCCGCGAGACGATCGTCGCCCAGGCGCGCGCGTTCCGGGCGATCGATCCGGAGGCGCTCGTCGCGTTCGGCGTCAAGGCCTTCCCGAACGTCGCTCTCCTGCGGCTGCTGCGTGGCGAAGGCCTCGGGGCCGACGTGTCGACGCTCGGCGAGCTCGAGTTCGCGCTCCACGCGGGCCTCCGCGGCGAGGAGCTCCTCTTCCACGGGAACAACAAGTCGGACGAGGAGCTGACGGCCGCCGCGGCCGCGGGCGCGCTCGTCGTGCTGGACTCGGCCGAGGAGGTCGGGCGCGCGGCGGGGGCGGGCGCGCGTCGCGTCCTCCTCCGGCTCACGCCGGGGATCAAGGCGCGGACGCACCAGTCGATCCAGACCGCGCACGACGACTCGAAGTTCGGCGTCGACCTCGACGGCGCGCTGGGCGTCCTGCGCGACGCGCTCGACGTGCTCGAGCCGATCGGCCTGCACGTCCACATCGGCTCGCAGCTCGCGCGCGTGGACGAGAGCCTGCTCGCCGTCGACCGGCTCGCCGCCTTCTGCCGCCGCTGCCGCGACGAGCTCGGGTGGACGCCGCAGCTCGTCGACCTCGGCGGCGGGCCCGGGATCAGGCACTCGCTCGACGAGCGCGTGCCGCCGCCGCACGAGTTCGCGCGTGCTCTCGTCGAGCGGCTCCGTGGCGAATGGCCCGAGCCCGCGCGGGTGGCGCTCGAGCCGGGCCGGTCGCTCGTCGGGCGCGCGGGCGTGACGCTGTACCGGATCGGAGCCACGAAGCGGAGCGGCGGTGTCGAGTACGCGGCGATCGACGGCGGCATGTCCGACAACCCGCGCCCACAGCTCTACGGCGCGCGCTACGCGGCGCGGTTGGCGAACCGGGACGGCCCGCCCGAGGGCGAGTTCCGGATCGCCGGAAAGCACTGCGAGTCCGGCGACGTCCTCCTGGGCCGGGTCGCCCTCCCCCGCCCGCGGCGCGGCGACCTGCTCGCCGTTCCCGCCACCGGCGCCTACACGCTCGCGATGGCGTCGAACTACAACGGCGTGCCGCGGCCTGCGGCGGTGCTCGTCGCCGGCGGCGAGGCGACGGTGATCCGAAGGCGCGAGACGGTCGACGACCTGCTGGCGCTCGAAGCGTGATCCGCCGGGCACGGGAAAGCGACGCCGAGGCCGTGACGGCGCTCCTCGCCCAGCTCGACTACCCGTTCGGCGCCGACGAGGTTCGGCCGGTGCTCGGGGAAGTGCTCGCCGACCCCGCGCACGTCGTCCTCATGGCCGAAGAGGGCGGCGACGTCGTGGCGTTTGTGAACGCTCACTTCCGCCCGCAACTCCATCATCTGGCACCGGTCGGGACGATCGACGAGCTCGTCGTGGACAGCGATCGACGCGGGCGAAGGATCGGCGAGCGGCTCGTCGAGGAGGTGCTCGAGGAGGCCCGCCGGCGGGGCGTCGACGTCATGGAAGTGAGCACTCACAACCGTCGCGAGCGGGCGCGCGCCTTCTACCGGCGCTGCGGCTTCGAGGCGACCTCGATCAAGCTCGTGCGCCTGCTGCGTTGACGGGTCGTAAGAGCCGCAGCGGCCGCGTCAGGCCCGCGTCGTTCACGCTCGGGTTCACCGGCTCCGCGAGCGGTGGCGCACCGAACGAGGCGCGCGTGCGCTCGGCCGGCGGTACGCCGTACAGCGTCGTCCGCTGGCGCGGCGTCCGTCCGGCGGAGCGGATCAGCTCCTCCATCGCCTCGGGCGGGAGCTCCTGGCCGTGACTCGCCCCCGCGGCGCGCGAGATCGACTCGTTCATGAGCGTCCCGCCGAGGTCGTTGCAGCCCGCGACGAGGGCGGCGCGCGCCCCGTCCGGGCCGAGCTTCACCCACGAAGCCTGGATGTTCGTGATCCACGGGTGGAGCGCGAGCCGCGCCACCGCGTGGACGAGGAGTGCCTCGCGGAAGGTCGGCCCCGGTCGCGCCCGGCCGCGCAGGTAGATCGGCGCCTCCATGTGCACGAACGGAAGCGGCACGAACTCGGTGAACCCCCCGGTCCGCCGCTGCTGGTCGCGGACGGCAAGGAGGTGGCGCGCCCAGCTTCGTGGCGCCTCGACGTGGCCGAACATGATCGTCGCCGTCGACCTCAGCCCCAGGCCGTGCGCCGCGCCGTGCACCCGGAGCCACTGCGCGGTCGTCACCTTGTCCGGGCAGATCACGCGGCGGACCTCGTCGTCGAGGATCTCCGCCGCCGTCCCCGGCAGGGACGCGAGTCCCGCGCCGCGCAGCCGCGCAAGGTAGTCGTCGAGGCGCAGGCCGAGCGTCGCCGCCCCCTGCCAGACCTCGAGCGCCGAGAACGCGTGCACGTGCAGGTCCGGCACGGCGTCCTTGATCGCCGCGCAGACGTCGAGGTAGGTCTGCCCCGTGAAGGCCGGGTGGATGCCGCCCTGGAGGCAGATCTCGACCGCGCCGCGCTCCCACGCCTCCTGCGCGCGGCGGACGATCTCGTCGAGCGGGACGAGATACGGCGCCCCGCGCAGGTTTGCGGCGAGCCTGCCCTTCGAGAACGCGCAGAAGGCGCAGCGGAAGTAGCAGACGTTCGTGTAGTTCACGTTGCGCGTCACGACGTACGTGACCGTGTCGCCGCAGACCTCGCGGCGGAGGTCGTCCGCGGCGCGGAGGACGGCTCGAAACGCCCCGCCGCGGGCGCCCAGGAGCGCGGTCGCGTCGTCCTCGTCGAGCTCCACCTCCTCGCGCACCTTCGCGAGCGCGGCGAGCACGCCCGTATCCCGCACGCGCCCGTTCCCGTTTCGGAGGTGAGGAACAGGGGTACCGGCGCCGGCGGCCCACCGCTCCGTGCGGGCAAGGCCGTCGGCGTCGGCTCGTCGGAGCACTGCGGGTGCGACGGCCGGGTCGAGCCAGCGGTCGCGCTCGGCGACGTAGCGCGGGTAGACCGCGAGACGCGGCGCGAGCTCGAGCCCCGCGGCGCGCGTGGCACGCTCCAGCCGCGCGACGTCGGGCCAGGGCGCCTCGGGGTTCACGTGGTCGATCGTCACCGGCGAGATGCCGCCCCAGTCGTCGATCCCCGCCTCGAGCAGGCACGGGAAGTCCTCGTAGCTCAGGTTCGGCGGGCACTGGATGCTCGCCTCTGGCCCGAGGACGATCCGTGCCGCGGCGGCCGTCCACAGGAGCTCGTCGAGCGGAGGCTCCGGCGCGTGCGCCATCTTCGTGCCCGGCTTCGCGCGGAAGTTCTGGACGATCACCTCCTGGACGTGGCCGTAGCGATCTGCGAGGTCGCGAATCGCGACGAGGGCCTCGAGCCGCTCCGCCCGCGTCTCGCCGATCCCGATCAGGATCCCCGTCGTGAAGGGAACACGCTCCTCGCCCGCCGCGGCGATCGTCTCCAGGCGCCGCGCCGGGAGCTTGTCCGGCGAGCCGAAGTGCGGGGCGCCGCGGCGCGAGAGCCGCTCCGAGGCCGTCTCGAGCATGATCCCCATCGAGGCCGAGACGCGCCGGAGCTCGGCGAGATCCCCTCGGGACATGACCCCCGGGTTCAGATGCGGGAGGAGCCCGGTCTCGTCGAGCACCGCGCGGGCCGCGCGGGAGAGGTACTCGAGCGTCGTCTCGCAGCCGAGCGCGGCGAGCTCCTCGCGCGCGACGCGGTAGCGGAGCTCGGGCTTGTCGCCGAGGGTGAAGAGCGCCTCGTGGCAGCCGGCCGCGGCGCCGGCACGCGCGATCTCCAAGACCTCGTCGAGCGAGAGGTAGGCGCGCTCGCCACGCCGCGGCGGCCGCGCGAACGTGCAGTAGTGGCAGACGTCCCGGCACAGCGTCGTGAGCGGGACGAAGACCTTGGGCGAGTAGGTTACGAGCGTCCCGTGGCCGATCTCCCGCAGCCGCCGCGCCTCTGCGCAGAGCTCGTCGAGCGGCGCGTCGAGCAGGGCGCGGACATCCACGCCCGTGAGCTTAGGGCTTGGCCGAGAGCAGCGGCCCGAAGATCACCCAGTGGCCGTTGTGCCAGCGCTCGAGCCGCACCTGCGAGATCGGGAAGCGGAAGGACGGCGTCGTGTGGACCTTGATCCCCGGGAGGACGAACGGATTCGTCTTCTCGTTCAGGTGCGTGGCCGCGGTCAGCACGCTCTTTCGGGTCAGGTTCTTGCCGGCCTTCTTCAGGGTATCCACGAGCGTGTACGCCGAGGCCATGCCCGCGGCGTAGTAGCCGTTCGGGGTCTGGCCCGAGGCGTAGCGCGCCATGATCGAGCGGAAGAGCTTCATCCCCTTGTCGCGCTTCCACATCGGCGCGTCGGGGTCCTTGCCGAAGACGATCGAGATCGCGCCCTCGGTCGCCTTCGGCGGCGAGAGCTGCATGAGGCTCGTCGCGGCGGCGACGTCGTTCACGACGATCTGCGGGTGCCAGCCGAGCTGGTTCGCGGTGATGAACGCCTGCACGGCGAACTTGCCGAACGCGAAGATCATGAAGACCTTCGCCTTGGAGGCCTTCAGCGAGGCGACCTCCGAGCGGACGTCGGAGGCGCTCGGGTCGTAGCCGACCTTCTTGACGATCAGGCTCTTCTTCGCGCCGAGGCCGGCCTGGAGGCCCGAGACGAGCTCCTTGCCGTAGTCGTCGTCCTGGTAGAGGACGGCGATCTTCGCGCCCGGTCTCTTCGCGAGGAGATAGCGCGCGTAGACCTTGCCCTCACCCGAGTAGGTCGGGATGAAGCCGATCGTCCAGGGGTACTTCTTGTAGTCGCGCCCGAAGGTGCTCGCGCCCGAGGCGACGAAGAGCTGCGGGACGCCGGCCTGGTTCAGGAAGCCGCGGATGGCCGAGTTGTTCGACGTGCCGAGCGAGTTGAAGATCGCGAAGACGCCGTCCTGCTGCACGAGCTGGCGGACGTCGAGGAACGTGCGCTGCGGCTCGTAGCCGTCGTCCAGGTACTTGTACGTGATCTTGCGGTTGAAGACGCCGCCCTTCGCGTTCACGTACTTGAAGTAGGCGTCGGCGCCGCGGGCCACGCCGGCGGCCGCGGCGGCCTCGCCGGTGAGCGGGACGGTGCCGCCGATCAGGATCGAGCTCGAGCTCACGCCGGGCGTCGCCAGCGGCCTCGCGCCCGCGACGGAGGCTGCAACGAGGAGGGCGACTGCGGCGACGGCGACCTTCACGGCTGTCGCGACGACTGTACAAGCCGGAACAGGCCGGCAGCGCCGCCCGGCAGGAGCAGCATCACGCCGACGAGGATCGCTCCCTCGATCACCTGCGGCGCCTGCTTCGACACGTGCGCGGCGTACGTCGGCAGGAACTGGATCAGGATCGCGCCGACGACGCTGCCCGGGAGCGAGCCGAGCCCGCCCACGGCGAGGCCGACGACGAGGAAGAGCGAGAGCGTGATCGGGAACGTCTGCGGGTTCACGTAGGCGGTCGAGATCGCGACCAGCGAGCCCGCGATTCCCGCGTAGAAGGACGAGATCCCGAAGGCGAGCGTCTTGTAGAGCGCGGGGCTGATCCCGGAGGAGATCGCCGCGACCTCGCTGTCGCGCAGCGCTCGGAAGGAGCGGCCGATCGGGGTCGCGAGCACGAGCCAACCGAGGAGGAGGCCGGCCCCGGCGATCGACCAACTCAGGTAGTAGAGCCAGTCGTTCGTGTGGAGCGTGAGGACGAGGCCGGCGTTCCCGCCCGTGAAGCGCTCGAACTTGCGCGCGAGCGCGGGGAACGCGACGGCGACCGCGAAGGTGGCGAGCGCGAGGTAGAGCCCGGTCAAGCGGAGCGCCGGCAGGCCGAACCCAAGGCCCGCCCCTCCCGCGACGAGGCCGGCGAGGGGGATCGTCCAGACGTCGTGCACGCCGTGGTGGGCGATCAGGATCGCGCTCGTGTAGCCGCCGATCGCCATGAACGCGCCATGGCCGAGGGAGACCTGGCCGCTGTAGCCGGTCAGGACGTTGAGCCCGAGGAGCGCGACGAAGTAGATGCCGACGTTCGCCCACTCGAGAGCGTGGTAGCTCGAGATGAAGCGCGGGAGCACGGCGACCACGAGCGCGGCGACGACGAACCCGGCCGTGTTCAGCGCGAGCCGTCTAGACACGGCGCACCGCCGTCCGTCCGAAGAGGCCCGTGGGGCGGATCAGCAGCACCGCGAGGATCACCGCGAGCCCGCCGACGAGCCGCATCTCGCCGCCGAAGGTCGAGAAGTACGTGCCGAGGAGGTTCAGCAGGACGCCGAGCGCGAGCCCGCCCACGACCGCGCCGACCGGGCTCTCGAGACCGCCGAGCACCGCCGCCGCGAAGGCGTAGAGCAGGATGCCCTGCATCATGTTCGGGTCGAGGAAGACGACCGGCGCCACCATCATCCCGGACACCGCGCCGAGCGCCGCCGAGAGCCCCCAGCCGAGCGCGAGCATCCACCCCACGCGCACGCCGACGAGCCGGCTCTCCTCCGGGTTGACGGCCGCGGCGCGCAGGCCGAGACCGAGCTTCGTGAAGCGGAAGAAGAGCGTGAGGAGCGCCACCGCGACGAGGCAGACGCCGACGATCCCGATGTCCTGGATCGAGAAGGCAGCGCTCCCGACGTGGATCGGCCGCGTCGAGAACGGGCTCGGGAACTTGCGCACGGCGCCGCCCCAGATCCACTGGGTCGCGCCGTTGATGAGGATCAGGAGGCCGATGGTGAGGATCACGACCGTCAGGACCGGTCGGCCCTCGACCGGTCGAATCACGACCCGCTCGAGCGCGACGCCGCCCGCGAACGCGACCGCGAGCGTCAGCGCGAAGGCGGGCCAGAACGAGATCCCGTGGTGCAGGAACGTCCACGCGAGGAAGGTGGCGAAGGTCGCCATCTCGCCCTGCGCGAAGTTGATCACCCCGCTCGAGCGGTAGACGATCACGAGCGCGAGCGCGAGGCTGGCGTAGATCCCGCCCGACGCGAGCCCCGAGACGACCTGCTGCCAGAACTGCGCCACCTCAATAGCCGAGGTAGGAGCGGCGGACGGATTCGTCGGCGCGGAGGTCGTCGGCCGGGCCCGCGAGCGCGACGTGCCCGACCTCGAGGACGTACGCGGTCGCCGCGGCCTCGAACGCGAGCGTCGCGTTCTGCTCGACGAGCAGGACGGCGAGACCCTCCTCCTCGTTCAGGTGCCGCAGGATCGCGAAGATGCTCGCGACGACGAGCGGTGCGAGGCCGAGCGACGGTTCGTCGAGCATGAGCAGGCGCGGCCGGGCCATGAGGGCGCGCGCGAGGGCGAGCATCTGCTGCTCGCCGCCCGAGAGCGTCCCGGCCGGCTGCCGGATGCGCTCGGCCAGCGCGGGGAAGTACGCGAGCACGCGCTCCTCCTCGCCGTGCAGTCGCCCGCGGCGCGTCCACGCGCCCAGGCGGAGGTTCTCGCGGACGCTGAGCTCGGCGAAGGTCCCCCGCCCCTCCGGCACGTGCGCGATCCCGGCCCGCGCGACCGCCTCGGGCGAGCGGCGCTCGAGCGAGTGGCCGACGAGTGAGATCCGGCCCGAGCGGCGGACCGTCCCCGAGACCGCGCGCAGCGTCGTCGTCTTCCCGGCGCCGTTCGCGCCTAGGAGCGCGACCACCTCGCCTTCGCCGACCGCGAGCGAGACGCCGTGCAGGGCCTTGATGGCCCCGTAGCGCGCTTCGACGTCTTCGAGCTCAAGCAGCGGAGCCAAGGTATGCCTCGATCACCGCCGGGTCGTTGCGAACCTCGGCCGGCGTCCCGGAGGCGATCCGCCGACCGAAGCTCAGCACGTGGACGCGGTCGGAGACGCCCATGACGAGGTTCATGTGGTGCTCGACGACGAGGACGGCGAGCTCGAGCTCGGTGCGGAGGCGCCTGATCAGCGTCGCGAGCCGCTCCACCTCCTCGTGGTCGAGGCCGCCGGCCGGTTCGTCCAGGAGCACGATCCGCGGCCGCGACGCGAGCGCGCGGGCGAGCTCCACCCGCTTCCGCGTGCCGTGCGGAAGCGAAGCGGCGAGACGGCCGGCGAGCGGCACGAGCCCGACGACCTCGAGCGCCTCGTCCCCGTAGCGCCCGCCGACGCGCACGTTCTCGCGCACGGTCATCGTGTCGAAGAGCTCGACGTTCTGGAAGGTGCGGGCGATGCCGCGCCTGACGATCCGGTGGGCCGGAGTGCGGAGGAGGCTGCGGCCGGCGAAGCGCAGCGCGCCGGAGTCCGGCCGGTACAGGCGGGTCACCACGTTGAAGAGCGTCGTCTTGCCGGCGCCGTTCGGGCCGATCAGCCCGACGATCTCGTTCTCGCCCGCGTCGAGCGAGACTCCGTCGAGGGCGACGATCCCGCCGAAACGCCGGCTGACGTTCTCGACCTCGAGGAGCGCGGCCACCGCCCGAAGTACCCTAAACCGTGCCCGTCCGCGCTTCGGTCCTCGTCCTGGCGCTGTCGCTCGCTGTTCCGTGCGCCGCCTGGACGAGCCCGCGCAAGGAGGACGGAGCACGCAGCAAGCTGGAGGCGCTCGCACGCGACGCCACCCCGCTCTACTGCGGCGGCCGGCACGGCCGCTACGTCGCGCTCACCTTCGACGACGGGCCGAGCTCGTACACGCCTCGCGTGCTGCAGCTGCTCCGGCGGGCGCGTGCGCGGGCGACCTTCTTCGTCGTGGGGAGCCGCGCCGCCGGCCGCCCGGGGCTCGTGCGCGCCGAGTCGCTCCTCGGCGCCGTGGGCAACCACACGTGGACGCATCCGCGCCTCGCGAGCCTGGAGCGGCGGGACGTCATCCGGCAGCTCCTGCGCACGCAGGCGGCGGTCGTCCGGGCGACCGGCGGGGTGCGGCCGCTCCTGTTCCGGCCGCCCTACGGCGTCGGCACCCCGGCCGAGGCCGCCGCGGTGCACGCCCTCGGCCTGGTCGACGTCCGCTGGAGCGTCGACTCGCTCGACTCGCGACCGGGCGCGAGAGCACGCGCGGTCGTCGGGAACGTGATCGCTGGGCTTCGACCCGGCGCGATCGTCCTCCTGCACGACATCCACCCGTGGACGGTCGCGGCGCTCCCGCGCATCCTTCGTGCTGTGCGACACCGTGGCCTGACGCCCGTGACGATCCCGGAGCTCGTCGCGCTCGACCCGCCGTCGCACGCCGAGCTGGTGCCGGTGCGTCCCTCGGGCCGCTGTACCCCGTAGAGGGATTGACGTTTTCGCGCCTGCGGCCGCTCTTTGGAGGTAGATCCCTTCAAAAAGGAGCATTTCCGTGAAGAAGCTCTCCCTCGTCGCCGTCGTCGCAGCGCTCGCAGCTCCGGGTACTGCGGCTGCCGCGCGCCAGAGCGGCATCGTCGTCAAGGTCGACGCCAACGCCGACGTCATCGCGGTCGCGCAGACGGCGAGTCACGTCGTCCGCGTGCACGCGCCGGCCCCCCGGTTCGCCCGCAACGGCAAGCGGTTCCACGTCGGTCAGCGCATCTCCTTCGCGGCGCGCAAGCTCCGGAACGGCACCCTCGCCGGGAGCGGCTTCCGCGTCACGGGCCGCGCCAGCCGCGTGAGCGTGCACGGGATCGTGCGCGCGTACAACTCGCAGAAGCGGCGGATCATCCTCGCGACGGGCGGGATGCTCGTCCGCATGAGGCTGGCCCACGCGACCCGTGCCGTCCTAGCCTCCGCGCCGCCGCCGAAGGTCGGCGACGAGGTCACCGTGACCGCCTCGGTCGACGAGAACGACGACTCGCTCGAGGCGACGGAGGTCGACGAGGAGCAGGGCGACGCGAACGACGAGCAGGCTGGCCAGAACAGCCAGCAGGCCGGTCAGGGCAGCGACCAGCAAGGCGAGAACGACGACCAGCAGGCCGAGCAAGACGACCAGGCCGAGCAAGGCGACGATCAGGCCGAGCCGGACGAGGACGCGGAGGACCCTGACTCCGCTCAGGCCTCCGGAGACGGGAGCGGCTCCGCGGACGACGGAGAAGGCGACTAGGACGCCGCGGCGGCTCCGCCGGACTTTCGGCGCTCCGCGAACCGCACGACCTCATCGAGGCGCGCCTTGATTTCCTCGTCGCGGAAGGCGTCGCTTGCATCGCCGTCGCCGAGAAGCTCGCGCAGGTATGCCACGACCTTGTCCCGATCCGCGTCTTTCAGAGCTTCCTCCGGCGGCGGAAGCCGCGCAAGCCGGGCGCGCGTGGCCGCCTCTCGCTTCGATCTCGTGAGGAACCGGTACGCATCCCCGAACATCGGCAGCGCCAATCCGAGCAGCGCGATCCAGCAGAGGATCAGGAAAAGCGTGAATGGGTCCATTCCTCAGTCTCCAGCATGCGTTGTACCACCGCGAGGACGCGGAGGCTTTCGAGGTAGTTGCCGTACAGCTGGCCGAGCCGCGCGTTCTGGTAAACGGCTGTGCCGACCGAGCCGGCAAAAGCCGCCGCGACGATCAGGGTCTGCCACGGCGCAACGGGACCGGCTCGTTGGATGAGCGCGGTGAGCGTCGCCCCGATGATCGAGCCCGCCAGCACGAACGTCGCTCTCACCACTGCAAGAGCCTGCTCGAACTGCCAGCGATAGACGCGCTCGATTCGATCTTCCCCGCGACCGATCTTGGCCGTCGCGACTTCGATGACCTGCTCCTGCGTGATCTGAGCCATCGCCACGGCCGATCATCGTTCGCCGCGGGGGTACGAAGTGTCACGTCTTCGTGACGAGTTCTTCCGGTTCCGTCACGGGCGCCTGACAAGCGAAGCGCTCGCAGACGTAGACGGCCGGGCGGCCGTCCACGAGCGTCTTTCCCTCCAGCAGCGGAACGCCGTCGGCGGGGCCGAACGCGACGACCGCGTTCGGGTCGAAGCCGGCCAGCGCGGCGCGGGCGACCTCGCTCTCGGGCGGGCCGAGGATCGCGATCTCCCGCGGGGGCGAGAAGTGGAGGTCGAGCGCGCACAGCATGTGTCCGAACGCGGTCGGCGCGCGAGCGAGCGCGTCGCGCACGAGGCGGAAGACGGCCACCGCCCGTCGCTCGAGCTCGTCGTCGCCGTAGATGCGCGCCAGGCGGAGCAGGACGTAGGCGAGCATCGAGTTCCCGGAAGGCGTCGGGTGGTCGTCGAGGTCCTTCGTGCGCGCGACGAGCGCCTCGCCGTGCGCCGGCGAGAGGAAGAAGCCGCCGCGTTCCTCGTCGGCGAAGAGGTCGACGGCGAGCACCGCGAGCCGGTGCGCCTCGAGGAGCCACCGCGCCTCGCCGGTCGCCACGTGCAGCTCGTAGAGCCCGTTCGCGACGTGGGCGTAGTCCTCGAGGTAGCCGGTTCCCTTCGAGCGGCCGGCGCGGTGGGTTCGGAAGAGGCGCCCGTCGTCGCCGGAGAGCGGGCCGAGCAGGAACTCGGCGGCATCGACAGCGGCCGCGACGAAGTCGCCGCGCTCGAGCCTTCGCCCCGCCTCGGCCAGCGCCGCGACGGCCATGCCGTTCCAGGACGCGATCGCCTTGTCGTCGCGGAGGGGCTTCGGCCGCTGCTCGCGGAGCTCGAAGAGCCGGGCGCGCGTCTCCTCGTCGAGCTCGCCGCGCAGGACGAAGCGCCCGTGCTCGAACGGCTGGAGGAGCTCCTCCGGCGCCCCCTCGGCCGGCGCCCACGTGAACGTCAACCCCTCGACGCCTTCCGTGTCCGCGTCCTGCGCCGAGGCCAGCTGCCCCTCCGGCAGCCGCAGCTCGCGCAGCACGTACTCGAGCGTCTGCTCGGCGACGCGGCGGTAGCGCTCCTCGCCGGTGACCACCCAGGCGTGGAGGTAGACGGGCGCGAGGAGCGCGTTGTCGTAGAGCATCTTCTCGAAGTGCGGGACGAGCCAGCGCCGGTCGACGGAGTAACGATGGAAGCCGCCGCCGACGAGGTCGTACATGCCGCCCGCGGCCATGCCGTCGAGGGTCTTCCGCACCGGGTCGACCTCGTCCCGGCGCAGGAGGAACTCGAGCACTGATGCGGGCGGGAACTTCGGCGCGCCGCCGAAGCCGCCCCACTGCGGGTCGAGCTGCGCGCGTAGGGCGCGCACCGCCTCCGCGAGGATCCCCGAGGTGAGCGGCTCCCGCGACGGCTCGGTCTGCCCCGAGACGCGAATCGCGTCGACGAGCGCCGACGCCTGGCGCGTCACGTCGCCGCGCCGCTCCCGGTACGCGTCCGAGACGGCCTCGAGCACCTGCCTGAAGCTCGGCAGCCCGTGGCGCGGCTCGGGCGGGTAGTACGTCCCGCCGAAGAACGGCTCACCCTCTGGCGTGAGGAAGACGGTCATCGGCCAGCCGCCGTGGCCGGTGAGCGCGACGACAGCGTCCATGTAGATCGCGTCGAGATCGGGCCGCTCCTCGCGGTCGACCTTCACGTTCACGAAGCGCTCGTTCATGAGCTCGGCGGTCGCCGGGTCCTCGAACGACTCGTGCTCCATCACGTGGCACCAGTGGCAGGCGGCGTAGCCGATCGAGAGCAGGATCGGCTTGTCCTCGGCCCGCGCGCGCTCCAGTGCCTCCTCCCCCCACGCGTGCCAGTCGACGGGGTTCTCGGCGTGCTGGAGCAGGTACGGGCTGGTCTCGGCGGCGAGACGGTTCACCACCGCACCGTATCCGCGCGACCCCTCCGCCGTTGCAACCCGGAGTACTCGACTGGGAGAAACGACGAGAGGTTCTCTGCGCGCCGCAGCCGCAGCCGCAGCCTTCGGCCTGGCTGCGACCCGTCGTCGTGGCGGCACCCGGATCCGGGACGGCGGCCGCGACCGGCGTCCACTACGCCCCGCCCGTCTACGTCGACCAGACTCGCGGGCGGCGAGCCGGAGGTGCTGTCGGATCCGCTGCACGGCACGCTCGTCTACACCTCGCACGAGGGGACGACGCACCTGTACCGGAACGGGCTGATCACGTCGCCCTGGGGCGACTTCAGCTTCGTCACGAACTACTGCAACC
>Ga0209059_1000215_pt1 | contig 25142 bp, 9 predicted proteins | sample GraSoiAngelo_151_FD_186165 | JGI IMG/M metagenome (GOLD analysis project Ga0209059, IMG submission 186165) | Grasslands soil microbial communities from the Angelo Coastal Reserve, California, USA - 14_1009_12_20cm (SPAdes) (version 2) | ecosystem: Environmental > Terrestrial > Soil > Grasslands ...
GGCAGGCTGCTGTCGAAGGGCAGTGTAGTCGTATTGCAGCTTCAAAGCCACCGACTCGCTCGCATCAAAGCGCACGCCCACAGAAGGGCCTTGCCGCAGTTTTATTTCCGGAAAAACCGGTTCCGCGTTTGAGGCATTCACATACTGATAACGAAAATACGGCCGGTAAGAACCAAATTTCTTGGAAACTTGAGTGTAAAATCCGGGAGTATGGAACACCCGTGCAGACCCAAAGGGAGCGTGGCGAATAACCAATGCCTCGTTCAGCCACTCAAAGCTCGGGCGGGCGAATACGGCGTGAGCCGCAAGAATAGTCTCATCGATTCTCGGCAGATTGATGGGGGAAAGCAAATCTCGATAAGCCGAGAAACCCACTTGAAGACCCGGAACGACTTCCGGTCTGGCAAAAAGAGCCAGATTGTAGGCCTTGTGATTCTGGTCATCGATTACGTTTTGCACCGGTTCCTGGGTCAGCGCCGAGCGTGAGGCGCGGCCGTTCCCTGCTTCGGCCACATAATGCAGTCCCAATCGCCCCGAAGGAACAAGTCCGGAGGCCGAAATGCCCACGCTATGAATGGGCAGAATTCCGCCTCGGTCTTCGAAGGCGAACAGGAAAGGCCGGTCGGCAGAGGTTTGAAACCAAGTGCTGTGATGGTAAGCCGTGTTGTAATAGCCGATGGCCGTGTGCCACCGGCCAGCCGCTAGCTTCAAATAGTCGCTCTGCGAATACTCAACGAGATAACGTTCGACATCCACGCTGAAGGTGTTGTTTTGACCCTTGGTCACGCCGTAAATGTTGTCTGGCCCGCCTTCAAAGATAATCTCGCTCAAAAACTTGAATCTTTCCGAAATATCCGAAGTGACAAATAGGTTTAGCTGTCCGAGGGTAAAGGAAGTTGTATCGCCTCTCCGGTTGTCCCCATGAAGATTAATATCCCCAAAGCCGCGCATGCGCAGCAATGTCTTGCTGACATCCATGCGTTCCGGCACCGGTGGCTCCTCTTGCGGCTCAGTATCTTTCTCGGGTGCCGCAGTCGTCTGGCTAGCAACGGGGGCGGCGGGCGTGGAGGCCGTGGACAACTTCTGGCCTTCCAGTTGCTTCACCCTGGCCTCCAGTTGGTCTATCTTCTTCACTTTGGCCTCGAGTTCCGCAACTCGTTCGAGCAACAGTTGAATGGTCTCGGAATTCGAAGCTAGGGACGGCCCGGGCTCTTGCGCCAACAGCGCCGGCGCCGCCAGCAGAAACACCAGGAATAAGAGCAGCGCCGGTACGGGGAAGGTCGAGCGAGTTCGAATAGACATGCCCATTCTTTCAAATACTGGCTTCATGACTTCCTCCTGCAAAATGGCCAAAGGGAAAGCCGCGAATGTTCAACTATGAATAGGAAACGGTAGCGCGAACTAGGCGGAACGATGGCCTGTGTGTCGTGAAGGTATAGTAGCGTTGGGAGACGCTTCTGCCATCTTCGTTCCTGCGGCAAAATCCGCACCCCTTTGCGGGTTCACCCCAGTCACCTTGGGCAACATCTCCCGAAGGGCTTGTTACTGATGGAAAAGTGGCGCTTAGCACGCGTATCCTTCACGCGCTCCACAACGAGCCCGATGATTCGAGTCGCAAGACAAGGTCATCTTGCCGGGCCTGAAGCGAGTCGACACATCCCGTGCCTGCGGTCTCAAGGGGACCAGCTTCCCGCCCGAGCATCCGCTGTCGCCAAACCGCGTAAATGGCCGGGTACACCAACAGTTCGAGCAAAAAGGAGGTGCAAATTCCTCCCACCATAGGGGCAGCGATACGCTTCATGACGTCAGCGCCGGTGCCCGTACTCCACATGATGGGGAACAGACCGATACACATGGTTGCGAAGGTCATAAACTTGGGGCGAAGACGCTTGGCTGCGCCCTGCACGATCGCTTCATGTAGCCCGGCGCGGCTTGACAGTCGTCCTTTGCCGAGGGCTTCCTCATAGGCCAAGTCGAGATACAGGAGCATGTAGACACCCGTCTCGGCATCGATTCCTAACAGCGCAATCAACCCCACCCAAACCCCGATGCTCAGGTTGTAACCGGCCAGATAGAGGAACCAGACGGCCCCGACTGCCGAAAAAGGCACCGCCAGAAGGATGATCATGGTCTTCGTGAACGATCGCGTGCTCGCATAGATCAACAGCAGGACAAGACCCAGGGTGAGTGGGACGACACGGGTTAGGCGATGCCTGACCCTTTCCATAGCTTCATACTGCCCGCTCCAGGAGATGGCATAGCCGGTTGGCAGTTTCAGCTCGCTCCGCAACAGGGGGCCGGCTTCGGCGATGTAGCTTTCCGGGTCACGGCCGGCGATATCCACATAGACATAGCCGGTTAGCAAACCGTTCTCGTCGCGAATCATCGACGGACCACGAGAGGTGCTGATCTCGGCGAGTTCACCGAGAGGCAGCTGCCGTTGGCCCCCTGCGGGAACGAGCACCCGCTCGAGTGCGCCCAGGTCACTTCGGAAGTCGCGCATGTAACGCACGTTGACCGGATATCGTTCTCGTCCCAGCACGGCCGTGGTCACGTCCTCGCCGCCGATGGCGTTCTCGACAGCTTGCTGGGCGTCTTCCATGCTCAACCCGTAGCGCGCCAGCTGCTCCCGGTTCCAGCGGAAATTCAAGAAATACCCGGTGCCTACGCGCTCGGCAAATACGCCCCGCGTCCCTCTCACGCGGGACAACAGAGCCTCAACGTTGGTTCCCACCTGCTCAATCCTGCCCAAATCGGCGCCTGAGATTTTCAGGCCGATCGGCGTACGCATGCCGGTCGACAACATATCAATGCGGCCCTTGATGGGCATGGTCCAGGCATTGCTCACGCCCGGAACCTTGAGGGCCTCGTCCATGAGGCGAACGAGTTCCTCTGAAGAAATCGCGTCGGGAGTGAGGTGGCGGAAAACGGACTTGGCGGTCTCCGGCGCCCATGAGGAGTACCAGGTGGGGACACGGCGCCACTCGGAGCGCGGCTTGAGGATGACCAGCGTTTCAAGCATGGAGAGCGGAGCAGGGTCGGTCGAAGTTTCGGCCCGGCCGGCCTTTCCGAGCACATGGTCGACCTCGGGGAACCGTGCGAGTATGCGGTCGGTGGCCTGCAGCAGCGCTTTGGCTTGGGTAATCGAGATCCCCGGCATGGCGGACGGCATGTAGAGGATGACGCCTTCGTCGAGAGTTGGCATGAACTCCGAACCCAAGTGCAGGAACACCGGGATGGTTATGGCAATTATGGCCAGGGCAGAGGACACCACCACCCACTTCCAGCGCAGTGTCCACCGCACGATCGGTTCGTAGATCCTCATAAGCCAGCGGCTTAGCAGATGCTCGTCTTCCGAGCGGATCCTCCCGACCACCAGGGCATTCACTGCCCGGCAAAGCCACGAGGGGCGAAAGCCGAACGGTTCGACGCGCGTGAGCAGCAGACGCAAAGCCGGGTCAAAGGTGATGGCCATGCCGGCGGCGATGAGCATGGCCAGAGTCTTCGAGTAGGCCAGCGGTTTGAACATCCGCCCTTCCTGCGCTTCGAGAGTCAACACCGGCAGAAAGGAGATGGCGATGACCAGCAAAGCGAAAAACGTTGGCGCGGCAACTTCCTTCACCGCCGAAAGGACCACGGTGCGATAGTCCTGCCGACGCCCCATTTTTTCCCATGCCTCCAGCTTCTTATGCGTCTGTTCGGCCACCACGATGGAGGCATCGACGAGTTCGCCAAAGGCGATGGCCACGCCCGCGAGCGACATGATGTTGGCGCTGATTCCCAGAAGGCGGAGGGGAATGAAGGAAAGCAGCACAACCACCGGCATGGTGATGATGGGAATAGCCGCGCTCGGAAAATGCCATAAGAACACCAGCACGATCAGCACAACCGTCGCCACCACCTCAAAGATGGTGGTCTTAACGCTGCTGATGGCGCGGTGGATCAGCTGCGAACGGTCATAAACAGGAACGATTTTGACGCCCTCAGGCAAAGTGGGTTCGATTTCCGTCAGTTTCTGCTTAACCCGGTCGATGACCTCGAGGGCGTTCTCTCCGTTGCGCATGATCACGACACCCGACACCACCTCGCCCTGGCCGTCCAAGTCGGCCAAGCCCCGGCGCAGCTCGGGTCCCTCGACCACTTCGCCCACGTCCTTGATGCGGATGGTCGTGCCATCTTCGCTTGCCTGAAGGACAATATTCTGAAAATCCTCGAGGGATTGCGCATAGCCGCGGCCCCGAATCATGTACTCCGTGCCGCCAAACTCGAGCAGTCGTCCCCCAACCTCGTTGTTGCCTTCCCGCACAGCCTCGGCGACGCGGCGGATGGGAATGCCATAGGCCTGGAGACGATTCGGGTCTACGTTGACCTGATACTGGCGCGTGTATCCGCCGACCGGAGCTACTTCTGCCACGCCCGGAACCGCTTTCAGGTAGTACCGTAGATACCAGTCTTGATACGAACGAAGGTCGGCCAAGCTATGCTTTCTTGACGAGTCGACCAGCGCGTACTGAAATACCCATCCTAGCGACGTTGCATCGGGTCCAAGCTCCACCTTTACCCCCTCGGGGAGCTGAGACAGCACCCCCGAAAGGTATTCCAAGGTGCGGGATCGCGCCCAGTAGAGATCCGTGCCATCCTCGAACACCACGTACACATAGGAATATCCGAAATCCGAGACGCCGCGCACCGTTTTTACCTTCGGTGCGCCGACCATGGTCGTCACAATCGGATAGGTAACTTGGTCTTCGATGATGTCGGGGCCACGATCCCAGCGGGAGTAAAGGATGACTTGGGTTTCGCTCAGGTCCGGAATGGCGTCGAGCGGCAGTGTCATCATGGACCGCCAACCCCACAGGCAGGCCAAAGCTACGCCAACCAACAAGAGGGTTTTGTGCTTGACGGAAATATCGATGATGCGGTTAATCATGGCCGACGCTGCGGCGGATTCGGGCAAGATAATGCTCTGGATCGCGAGTGAAATTCTGCTTGCAGCGCTCAGAACAGAAGTAATAGGTAGCGCCATCACGATGGAGCGTGTTTCGAGCGGAGACGGCCTTGGCGGCATCGATCATCATGCCGCAGGCTGGATCTTTAACCTGGCCGGCCTGGACGGTCAGCCCCGCTTTGCTGCCAGATGGTGGTGTGACCTTCTTCTGCGGTTGTTGCTCTGGCGGCGCCTGAGCGCTGGATCTCAATCGGCTCTCCGAATCCACAAGGAACGTTCCCGCGGCGACCACGCGCTCGCCTTCATCCAGGCCCCGCACGATCTCGACACGGTCAGAAAGCCTCCGCCCGGTTTCGACCTGCCGGGGTTCAAACACCCCCTTGCTACGCTCTACGAACACGCGCTGCTCGCGTCCCGAGTCAATCAGTGCATCCAAGGGCACGGTTAGTCCCGGCGCCACGCGCACCGGCAACTCCACATTGACGAACATGTCGGGACGCAGGGCAAAGCCGGGGTTGTCCGCTTCGAGCCGCAGCTTCAAGGTCCGGGTAACGGGATCGACCTGCGGAAGGGTGTTACTCACGCGGGCCGAAAAAGTTTTTCCCTGATCGGGTAGAGTGACACGCGCTATGGTCCCGGGACGGAAATGTTGCACTTCGCTGCCAAAGATGTCCGCCAGAATCCAGACTTTGCTCAGGTCGGCAATGCGGTAGAACTCGCTGGAGCGATCGAAATGCTGGCCGGGCGCAATATTGCGGGCCAAAATGAATCCGTCCGCTGGACTGACGACGTCAACGGTCTCAGGAAGCTGGTGGCTTTCCGCCATTTGCTTAATCTGCGCATCGCTAAGGCCGAGATTGCGCAGACGATCGGCATAGCCCTGAATGCTGCTCACTCCTTGCTTATTCACAGCGCCGGGAAAGGGCATCGTGCGGGATCCGTCCTTACCCACCGCACCCGGAACGCCCGCCGTGGCCGCCAGAAACCCGGAGGCTATTCCTAAGGTCTCACCCACATAAGAGGAGGCCAGCTTTTGGTCCCTTTTGACCAGTTCACCGATCGAATCGTTGAACGTCTCCCGAATAAATCCGTCCGAACCGGCGGTAATCCGGTACACGCGCGTATCTTCCGGAACCACGCGCCCCAGCACGCGGATTTTTTCGCTCCCCCAGGATTTTTGGACCGTGGCGACGCGGATACCGAAAAGCTGCTGTTTGTCAACGTCGATCCCGACGGCGCCGTCCGGCAGGGTAGCTTCAGAAGCCGCGACGGATGTGCCAGGCTCGGCGTAAACCGGCTCAAGAGGCATGCCACAGTCGGGAGCAATGCCCGGGTGGTCTGACTTGTAGTCCGGATGCATGGGATCGACCCAATAGAGCACTCGTCGCGCGTTCGGACTGGGTGTTGTGTTTTGCCGCGTGTGCCGCCGTCCTGCCGCGTAGGACGCGATCATCAGCAAGGCGACCGCTACGGCACTTATGGTTCTTTTCATCGAATTGCGCCTCACCGTTCCAACTATTCCTCTCGTTCGCTCCTGCGGAAACCGCCGGACTACTCCGCTGGCGAAGGAGGTGCCGTCGCAGGTGGCGGAGTTTGGCCCTTGCTTTCACCGGCCGCGCTCTGGGCATCTTTGGCTGCTTTTTCAAGCGCTTGGTTGTACAGAGCGGCGCGCCGAGCTTCGAAGTCTTCCCGAGTCAGCGTGGCCATCCGCAGTTGGTCCAACTGCTTGTCGAGGTGGGCGAGCATCAACTCCCACATTTGCAGGTTGTCCTTGAGAACCGGGTCGTTCGAGTTCTTCGAAGCAGCCTTGTCGCGCATCTCCTTCAACAAAGCATGCATGCTGCCGAGCGTGGCCTCCATTTCCTGCAAGCGCTGGCGCTCGAGCAACTGATTCTGTGTCGGTATGCCGGCCCTCCTGCCCGGAAATGGCCGCGGCATCGGCCTGCTGCTACGGTTAGCGTCGCCCGCGACCACCGCGGGTTTCTCGGCCGGCGCGATTACGGGCGCAGGACTTTGTGCCCAAACGCCGGTAGCCGTTAGAAGGATGGTGATTGCCGCTCGAAGTTTTATGCCCATCCCACTCCTCTTGATGACATCACGTCAGAGTCAGCTAGAAATCTAGAGTCTCTGCAAGCTCCACGTCGACAAAACCTGAGAAACCCCAGTTTTCCTCTGTTTATCTTTCAGATAGCTAATGGTTTCTTTAACATGTCCGCAGCCTCGCTCGAGAAGCAGCAAACCTGACACTCCCTAAAAGCATCAGGTCAACGCGACCTCCTTTTCGTTGCGCTCCATCAAGCTCCAGGGCGGAGCCAACGAACGCCCCAGGCAGCCCTGCTCGACCACAGGCTTGTTGCTTGGAATTGACCAAGAACGCCCTCCACAGGGGCTCCGCGCCCCAGGCCTTGTTGGCCCCCGCTCCAGACGGTGACCCCGCGCGCGCCAGCGTTGCGGCCGGGCCCCAAGTGGAAGATTGTGCGTATATTGTGGAAGGAAAGTTCCCGCCTGCGCAGCCTGGCGTCAACGAAGCCGAACTAAGTCGTTTGATCGGATGGCTCATGACCGCCTCATGAATCCCTCAGCCACCGTTTTATGGGCAACTCCCCTGCCAATTCCCCATCTTCCACCTTGCAACGGAGAATGTCTATGCCCGGCGGGGCGCTCAAAGGGACTGGGCTGACAGGGAAACGCTGCTGGCTAATAATAAGAAATCCCGCCCGGCAGGACTCGGAAGCAATCCTACACTTCATGCCCGTGGCACCGTCGTCCCTGCAGGTTCCGCCAGTGGATGGCGAACAGGCCTCCTGCCGTACTCACCACCTATTGTCGGTCCGGCCCCGTCGTTAACGTGATGGAACCGCCGGCGATATTCCCTATTCGTCGAGTTGTCTGTGCCACTCTCGCGTTGTCGTCGTTCCCGTAACCAGCGAGAAGGCGGGACCAGAGAAGAAGCTGTCCGTCGTGCCAGTAGCCGTCGGAATCGCGCTCGCGGTTGACGCCAGCGACGGCCCGCTGACATGCAGGGTCGCACCTTGGTCGGGAATTTGAATTTCGATCGCGGAACTCAGGTTAGCAAGCAGCTTGGCTTGCTCGTGGTTCATTCCGGATCAACTGTCGTCGATTGATGAATCTGCTCCCCGCAGGATGTGGTTACTTGGCCTTTGTCGCTGTTTCAAATGCCCGGTTTCGAGAACATGGCTTCATCGAACTTTGGATTCACCACGACCTTTTCGATGACGATTTTCTCTGGCGGCACGGGAGTATTCCTATTTCCCGGCGACTTTTGGGCCAATGGAAGAACCCTCGTCTCCAGAACGTACGGAATCTGTAGTCCATTTACCGGCCGATAATCGCGGTAGTAGACTTCCACCGGGTGATATTGACCATCAAGCCGCCTGGGCTGGCCTTCGACTTTCGTTTCCAAGAAGGACCGCGCGTCAATCCAGACATGAATCGACTGCCCATTATTCATCGTCAGTTTAAGCTTGTAGGTATCGCGGTCTTCGACCTTTTCGACGCCGTCCAGCTCGATCTTGGTACCCTTGGCCGCATAATCGACCAGGGGGCCATCGAGATCTGCTTGCATGGATGCCGACTTCATTTCTTCTGCCGTATATGGCTCAACTACACGCCGGTTAAGGAACGGCCTTAGTTTCCAGCCATGCGCGCCGTCAAACACCTGTATTGCCTTCTGGCCCTTGAACTCCAGCTCAACCCGCATTTTGCGGGGACGCTCGAGCTCCATCACAAACGGGAGTTGCGTCTCATCGACTGGCCGCTGAGGAATCGACTTTAGATTGGGGGTTTGTCCCTGCAGTGGAACAGCAAGAGTAGCCCGTTGATTCCCTCCGGCACCCAGTTTTCCTTGCAACGAGATCGTTTGGACCGCACGCCACGCCTGCAACCCGCCTCGGGCCGCGACGTTCCTCTCCACGATAGCGGCTGCGGAAAGATTGGACCCCGTCGGAGCATCGCCCGCCGCGAAGAGCGAAATGCCAAGCGCGAGTGAGATGCAAACTACGAAGACAGCCAAGGACTTTCGGACCATTTTATGCACCTCTATGCAACGTTTTGCACTAAATCGTGGGAAGTATAATGCAGAACCAAAGTTCGGTCTTTGCGCTACGGCAAACTCCAAACGCATCAGCGCCGGCTACGATCTCGGGAAGGCAAACGCTATTCCACGACGAGGTTGTCAGCGTGAAAGTGGCCAATGACGACATTAACCCGGTCTCCGCGTTTCACAAGCCTACCGCTATTCGAGAAGGCCATCCAGTATGATTTGCCCTCTACCGGCGTGCTCATCTGGCGCAAAAGCCCTACCTTTTCCAGGGAGGGCACTACCAGCTTCACGCCTTTCTCTGGGTCGATCAACACGGGTTCAAGCTGCTTATCATTGAGCGTCTTCGCCTTATCCGCGTCGATTACGTGGTAGGTAAACCGAATGATCTCGCCCGACTCCACCGCCTTGACGCTGAGGGATTCAACTCCCCAGACGAGTCCGTAAAAGGCGCGGGCTCGATTGGCCATCCGAACTGGCTGGTTTCGGTACGGGGACCCGGCCGCAGCCGAAGGTCTCCCGGAGTGCGCCGTTGTCCCGGCCGGGGCAGAAGATTGAGCCCCGGAGCGTAAAACCAGAAGGCCGGTGGCGAGAAGCCCTGCCAACAGCATCGAGGTTGTTTTCAAGATCATGTTGCGGTCAATCATTTTCTATTCCCCGTCCCGTAGTATCTGTTCGCCGAACAGGGCGGGCATCCAAAGATTTGGATGCCCGCCCTGCCAGGGTTGATGTGGTTAGTTGGCGTTGATGGTCATTGGGAACGCGCCGTTTGCCGTTGTAGTTGCAGGATTACGCCCGTCGATGCCATAGCCGTACAGGGTGAGGACTGCACGCCCCGCCAGGTTCGGTGTTGTTGCTGTTGCTCCCGCGGGTGGCGTGTAGGTCGCCGTGATTGTGCAGCTCCCGCCTGGCGTGGCTGGCGAGCCCGGCGCCACGACTCCTGGATTCACGGGGGTGCCAACCGCGCAAGTCCCACCGAGCGTCCAAGTTCCCGCGCCGCCCGCCGTGCCCGCGGCAGGTGTGAGCGTAATGGCTGATGGGGTGAAGGGGCCAGCATCCGGACTTGAATTCGCCGGTGTACCCGCCGGGCAGGTGTTGCTGGTTGTCGCCGCAAAGCAGATGTTCTCAATGTTGGTGATGGTCACGGTGCAGGTCACCGCGACAAGGTTGGCCGGAGTTCCCACCAACGACGGCGTGCATGTGATGGGGGTGTGTAGGACCGCAAACGTGTCGTGGCCGCTGAGCGGGATAGTCTGACTGACGCCGCCCGCAGTCACGATCAGATTTGCAAGCCTCATGTTGTGCGACGTGCTGGTGGGAATAAAGACCACGTTGATCACGCAGCTTTCGCCCGCACCAAGTGTCGTTCCTGTGCACGTATTGGATCGGATTGTGAAACTCGCCAGAGAGCATACACCACCGCCACCCACACCCGCGCACGTAAGCGTGGCGCTGTTGAATGGCAACGGGTTGATACCCGAGTTAGTGACCTGTATGTCTTGATCCACTGTTGTCGGGCTATAAACCGGGATGAAACCAAAGTCCACAAGTGACGGTGAGACAGTGAACTCTGCGCTACCGGTAGTGCCTCCAAACCTGACCGCGCCGGCATCAGTTGAAGAGCCGGGCTTCCTTGGAGTGTTAAAGAAGTCGTATGCAGGAGCGTCCGTGAAATTCGCTCCCGTGACCCTTGCCGCAGTTGCGGCCGTGATCGCGTAGTTTCCGAGCGGAAGGCCACCACCGTAATTCCCGTAGGGTCCGCCCACGACTGCGGGATTCGTCATCGACAGCGGGCCATATGCCAAGTTGACCCAGTTGTTGCCCTCGTCCACCGTAGCGGCTGGAGTCAGGTTAAAGATGGGGTTGGGCACGGTGGCGTCCGCAATACCCGGAGGCACTTTCCAGCCAATCGCTGCCGCCGGAGTAACTCCCGCTGCCACTGCTTCCGGGGGTGTCCGCGAACCGTCGCAGTATGAACTGACGAAGCTCGGAGCCGTTGTGGAATTACCTGAACCACTAACACCTGAGCCGGCTGTCAACACCGAATCCGACGCAGAGAGGGTGGCCCCGCCACTATGGTTGCCCGGTCCCGTGTCGCCGCGTACGCCGACATCCCAATAGCTGGCGGCAACGCACTGGCCGGTTGTCGTCTGGCTCGCGGGCGCACCTCCGAACGCATTAACCAGAGTGACGACGTTCTGCTGGAATGCCGGGCTGAGGGCACCCACAGTGATGTTGTACGAACTGTTGTGCCAGATGATGTTGTTCTCCAGCTTTGGAACCGAGAGGGTCCGGCAATTCCCGTTAATGGCAGTGGTGCCAGTATAGTGACCCGGGGGGCAAACAACGGTAACCGCCGTCGGGCCAGTTGCGGGGAGATTGGCGGTCAAAACCGCGCTGTTCTGGATCGCCACCACTCCGGCCGGTTGTGGTCGCGTGGTGCTGCCGCATCCTGCGGTGCAAGGGGCGCCCGGCGCGCCCGGAGCGGGCGGCGGTGTGCTGGCTAACGGAGCCCCCATCGTGGTGAAGAGCGTTCCTGCCGAGGCAGTGCTAGAGTTGAAAGCAATCGTGTTGTTGATGATGTTCACCGCGACCGCGTCTGTCAGCGAGATTCCGGCTCCATCCCAGCCAGCCACGTTGTCGGTGATGATGTTGTTGGTGACGGTCACCGTGTTCCACAGTTTAGGATCCGTGGGGAAGGCGACCATATCCGAGCCGTTGACTGCCTGGAAGGCGATCCCGGCTCCGTTGCCGCTCTCCGCAGTGTTCCCCATGATGAGGTTGGCATTGATCACCAAGCCAGGACCGGCGCCGTCGCTCGTCGCAACGCCGCTAAGGGGGGTATTGCCCGGATTGCCGCCAGGTGCGCCGAAAGGCACGCAATCCTGGTCGATGGTAGTATTGTTGTTGCAAACTAAATCGGCATCGGGGGTGCCCATGACGATGATACCGCCGCCGTTAGTTGGGATCGTCGGGTTGGTGCTCTGATTGAATATGATCGTGTTGTGCTCGATGTCACCATTGTAGGTGAACCCGATGTGGCCGAGGCCGCCACCGTCACCGCTGCTCAGGTTGCCGCAGACCCAGTTGTAGTTGAATTTGTAGTAGTCGGAGCCGGTGCAGATGCTGACGCCACCTGCCCCCGCCGGCGTCGCCGAGAACAATTCGTCGCCGGTGGAGGAATTCAACGAGACATTATTGTTATGAATGTTTACATTCACGTTTTCGCAGTACGGCAGCACAATATTCGGCACAGGGCTGTCCTCGCAGGAGCCAGGAGGCGCATTTAATAATCCCCCCCCTTGGGTGTAAGGCGAACCAAATTCGCCCTGACCGAGGTTGATGCCGCCCGAAAGCGTTCCAGCGTTGCTGATGATCCGGTTGTTGGCGACTTGCAGGTTATGCCCCCAGCCATGGATGAAGATGCCCCCGCCACCCTGCGAGCTGTTGGTGATGCCCAAACCGTCGATACTCGACGGATTGCATGAGTAGCTGCTTGGGAACGGATTGGTGGTATTGGTGGTACTGGTGTGGCAGTTAGGATTGTCGTCGCCAACGGGGAAGTTACCTGTACTTTCCGGTTGACTTCCCATGAGCAGCGTGGTCCCGGCCGGGAACCCAGCAAGCAAAGTGGGGTCGTACGGATTCGAGGGGAAATTCACACCCTTCGACAGCACGGTGATCCCCGCACCTTCCAGTGCGCCCATCAAGCTTGGCTCCTGTAACATTTCCGCAAGATTGCCATTGAGGCCGATATCCCAGCCCGTAACGGCCTCGAGCGGCAACCGATCTACCTGGGGATTGATGGCTGTGGGGGTAAAGTAATTCCAGCCAGTCCCCGGGCAACTGACCGAACCGGTTGGATCAAACGTATTGTTAGCCGTGTTGGGTTGGCCATTGAGTGCCAGGCCAAACAGACAATTAATCTGCTGACGCCATACGTCCAGCTTGCCCGCGGGATGCGTATTTGCGTTGATGATGCTGGAGGCAGCTCCGACACCTTGCAGTCGGACTGGCTTCCACATAATCAACAATTCGTTGTGGGCAGCATCAGTTTCAACACAGGTGGAGGTCGGCGCAGTTACCCCGGCGCACGAAGTGCCTCCTGCGGCAGTTGCGGATGGCGTAAAGCCGGGGTCAACAATGATCAAGTCGCCCGGAGCGGCAGCGTCAATCGCACTCTGGACCGAGCCCGTGGCGAGGACGTGGGTCGGCGCTTTCCCGCCGACCGTGACGGTCACGGTGTCAATCGATTGCTTCCCAGCGACAACCACGCTGGGCCCGTTGATTGCGGCCGTTCCTGTGGCAGTTGACGTACCCCCAGTCGCGCCTGCACTGAAAGTTACACTAGGCGCGGTTGCATATCCTGAACCGGGGTTGGTAATCGTTACCGAGGCTACGGAGTGCGTTGTTGCCAGAACGGCTGTTCCGGCTGCGCCGCTTCCACCGCCTCCAGTGAACCCGACGGTGGGTGCGCTTGTGTAACCGGCTCCGGCAGCGGTAACCGTCACTGAGTTTACGAATTCGGTCGAGGTAACAGTTCCGGTTGCCCTCGTTCCGCCAGTCGCAGGCGCACTGAAAGTCACCGTAATCGTGCTCCCAGGCGAGTAGCTACCGGGATTGTTTATGGTGACGCCGGTCACATGGCGTGGGCTGGTGCTGCTAAGCACGACTGTTCCTGTTGCGGTTCCTCCACCAGCGCCGGCCCCGCTGAAGGTCGCCGTAACTGGGCCCGTACCCGGATAGGAGCCGCCGGTACCGCCAATGGTCACTGCGGTTGCCTTCCGACGCAGCACGGCTGTTCCGGCCGCGCCGGTCCCACCGCCTCCAGTGAAGGACACGGCAGGTGCGCTCGTGAAACCAGTTCCACCATTGCTAACCGTCACCGAGGCTACGCCGGAGCCACCCAGATTGGCAGTTCCAGTCGCCGTAGTTCCACCGGCCGGGGCGGCACCGAAAGTTACCGTTGGCGCAGTGGTATAACTGCCTCCTCTGGTGATGGTCACGCCCGTGACGTTACCTCCCGTCCTCGCGGCACCGGTCTTGATCACCAGTTCACCGCATTGCGCAGCCGAGCCGCCGTATTGCGCTTGCTGCTGAACCGGGCACGGTGGTACCCCTGACGGCACGGTGACGACGATCTGCGTGTCACTCCAAGAGCTAACCGGAGCATTCACTCCACCGATAGTCACGCCTCCCGCTGCGAGACTCCCATTTTGCTGCGTGGCGCCGAAACCATAGTGCCGCTTAACGGTTTTCTGATTGTACGGAGCTACCGTTGCCGAGGGCCCGGTGTACGCGTTGTTGGGCACCATTTGGTCGCCCAACGCAGTAATCGTGAGGGTGCCACCCGCCGCACTCACCCAAGGTCCGATGCCGTTGCTGCTGTCCACTTCCTTGATTGCCGGCGTGGTATCTGGATAGGAGCAGTCAACATTGTTGTACCCCGCACCCGCGAAGGCGGAAGTAGGTACGACCGGAGTATCCAGGTACTCAGTGGTCCCGGGCATGAACGGCAGTTCATAGCAGAACTGACTGTAGCCGACCGTGAAAAGCGGATCCGTAATCATCTGGTTAAGAGTAGGGTTTGCTATCAACGTGCCCGCTGGACCAACGATCTGAGTTCGCGTATCAAGGATCGGTCCCGGATCGTTCATGCAAACGACCATCACCGTCGGGGAATACCCCGTCGGGTTGGGCGGGTTGACTTCCCAAGTCGAGTACGTCATGCCATTGTAGGCTCCCCAGTGGTCCGCATAGACGCGGGAGATTTCGTTGCCCGCAAAATCCTTGATGGACACCGGCAGATCGGGCGGAGAAAACTTCTCGCCGAACGTCGGAGAGAAGGGATCGAATTCCGAAGTGTAGTCGTCCGTGATGCCACCGGTGAACTTGGCGGCGATGTGGGTCGAAGTGTAGACGAAGAATTTGGCGATTGCTCCCATCTGGTCGCCCAGCGTCACTTCCTTGCGGTCGCACAGGTTGCGGGTGGCACCCGCGAACGGCGCAACTTCGCCGGCCTGCGGATACAAACTGAGGAAGTCCGGCACGATGCGGGCCTCGCCGACGCACGGCCAGACGGGCTCGGGCACAAACGTCGGGACGATGCTATTTTCCGGCGTGGCCCCAAGGCTTTGCGTGGGCTGCTGTGGATTATTGGGGTTGTAGGCGCTGCCGACCTGGGCCTGGTCGGGAATAATAAAGACGTTGCCAATAGCGCCGAATTGCTGGGTTACCGGCGCAATGTAGTTGTCACCAATCAGGATGTTCTTGTCCTCTTCCTTGACCAGCTCAAAGCCCGGAGGCAGGACAATTTCCACCACGTATTTGCCAGATTGCAGCATGGGTTGGCCAGCGCGGTACGGGTCATAGTTCTCAAGCGCCGAATTGGTTGCCTGGGTCGGATTCGCTATGCAGCCCCAGGGCTCAGCAGCGGTTGACATGTGGCAGTTCGTACCGGCAGGCTTTCCGGTCGCCGGGTCAATGCCGGTAACGCTGGGGAACGCGTACGCGCCGTCGTAGGGAGCCGGCTGGATCTGGTTCCAGTTGTGCATGCCGTCGTAGCACTTGTATTGGGAGTTGTACGGCAGTGCAGGGGCGGCTGGCCCTCCGTGCGCAGCGTTGTACACGTTGAGGGAGTTCGGCTGGTTTAACAGCGTGTAATAGAAGAGATCCGCGGTTGACTGGCCCGGGCAGTTCATGTTGGGGATGCCGTCGGAACGGAAGCCCGTGGCCCAATCGTCCCAACTGCTGGTCTTGGTGGTGTCCACCAAGCGCAGGGTTGGGGTCACTGTGTCCGCCGCGAAGCCCTCCTGGTAAAGATTGATGGTGACATTGGGAACCAAAGGTGTCCATTGCACCTGAACAAGCAGTTGCGGATCGTCAAAGGGGCGGGTAGAGGCATACTCGACGTGACCATGAATCCCGCCATTCTCAGCTGGCGCTGTCGCAGTTGCAGCCGCGTAGGGTGCCTTGCCGAATTCCAGGAAACTCTGCTGGCCAGTGAAGCCCTGCCAGCCCTCCATTCCAACCCACGGGGGATCGATACGGCCCGTCGAATGGTTTGAAGTGGAGCTGGCGACCGGCCCGCCCGCAATCGACGCACCAGTGCAGTCCGCATCGGCGCAATAGACCGCGCCAGGTACCGACAGATTGGCGGGCAGAGGGAAGGGATCGTACGTGTTGGCCATGAAATTACTAATGGTGTGGGTTCCGGTTCCGCACAGCGGGTAGCCCGTTTGACCGCACGAAGGTGAGCCGTCCGCAGGCCCGCCGACATCATAGACCACGTGTGTCCCCGTGGTCTTGTAACGGGTCGTATCGGTTTCAACCACATACCAACTGAACAGAGGAAATTCCTCGTTGAAATTGGCAACACCTGTGAAGTCCGTGCCGAGGTTGTTGGCCAAGCTGCCGTCTCGCAGCCGGACGGTGGTATTGATAAGAGGGATTCCCGCCTCGCCGGGCTCATAGACGCCGCGCTTGCTATCGTCAATGAAGGTGCGGGTATTGATATTCGCTTGCCACTGCGTGGTTGCGATATCTCCAACGTTCGTAGTGCCTCCACCTGATATCCTCACGGGTGTCGAAAGGCCGTCCACGAGCTGATCGTTCCACTGGTCGAACGTGGTGATTCTCCAATCGCCATCGGGAAGGCCTGATAGCGTAAACGTCCCGTCGGCATTGCACTTGGTGAACGCGAAGTCTTCACCGTCTGGATCTCCAAAGCTCACAAAGCATTGAGTCCAGTAGAAGGCATCGTGCGAACCACTGCTGTAGAGTCTTTCATCCGGCGTCCGGCTCAGACGCTCGCCCGTGACCCTGCCCGTAATCGTGTTGTTACAGTTCGTACCTGTGATGGTGGGGTCGGTTCCGTTGCATACGCCCGCTTTGCGGGCATTGATGATCGCCGGGTTTGCAAAACCGATGGACACGTGGTATCCCGCCGGTCCGTACTCCTGGAAGAAGCTGGGCTCGCCGATTCTGGTGAAAGAATCATGGGCCTTCTGGCCGTCCAGAGTGTTGGTCTGGAGCCACTCTTCCCCTCTGGCAATTCGGTCGGCACCGGGACTAGCAATCACGCCCCATCTTCCTGCCATCAGATTGTCAACCACGGCTTGGCCGGCCAGCGGGGACGCGGTCACACCATCGGCTTCGAACTCCGGGCAGGTCACAATCATGCCGGTTTTGCCCGTTTGCGTTGGATCTGGAATCTGCTTGGTGGGGTCGTTTGGGAAATTCGGGTCTTGGATCATGCCTTGCCGCGGATGCACTGAAATCGGGCAGGCATCCTTCCCGGTGAGCGGGTCGATCGTTCCCGCCAGGCTGTTGGTCAACGGCTGGTTGAACATGTCGTAGCTCATCTGTCCGGTGAAATCGCCGTTACCACCAAAGGCGTCCCAAAGGTGTATTTGGAACTGACCCAGACCGGGCTCGTTGTTGGTATTCACCGCCACGCCGTTTCCACCGCCGGAATCATGTTCGCCGTTGAGCGGGAAGTCATCTTGGAAGACAAACACAGAGAGTTTCGCCGGCTGGTATGGCGAGGGTTGCGACAATACCGTAACAGGCGCAAAGGTGCCCGTGCATGTGGTCGCTGGCGGTACAGGGGTACAGGCGGCTGCGATTGGAGCGCCGCCCATGCCGTGGCCGACGGCGCTTGCACCATAAAACGGGTTAGCGGCGTCGCCCGGTAGAACTGAGATGTAATAACGCTTGCTCGGGTCCAGACTGACTGAGCTTGGCAGCACAGGGGTAAATCCATTTCCTGTGGTATCGGGTCTGCAAACGCCATTGCCAACGTCGCAAACTGCGGCAACGTGAGTCCCACTGGCCGGATCGACGATCGTTTGGCCCCCTTCGCAGGAAAGCGGTCCCGTACAACCCTGCGTCACGTAGGGCATGTAGCTAGTGTGGAAATTCACCCCTAACGTTGGAGGAACAGATGTGCCGGTCGCGCCCGTCGTCGGAGCTGGGCAGCCTGGTATTGCGGTAGTTGAGTTCGTTGTGCAATTGGGGTTGACGTAGAAGCTGCGGTCTTCCTCGATAATCCAGCGATAGTCGGTGATGGCAGTAACTTTGTCGTTGCCGTCCAAAACCTTGACCGAAAGACCGCTGCCCGCCGGGAAGGTTATGGTGGCAGTTACAGCCGGGCTGAGCGTCCCCAGCGAGTTCTGCGCTTTGAAGGTGAAATTGTAGGAGCCCGCCGACGGGACGGACGCGGTGAACCCGCCGTTGACATCCGGAAGAAGTGTCCAGCCAGTTGCTACTGGCGCGTTCCCGGCCGACAGAGCAACCGTAAGCGGATACCCTGCGGCGTCTTTGCAGCCCGACAGTACGCCGGGGGTCTTGATGGCGAGGAATGTAGCCAGGCTCGCGGTGTAACTGGGAGCCGTACAGGTGATGCCGCCGACATTCGTCGCGGCACCCAACGTTGCCGTAGCAGTTAGACTTGAGGAACAAGTCGCCGGCGTCCCTGAAACAGAACCGTTCGCACAATACACAAAAGAGTCCGAGGTCGTTCCGGCGTTCGGCACGTAAGTAAACGTGCCGTTGGCGTTGAGAGTCAGGGTGCCACCGGTGGGCGCCGTCAATAGAGTAACGCCGTAGACATTGGTGTCATTGGCGATCACACCCTTGGATGGATCCGAAACGTTGAACGGGATGCATGGCGCCGTCGTGCAGGGAGCCAGGGAGTTGTAGGCATCATTGCGGGCTACCGCAGCCGCAAGTACGGGGGCGGCCGGGAGCCCAGCACCAGCAACACCCCCATTATTAACGCCGATGTAAGCCAGCATTCCGGAGTCGCGACCGACGGCGTTGCTAGACAGGCTCAACTCGCGGTCATACACGGGAAGGGCTGGAGCGCCAGCGGCGGGCGCATTGATCATCACATCATAAACCTTGCCTGCGGCCATAAACACATCGCTCTGCACACGGGGAGTGCCTGGCAGCGGGTTGCCGTCTTCAGCGATCAACTGGAATCCCGTGACCGTAGTGGGCAATCCCGCTCCTGTTTGCCCGGTCGTCTGCGATCCGACGATTGCAGGCACGTGCATCCGCAAGCCGGCGTTCACCATGCGAACCAAAACCGTTCCGGTCACACCTGTATTCGGGGCAACCGGAAACAGCGAGGCCGCCGCATTGGTCTTGTTGAACGCGACTCCGTTAATCAAGTAATACAGCGGCGTGTAGTTCACCGCAGAGGGATAGCAAGGCAGCCCGCCGGCGCAAGATTGACTGACAATAGCATTAGCTGTAGCCGTGGTACCCGTCCCGCCAGGGGCGGCAATGGAGACTGCGGGTGTTAAGTGATATGACGAGCCGCCGCTTGTGACAGTGACGGCATAAATAGTGCCGAGTGTGCCGGCGGTCGACGCGCTGGCGGTCGCCTGAGTTGTACCGGTACCAGTTGGGGGTGCGGCAATGGTGACGGTCGGAGACGTGTAGTAGCTCCCACCGTTGGTCACATTAATCGCGCTAACGACTCCAGTCGCGGCCAACGCTGGGGTAAGCACTGCACCCGTTCCCAGTGCGCTCGTGATGCTGCTTACTGTCGGGGCTGAGGTGTAGCCTGAGCCACCACTTGAAACATTGACGGTCAGAATGGCGCCAGTTGCGGTCACGGTGGCCACCGCCGCTGCTGCTCCGGAGCCACCGCCTCCAGTCAAATTGACGACATCACCCACGAGGTAGCCGCTGCCGGTGCCACCCGCTGGCGCAGTGACACTGCCAACCGCGAAAGTCACAATGGCTGTTGCAGCTGCGCCTGAACCAGTAGCATCGGTAAACGAGACCGCCGGAGCAGTCGTATAGCCGGCGCCCATATTAGTCACGGTGATGCCAGTGACCACGGCTCCTACACTGGCGGTTGCGGCGGCGCCCGAGCCACCGCCACCCGTGATCGTGACGGCGGGATTTGAAGTGTAGCCCGATCCTCCGCTTGTGATTGCTATCGAGCCGACCTGATCCCCAAACGTTCGCATGGTCATCTCATGGAAGCCCGGGGTATTCACCGCAGAGTTTACGGCGTTGTTTTGGACCGGGTCGATTTCACCGAAAACCAGGGGCACTTCCGCACCGTAGGCCACCGCCGGAACGGCTGCACTCGTGGCGGTAGCCGCAACGGCTGGATAAGCGGTGCCGGCTGGCACCGTACCGCACGCTGCGGTCGCCGTGGGCGGGCAGGTGACTACCAGGATTCCGTACAAACCCATCGGACCCTGAATGGACGGGTGCGTGCCCGACTCAAGCAGGTACGTGCCCGGTCGAGGGGTGGTCCAAGTCAGCGATGTTGTCGCTCCCGGCGCGACTTCCGTGGAGAACGATTGCACGCGCGTCCCCTGCGGCGGCGGCGTAAACGCGGGTGCAGACCCAGCTATGGGCCACGGCACGGTGCTCGAGACTAGGGCAGAGTGATCCGGACTCAGCGCGGTTGTCGCCGTCTTTCCGAGACCCCCGCCAATCTGACCCACGATCATGAGCGAGGTGGGGACAGTATTAGCAGCCGAGCTCCCCACCGGCAAAAACGAGAGATTGTTGGTGAGATTGATCGTCAGGCTTTGTCCCGTGGGAACTGTAATCACGACAGGAGACCAGCCGGTCGCCAGAGGATTCGACTTGGCGCAGGTTGCCGTGGAACCGTTTACGGCCGTACCACAACTGTAACCCCACATCGGCACTACTGTGCCGTCGGGCATCGTTGTGGTCGTCGGCCCGGCGGTCAGGTTCACCGTCTGCTGGCCGAAGGCAACAACCGCCGCGAAGGGGAGTATCGCAGCAACGCGTAACGCCGCTTTCAGTATTGCTTTGAAATTATTCGTTGGCATCGTCATTCCTTGTCGTCAGTTTGGCTCGTCCGATTACATAGACTCGTCGATCACAAATTCCCGGGAATCAACCAGCATCATCATCAGCATTCCGCCGGGGAAAACGTTGTTGGTCGTGATTTCGCGCTCGTTGTGGGAGTGCCACATGAACGCGAAGCCGCGCTCGTTAGCTGGGTTGGCCTGCGTGTTGGAAGGTTGGAGGGAAGTGCAGCCCGCGTTCGCGTTCGCGGGTACGGGTGTGGCGCAGTTGGGCGCGAAGGCGCGCAGGGTTGCATCCGGACCCAGATAGGGCGTGCCTCCGTACCAAGCGCCATTCGTGAAAATGTTGGGACTCGGCAGAGTTGCTGGCCCACCGCTTGCGACATCACCGAGAGGAGCAACCTCCAGAGGCTTGTTGTGGTCCTGGCACCACTCGTAATAGTTAATCGCGGAGGCCGGCGCCGCAGGACTGCTGTTCACGGTGTAGTAGCCATTGGCATCCGGAACACAGGGCTGCACGGCAAGGGGGTCACCGAAAGCGTCAGCGCCTGCGTGGTGACCGTACGGATCCCAGTTCAAACCCCGGCCCGACCAGTAGAAGATCCCTTCAAACGCCTGACCCGGAGTGGTGTCGGTGTTGAACATCAAAAGTCCGGCGAGGCTATTCGGATCGGGGGTGCCCGCTGCCGTCGTGCCCAAAATCAAGTTCCCGTCGCGCCCCAGGATGCGCACATGGTTCCCGTGCTCGTGGAATGGGTGTTGCCAACGGCCCTGGCCGATGGCGCGAACCAAGACCTGCTCGCCTGGATGCATATGGGGATTGGCGTTGTAGGGCTGATGCGGATATTCGGCCCCAAAGTTGGCGTCCATGAGGTCAGGCATCGAGCGGCCATTAATCAGGAAGTAAGCGGGGTGGTAGGGTTCGGTCGAAACCTCGAGACTGCAACCTGAAGCCCCGGCCACACAGCCCGCCTTTGCTGTCACCTGCGCCAATGCCTGGCGGTGAATATTGGTGTCCATTTCTGCCCACTGAAACAGGTACTCTCGGTCGTAGTTAGTCTTGCAGTTGTCGTAGGCATAGTGAGCCAGCCGGAAATCTGTTTCTCCATGGGCGGCTTCCACATTCACGTTTCCATTAGAAAGGTTCACCTGCGAGGGCGAGCAGCCGGTGGGATCACCGGCCGGTATCACAATAATTGCGCCGTACAGGCCCATCTCGATTTGCAGATCGCCTTGCGTTCCGCTGTAGTAGGCGTGAGTGCCCGGCGTTGTGGCAGTAAACGTGTAAGTCACCGAGCCGCCAGGCACCGCCTCCTGCGCCAGCAGTCCGGGTACACTGCCCGTCCCCGACCCTGTCACCTGAAAGCCGGGAAAGAGAATTGATGTGTTGCCGGCCGCAGGGGGCAGGCCATTCGACAGATTGACCGTGACCGTCGCCCCTTCCGTGACGATCAGCGTGGGGCCGGGAACTTGCATCGTGGGGCAATTCTGGTTTGGCATCGTCGGGGCAAAGCCGGCCGGCGCGCCATTACAGCCGTACCCCCACGAGTAAACCGCTGCCCCGTCCGGCTGGTTGAGGAAAGCAGTTTGCGCCGTCAAGTTGAAGGTCGGGCCGGTGATGCCGGGCGCCGCAGCGTGCGCTGTAGCTGCGAACAGCACGGCCAGCGCCATCATCACCACCGGAAGTAGACTGGATTTCGAGATCGCTTTTTTCATTTTCGTTGCCCTCATTGCCGTTCCCTACCTAATTGATATGAACTTCGGTCATGAGCCCACCGAAATTTTCTTGGTCGTTGGACAAGTGGTCGAGATTGGGGGTGAAGAGATAGAACACGCTGCCCGCTGGATAAAGGGTTGCCGCACAGCCTGTGGACCCGCAACCTGCATCGCTGGCGTCCAGGATCACATCCAGCGACTCGCCACCACCCAGCGTGATCGAGTTGGTGTAATATTCGAGGTTGTTCCCCGCTTGATCCCGCAGCAGCTTGGCGTTGAAGCCAACGACGTGCATGGGGACTCCCAGGGTCGCCAATGTCTGATACTCAGAAACATCCAGGTCTGCAATGCGCAGGAGGGCTTTTCCGCCCGCCGGAATGTTGATGATCGAGGGGAGTGGCTGCGAGTAGTGCACTCTGCCATCCGACGACTGCGTGGCCATGGGACCCGGTTGGACCGTGTCGGGATAGCTCCGGCCGCTCAACAGGAAGAACTTGTCCTTCATATCTGCAAAAGCTTCCGGGTTAAACGTCATGCCGACAAAATGGAAATTGGGATCGAAGCCGTGGATCTGGAGGGCGTATTCGGTGTCATAAGCCGTGGAGCCGTCGCCGTCGTTATACGCGTACTTTTGCGGGTTACCTAGCTTGTCGGTGCCTTGGTTGACGAGCGTGTTGATGGCCGGGAGCGGATTAGCACAAAGAATGTCGGGGGCTGTTGTTACGGCCGGTGCGGTTATAGCCGGTAACAACACGTTATCCCCGGGCCGCCGGCAGGCCGTGCGCAAGTCGTTCTGCTGTTGCCCAAGCGATGTGTAGAGGCTGGTACCGGACGTGACCCGATCCTGCCGCGGGCGCACATACAGTTGCCCGACCATGCCCATCTGCAAGTGTTCTGGCGGCGTGATGTGACAGTGCCAGAAGTAGGTGCCGGCATCCGGCGCAAAGTAGTAATAGGTGAAGCTGCCGCCGATGTTGATGGCGACCGAGGCGTCCGGGACGCCGTCATAGACTGACGAAGCGTTGGGATACCCGTGAAAGTGAATGGTGTGCTGCTCGAACAGGTCCGGCCGCATGATCATGCCGACGTTGGTAAGGGTGAGGAACATTTCGTCGTCCTCATCGAATGCAACGAGCGGCGCCGGGATGTTCCCGTTCATCACTCCGGCATCGAGGATCTGGCGGGGATCAACGTGACCATCAAGACAAGGAGCGGTGCAAGTTCCGTTGGCAATCGCATCGAGGTCCGGGGTCAGACCCACGGCGCCGTTATATGTAAAAGCCGCTCCCGGCAGCAAAGCGTTGCCCGGCACATATGCTGTGCCACTGTCGCTCGCCCCATCCGTCGTGGCTGGATCCCCGGGCGCAATAATTCCCGGATACACGGTATTGAAGACATTCGGAAACTCCGTGCCGGGCTGGCCATTCGCGATATCCGCGAGTCCGGACAGCGGTCCGAAGGAGAACATGTACGTCTGGGTGCCGTTAGCCATCGTCGCGTAGCCGTCACCACCCGAGACCTGCTGGCATTTGATCGCGCCGTTCACGGTCCCGGTAGTCGGCACAAGATATCCCTGGGGCCCGGAGGTAAATGCCGTCGGACCGTTGTAGGCAGGCTCCGAACTATTGACTAACTGGGTCGAAGTGGTGTCCGGATGAGTGATCGTGCTGGTTGGACACTGCACACGGAACGACTGAGCGCTCGCGATCGCCGGTGCAAGGCTCAAGACAAGTATGGGAAGCAAGAACTGATAGAGCTTTCTCACGACGGTTGACCTCCTGTGCTGCAGTCACAAGCGGCCACCCGGCTTGCTCTACGTCGCGCGTTTGCTAGAAACAGAGTCGTAGAGCCGGGCAGCCTTTAATCCTGGTGCTGTCACTTTACGTTGCCTTGCAAGGACTTCTTTGTTGCGCCGCAAAATCGTAAAAAAAAATTTACATTTTTTGCTTCGCATCAAAAGGCCGCGAAATGCCTGGGTCAATGGTGAGAAAGGTAATGGTGGAGCTAGCGTCGTGGCAAAGATGTTTGCAGGCCGCGAAAAACCTCGGCCAACAGGCGGGCGCTAAAAGCAGAGCGAGAGGCGAACGAAAAAGGCACTTTTACCGTGCGAAAGATGTTCGCTCACAATCTTCGCTGCTCGTCGCGTGGTTGAATGCTATGCAAGTTCTAGGTCTACTACTGATTTCGTGCCGGAGGCTTTTGATTCTGCTGCAGCTGAATTTGCCTCCGCTGTTCATACATGCTCTGCAACTGCTGAATCATCCGGTCTGTCTCGGGTGAGCCGTTTCCGCTGCCGCTCGAATTCGCCGCATCGGGCGAATTCGCCGCCAGTTGGTTCGTGGGAGGCGCAGATGCCGAGGCTTGCGAAGAGTCCGTCGAAGCAACTGACTCTGGAGGCACAGGCTCTTCAGAACCTGCCGCATCCTTAGCCTCGGGCCCTCCGCGCGGAATTCTGCGATTGGCGGCTCTCTCCGGCAATCCTGGATTCTGCTCTGGATTGGCGGACTTACTCCGCGGAGTTAAAGAGATGCTGCGGATTGCCAATGCGTCGTCTTCCTCGGCTTGAATCACATAGTTAAATTCTGTGCCGTCCAACAAGTCGCGCAGAACA
>Ga0209059_1000216_pt1 | contig 25122 bp, 27 predicted proteins | sample GraSoiAngelo_151_FD_186165 | JGI IMG/M metagenome (GOLD analysis project Ga0209059, IMG submission 186165) | Grasslands soil microbial communities from the Angelo Coastal Reserve, California, USA - 14_1009_12_20cm (SPAdes) (version 2) | ecosystem: Environmental > Terrestrial > Soil > Grasslands ...
TTCTTGGAGGAGGTCATGGTCGAGCGCCGGCCGGGATGAGCTACCTCCCGTACGCGCTCGCGGTATGGCTGCTCGTCGTCGGGCTCTACGGCGTGGTCACGAGCCGGCACCTCGTCCACCTCGTCGTCTGCCTGACCGTGGCCCAGTCGTCGACGTACGTGCTGCTGCTCGCGGTCGGCTACCGCAAGCACGCGACGGCGCCGATCTTCAAGGGCATCCCGCTCGGGACGAAGGCGACCGACCCGGTCGTCCAGGCCCTGACCCTCACCGACGTGGTCGTGAGCGTCACCGTGCTCGCGCTGCTGCTCGCGGTGGCCGTGCAGGTGTACGTGCGCGAGGGCACGCTCGACCCGGACGAGATCCCGGCCGTGCGCGGCTGATGGACGTCCTCGTCCCGCTCCCGGTTGCCCTGCCGCTTCTCGCAGCCGCCGTGCTCGCCGCCGTCGGCACCTTCCTGCCGGCCTGGTTCGGCGACCTCGTCGCCGCCGTCGTCTCCGTTGCGGTGACCGCGATCGGCGTCGTCCTGCTCACGCGCACGGGCCGGCACGACCTCGTCTACTGGTTCGGCGGCTGGCGGCCCTCGCACGGCGTCGCGCTCGGAATCGCCTTCGACGTGGACGGCGCCGGCGCGGCGCTCGGGGCGGTCGCGGGCCTGCTCATGGCCGCGAGCGTCGCGTTCTCGTGGCGCTACTTCGACGAGACGGGACCGCTCTTCCACGTCCTGCTGCTCGTCTTCCTGGGCGCGGTGGAGGGCTTCGCGCTCTCCGGCGACCTCTTCAACCTCTTCGTCTTCCTCGAGCTGATGACCGTGGCGGCGATCGCCCTCACCGGCTACGGCGACGAGCCGGCGCCGCTCCAGGGCGCGCTCAACTTCGGGATCGTGAACGGCTTCGGCGCCTTCTTCCTCCTCTTCGGGATCGGCCTGCTGTACGGCCGTACCGGCGCGCTGAACCTGGCCCAGATCGGGCGCTCCCTCGCCGGCGGGCGGGCCGACGGGCTCGTCCTCGTCGGGTTCCTGCTCGTCACGGCGGGCTTCCTCGTGAAGGCCGGCGTCGTCCCGTTCCACTTCTGGCTCGCCGACGCGTACGCCGTCGCGCCCGCGCCGGTGTGCGTCCTCTACTCGGGCGTGATGAGCGACCTCGGCCTGAACGCGGTGGCGAAGGTCTACTGGCCGGTCTTCTCCGGCCCGCTCGCGGCGCACGCGACGGCGCTGCGGGCGATCCTCGTGACGCTCGGGGTGGTGAGCGCGCTCCTCGGCGGCGCGATGGCGTTCCTGCAGCGCGACCTGAAGCGGATGCTCGCGTTCGTCACCATCGGCCAGATCGGGATCGGGCTCGTCGGGATCGGCCTGCTCACGGCGCGCTCGCTCGCGGGGACGACGCTCTACGTGGTGTCGGACGGGCTCGTGCGCGGCTCGCTCCTCCTCGTCGTGGGCGTGCTCATCCGCCGCATACGGTCGTGCGACGAGCTGAATGCGCGTGGCGGCGGCCTGCCCGTGTCGGGCGTCCTCTTCGCGGTCGGGGGGCTCGCGATCGCCGGCCTGCCGCCGGTGGGATCGTTCTTCGGGCGGGCGCTGATCGAGGACGGCGCGACCGGCGGCTACCGCTGGCTGCCGGTGGTGCTCACGGCGGCGTCGATTCTCTCCGGCGGGGCTCTGCTCCGCGCCGCGGGGCGGATCTACCTCGGCTGGGGCTCCGACCGCGAGCCCGTCCTCGGCGAGGAGCAGGCGTCGCCCGAGCAGGAGGAGCCCGCGCACCCGCCGCGCGGGTCGCTCGTCGTGATGCTCGCGTCGGCCGCGGCGCTGCTCGTCGTCGGCGTCGGCATGGCGGCCTGGCCGGGCTTGCCCGGAAAGGCGGTGACCGCCGCGGTGCGGACGATCGACCGGCCGGCCCATGCGGCGGAGGTGCTCGAAGGCAAGCCGCCGCCGCACGAGCGCGCCTCGGCTCCGGCCCCGTCCGGGACGAGCATCGCGGCGGGCCTCGCCTCGGCGGCCGGCGCGGTCGGCCTCGCGCTCCTCGCGCTCTTCGGCGGCCTCGAGGCGCTGGCGCGGCGGCCGGTCCTGCGCCTGAAGGCGCTGCACAGCGGGATCGTCACCGACTACGTGACGTGGCTCACGGCCGGGATCGCCGCGCTCGGCGCCGCCTTCGTGCTAGCGCTGCGTTAGGCGGCCCGTCCGCTCCCGCTGTGGGACAGAGGTGTAGCGCGGATCGAGCGCGGAGGCCTTGCCGGCGTGGTACACGGCGAAGCGCTCGAGCAGCGCGCCGGTGCAGAGGAGCGCGCCCGCGGCGACCGCTCCGACGCGCCTGCGGCCCGCGAGCGCCATCAGCGCCGTCCCCGCGGCGGTTGCGGCCTTCGCACCCTTCGACAGCGTGCCGCCGAGACCGGTGCGGTACGGCTCGCCGACGAGCTCGCCGAGGCCGTCCTCCATCGCCTTCGTCGCCGCGAGCTCGAGCGCGCCGCCCACGATCGCGAGCCGCCGCGCCGGGCCCGCCGCCCGCGAAGGCGTCAACGCCGCCACGGCGCCGCCCGCGCTCGCAGCCGACCCGCCCGCGAAGACGAACGGCAGCTCGCGTCGCGCCTCGTGCCACGCGGGGACGACCGAGTCGGCGACGAGCGCCGCCGTGTAGGTCGAGAGGAACGGCGCCAGGGCACCGGCGACTCCCTCCGCGGCGCGCTTCACCCGCGGCAGGAGCCCCGTCACCTCGCACGCCGCCGCGACGCCGCTCGCCGTCCCGCTCGCCGAGACGATCCACGTGCCGACGCTCATCGGCGAGGTCACCTTGAAGACGCGGAGCATGTTGTAGAAGAGCTTCGGCCGGCCGAGGTCCTTGATCAGGAGCAGCGGGCTGACCGTGATCGCGGCCGTGTTCACGGCGAGCGCGCGGCGCGCGAGCACGTCGTTCCCGCTGAGGCGGGCTCCCAGCGTGAGCAGCGCCGCGCCGCCGGCCAGCCCGCCCGTGAAGAAGTAGGTCGGGATCTCCGGCTTCCACACCGGCTCCTTGATGATCGGCCGGCCGTAGTACGAGGTCACCGCCGCCCGCCCAAGAACGCGACGAGCGCCCCCGCCACGAGCGCCGCCCCCGCCGCGAGCGCCGCGCCCCAGGCCTCGCCGAGGTGCTTCGTCGGGTCGACCGGGTCGGGCGGGAGGCCGTAGACCTCCGGCCGGTCGAGGAGCAGGAAGAAGGCGCCTCCGCCGCCGACGCCGTCGGTTTCGTCGGCGAGGTAGAGGCGCGCGTCGCCTACGCCGGCCTCGTGCAGCTCCTCGACCCGTCCCTCGGCGCGCGCGAGCAGCTCGTCGACCGGCCCGAACTGGATCGACTTCGTGGGACACGCCTTCGCGCATGCCGGCTCGAGCCCGTCCTCGAGCCGGTCGTAGCAGAGCGTGCACTTGTGCATTCCGCCGTCGCCGCCGATCTCGCGCTTCGAGATGACGCCAAAGGGACAGGCGGTGACGCAGTAACCGCACCCGTTGCAGACGTCGTCCTGGATCACGACGGTGCCGAACTCGGTCCGCGTGATCGCGCCGGTCGGGCAGACGTCGAGACAGCCCGCGTGCGTGCAGTGCTTGCAGACGTCGGAGCTCATCAGCCAGCGGAGCCCGTCGTCGACCTGCTGCTCGACGAAGGCGACGTGGCGCCAGGTGTTCGCGTCGAGGGCGCCGGTGTTGTCGTACGAGTGACCCGTCCACTCGAGCCCGTCCTCGGGGACGAGGTTCCACTCCTTGCAGGCCACCTCGCAGGCCTTGCAGCCGATGCAGATCGACGTGTCGGTGAAGAACCCCATCCGGGGCTGGATCTGGAGGCCGTAGGTCGTTTGGCCGTCGCCGGCTTTCACGACTCCAGCCTCCCCGGATACGACTCGACCAGCTCGCGCAGGGCGCGGCCACGCGGCCTGCGCCCCGGCCGGATGTCGCAGGTCGCCGCCTTGACCTCCTGGATGTGCACGTTCGGGTCGAGCGCGAGCGAGAAGACGTCGTTCGCCGCGTCGCCCGTCGTGAGCCCCTTCGTCCCCCAGTGGTAGGGCAGCCCGACCTGGTGCACCGTGCGGCCCTGCACCTCGAGCGGCGTCATGCGCTCGGTGACGAGGACCCGCGCCTCGATCGCCGTGCGCGCCGTGACGATCGTCGCCCAGCCGCCGTGCTCGAGGTCGCGCTCGGCGGCGAGCTCGGGTGAGACCTCGCAGAAGAACTCCGGCTGGAGCTCCGCGAGGTAGGGGAGCGTCCGGCTCATCCCGCCCGCGGTGTGGTGCTCGGTGAGGCGGTACGTCGTGACGACGTACGGGTACGCGCCGTCCTCGTTGTAGCGGTTCTCGCGGTGCTCGAAGAGCTGGCGCGTGGGGTTCGCGCGCTGGGCGTAGAGCGGGTTGTCGAACGGCGACTCGTGCGGCTCGTAGTGGGTCGGCAGCGGCCCGTCCATCAGGCCGGCCGCGGCGAAGAGCCAGCCGCGCCCGTCGGCCTGGAGGATGAACGGGTGGTCGCCGGCGATCGCGTGCTCGGCCTCGGCGTCCTCCGGCGGGACGTAGGTCGGCGCCTTCTGCTCGTCGAAGTCCGGCACGTCCTCGCCGACCCACTTCTGCTCGGCCTCGTCCCACCAGACGAAGCGCTTGCGCTCCGACCACGGCTTGCCGTCGGGGTCGGCCGACGCGCGGTTGTAGAGGATCCGCCGGTTGAGCGGCCACGCCCAGCCCCACTCGGGCGCGACCCAGGTCTGCTCGCGGCCCGGCTTCTTGCGCGCCGGCCGGTTCTGCTCGTCGGCGTAGCAGCCGCAGTAGAGCCAGCAACCGCACGCCGTCGACCCGTCGTTTTCCAGGTCCGCGTACGTGCCGAGCGCGATCCCGTCCGCCCCGACGCCGTTGATCTCCCGTAGCACCTGGTCGGCGCTCGGCTCCTCGTACGGTCCGCTCGTCGCGTACGCCCAGGTGAGGTCGAGGATCGGCCGGTCGCGCGGATCGGTCGACCCGGCGAGCTTCTCGCGGATCTTCCGGCCGAGGTGGTAGACGAAGCCGAGGTCCGAGCGGCAGTCCTCGGGCGGCTCGAGCGCCTTGGAGTGCCACTGGAGCAGCCGCTGCGTGTTCGTGAAGCAGCCGTCCTTCTCGACGTGCGTCGCGGCGGGGAGGAGGAAGACCTCGGTGCCGATCTCCTCCGTCTTCAGCTCGCCCGTCTCGATCTCCGGCGCGTCCTTCCAGAACGACGCGCTCTCGATCTCTTGGAAGTCGCGCACGACGAGCCAGTCGAGCTGCGCGAGCGCGAGCCGGTGCAGGCGTGAGTTGGCCGACCCCACGGCCGGGTTCTCGCCGAAGAGGAAGTAGCCCTTCATCTTGCCGTCGAGCATGTCGACGGCGGTCTGGTACGCCGAGTGGTCGGAGTCGATCCTCGGCAGGTAGTCGAAGCGGAAGTCGTTCTCCTTCGTCGCCGCCTCGCCCCAGAACGCCTTGAGCTGGCTGATCACGTAGGCGTCGAAGTGGCCCCACCAGCCCGTCGTGCCCGCGTGGTTCTCGAGGTAGGCGGCGAGGTCGGTGTCCTTCTCGCCGTGAGGCATCGGCAGATAGCCGGGGAGGATGTTGTAGAGGGTCGCGAGGTCGGTCGAGCCCTGGATCGACGCGTGCCCGCGGAGCGCGACGATCCCGCCGCCGGGACGGCCGATGTTCCCGAGCAGGAGCTGGATGATCGCGGCGGTGCGGATGTACTGGACGCCGACCGTGTGCTGCGTCCAGCCGACGGAGTAGACGATCGCCGAGGTGCGCTCGCGGCCCGAGTTGGCGCAGAGCGCCTCCGCCACCTCCAGGAACTGCTCCTCGGTGCAGCCGCAGATCTGCGCCACGACCTCGGGGGTGTAGCGCCGGAAATGCTTCTTGACGAGCTGGAAGACGCAGCGCGGGTGCTGGAGCGTCTCGTCCTCCTCGGGCGGCTCACCCGAGGAAAGGTGCCCCGACTGCGCGCCGTGGCCCGACTGCTCGCCCTTCGTGCCGCCCTTCGAGCGCTCGCCCGCCGTCTCCTGGACGGGCATGCCGGCGTAGTGCCAGCTCGAGGTGTCGTAGATCCGCTTCTCGGGGTCGAAGCCGGAGAAGAAGCCGTCCAGGTCCTCCGTGTCGCGGAAGCGCTCGTCGATGATCACCGGCGCGTTCGTGTAGTGCTTGACGTACTCGTCGAGCCAGCGCTCGTGCTCGAGGATGTAGTTCACGACGCCGCCGAGGAAGGCGATGTCGGTGCCGGCGCGGATCGGGACGTACGTCGTCGCCATCGCGCTCGTGCGCGTGAAGCGCGGGTCGACGTGCATGATCTTCGCGCCGGCGAGCTTCGCCTCCATCACCCACTGGAAGCCGACCGGGTGGTTCTCGGCCATGTTCGAGCCCATGATCAGGATGCAGTCCGAGCGGGCGAGGTCCTGCTGGAAGTCGGTGGCCCCGCCTCGCCCGAACGAGGTCCCCAGACCGGGGACCGTGGAGGAGTGTCATATGCGTGCCTGGTTCTCGACCTGGACGATGCCGAGGCCCATGCACAGCTTCTTGATCAGGTAGTTCTCCTCGTTGTCGAGGGTCGCGCCGCCGAGGCTTCCGATTCCCATGGTGCGGTTGTTGGACGCGTCCCAGGTAGCGCGGCGCGCCTCGAGGACGCGGTCGGCGATCATGTCCATCGCCTGCTCGAGCGGCAAATCCTCCCAGTCGGTCGCGTACGGCCGGCGATAGCGCACCTTCAGCACGCGCGTCGGGCTCGTCACGAGCGACTTCGAGGCGGCGCCCTTCGGGCAGAGGCGCCCGCGCGAGATCGGGCTGTCGGGGTCGCCCTCGATCTGGTCGACCTTGCCGTCGCGGACGAAGACGAGCTGCCCGCAGCCGACGGCGCAATAGGGGCAGATCGACTGCACCACTTGCTCCGCCTCCGCCGTCCGCGGCCGGAGCTTCTGCGTGCGCTCGGACTGGACCGCCTTGCCGAGGGCGAGCGGATCGCCGTCGGCCTGCCGCAGGAGCGGCCAGCGCCCGATCAGCTTCGCGAGCGGCATCCGGCTCCTTCCTTCGCCTCGGGCGGCGAGCTTAAACGCGTCACGATCCTTCTTCCCGCTTGCGAAGGAGCTCGTCCAGCTGCACCCCGATGATGAACACGAGCACCGAGAGGTAGATGTAGGCGCCGAGCACGAGGAAGGCGGTCAGAAAGCCGATCCCGGTCTTGAAGTTCGAGACGTCGCTCACCCAGACGCGGAAGACGAGCGAGAGCACAATCCACGCCCCGACGATCGCGATCGAGCCCATGCTCGCCCAGCGCGGTCGCGGGTGCTCGGCCGGCGCGTAGCGGACGAGCACGCCGACCGCGACTCCGAGGAGGACCGCGGCCACGAGCCAGCGGCCGACGCCGAGCACGAAGTGGAGCGCGCCCGAGCCCAGCTTCGGCGCGATGCTCACGACGAGCACGGCGGCGATGAGGCAGAGGACGATCGCGGCGGCGAGCGCGAGGGCGACGAGGAGCTTCCGCCACCACGGGCGCTCGTCCTCCACGTCGTGGATCCGGTTCAGCGTCTCCATCACGGTCGCGACGGCGGCCGTCATGTGCCAGAGCACGAGCGCGGCGGCGAGCGAGATCAGCGAGCCCTTGTCGCTCGCGAGGACGCGCCTCACGGAGAAGTCGATGCCGCCGAAGACCGGCCCTGTCACATGGCGTCGGATCGTGGGCGCGATCGAGTTCTCCCAGACGGAGGCCTGCCCGAGCGCCCCCAGGACGCCGAGGCCGAGCAGCGTGAGCGGGACGAGCGCGACGAGCGCCCGGAAGGACACCGCCGAGGCGAAGGTGAGCAGGTGGTGGCGGACGACGGCATCCCTCAGCTCGCTGGCGAGCCTCCGCGCCTGCCGACGCTGGGCTGCCGCGACGGCCATCACGTCCCCCGTCCATCCCCGCGCGAGCCCGCGCGTAACCGTCCCGCCGACTTAACGCGAGCGCAACAGCCGCTCAACGAGCGCCCAACCCCGGCTTGGCTATAACGCGGCTCGATGGACTCCGGCATCCTCAGGCGCGCCGCCGAGCTCCTTGTCGCAGCCGTGATCGGCGCGGGTCTCACGCTCGGCGGCGTCGCCGTCTTCGCCGGCCTCGACGGTCACACGACGACCGTCCGCGAGATCGTCAGCGACGGCCCCGCCTCCGCGCCCGCAGCCTTCCGCACGGGACGTCCGCTCTCCATCAACCAGATCTACCGGAGCGCCGCGCCCGGCGTCGTGCAGGTCACCTCGACGAGCGTCGTGAGGCTCGACAACAGCAACCCGTTCGGCCAGGTCCCCGGCTTCCCGCAGCAGGAGACGCAGCACGCGCTCGGCTCGGGCTTCGTCATCGACAAGGCCGGCCACATCGTCACGAACTACCACGTGATCGCCGGCGCCCGGTCGGTGGAGGTCAGCTTCTCGAACCACGACAGCATGAAGGCGCGCGTCGTCGGCAAGGACCCGGGTACCGACCTCGCCCTCCTGAAGGTCGATGCCCGCTCGCGCGCGCTGACGCCGCTCACGCTCGGCGACTCGGACACGGTGCGCGTCGGCGACTCGGTCGTCGCGATCGGCAACCCCTTCGGGCTCGACCGTTCCGTCACCGCCGGGATCGTGAGCGCGCTCCAGCGTGAGATCCAGGCACCGAACAGCTACGCGATCGACCACGTCATCCAGACCGACGCGGCGATCAACCACGGCAACTCGGGCGGGCCGCTGCTGAACGCGAGCGGCCGCGTGATCGGCGTGAACGCCCAGATCGAGACGGGCTCGGCCGGCGGCACCGGCGGCAACGTGGGCATCGGCTTCGCCATCCCGATCAACACCGTCCGCACCGTCGTCGCGCAGCTCCTGAAGAACGGCTCGGTCCAGCACGCCTCGCTCGGGATCACCGGTGTCGCGATCACGCCCGAGATCGCGAAGACCTTCCACTTCCCCGTCTCGTACGGCGTCCTCCTCGCCTCGGTGAAGGCGGGCAGCGGCGCCGCGAAGGCCGGCCTTCACGGCGCGACGACACAGGCGGTCGTCGCAGGCGACACCTGGCCGATCGGCGGCGACCTGATCGTGAAAGCCGACGGCCAGACGATGGGGTCGCTCGAGCGCCTGCGTGATGTGATCGCGGCGAAGAAGCCCGGCGACACCCTCCAGCTCGAGATCTACCGCGGCACGAAGAAGATGACTCTCGACGTTCAGCTTGGGCGGCAATGAGGCACCGCTTGCGGTGCCGCCTTCGGGACGTGCGGGCCTTGCCCGTTCGTCCGTCTGCAACGACCGGTCGAAACGTCCTTTCAGCTTGGGCGGCGCTGAGGCACCGCTTGCGGTGCCGCCGTCAGGACGTGCGGGCCTTGCCCGCGCGTCCGTCTGCAACGACCGGTCGAAACGTCCTTTCAACCTTGGGCGGCACTGAGGCGCTGGTGAGCCTCTCCCCTCGACACGCCGCCCCGAACGGCCCCATCCCCTGGGGGCCCGCTTCCGCTCGGGCGCAAGCCAGCGCGGCCCGCGGAAGCAACGAGCCGGAGGTCCCGCACGCCTGCCCGGGACCTCCGGCTTACATGTCGAGGTAGCGCTCCACTTCCTGCGCCGAGCGGAGCCTGACGACGCGCAGGTGCGGATGCGCCGCGAGCCACCGCGGCAACTCCCGCCGGCGGCGGAGGTGGCTCCGGATCGTCCAGGCGAACATCGACTCCCGGCCGAAGAAGCCGCCGCGCCAGTTCTCGCGATTGCCGGGCTCCGTCCAGCCGGGGCCGTGGAAGAGGGCGTCGAGCTCGACGTGCGGTAGGCCGAGACCGCGGGCGAGCTCCCGGGCGACGGTCGTCTTCCCGCTTCCGCTCGTGCCGACTACGGCGATCTTCGGCGCCATGGAGCGTCACGCTACAGTCGCCGGGTGGAGATCGAGCCCGGCCGCCTCGTGCTCGCCGACGAGGAGCTCGTCGAGGACGAGGAGCTCTGGATCGACGAGGGCGGCGGCGACCACACCGGCTGGTTCTGCGTCCGCACCGATCCGTTCCCCTGCCCGGCCGAGAGCTGTCCGTTCGTGGCGAACTTCATGACCGCGGCGCACCTGGTCCTCGTGTGGCAGGAGCGGGACGATCCGAACCTCCTCCGGCACGCCCAGCGCGCAAAGGAGGTCGGCCGGAACCCGCACGTCGCCGGCTACGAGCCGTCGTTCGGCCCGAGTGCCTCGTACTACGCGTGGGAGGCCGCCGGCCGTCCCGTCCACGGCGTCCGTCGTTGATCGAGAGCGCCTGGGGCGAGAGCTCGACGCTCTCCGTCGGCGTCGAGGAGGAGATCATGATCCTGGACGGCGAGACCTTCGAGCCGGTCGGCGCCGTCGACCTGTTCCTGCGCGAGTCGGAGGGGCTCGACCTGCCTGGGAGGCTGAAGACCGAGCTCCACGCCTCGGTCCTCGAGCTGAACACCGACATCTGCGCCGACGCCGCCGAGGCGGTTGCAGCGCTGGCAGAGCTCCGCGCAGCAGCGGACGCGATCGCGCGGCGGAACGGCCTGCGGATCGCCGCCGCCGGCGTGCACCCGATCACGCCGCCGGAGGAGCTGCCGATCGTCGACGAGCAGCGCTACCTCGACATGGTCGCCTACGTGGGCCCGATCGCCCGCCGCCAGGGCGTGAGCGGGCTCCACGTCCACGTCGGCGTCGACTCGGCGGACGCCTGCTTCCACGCGCTCGAGGGGATCCTCCAGTGGCTTCCGCTCGTGCTCGCGCTGTCCGTCAACTCCCCGTACCTCGGCGGCCGCGAGACCGAGCTCCTCTCGACCCGGGCCGCGATCCTGGCCGAGCTGCCGCGGAGTGGCGCGCCGCCCGCCTTTCACTCGTACGCCGAGTGGGAGGAGTGGGTCGAGCGGCTCGTGCGAATCGGCGTCACGGTCGACTACACGCGGCTCTGGTGGGACGTGCGCCCGCATCCGCGCTTTGGCACGCTCGAGGTGCGGATGCCGGATCAGCCGACCGCCTTGGAACGCACCGCCGCCTTCGTCGAGCTGCTCCGGGAGCTCGTGCGCGTTGCGTTGCGAGAGCCGCCGCCTCCCTACGAGCCGGGGCGTCGCGGCGACTACCAGCAGAACCGCTGGGCGGCCCTTCGGTTCGGGATGGAGGCCGAGCTGATCCACCCCGACGGCTCGCGCGCCCTTCCCGCCCGGGACCTCGCCGCCGAGCTCTTCGAGCGGCTCGGAGCGGCCCCCTTTGGAGAGCCGGAGGCGGCGCGCCAGCTCGAGGTCGGCCGGGCGGAGGGCCTCGTCGCTGTCTGCGCCGACCTCGTGGAGCGGACGGTAGCCTGAGGCCGATGGCGCTCCGGACGGAGACGATCCAGGTCAGCGGGATCCGCTGCGAACGGTGCGTCGGTCGCCTCGCGGCGGTGCTCCGCGGCCAAGCGGGGCTGGAGCTCGCGAACGCGAACCTGATGGGCCAGGTCGTCCTCGGCTGGGACGACGAGCAGACGGATCGCGAGACGCTCCTCGCGGCGCTTGCAAAGGGCGGGTTCCGCGAGGTCGAGCCGGTCTAGGGTTTCTCGTACCGCTGCGGTGTGCGCTCGCCGAGGAGACCGGGCGACTCCGGTGTCACGTCGCCGCGCCTCGCGCGGAGGCGCTCCTGCTCGGCGGTCGGGATCCCGGCCCGCAGCTCGTCCTCCTCTGCGGTCCAGGCGGGATCGTCCGGGAGGAGCTCGCCGTCGCCTAGGGTGGCGGGCGCCTCGTAGCCCGCGGCGAGACCGTAGTGCTCGGCGACGGCACGCGCATCGAGCTCGTCCTCCACCTTCGGGGACTCCTCGACGAGCTCCTTCGACACGGTGAGGCGAACGACCTTCTCGCCGTCGTCGACGTGCACGAAGGCCTTCGGGACGGCGTGCTTCGTCTTGCGGAGCGTGCCGTGCTCGACGACGACGTTGTCGCCGATCGTGCCGACGACGTGGCCCAGCTTGTGCTCGTCGCTCGTGATGACGTCGTAGCCTTCCACGGACCGCGATGTACCTCGGCGAGCGGCTCCCCAAACCCTTTGCGCGGAATAGCGAGGGGCGTTCGAGCGTTCCGACCCCCGAAGAAAACGCGCTGCTAGGGTGGCCCGCGATGAGCGAGACCACGCCGGACACCGAGGCGCGCCGACTGGCAACGGAGGCCCGCGACCGTGTGCGATTCGAAGAGGATGCGCTTGCTCTCGCCGACCAGGTCTATCGGGTCGCGCGGCACCTCGTGGGCTCGCGCGAGGAGGCCGAGGACCTGATGCAGGAGGCCTACGCGCGTGCCTTCCGCAGCTGGCGCTCCTTCCGTCCGGGCACGAACCTTCGCGCGTGGCTCCTTCGCATCCTCACGAACCTGAACATCGACCGCGGTCGCCGGCTCCAGCGCACGCCGGGCCTCGAGCCCTTGGAGGAGGGTGACTACTTCCTGTACAACAGGCTCGAGGAGTCCAGTCCGGACGCCCCGGACGAGGAGCGCGTGGTGGAAAGGCTGTCGCAAGACTCGGTCGTCTCGGCTCTCTCGGCCGTTCCGCACGACTTCCGCGACGTCGTCGTTCTCGTGGACATCGGCGACTTCAGCTACGCCGACGCCGCGCAGATCCTCGACATCCCGATCGGGACGGTCATGTCCCGGCTGCACCGCGGCCGGCGCGTCCTGAAGCAGCAGCTCGCGCAGGAGGCGGTCGGGGCCGCATGACGAGCTTTGCCGACGACCCCTGCGCAAAGTGCGAGGAGCTGCTCCAGCCGTTCCTCGACCGGGAGCTGAACGATGCCGAGCGCGTGGAGGCCGAAGCGCATCTCTCGTTGTGCTCGTACTGCCGCAAGCGCTACCGCTTCGAGGAGCACCTGCGCCGGTTCGTCCGCCAGGCGGTCGTCGAGGAGATGGCGCCGGAGCTGAAGGCCCGGCTGGCGGCGTTGCGGACTCCGTTGTTCTAAGCAGGCCCGCGGTGCGGGCCGACGATGACCACTAAGCGGCGCGGGTTCGAGCCGCCCGGGAGTGGGGACGTCACCGTTTGAAACGTACGCGCTAGGCGGACTGCGAGAGCTTGGCCGCCCGGCTCGTAGTAGACGGCGGTGCGCGGGTAGTCGAACCGGTTCGCGCGGGCGACGCGGCCGAGCCGGTAGCCGAGCGCGCCGATCCGGCTCGCGACCCGGCGCGTCCAGTTGATGTCGCCGGCGCCGTTCAGGACGTCGACCCGCACCTTCCACGGCGGTGGGAGAGCCGCGCCGTGCCGGCCTGGTGTCGCGCCATGGCGGTCGTGGCCCGACCCGGTGAAGGCGATCGCGGCGGCGAGCCCCGCGATCGAGACGGCGAGCGCGCCGAGTACCGCTATGCGCCGGACGCGCCCTCGCGCGGGTTCCCGCTCGGGCGGCGGCAGGCCCGCGAGCTCGCGCGCTTCGGCGAGCCCGATTCCGAGCGCCGACGCGTAGACGACCGCGGCGGCCAGCGCCTCGTCGCTCGTCGCGAAGCGGTAGAGCCGGCCTTCCTCGAGCCAGCCGATCTCCTCGGCGGTGAGGCCGGAGCGGTGCACGGTTTCTTCGACGGTCAGCCGGCGCCGTAGCCGCGCCGTCGCAAGCGCCGAGCTACTCGTCGCCTCCTCGAGCGGAAGCGTCATCCCTCAGCCTCTCCGGAAGCTGGTCGGCGCGGTCGACGTCTCCTGGAGCCCCGAGATCGTCACATGGTACGAGGAGCGCCGGTAGTCCTCGGGCGCCCTCGTCGGGGACTGTCCCCCAGGCCGAGCGGGCGAGCAGCACCGGGTGGCCCCGCTCGCCGCCATAGCTCGCGGCGACGACCGGCTCGCCCCGCTCACGCCAGGCGCCGATCACGCGCTCGACAGCCTCGGGCGCGAGGTCGGGCCCGTCGGCGAGCACGACCACCGCGGCCTCTGCCTCCAGCGCGGCGAGGCCGCAGCGGAGGGAGGCTCCGGGGCCGCGTTCCCAGTCGGCGCAGCGGACCACGCGCGCGTTGGTCTCGACCTCGTATGCGCCGAGGACCACGACGACCTCGTCCACCGAAGCACGCCGCAGCCGTTCCAAGACGGCGGGCAGCAAGATGCGCTGCTTGGGGAAGCCGAAGCGTGTCGAGGCTCCAGCCGCCAGGACGATTCCGCCGATCAGGTGCAGCCGTGGAGCGAGCGCCAGGTGTCGGTGACGTTCGCGACGTAGGTGACCGTCTGGCCGCTCGGCGCGCCGCCCGAGCGCTCGACGGCGGCCGGGCCCGCGTTGTAGGCGGCGAGGGCGAGGTCGGGAGATCCGAAGCGGTCGAGGAGCTGCCGGAGGTAGCGTGCGCCGGCAAGGACGTTCGCGCGCGCCGAGGACGCGTCGAGGCCGAGCGCGTGCGCCGTCGAAGGAAGCACCTGGAGGATGCCCTGCGCGCCGCGGCTCGAGCGCGCGTGCTGGTCGACCCGGGACTCGACCCGCGCGACCGCGACGAGGAGCGGCAGCGGAAGCGCGGTGTCGCGTGCCGCGAGCTCGAAGGCGTCGCGGTAGCGGCTCGGGAGAGGACAGGCCGGATCGTTCCGGACGGCGACAGCCGTCGTGGTGCCGGAGCTCGCCCTCCCGAGGACCGAGGACGAAGCCGCGGCCGTCGAGGCCACGACGAGGGCGAGGACGAGCACGCGAAGTCGCACGGGTAGCCGCATCCGTACCCCGCTTCTAGAGAGCCGAAAACGCCCGTGCGATCAGGGCGCGCGCGATCTGGACCTTGTACGCCGTTCCCGGGAGCGGCGTCGCCCGGTCGAGGTCGTCGGCGGAGTCGACCGCCCACGGGATCGGTGCGACTCCCGCGAGGCCGAAGGCGACCCGGTCGCCGAAGCGGGCCGCCGCGACGCCGACGAGCGGGAAGGCCCACTTCTTCCGGTCCATCGCCTTCAGGTAGACGCTCGCGTCCGGGAGGGGGACGTCGAGCTCGAGCACCAGCTCGTCGGGCGCGAGCACGACCACGTCCCGGCTCTCGTCCGTCGGGAGCCGGTAGAGCTCTGCGACCGACAGCTCGCGGCGGTCGGTCCGGACTCGCGCGCCGAGCGCGAGCAGCGCGGCGGCCGGATCGGAGGGATGGGCCGAGGCGCAGCGCTCGTTGCCGAAGATCGCGTGCTCGCGGTGCTGCCCGGCCTTCGCGTGGCAGACCTCGCCGCCGTGCAGCCAGCACGGGAACCGGAGGCGCCAGTACCAGCAGCGCGTCGCCTGGCGCAGGTTCCCGCCGATCGTGCCCATCGAGCGGAGCTGCGGCGACGCGGCCTGCGCGCACGCCTCGCGTAGCGCTGCCGGGACCTGCGGGTCGACCTCGAGCTCGGCGAGCGTCGTCCCCGCGCCGATTCGGGTGCCGTCGATTCCGCGCGGCACGGCGTCGGCCAGGTGGACGAGCGTGTCCGCACGGACGATCCCGTCGCGGAGGAGCGGGACGAGGTCGGTGCCGCCCGCGAGCGCGACCGAGCCGTTCCCGAGCGCCGCGACCGCGTGCTGCGGGTCAGGCGGGCGCCGCAGCTCCACGCCGCTCCTGCTCGCGCGCCGCCTCGAGCGCGCGCAGCAGCTCCTCCCGGGTGATCGGGAGCGACCGCACGTCGGCGCCGGTCGCGTCGCGGATCGCGTTCGCGATCGCCGCGGCCGTCGGGATGATCGGCGGCTCGCCGAGGCCCTTCGAGCCGAGGTTCGTCAGGTGTTCGTCCGGGACGTCGACGAGCTCCGTGACGATCTCCGGGACGTCGGCGATCGTCGGCACCTTGTAGGCGTCGAGCGTCTGCGTCAGGACGAGCCCCGTCGCCGGGTCGTCGAGCCGCTCCTCCGAGAGCGCGTGGCCGATCGCCTGGATGATCCCGCCCTCGACCTGGCTCGACGCGCCGAGCGGGTTGACGATCCGGCCCACGTCGTGGATCGCGGCCACGCGCTCGACGCGCACCTCGCCCGTCTCGACGTCGACCGCCACCTCCGCCACCTGCGCGCCGAAGGTCATCACGCGCATCCCGGTCGGGTTCGGCCCGCGCGCGCCCTTGCCGAGGATCTGCGCGTCCTCGAGCAGCCCCGTCACCTCCTCGAGCGACCACGAGCCGCCGTCGGCGGAGACGACGTTGCCGCCCTTCAGGTCGAGCACGCGCTCCTCGAGGTGGAAGCGCTGCGCCGCGATCTCGAGGATCTGGCGCTTGACGTCGGCCGCAGCGGAGCGCACCGCCGGTCCCATCGACGGCGTCGTCGAGGAGCCGCCGGAGATGACCGAGTAGGGGCCGCGCGCGGAGTCGCCGATCTCGACCCGCACGTGCTCGAGCGGCACCCCGAGCTCCTCGGCCGCGATCTGCGCCATCGCCGTCCGCGTCCCCGTTCCGATGTCCTGCATCGCAGTCACGACGACGGCGCGCCCGTCGGAGCCGACGCGGATCCACGCGTACGACGGCGGGCCGCCGCCGCCGTACCAGATCTGGCTCGCCATCCCGACGCCGCGCTTCCACGGCCCTTCGGAGCGGGCGCGCACCTCGTGGCGCCGCTCCCAGTGGGTCTCCGCGCGGCGGTAGCACTCCATCAGGTTCTTCGAGGTGTAGGGCCGGTCGTCGGTCCCGTCGGAGTCGGCGTGGTTGCGGCGCCGCAGCTCGAGCGGGTCGAGCTCGAGCCGCGCGGCGAGCTCGTCGAGCAGGCATTCGAGCCCGAACGTGCCCTCGACGAAGCCGGGGGCGCGGAACGCCGCCATCGGCGGGAGGTTGAGCTTCGCGCCGTACTCGACGGTGCGCACGTTCGCGCAGGCGTAGAGCATCTGCATCGGCCCCGCCGTCGGGCCGAGCCAGCCGTCCCAGCCGAGCGCCGACACGAACTCGCCCCCGAGGGCGGTCAGCGTCCCGTCGGAGCGCGCGGCGGCGGTGAGCCGCTGGATCGTCGCGTTCCGGTTCCCGCTCACGACGTTCTCCTCCCGGCGCGTGAGCGCGCAGCGGACGGGGCGGCCAGTCCGGCGGGCGAGCTCGGCCGCGACGAGCGTGTAGTCGCCGGCGTCGTTCTTGGCGCCGAAGCCGCCGCCCATGAAGCGGCAGATCACGCGGACGCCGTCGTGCGGGAGCCCGAAGGCGTCGGCGACCTCGTCCCGCACCCCCCAGATGTTCTGCGTCGACGTGTAGAGGACGAGCGTGTCGCCCTCCCAGTGGCACACGGACTGGTGCGTCTCGAGCGGGTTGTGGAGGAGCGTCTGCGTCCGGTACTCGGCCTGGACGACCACGTCCGCGGCGGCGAGGCCGCGGTCGAAGTCGCCCCGGTCGTGGCGGCGCGGCTCGGCGAGCAAGGACTCGCGCCGGACGGCCTCCTCGGGATCGAGGAGCGGCTCCAGCACCTCCCACTCCGGCGCGGCGAGCTCGAGCGCCGCCCGCGCGGCCTCGAAGGAATCCGCCGCGACGGCCGCCACGCCGTGCCCTTCGTAGCAGGGCTCGGAGGTCAGGACGTCGAGGTCGTCCGGGCCGATCACGGCTCGGACTCCCGGCGCGGCGCGGACCGCGTCGAGGTCGAGGCGCACCAGGCGCGCCCGCGCCTGCGGGCTCCGCAGGACCGCCGCGTGCAGCATCCCGGGGAGCTGCACGTCTGCCGTGTAGACCGCGGCTCCGGTGGCGCGCTCGACGCCGTCGACGCGGCGAGTCGGCTGCCCGACCACCGTGCGCGGCCCGGCCGGCCACTGGTCGAGCGCATCCTCCTCGACCACGATCCACTGCTCGGTGAACCGTCCCTCGACCTCCTTCTCGGTGCGGATCAGTCGCGCCACGTGAAGATCGCCTCCTCGATCTTCGGATACGCGCCGCAGCGGCACAGGTTGCCGGCCATCGCGTGCCGGACCTCGTCGCGCGTCGGGCTCGGGTTGGCGGCGACGAGCGCCGAGGCGGAGACGATCTGACCAGGCGTGCAGAAGCCGCACTGGAGCGCGTCCGTCCGCACGAAGGCGTCGACGAGCGGGTGCTCGCGGAGGCCTTCGATCGTCGTCACCTCGCGCTCCCCGACCGTGTGCGCGAGCGTGATGCAGGAGAGCGTCGGGATCCCGTCGAGGAGCACGGTGCACGCGCCGCAGTGTCCCTCGCCGCAGGCGATCTTCGTGCCGGTCAGGCCGAGGTCCTCGCGTAGGACGTACGCGAGCGGCCGGTCGACCGGCAGGTCCAAGGTGTGGACGCCGCCGTTGATCGTGAGCTCAAGCACCGCTTGTCACGGCAAGGATGTCCGCCAGGTGGATGAGCCGAAACGTCGCGCGCGACGTCGCCACCCGCTCGCGCTCGTCTTCGATCTCGGGCAGCGTCCGCCAGAGGTCGCGCGCCGCCGTCAGGAGCTCCTTGATCTGCTCGAGCTCGGCGACGCGGCCGTTCCGCTCGTCGCAGGCGTTGATGGCGAGGCCGACGACGCCGACGGTGTCGGGCTGCCGCGTCCAGAGGAGCGGCGTCGCCATGGACAGGTACTGGTGGACGCGGGCGAGCGCCATCGGCTGCTCGAACGTCGCCCGGCCCTTCGGCGGCGAGGGCGGAAGCGGCGGCTCGCCGTCCGCGATCCGGTTCGCGCTCCCGGCGAGCATGTTCCGGAGCTGCTCCTCGTCGAGCCCGGCGACCTTCGCCGTCCGGAGGGCGATCAGGAGCGAGCTCGGCTGCTGCCCGTACGGGTAGTCGGAGGCGTAGAGCACCTGCTCGGGCGAGATCTGGTGGTGGAAGTCGAGCAGGTCGACGGGGCTCCAGACGGACGTGTCGAAGAAGACGCCCGCCTTGCCTGCGAAGCGCTCGGCGAGCGCGGCGAGGTCGGCGATCCCGCCGTGGGCGATGATGAGCCGCGCCTCGGGAAAGCGCTCGACGAGGCGTGCGAGGTGATCCGCGATCGGCGGGAGCCCGCGGCCGCCGTGGATCAGGATCGGCACGCGCCGGTCGGCGGCGAGCTCGAAGACCGGCGCGAGCCGCTCGTCGTTCAGGAAGAAGCGCTGGGCGCGGGGATGGAGCTTGATCCCGCGCGCGCCGCGGTCGAGGCAGCGCGTCGCCTCCTCGACCGGGCTCTCCGAGAGGTCGAGGCGCACGAACGGGATGAGCCGGCCGCCGGAGCGCGCGGCGTAGTCGAGCGTGCGGTCGTTCGCCGCGCGGAAGGCCGGGTGCCGGTCGGGCTCGTCGAGGCAGAACACGAACGCGCGCGAGACTCCGAAGCGCCGTTGGGTCCGCTCGAGCTCCTCGTAGTCGCCGCGGAAGCCGTCGATGTCGGTGCCGAGGTGGACGTGCGCGTCGAAGATGTCGGCGCCTGCGGGCAGCTCGCGTCGGAGCTCCTGCTCCCACGCCTGCATGAGCTTCTCTGCATGTGCGTGCGCCTCCTCCACGAGCTGAGCTTATCGACGGCGGCTCGCCGCGGTTTAAAGACTTGAAACCTGGGTAAATCGGAATCCGACTTACGGGCCGCTCGGCCCCGGCGCGTTCTCCTGCCCGAGGTCGGGCTCGAATCGAGGAGGCACGTCATGGCTGTCGTTGCCGAAGAGGTCCGCGCAGCTCCCGTCGAGCCCTTACCGGTTGCCGACCCGGCACCGCTCGGGCTGGCGGCGTTCGCGCTGACGACCTTCATCCTGAGTGGGCACAACGCCACCTTCATCCCCGACCTGATCTGGGTCGGGCTGGCGCTCTTCTACGGCGGGCTGGTCCAGCTTCTCGCCGGCATGTGGGAGTTCCGCAACCGCAACGTGTTCGGGGCGACCGCGTTCTCGACGTACGGCGGGTTCTGGCTCGCGCTCGGCACCTTCGTGACGTTCTTCGTGCTCTCGAAGAACTTCGCAACGGCGATCACCGCGACCAAGACAGACCTGCCGAACGCGCTCGCGTGGTTCCTGCTCGCGTTCGCGATCTTCAACTTCTACATGCTCCTGTGGTCGACGCGCGTGAACGCGGCGGTCTTCGGCGTCTTCCTGACGCTGCAGATCACCGAGGTGCTGCTCGCGATCGGCTTCTTCATGGAGGCGCACGGGCACGCCAACAACGGCTGGATCCACGCGGGCGGCTGGGCCGGGATCGTCACGGCGGCCGTCGCCTGGTATACCTCCGCAGCCGGTGTGGTGAACGGCATGTCGCCGCGGCCGGTGCTCCCGGTCGGCGCGCCGTTCTGGGGCGAGCTTCCGCAGGTCGCGCGTCGACCGAGTCCGATGCCGCGCCGAGTCGAGAGCTAAAGGAGGCCCAGATGGCGACGACGCAGACCGGAGGCCAGGCAATCGAGACGATGCTCCTCGAGGAGCGTCGGTACGAGCCGCCGGAGGACTTCGCGGCCCAGGCGAACGCGCAGCCCGACATCTACGAGCGCGACTGGGAGGAGCTCTGGGAGACCGAGGGCCGCGAGCGGCTGACGTGGTTCGAGCCGTTCACGAAGCTCTACGAGTGGGAGCAGCCCTACGCGAAGTGGTACCTCGGCGGCAAGCTCAACGTCTGCTTCAACTGCGTCGACCGGCACGTCGAGGCCGGGAAGGGCGACAAGGTCGCCTATCACTGGGAGGGCGAGCCCGAGGAGGAGCGCCGGACGATCACGTTCGCCGATCTCCAGCGGGACGTCGTTCGGTTCGCGAACGCCCTGAAGAAGCTCGGCGTCCGCAAGGGGACGCCGGTCGGGATCTACATGGGCATGGTGCCGGAGCTACCGGTGGCGATGCTCGCGTGCGCGCGCCTCGGCGCTCCGCACACGGTCGTCTTCGGGGGCTTCTCCGCGGACTCGCTCTCCGGCCGCCTGAACGACATGGAGTGCGAGGTGCTCGTCACCCAGGACGAGGGCTGGCGCAACGGCGCCACCGTCCCGCTGAAGGGAAACGCCGACGAGGCTCTCGCCGACGCGGCCGGCGTGAAGCGGGTCGTCGTGCTGCGGCGCACAGGCGGCGACGTCGGCTTCGAGGAAGGCCGCGACGTGTGGTGGCACGACGCCGTCGAGGGCGAGAGCGACGACCCGTCGAGCTGTCAGTGCGAGCCGATGGACTCCGAGGACCTGCTCTACCTGCTCTACACGAGCGGCACGACCGCGAAGCCGAAGGGGATCGTCCACACGACGGCCGGCTACCTGACCGGCGTCGCGACGACGCACCACTACATCTTCGACGTGAAGCCCGACTCGGTGTACTGGTGCGCCGCCGACATCGGCTGGGTCACGGGGCACAGCTACATCGTCTACGGCCCGCTGTGCAACGGGACGACGGGCGTCATCTACGAAGGCGTCCCGAACTACCCGGACAAGGACCGCTGGTGGGCGATCGTCGAGCGGTACAAGGTCGACATCCTCTACACCGCGCCGACCGCGATCCGGACGCACATGAAGTGGGGGCCGGAGCACGCCGAGAAGCACGACCTCTCGTCGCTCCGCCTGCTCGGCACCGTGGGCGAGCCGATCAACCCCGAGGCGTGGGTCTGGTACCGGGAGCACATCGGCGGCGACCGCACGCCGGTCGTCGACACGTGGTGGCAGACCGAGACGGGGATGATCCTGATCACGCCGCTCCCCGGGGTGACGACGCTGAAGCCCGGCTCGGCGACGAAGCCGTTCCCGGGCGTGGCGGCGGGCGTGTACGACGAGCAGGGGAACGAGGTCGGCCCCGGCGGTGGCGGCTACCTCGTCCTCAAGCGGCCGTGGCCGGCGATGCTGCGCGGGATCTACCACGACGACGAGCGCTACCGCGAGACCTACTGGTCGAAGTACGAAGACGCCTACTTCGCGGGCGACGGCGCGCGCATCGACGAGGACGGCGACTTCTGGCTCCTCGGCCGCGTCGACGACGTGATGAACGTCTCCGGGCACCGCATCTCGACGATCGAGGTCGAGAGCGCGCTCGTCGACCACCAGCGGGTCGCCGAGGCCGCGGTCTGCGGCCGCAAGGACGAGCGGACGGGCCAGGCGATCGTCGCCTACGTGAGCCTGAAGGGCGGCGACGAGGGCTCGATCGAGATGCTCGAGGAGCTCCGAGCCCACGTCGGCCGCAAGATCGGCCCGATCGCGAAGCCGGCGAACATCGTTTTCACGCCCGAGTTGCCGAAGACGCGGAGCGGCAAGATCATGCGCCGGCTCCTCCGCGACGTGGCCGAGCAGCGCGAGCTCGGCGACACCACGACGCTCGCCGATCCCACCGTCGTCGAGGAGATCAAGACTCGCGCCGAGGCGGAGAAGAGCGAAGAGACCTGAGGCGCCGAAGAGCGAGCGCAGCCGGCGTGCTCGTGCTCGCCGTGCCGCTGTGCCTCGCGGCGAGGGCGGCGACGAGCCGCGCTCCGCCGACCGTGTCGTGCGAACAGATCATCCTTCGCGGCGCGTCGGGTCATGCGGGGCACTATCGCGTCGTCCTCGGGGTGGTGTCGGTCCCACGCGCGTACCTGCCGCAGGTCGTGCCTACCCGCAGTCGCCCGTGGACGTTCTGGAGAAAGGCCGGTCTCGTCGTGCGCGGAGACGCGGGCCCGGTGGTCGTGAGCGTGCCAAGGGCCTGGCGAAGGCGGGCGGCGATCACCTGGGGGGACAGTGAGATCGTGAGCAGGCTTCGGATCGCGCGCTGCCCGGCCCTCCCACCGAAGGTCTGGAACGCCTACGCAGGCGGCTTCTACCTTCGCTCTCGCTCGGCCTGCGTGCCGTTGACCTTTCGAGTCGGGGGACGCGCGAAGACCGTGCGCTTCGGGCTGGCCAAACGCTGCGCCTGACGCAGAGCTAGTGCGGAAGCAGGTCCCCGAGATCCCAGACGCGGGGCTCGACGGGAACGAGCTGGAGGAGCACGCCCGGCCGGTCCTTGCGCGCGGCGGCGAAGCGCTCGCCGCCCTCGGGCCCGAGGTAGCGGCCCGCGATCGAGCGCCTGATCTCGGTCACGTCGCAGTGCGTCAAGGTCGCCTCGCCGCGGACCTCGACGCCGCGGAAGGGCGGCACCGCCTCGAAGACCAGGAGCGAGCAGCGCCGGTCGCGCTCGAGGTGCCGCAGCTTGACGTCGCCGAGCGCAATCACGATCTCGAAGGCCTCGCTCGCCCAGCGGAACCACACCGGCGAGGTGTACGGGCTCCCGTCCTTCCGCGTCGTCGCCAGCACGGCGGGCGACGACGCCTCGAGGAGCGAGCGGACGTCTTCGAGCGAGCGCGCTCTCAGCTCAGCAGCTTCTCGAAGCGCTCCGCGTCGTCGAACGGGCCGATCAGCGCGAGCTTCAGGTCGTGGGCGGCGATGACGTCCTGCGCCACCCGCTGCACGTCCTCGGCGGTCACGGCGTCGAGGGCGGCCAGCACCTCCTCGGGCTCGGTCGTCCGGCCCTCCAACGTCTCGCGCCGGAGGCCGTACATGATCAGCCCCTGCGGGCTCTCGAGCTGGAGCACGAAGCGGCCCTTCGCGAAGTTGCGCGCCTTCTCGAGCTCGTCCTCCGGGATCGGCTCCTCGGCGATGCGCCGGAACTGCTCGACGATGGTCGTCACCGCCTCGTCGATTCGGTTGATGTCGACACCGGCCTGCGAGTAGAGCGACCCGGCCTCGACATAGCTGTGGTTCGTCCCGAAGACGTAGTAGGCGAGGCCGCGGCGCTCGCGGACCTCGCTGAAGAGACGCGAGGACATCCCGCCGCCGAGCACGGTCGCGAGGACCTGGAGCACGTAGCGATCGGGGTGCTCGAGTGGGTAGCTGCGGACGCCGAGGCAGATGTGCGCCTGGTCGGAGGCCTTCGTATGCACCTTGACGGCGCCGTTCTCGTGCACCTCGAGCGGGGCCGGGCCGCCCGGGGCCGAGCCGTCGAGGTCGCCGAGGAGTGAGTCGAGCCGCTCGAGGAGGTCGCCTTCGATCTTGCCCCCGATGCCCACGACGAGCCGGTCGGGCTTGTACCAGCGGCCGAGGTAGTCGAGGAAGGTCTCGCGCGTCGCCGCGCGCACCGTCTCCTTGCGGCCGATGATGTCCCAGCCGAGCGGTTGGTCGTCGTAGAGGAGCTCGTCGTAGACGCCGCCGATGTAGTCGCGCGGCGTGTCGAAGTACATGTTCATCTCCTCGACGATCACGCCCTTCTCGCGCTCGATCTCGTCGGGCTCGAAACGCGAGTGGCGGAGCATGTCGACGAGGACGTCGAGCGCGACGTCGCGGTGCTCGGCCGCGCACTTCACGTAGTACCCGGTCAGCTCCTTGCCGGTGAACGCGTTGAACTCGCCGCCGATGGAGTCGATCTCGCCGGCGATCTGGCGTGCCGAGGGGCGCCGCTCGGTGCCCTTGAAGAACATGTGCTCCGCGAAGTGGGCGATCCCGTTCGTGTCGTACGTCTCGTAGCGCGAGCCGGCCGCGAACATGAGCGCGCACGTCACCGACTGCGCCTGGGGCATCGGGGCGGTCAGCACCCGAACGCCGTTCGAGAGCGTGTGTCGCTCGAAGGCGGTCACGCCGTGAGCGCCTGTCGCCAGTCGGCCGGAAGCTCGGCCGCCTCGCGCCGCTCGTAGTCGTAGAAGACCTGGACGCTGCGCGCCTCGGCCACGAGCCGGTCGCCGACCCGCACCTCGTACTCGAGGTCGAAGCTCTTCGTCCCGAGCCGCGTGCATCGGACGTCGACCTCGACCTTCTCGCCGAGGCGGACCGGCGAGCGGTAGTCGATCTCGACGCGCGCGACGATCAGCGAATCGGTTGTGGCCCCGCGGCCGAAGAGGAAGGCGATCCGGGCCTCCTCGAGGTAGGTGAGGAACACGGCGTTGTTGACGTGTCCCATCGAGTCGAGGTCGCGGAAGCGCACGTTCTCGGTGTGGACGAACACGACGGCCATGGTATAGACGCGTCCATGGCAGGCGGAGAGCGAATGCGGGCCGCGGTCGCGGCGCAGCCGGAGTGGCTGCGCGCCGTGCCGACCGACCGGCGGCTGCCGCCCGGGTCGGTCGCGTACACGGGCTGCGGAACGTCCTACCACGCCGCGCAGACCGGGGGGTTTGCGGTCGAGGCGCTCGAGGCGGTGCTCGCGCCGCCGTCCACGGACACCTCGACGCCCCCGACCACGCCGCCGACGTCGGAGGCTGTGCCGGTGATGGTGACCGCCGTGCCTGGTTGGATGGTGACTCCCGCGGCGGGCGAGGTAATGCTGGAGACAGGCGGCGCAGTGTCGGCCGAAGCCGACGCCGCCAAGCTGCGACTCGAATGCGGCGGCATTGCCGACGAGCACGACCGAAAGCCGGTCGGGTTTCAGGTACGCGCGCGCGACGCGCTGCACGTCGTCCACCGTGATGGCGTTCACGCGATCGCGGAAGTTCTGCAGCTGCTCGATCGGCAGCTCGTAGAACAG
>Ga0209059_1000218_pt1 | contig 25052 bp, 17 predicted proteins | sample GraSoiAngelo_151_FD_186165 | JGI IMG/M metagenome (GOLD analysis project Ga0209059, IMG submission 186165) | Grasslands soil microbial communities from the Angelo Coastal Reserve, California, USA - 14_1009_12_20cm (SPAdes) (version 2) | ecosystem: Environmental > Terrestrial > Soil > Grasslands ...
AAGGGTGCGGCGCTTCGGCGTGGGATACAGGAAGCTACCGGTGATTTCGTGGTCATTCAGGACGCGGATCTCGAATACGATCCGCAGGACTATCCCACACTGCTTGCCCCTCTCATACAGGGCAAAGCTGATGTGGTTTATGGGTCGCGTTTCCTTGGCAGCGGACCCCATCGCGTGTTGTACTTCTGGCACTCGGTAGGAAACTGGATTTTGACTTTGCTTTCCAACTGCCTCACTAATATCAACCTCAGTGATATGGAGACCTGTTATAAGGCATTTCGCCGGGAGGTGATTCAATCCATCCCTATCGAAGAGAATCGCTTTGGGTTCGAGCCGGAAATCACGGTCAAAGTTGCTAAACGGCGATTGCGAATCTACGAGGTCGGTATCAGTTACTGGGGTCGCACCTATGAAGAAGGAAAGAAAATTGGATGGAAAGATGGCGTGCGGGCCTTGTGGTGCTTGCTGAAATATTCCATCAAGGAGCCGGTGAAAGCCGTCGAATCTACGTCGCAATCTGCACAGATCGAGGAACGAAGCCAGAAATTGGCAGCCAGCGAAACTAGGCAGCCTAACGAGCGCCGGGGCTAACCCGCCGCCGTAGACCGGACGTGTTGCGGGATGATGGCTGGCTGCCTTGGTTTGCCTTCGAAACACCGGGAGGCGTCTGGTGACTAAAATTCAACGCCTTCCGGGCTGCACGTGTGTCGTTCGACTTCGGCGCTCCAGCATGCGCCGTTTTGTTGCTCTGGTCTTTGCTCTTCGTCCCTGCCGATTTAGCGGTGTCGCGCTCGAGCTTGTTAAGTTGGTCATCGACACCCGTTTTTGTGCCCGGCTTGGGATCTGGCGCTATAAGCGCATGGCGGGGACCTGTGGCCTTGATCGAGGGCATCGGCCTTGCTTTAGTGCGGTGGCCGGTAGCTGGTCTTGGGTTCTGAGCGAACCCGGCGAGAACCGCTATTCCCAGCCCTAAGCAAATCACAGAAAATCGCTTCATATGGAAAATGCTCCTTAATAGGCGACCGCGCCAAGGCTCTATAATACTCGCTTGCAGAGCCGCTTTTGAAGACAATGTCGCCATATGGATCTAATCCAAGGTAGCGGATCAGTTTGTATTCCGAGCCTGCGCGCCGTCAAAGCAGTTTTGAGAAGCCCGTCTAGCGTGCCACACCGGAGCCATCAACTCTCGACTATAATCTTCTGCGGTGGCGAATTCGCTTGCATCGAAGCGAGACGGCTTGGCTCAAATCTGCAACTTCTTGCGCAATTGGAGGACAAGCTGGCGGCCCCACCTCAATTGAAATGTAAGTCGCGCAATATCAGCAGATTACAAACGTGCGTATGACGAAATTACATGCTCCCCAAATTCGCCTTGGCAGACGAAATGCAGGATTTGCGGCGGCGATCCATAGCCCAAGCATCACAGACAGATCCGACGGCACAGCGCCGGAATCAGGCCCAACGCGTGTCAACCCGTGAGACTGAGCGCCGCTCGTTCCCGCTTTCATTTGCCCAGCAGCGGCTGTGGGTATTGGATCGTCTAGAGCCCGGCAATGGAGTTTACAACCTTGCATTCGCCGTGCGGCTGGCGGGGGCGCTGGACCTAGATGCGCTGCAAAGCGCACTGAATGAAGTAGTCGGTCGCCACGAAGTTCTCCGCGCTGAATTCCACGTCGAGGGCGACGCACCGGTGCAGGTGATTCTTCCGCGCCACGCAGTTGGCGCGACATCATTCGACCTCAGCGATATTCCCGCGGGAACAAGGGATAGTCGTGTTTCGCAACTGATGTCTGAAGAAGGTGGCAAGCCTTTCGATTTGAGCCGCGGCCCGTTGTTTCGGCTACGGATCCTCCGGCTCTCTCCGTCAGAACATATTCTGCTGTTGGTTGTTCACCGGATTATTTGCGATGAACGGTCGCTGGAAATCTTATTTGAGGAACTCACAGCTTGTTATTCGGCCAGGGTTCGAGGTGAGACCTGGCATCCTGACGAAGCATCGGTTGGATATCTCGTGTTCGCGAGCGCTCAGCGGGAACGATTATTTAGTGACGAACTGCAATCGGAGCTCGCTTATTGGAAACAACAATTGGAGGGAGCGCCATCGAGCGTGGACCTGCCAACAGACCACACCCGCCCGCCCGTGCAGAGCTTCCACGGCGACACTTCCACCGTGCAGATTTCGTCAACCCTGTTCGAACATTTGGATCATCTGAGTCGCAGCCAGCAGGTCACTCTGTTCACTACATTATTTACAGCCTTCAACATTCTGCTATGGCGCTACAGCGCGCAGGACGATCTAGTGCTGGGCACGGAAGTTTCGGGACGCACCAGTCCGGAAATGCAAAATGCCATCGGATTGTTCGCGAATACGTTGGTGCTGCGCACCAATGTTTCAGGTGACCCTGGCGTATCGACTATTCTGCGTCAGGTGCATGCGACAGTCGAAGCTGCCCATGCACGCCAAGATCTTCCTTTCGAACATCTAGTTGACGAACTCAATCCAGAGCGCGACCTGAGCCGTAATCCGCTTTTCCAAATCATGTTCACCGTACGAAATGTTCCGCCGCACTCATGGCGGATGCCCAACTTAACGGTCAAGCGCCTCCAGGCGGAGAACGCTAACGAGAAATTTGATTTGACGGCCGATCTACTGCAAAGGAGTGACAGCCTCGAGTGCTCTTTCAGCTACAACCCCGATCTTTTCGAGTCTGCAACCATCAGTCGGATGATGGAGGCTTACTGCAAGCTGCTGGAAGAAATCTCGGCCGATCCTGAGAGGCGCATCTCTGAGTTGCCGCTGCTGGGAGAAGCGGAACAGCGCAAGATCCTGCTGGAGTTCAATGAGACTGCTGCCAATTACCGGCACGACCTTTGCGTTCATGACTTCCTTGAGGCGCAGGCGAAACGGACTCCGGAAGCAATTGCCCTAATTTGCAAGGGCGATCACCTTACATACGCGGAACTGAACACGCGTGCAAATCTTTTGGCTCACTACTTGCGGAGGCGCGGGGTTGGCCCCGAAGTATTGGTTGGCATCTGTTTGGAGCGTACGCCTGAAATGCTAGTTGGGATCCTCGGCATTCTGAAGGCGGGTGGCGCGTATGTGCCGCTCGATCCTGCGTATCCCTTGGGGCGTCTGGCGGCTATTCTCGACGATGCGAAAGCTCCCGTGTTGATTACGCAGCAGCGGTTGGTTGATCTGCTTCCTCAAAGTACGGCGACAACTGTGTCCATTGATGCCAATTGGCCAGACATTGCCCGGGAATCCGGCGAGAATCCAGCCCGTAACACGAAACCTGGGAACCTGGCTTATGTGCTATTTACTTCCGGATCTACTGGCAGGCCGAAGGGAGTCGCTCTCGAGCACCGCAGCGCTGCGACCTTCATTCAGTGGGCGCAGAGCGTTTTCACGCCCGAGGAGGTTGCTGGCACGTTGTTCTCGACTTCCATATGCTTCGACCTCTCCGTGTTCGAAATGTTCGTACCACTCAGCATGGGCGGTAAGGTGATCATGACCGAGAACGCTTTGTTCCTGCCCAAGCTGCCCAATCCGGACGAGGTTACGCTGATTAACACTGTTCCTTCGGCTATTGCGGAGCTGGTTCGGATGAAGGCTGTCCCGGCATCCGTGCAGGTAGTGAATCTGGCAGGAGAAGCGCTTCCCACTAGCCTGGCACAACAGATCTATGACAGCACGCGGGTGCGAAAGCTTTACAACCTGTACGGTCCAACCGAGGATACAACTTACTCGACTTATACTCTGGTTCCGCGAGCAGGCGAAGTCACGATCGGTCGTCCATTGGCAAACACGCAGGTTTACATTCTGGACGCAAACGCGAGGCCAACTCCAATCGGCGTTCCCGGTGAATTGTACCTCGCTGGGGAAGGCTTGGCGCGCGGCTACTTTGGTCGCCCGGACCTCACGGCCGAGCGCTTTGTTTCTAATCCCTTCAACGCCAATCCTCGTGCCCGCATGTATCGGACGGGCGATCTGGCACGCTTCCTGCCGGACGGAAATATTCAGTATCTCGGTCGCGTGGATAATCAGGTAAAGATCCGCGGGTTCCGAATTGAACTGGGCGAGATCGAAGCTGTGCTGGCGAGACACTCTGCCGTGCAAACAGCCGTAGTAATGGCGCGCGAAGATAAACCGGGGGACAAGCGCCTGGTTGCATATCTCATCTTTGTTCCAGGCAAAGAGGCATCCAGCGCTAATCTGCGCGGTTTCCTGAAGGAAAGCCTGCCCGAATATATGATTCCCAGCGCATTCGTGAAGATGGACGCGATCCCTCTTACGCCTAACGGAAAAATCAACCGCCGAGCTCTTCCCGCTCCAGATTGGTCACAGATTGAGAGCGGGGCTTCGATCGCCCCACGCGACCAGTTGGAGGTTATGCTGGTCAAAACCTGGCGAAAGGTGTTGGGGATTCCGAATATCAGCGTAACTGATAACTTCTTCGATCTTGGTGGCCATTCCTTGCTGGCGGCACGGCTGCTCTCTGAAGTGGAGAAAATTACCGGGCGGCAGATCCCTCTCTCGGTGTTGTTCCGCGGAGCCACAGTGGAGTCGCTAGCCCAATTGATTCGCGAGGGCGGCGAGGCTAATCCTGACCCGGTGGTAATGGAGATCCAGAGTGGCGGCGATGGATTACCGTTCTTCGCGGTTGCCTCCCCCGGTGTGGAAACGCTCGGCTTTGGTCTGCTGGCCCGCCATATGGGGCCAGATCGACCAGTTTATAAGCTTCAGGGCCACGCCCCGATTGTCGTGGGCAGGCCGTTCACCAAAGAAGATCTGCGTTTGCTGTCTCAGGAATACATCGCCGCCATGCGCGCGGTGCAGCCGGAAGGTCCATACTGTTTGGGCGGCATGTGTGAGGGAGTCCAGATCGCCGAAAGGTTGGTTTGCGATCTGGAAGCGCAAGGACAGGAGGTCAGCCTGTTCGCCATCTTCGACACCTGGGTGCTCCAGCACAGTCAGCGAGTGTGGCTGTGGCGGATTGAGTATCTTCGCCAGCGCTTGAGGGAGTTCAAGAACATGAATTTCTCGCAGCAATGGGAGACTTGCAAGCGCGCCGTCGGTACCCGATTGAGAATGTTGACAGGTGAGTCTCGGGGCAGAAATGAATGGTACCGCGCGTATTGGCCTGCGGATTTCACCCCATGCCGCTTCCGGGCTCCTGTGGTCCTGTTCAAGCGGCCGAAACAGCCTTTTTATTACGTCGATGATCCCCAGATGGGTTGGGGCCAGCGCAGCCAGAGCGGAGTGGAGATCCACGAAATTGAGTTTGATCACGAAGAAATATTGCGTGAACCGTACGTGCACCCGCTGGGGGAGCAGCTCGAGGCCTGTATGAGGAGGTTGGACAAGCGGACTGCGGAATCTGAGTTTCAGCCGCCCGAAGCGTCTCTGATCTCCTCATCATCGGGTTAAGTCGTCGCCAAAAATACAAATTCATGAAGAAGTTGGACAAAGTTGAAATCCTGAAGAACGTTGGCTCCAGTTGGTGCGCTCTCGGCGTGAACATTCTGGTCGGGATCTTTCTCTCGCCTTATATTCTTCATCGTCTGGGAGATGAGGCTTTCGGCCTCTGGGTTCTGATTTTTTCCATCACCGGTTATTACGGGCTCTTCGACCTGGGAATTCGTTCTTCGATCGTTCGTTATGTCGCAAAGTACTCCGCCACAAATAACTATGAAGAACTAAACCGGCTGATCAACACCGCCATGGCAAGCTACGGCACGGTGGGAATACTGGCTTTGCTCGTGACATTTGGCGGCGCGTTTTACGTGGCCCCCATTTTCAAAATTTCCACGAATTTCCTGAGCACGGCGCGATCACTCTTTCTGATGGTAGGAACTGCCGTGTCGCTGGGTTTTCCGTTGGGCGTCTTTGGCGGAATTCTCGAAGGCTTGCAGCGATTTTATCTTCTGAACTTTACCAGCATCTCTTCGACTTTGCTGCGTGCTTTGCTGATCGTGCTAGCTCTGCGGCATGGTCACGGATTGCTGACCGTAGCAATCATTACGGTTTCGTTGCCCCTGTTAGCTGCGTTGGTGAATGCGACGGTTGTCCTCCATTTAGTGCCTCTGCGCTTCAGCCCGAGATACGTTGAACGCAGCAGCCTACGGCGAATCGCGAATTACAGCGGGGCAACGTTCATGATCATTCTGGCCGGGCGCCTCCGCTTCAAGACCGACGCCGTGGTCATAGGAACGTTTGTCTCCTCCGCTGCGATCACCTATTTCGCCATCGGATCGCGCCTGGTGGATTATGCCGGAGAGGTCATCAGTAGCCTGGCGCAAATCTTTGTTCCCATGTCCAGCCAGTCGGACGCAACCGGCGACATGGATCGCCTGCGAAAGATTTTCGTCGCCGGTAATCGCGCCTGCGCGCTGATCATTTTTCCCATCGCCGCGATCCTGGCAATTCTCGGCAAGTCGGTGATCGAAGCCTGGGTCGGCCGCCGTTACGTAGCGACGAGCTATCCCGTGCTGCTGGTGCTGCTGATCCCCTCAACTTTCATGCTGGCGCAAGCAGCCTCCGCTCGCACATTGTTTGGCATGGCCAAACACAAAACCCTCGCGGTAGTGACTTTGATGGAGGGCGTTGCAAACCTGATACTCAGCATAATTTTGGTCCGGCGATTCGGAATTCTGGGCGATGCCGTGGGTACCGCGATCCCCCTCACTTGCACGACTCTATGGTTCTTACCTCGGCATCTTTGCCGCGTATTAGGTCTGCGGGTGCGCACCTACGTACGCCAGGCGTTTGTGCTACCGCTAGCGCTCACGATGCCGCTCATCGCGGTTCTGTTGTTGATGCGGCATTGGTTCATCGCCCACAACTATCTCGAGTTGGTAGGTCAACTTCTGGTCGGTTTGAGCGTTTATGCCATGGGGCTGATCTGGGCCATTTGGACACGCAAGGCATGGCAAGTGGAAGGCATTCACGATGAAGAGACCGCCAGAGAAACTGCCATGGCACTGGTGGAGACATATCAGCAGGAGGAAGCGTAGGAAAGTCACGCTCCGCAAATTTGATGGCAAGCAATTCGAAATACCGGCCGGTGCTGATTTTGGGCGCTGCCCCGCGCATATCTGTGGCCGTCGCACGCTCGCTGCATCGCCACGGAATTCCGGTAGAAGTTGCTTCTTTTTTGGCGACCGAGCCGAAGCTGCGCTCGCGCGCCATTCGCTCCTTCCATCGCCTGCCGGTGAAAGATCTCCATCCAGCGAAATTTCTGGATTCACTGCTGGCCTTGGTCCGCGAGCGAGGATTCGACACGGTGCTGGCGGCTGGCGATCCCGCATTGTCGGCATTAGCTGAGCACTACGACCAGCTCTCTCCACTTCTGCATGTTGGCTGTCCGCCGACTGCCATCGTCGAGCGCGTGCTAAACAAAGCTCTTACTCTGGAGGCGGCGCAAAAATGTGGAATCAAGGTTCCGTTCACCTGCACCCTCGCGAATGTCACCGAACTGGAGCAGGTGGCCGCGCAGCTTCGTTTTCCAGTTGTAGCCAAGCCTGGGCAAAAAGGCGCGCAGGTTTTCCGGGTGCGCTGCTTCCCTACCCTGGAAATGTTGTCGGAAGCGCTGCGAATGAATGATCCGGGACCGGTCTTGCTGCAGGAGTACTGTCCCGGCGTTGGCGTCGGAGTAGAGATGCTGCTGCACAAAGGCGAATGTGCGGCGGCATTCCAGCACCGCCGATTGAAGGAAACTCCCGCCACCGGGGGAGTCGCAGTGATTGCGATCGCCGAGACCCTCGATCCCGCGCTGGCGGAAGCGTCATTGAAATTGCTACGCGCTCTCGAGTGGGAAGGTCCTGCGATGGTGGAATTCCGTGTCGACCGGGAGACTGGAAGCTGCTTCTTCATGGAAGTGAATGGACGCTATTGGGGGACATCATCGCTTCCCATCCTCGCCGGCGTAGACTTTCCTCTTTATCATTGGCAGATTCTGCATGGCGAACAGCCGCATGTGTCTGGTGAGTACGCCATCGGCATGCGCTGGCGTTGGACGCCCGGATATCTGGATCGCCTTTACAGCATCATGGCAAGATCCAGCGGAAAAATTGTCCGTCACACTTCACGGATCCGCGAACTCGTTCAGATTCCGATAGATTTCTTACCCCCGATTCGCGAGGCATTGTGGTCATGGTCTGATCCGGAGCCGTTCTTCTCTGAGCTGGCCGCCTCGATATTTGAACATCTCACCGCAGCAGTCAACTGGTTGCTGCGGAAACTTACTCGGGGCGTTACCAGCAGGTATGCGAAAATCTACTTACGCCTGCGACCGGAGGCGCGCTCTACCTACGCGAGGCTACGGACCGCTGATGCGCTGGGCACGAATCGGAAATATAGCCAGGCCATTCCTGGCAGCATGCGGTCAGCGCTGTTCGTCTGCTATGGAAATATCATGCGCAGCCCAATGGCGGAAGCAATGCTGAAACGAGTGCTCGCCGAGCAAGGGGTTAACGGCGTCGGTGTCCAATCAGCTGGACTGCATGCGCTTGCGGGCCGCGAGGCGCACCCTTTGGCACTAAAAGTATCGCGCGAGATTGGTATTCCGCTGGACAATCATCGGGCGCAGTTGCTCACTCCCGAGATGGTTGCATCCTCGGATCTTATCTTTGCAATGGATTTTGAGAACCTTGCTGAACTATGCGTGGTCTATCCTGACGCGAAGAACAAAATTCATATGCTCAGCGCCTTTGCCGAAGGAAAGCAGCGCAATCGCGAGATCGCGGATCCATACCACGGCGACGAGAAAACAACCCGGCAATGCTATGCCATGTTGATGCAATGCGTCAGAAATCTGGCGCAGAGCGTTTTCCCTGCTCACGAAACCGCTTCGGCAGTTGGTTCTACGCCAGTGCATTATTGAATGAATCGGGCGGGCATGACGCTGACTAGCGGTCGCTGATTTCGCGAGTGAACTGGAGACAATGTCCGACCTTTGGAAATATTTGAAGTACGGTCGCCGGATTTTGATGGGGCAAGTCCCCGCGGGCCGGCGACTGACAGTATTCCCCGATGATGTTTTCCTGGTTTCATACCCGCGCTCGGGAAATACTTGGACGCGCTTTCTCATTGGCAATCTGCTCGATCAGGAAGACCCTATAACCTTTGCCAACATTGAATCCCGCATTCCGGAGATTTACTTTTTTCCGGATAAGGTTCTTCGACGTCTTCCGCGCCCCCGCATTCTGAAAAGTCATGAATACTTCGACCACCGCTATAAACGGGTGGTCTACATTGTGCGCGATCCGAGGGACGTCGCAACCTCCATGTATCATTACAGTATTAAGCGGAGAAATATTCCCGATACTTACCCAATCGAGGAATACGTGCCACGCTTTATGAAGGGAGAGTTCCTCGACGACTTCGGCACCTGGGATGAGCACGTCAGCAGTTGGCAAGCGACGCGACAGAATAAGTCTGGATTCGTTCTCTTGCGCTTTGAAGACATGCTGGCCGACCCCGGACGGGAGTTAGGCCGGATGGCGCGACTGCTCGAAGTGGGAGCAGCGCCAGAAGCGGTGGCACGGGCCGTCGAGCTGAGCTCGGCCGTGCAAATGCGGCGATTGGAAGATCAGCAGGCGCAGTCCTGGAGGTTGACGAAGGAGTCCCGGCAGGACAAGCCATTCGTGCGCACAGCTAGCTCGGGCGCCTGGCGATCTGAGCTGCCACCGAGGTCAGTCCAGCAGATCGAAAGCGAATGGGGAGACATCATGCGAAGTCTGGGTTACGAATTGAGCTGCTCTAAGGACGCGCCGGCGGAGAAGCCGGCGCTGGCGCGTTCGTAAATGCTGTCCCATATTGTTGATGCCTTCTTCGCGATAAACCCCAGTGGGGGAAATTTGATTTCGTTTGTTTTCCTTCCCCGGCCGCAAAGTGCAGGAACCATCGTAGTCGCGCCGTCTGGAGCGCATAGTTGTGAAAAGTACAAACCAAAGAACCTGGGAGGTTCACGGATTTGACCGCTTCAACTACCAGTCATCTTATTCCACCACATGGCGGTGAACTCGCCGAACTGATTGCACAACCCGAACGAATCAACGAACTCAAGGCACATTCACGCGAATGGCCTTCCTGGGACCTGACTTCTCGCCAAATTTGCGATCTGGAGCTGCTGATGAGCGGAGGATTCTCCCCGCTGCGCGGGTTCATGACGCGGGCGGATTATGAAGGCGTATGCCACAAGATGCGCCTGGCCAGCGGCGTGTTGTGGCCGATGCCAATCACTCTGGATATCCCCGAACAGTTTGCCAAGTCCCTGAAGCCGGGTAGCAGCAAGATTGCGTTACGCGATGCCGAAGGGGTGATGCTCGCCGTCCTACATGTTGAGGAAGTCTGGCAGCCAGATAAAAAGGAGGAGGCGGAATCTGTATTCCGAAGCACGAGCCATGCCCATCCCGGCGTCGATTATCTGCTCAACAAGGCGCATCCATGGTATGTGGGAGGCCGGATAGAAGGCGTTCAGCCGGGCGCTCATTACGATTTCAGGTCCTTGCGGCTCGCTCCAGCAGAGTTGAGAGCAGAGTTCGCCCGCCTTGGCTGGCGTCGTGTGGTTGCATTTCAGACGCGCAATCCTATGCATCGCGCCCACGTCGAACTGACATTTCGCGCGGCCAAGCAAGTGGAAGCCAATCTGCTAATTCATCCGTCAGTCGGCATGACTAAGCCGGGAGATGTGGACTATTTCACACGCGTTCGCTGTTATCAGTTGCTACTCTCGAAATTCCCTTCCGGAACCGTAAAGCTCTCGCTCCTCCCGCTGGCCATGCGCATGGGAGGACCTCGCGAGGCTATCTGGCATGCGCTGATCCGCAAGAACCACGGCTGCACGCATTTCATCGTAGGACGTGATCACGCCGGCCCGGGCAATGACACGAACGGCAAACCGTTCTACGGACCCTACGAAGCCCAGGAGTTGTTCAAGAGACACGAAGCTGACATTGGCGTCAGCATGGTGCAGTTCAACATGATGGTCTACCTGGAAGATGAGGACAAGTATGTTCCTGACAATGAAGTGACCAAGGGATCTCGGGTGCTGAACATTTCCGGGACTGAACTGCGACAGCGGCTCAACGAAGGCCGTGACATTCCCACCTGGTTTACTTACCCCGAGGTTGTACAGGAGTTGCGACGGAGCTATCCGCCGCGCCACAAACAGGGTGTGACTGTTTTCTTCACGGGACTCTCCGGCTCCGGCAAATCGACCATTGCCAATGTGCTGCTCACTAAGTTTTTGGAAACTGGCGGACGTCCAGTCACCCTTCTGGATGGCGATCTGGTGCGTAAACATCTTTCCTCGGAACTCGGATTTTCCAAAGAACATCGCGATATCAACATTCGCCGCATTGGATACGTTGCTTCGGAAATTACGAAGAATGGCGGTATCGCTATTTGCGCCCCTATCGCCCCGTATGACGCAGTTCGCAAACAGGTACGCAGTATGGTCGAACCGCTCGGAGGATTCATTTTGGTGCACGTCTCGACCCCGCTCGAAACCTGTGAGCAGCGCGATCGCAAGGGTCTTTACGCCAAGGCGCGCGCCGGCATCGTCAAGGAGTTCACCGGTATTTCAGATCCGTATGAGGAGCCAAAAGATGCCGAGGTAGTCATCAACACCGCGGATCTGACGCCCGAAGAATCCGCCCAGGAGATCATTTTGCATTTGGAGCGCGAGGGATTCGTTGGCGTTAATGCGGGAGCGGCCTCGGCTTAACAAGGCGTAATGGAAATTGCGGCCAAGATTCTGATCGGTCTGGTGGTGGGTATCCTGATCGGTATGACGGGGCTTGGAGGCGGAGTGCTTCTGCTGCCTGTGCTGATTTTCGGCCTCAAGGTACCGCCGATCTTGGCAGTTGGATCAGATGCGGTTTTCAATTTCATCACCAAGATCGGCAGCGGCTGGATGCATTTGCGGAAAGGTACGGTACGACGCAAGGTTGTGATGGCACTGGCGACCGGAAGCATTCCGGGCTCTATCGTGGGTGTCGGCTTGCTAGCTCACCTTCGGAATGTGTACGGCAGTGGCGTAAACAGTTTTATAACTTCGGCCGTGGGATTATTGTTGGTCTGCATACCGACATTGTTGCTGTTCCAGTCCAGGATCGAAGAGCACGTCGCCGGCCGCCCTCCGACCCTAAAGTCATTCGCAGGAATGTCGGGGATCGGACTATTGGCCGGCTTCCTGGTTGGTATGACGTCGGTGGGCTCGGGCAGCATTATTATGATGCTGCTGCTCTTGTTCTACAGCTATACCCCCAAGGTGATGGTGGGCACCGATATTGTGCATGCCGTGGCGCTTACCGGCGTAACTGGTCTTCTGCACTGGCGACTTGGCAATGTCGATCCCAAGTTGGTAGCTTCACTCTTGATCGGCTCGGTTCCGGGTGGCTTAGTTGGATCTCTCTTGAGCACGCGCGTCCCCGTGCTCTGGTTGAGACGCATCCTATGTGCGGTGCTGCTGGCAACGGGCGCACGGATGCTGTGGGCGTGATTACCGCCCCGCCGAAACTGAGAACTGTGTACTTGAACCGGGAACTGATTTTTATTTCCTAACATGGGTTCCAACTCCAATTCCGATGTTTTGCAGCGAATACAGTCCGCTTTGGAAGCCGCACGTCAGATCCTTGGGCGCTTCACCGCTGGGGCAATCGAAGCGGAATACAAAGCCGGGCATGATCCAGTTACCGAGGCTGATAAGTGTGTCGATGCGGTGCTTCGCAAGGAATTGCTTCGCGAGGGCGAAGGCTGGTTATCGGAGGAAAGCGTTGACGATCTTGCGCGATTGAACGCAAACCGGGTTTGGATTGTCGATCCCCTGGATGGAACTCGAGAATTCGTCGCTGGGATACCAGAATTCTGCGTCTCAGTTGCGATGGTAGCGGATGGCCGACCGATCGCCGGAGGAATTTGCAATCCCGCAACTGACGAAATGTTCCTTGGCAGCATTGGCTCGGGCGTGACCTATAACGGAAACCCTGCTCAGGCGAGCCGGAGAAGAAGCTTGAGCGGCGCATCGGTGCTCGCGAGTCGAAGCGAGATCAAACGCGGAGAGTGGAAGCAATTCGACAACGCGCCTTTTACGATTCGGCCCATGGGCTCGGTTGCTTACAAACTTGCTTTAGTATCCGCGGGCCTGGCGGATGCCACGTTCACTCTGACTCCGAAGCACGAATGGGATGTCGCGGCGGGGGCCGCTCTGGTGGAAAGCGCCGGAGGATTCGTGCGTACATTGGAGAGCTCTTTGTTACGGTGCAACAATAAATCACCTCTTATTTCCGGTCTTCTTGCATGCGGACCCAACCTGGAAAAAGAACTGCTTGCGCTTCTCGGCGACCACTTGCCGGCCGCCGCACGCCGATAATAGCGCCAGCTCGCGCTGAGCTGTGGAGAGTACTGTGACCCGGAGCATTTCCGCTCGAAGCCGGATGCCTGTATTCGTCGTGGGAAGTCCGCGTTCTGGTACCACTCTTGTGTATGACATGCTGATGTCGGCCGGTGGTTTCGCCATTTATCTCGGCGAATCGAGCATCTTCAATGTTGTTGCCCCACGATTCGGCGATCTCGGTTTACGGAAGAACCGCCAGAAGATGTGGCATGCCTGGCTGGGCAGCAAACTTTTTAGGGCTTCTGGAATCGATCCGCAGCGGGTTGAAACGAAGATTCTAGACAACTGCCGCAATGCTGGAGATTTCCTCTGCACCATCATGGAGGAGATCGCCCGGAATCAAAACGCGCAGCGCTGGGCAGGAAATACACCCGAAGAGATTCTTTACCTTCCCCTGATCAAGCGAACTATCCCCGACGCTCTGGTCATTCACGTAATCCGCGATGGGCGCGATGTAGCGTTATCGCTTTCTCGTAGGCGCTACATTCGCCCGTTCCCCTGGAAAAAACGTGAGACCGCTTTAGGGGCTGCAATTTATTGGGAATGGATAGTGAAAAAAGGGAGGAATTTCGGCCGGATGCTCGGCCCAGACTACAAAGAAATCTGTTTCGAGCGGTTGGTATCCGATCCTCGGTCAGTTTTGTCCGATCTAAGTTCGTTCCTCGATCAGGAATTGGTTTACGACCGCATTCAGCGCACCGCACTTGGCTCAGTCAGCAAGCCAAACACTTCATTCCAGGCAGAATCTACGGAAGAATTCAATCCTGTCGAACGATGGAGGCAGCAGTTCTCGCCTGGTGAAATTGCTGAAATCGAGAGGCTAGTTGGAGAGACATTGGCCGAGCTCGGCTATACCCTGGCCACGGACGGAGCCGCACAATACAGCAAGATTGTGCGAGCGCGTAAGAAACTGGCGTATCACCTTTTTTTTAATGCCAAGCTCTGGGCCAAGAAGAGCGCCGTCCTGCGTGCCCTGCGCCCTGATTTCACCTCTCAACAAATTGACGGAGTCGTCATTGCCGACGAAAAGGGGCCAGAAAAGGTCCGCCATCTGACCGTACAAACGTAATAACTCAGTCAATCACGGGGAATGCCTTTCTGCGAGCTCGCCGGCGGACTGCAAGCAAGTCACCCACTCCGGTGAGCCAACTCTCAAGATCCAGTCCGCTCCCGCCTGTGGTGTCAATAAAGCGCGGCAGCAGCAGCGCATCGCTTCGGTACGTGGCGAGTCCTGTATCGCACGTCGTGGCTGAAATTACCCCTTCAGCCTTGAGCCAGGGTAGGAATTGTTGGCAGTAAAATCCGCTCGGATAACAGAAGTGTACGGCTTCCTTTTGGGATACACTCCGGAGACACGCTCGGTTGTCTTCGATCTCTTTTTGAAACAGAGACTCATCTTTGGGCATGCGATGGCGATGAGTGTGCAATTGAAAATCCACTCCGTCGCGCGATAACTCTGCAATTTCCGGTGCGCCCATGACCTGGAGAATTCGTTTCTGTAAAAGTCTGGCGTAATCGATGTCGAGAAGACCTGCTAATCGGCATGCCACTTCATTTTTCTCGAGTCCGCTGAGATTTTGCGTTGCCGACAAGTTTATCAACGCCGTGACTATTGCTTGTCGGCTGTCTTCTGTTCTCAGATCCATGGTCGAATTCAAGCCTAATTCTCTGCCATTAGAGAAAACGACGCCTCTTCGTTTCCACAAGAGATATGAGCAGATCAGATTAAACACCGGGAGACGGCGGTCGCTGTAATAAGTGGTCTGGTAAACCGTAACGGGGAAGCCATACCTCTTCACGATCGGGTAGGCTTGCTTGTAGAAGTCGTAAGTTCCATCATCGAAGGTGATGCTCACGCTTCGACGCGGCAGTTCCTTTGCATACAGGCGTTGCAGGGCTTCTCCCAGCGGCAGCACGTTGTAATCGCCGGTTCGCAAAATTCTCAGCCGCTGCTCCAAGGTCCTCGGCTCCATGTAAAGACCCGGGCGCCATTGATGCTCATCCTCCAAGGAAATTCCGTGATAGCAAAGAATCAGCAGCCGCTGCCGGCGCCATTCGCTCTCGCGCAGGAGGCGAAAAATTCCCGTATTCCGCAACAGGTGTAAGGCGGCCCGCCGGATTTGTTTCCGCATGTCCCTGAAAATGAATTGCACTGAGGACGATGTTTCTTGTCCTCAGATTGAAGCTGCTGGCCCGGCTGGAAACGCCGCCAGGTTCTCACGGATTTCCTGGTCTCGCGCTGGCAGTTCACCATCGAGAAAGACGCGCATCCAGGTCTCCAGATTCAGCAGCCGCCAGATTCTATTTCCGTGGTCTCGACGCCGGGCCCGGTGCTGGGCAAAGAGGCGCTGGATCACTTCCCGCCTAAACAGTCCACGCGCCGTGGTTCGCGGCCCCAACAGCGTAGTTTCAAGCTCATCCAACTGCGGACCTGAGAGCCAACAGGCCCACGGCGTGGGAAATCCCATCTTTTTCCGGTAAACGATCGACTTCGGGAGCAAGTCCTCTACGGCCGCCTTCAAAATGTGCTTTCCAGTGAGCCCTTGGACCGAGAACTCGGCCGGAATGGTCGCAGCAAATTCGACCAGTACATGGTCCAGAAAGGGAACACGGCTCTCAATCGAAGCCGCCATGCTCATTTGGTCCTGCTTCATCAACAGTTCAACCAGGTAAGTTTTTATATCGGTATAAAGCAAACGGTGCAAGAGATCGCCAGTTGAGTGCTCCCAGTGCTGCATTGATCCGCGGTAGGCATCGCCGGCGCTCGCGTGGCCTGAAGCTGTAAGCAACTCCGCTGCTTCAGCAGAGGAGAAAGCGGAATAGAAATTATCGAAGTAGAAAGAGGGCCAGGAAGCCCCATCGCGCACCAGAAACGTGTGTTCCAGTTTGCGACGGAGACTGGCCCCCAGTGGACCCGCCGCAATTCCCTGCCGCAGCAGTTCTCGCAACGAGGATGGCAATATCGATCGGTAAACTCGATCCATGCTGGAATTCTGCAGTGTCCACGCATAACGCGTGTAGCCGGCGAGGGTCTCATCACTGCCCTCGCCTGTCAGCACTACCGTGACGCGCTCGCGCGCCAGCCGCGCCACAAAATACAAGGAAATGCTCGAAGGCCAGACGATTGGCTCGTCTTCATGCCAGATCAGTTTGGGTAGGGAGTCGAAAAATTCCTGGCGGCTCAGGCGAACTTCATGATGCCGGGATCCGATATGCCTCGCGACTTCACGAGCATACGGCAATTCGCTGTAAGCTTCCTCGTCATAGCCGACCGAGAAGGTCTCGATTTGCTCACCGCGAATTTTGCTGGTCAGCGCCGCGACCGCGCTGGAGTCAAGACCGCCGCTTAGAAATACCCCTAGAGGAACATCACTCATTAGATGGCTGGCGACACACTCTTCGAGAAGTTCGCGGTAGGTTTTGATGTAGTGCGCGCGTGGCCGGCCATCGTTCCCGGCAGGAATTGAAAGATCCCAGTACGATTCAACTTTGATTTTTCCCGCATCGTCTATCTCCAGCGTGTTTCCGGGAGGGAGCTTGCAAATTCCCGTGAACATCGTCTCCTGGCCCGCGATGTAACCGAAGGCGAGATACTCAGCGAGTGTGCTCTGGTTGAATCCCGGCTTTATGCCAGGGTAGGCAAGAATTGCCTTGATCTCAGAGCCAAAAATAAACTTTTTGTCGTCATAAAAATAGTAGAGAGGCTTGATCCCGAGCCGGTCACGCGCGATGAAAAGGCGCCGCAAGCGGCGATCCCAGATGGCGAAAGCGAACATCCCACGCAAATGCTGTACGCAGTCGCGGCCGTACTCTTCATACAAATGAACGATCGTTTCAGTATCGCTTTTCGTGCGATAACGGTGGCCCCGCGCCTCGAGCTTCGAGCGTAGTTCGCGGTGATTGTAGATTTCACCGTTGTAGACAATCCACAGACTCTTGTCCTCGTTGCTAATCGGCTGCTGTCCGGTCCGAATATCTATAATGCTGAGGCGCCGCATAGCCAACCCGACATTGCCCTCCACAAAAAAGCCGTCGTCATCGGGGCCGCGGTGCACGATTTGCGCATTCATTTGCGCCAGCGTGTCGCGTTGAACGCGCCGTTCCTCTCCGCAATACAGAATCCCGCAGATTCCGCACATATCAGCCGGTCACCTTTTCGCTTTTGGAGACGCCATCCGAGACGATTTCGAAATCCTCCCACAGGTTGCGCAGAGAATCATTCACCGTCAACGCTTCGTTATCAGAGCACAAAATATGCATTTTCTCGCTAGTCCTGATTATCTCGCACCGGAGTACCGGGCGGGAGCACGAAAAAAGTCGTTCACCGGCAAGTTCAAGATATGTTCCGTTGCACATAATGATTGACCACGGCGCACCTCCACGATTCCGGCGCCAGTAGAAGAATTCAGCATCGCCGCTCCAACCGCCCGAAGACCACGGCCTGCCCACCGCGAATATCACCCCATGCTCTTTTTCTGCCGTGGAGTAGGAATAGCGACACACGGATTCCGATGCGGATTGCGGCTCGAATCTGGTTAGTTCGCCTGGTTGCAGATTGCCACGCACCAGCGGAATTACCAGAGTCACACATTCCGCAGGAAGTGTTGCCATTCGGCTAAGGTGCAGAACTGGTGCAGGCTTTTTGATTCCGTAAGCGGGAGACCACCAAGTCCGCGCAAACTCGCGCGACCAGCCGTCGCCCCACGCGATGATGCGCATTCCGGCCAGACCGCCAGCATCTAGAAAAGTGTCAGGGCTGCCAGCATCCGGCGAAAGTTCGGGATTAAAGTGCCAGAATAGGTCAAGCCGGTGCTCCCCTCTGCCTTCTGCCAAGTCACGCACCAGCCAAAATTCCGACTTCAGCGAAAACACCCAGCGGCGGTGAATGACGGGCGATGCTAACCGGCAATAGCCATCGTGGCTGCCGGCAAAAAGATCGAAGCTGCTTCCGCTTATCCATCCATCGGCTTTGACCGTTGGCAGCTTTGTCCAGGCGAATGGCCCTTTGGGCTCAGCCTGGTCAGCGTTGTCGATCACGAGAGTGTTATGCGAGCGAGTGCCACGAAAAATGTTCCGTTCCGAAGCGACATATTCGCAAGTACCGGGATCAATCAATAGGGGCCTACCGCCAGAATTCACGGTAATGCTCAGTGCATCGGCATGGCCGTGGCCGGCTGTGGCCGCTCCCTGCGGGCCAGCGTCGATGATTAACTGGTGCTTGCCATCCCCGAAGGCCATCAAGTACAGACCGGCAGCCGGCAACGCAACTGAGTTTGACTTGGGAGGCTCCGCCAGCAGCCGGTCAAACTCGCAAGCCCCATGTTCGCCCAGCAGCCAAAGAGTTTCCTCGCGCAACTCACCAGCAACCGACTTGAAGTCTCCGCGTCCAAACAGAACTGCTCCGGTCGCTAAGGGGTCGAGTAAGTGCTCGCCGCGGTTGCGCCCCGGATCGAACAGTCTGCCGCCGTCGTCGTCGCCCAGCCGGGGCGGCATCCCCGCCCGTCCGAGCAGGCACAAGGCATCGAGCATTTTCTCCAGCCTTCGATCAAACTCAGGCGGAATCGGAACATCATTAATAGACGCGAGCACCGCCGCGTGCAGAAATAAATCCAGTGCGTAGACGTGATAGTAAGTGGACTGCTCGAAATGCAAACCATCGCTCAGCACTTGGCGCGATGCTTGCTCCTGGATGATCTGCCATCCACGCTGCTTCCAACGATCTGCTGCTCCGATTTCGGGACAGACGGTACCAATGAAAAACAGGGCGACCGCTTCTCCGAGCAGGTGAGTATTGGGCGAAAAGTAGGTAGAAAGATAGTTCTCGATGTGCCGACCATTGATACTGAGGGCCCGCAACCATTCGTCACGGAAGCCAGGTAACATGGCGGGCGAATCTGCGAGAAGAAAATAAGTCCAGATCCACGACAGACTTCGGAACGCCACTTCCAGGCTGCTGGCCCAGTTTATTCCGACTGGATAGGGGTTTTCGGCATGCCAGTGTTGCCACTGGTTGAATATTTCCCTGGCAAACTTCCCATCACCCGTAAGCCGGTATGCCTTCGCCAGAATCACAAAGTGCTGATGGCGGTTCAGCTCCCAAGTGATTTTGCTATCGCCGGTTTCTTCAAAATCAAGATAGTGGATATTGAACCAGAACTTTCGAGGCGCCCGTTTAATGTGGACCCGGTCGAGATGCCAATCAATCTGAGCGCCATAATCAAGGTGGTCATAACCAAGCAAATCAAAGCGATGGCGGGAGATTTGCTCCGCCCGGCGGACAATCTCGCTTGCCTGCTCCGGAAAACGCTCCTTTAGCAGTGAGCAAAGTGAACTCACGCTTGCAGGCGCGAAGAAGAATCGTGGCTGACGATGCCCTGGAGCGACGTTTACATCATCGGGAAACTCAAGCCCCAGCCGGTAACGGAGAGCATCCACGCGAGCCTTGACGTATTGGCGCACACGGTCACTCAACTCCGACCGCTCCATCGCAAGCAAGCGCATAAAGCGAGCTTTCCAGTTCCTGGGAATCACAGACATACGTCAATTCGCGCGTCCCCGGCGCGCCAACAATTCCGAATAAAGCGAATCCACTTCTTCAATTAATCTTTCGAAACTGAAGTTTTCGCGAACATATGCAAGTACATCCATTGATGATCCGTTATCTCACGTATGACAGTTGATCGCCAAACTACTCAGAAGTGCAATTGACTTTCCACTGGATGCTTCAACCCTGCCGAATACTACCTTGCAGTTCCCAGTTGCCGATGCGAAACACTTACGCGAAATGCGCAATTCTTTGCACTCTGTTCTATCATGCCTTACGATTGTCGCGTCGACTCGTTCGTAATCTTTCAAGTAGCTGAAATTAAATGTTTAATGGGGAGATTATCTCAGGAACCGGCAAGCTTCGGCAGCAGAGTTGCCCCGCGAAATCGGTACACTCACAAACCCGCTTGACAGGCTTCAGGATAGAAATGACGTATGAGTAGATCTATCAGCGTATTTGGATTGGGATACGTGGGCACGGTAACAGCCGCTTGCCTTGCGCACAAAGGCAATCAGGTGCTCGGGGTCGACCTCAGCCGCTCTAAGGTCGAGACGCTGGACGCCGGGCAAAGTCCAATCGTCGAGCCTCGGGTCACTGAGCTGATCGCAGAGTGCAATCGCGCCTGCCGGCTGCATGCTACCAGCGACGCCGAAGTCGCGGTTCTGAAAACCGAAATCTCATTCTTATGCGTGGGAACACCCAGTCTGAGAAACGGCAAACTTGATCTGGGGCATATCGAGCCGGTTTGCCGCGAGATCGGCCGTGCGCTGCAAAAAAAGAATTCGTTTCACCTGGTAGTGCTTCGCAGCACCGTCCTTCCGGGAACGGCAGAAACAATTGTTGTCCCCACCCTTGAGAAAGCCAGCGCGAAAAAGATGGGCAAGGATTTCGGCGTATGCGTGAACCCCGAATTCATGCGTGAGGGTACGGCGGTGTCGGATTTTCTTGAACCCTCGATGACCATCATCGGCGCGGAGGATGCTGCTCACAGCTCCATGCTTCGCGAATTGTATGACTGGGTGCCAGGGAGAATTTTTGAGACGTCGTTTCGCTCCGCTGAGATGGTGAAGTATGTGTGCAACGCCTGGCACGCAGTGAAGGTCGCCTTTGCGAACGAAGTAGGTACGCTAGCCAAAGAGCTCGGTGTGGATGCCGAAGCGGTGGTCGAGATCTTCACAGCCGATAACAGGCTGAATATTTCCCCCGCTTACCTGAAGCCTGGCTTCGCGTTTGGAGGTTCGTGCCTGCCCAAAGATGTTCGCGCCATGAATTATCGCGCCAAAGAACTCGATCTCAAATTGCCGCTGTTCGAAGCGATCTTGCCCAGCAATGAACTGCATCTGCAGCGCGCAGTCGAAATGGTTCTCAACACTGGCAAGAAGAAAATCGCTATGCTTGGCCTGAGCTTTAAGGCGGCAACTGACGATCTGCGGGAGAGCCCGCAAGTACAGCTCGTAAAACGGCTGCTTGGCGAGGGGCGGCAGATTCAGATCTGGGATGACAATGTTTCGCTCGGACGCCTGATCGGATCAAATCGGCAGTACATCGAAGACGTGATTCCACACATTGGCTCGCTGCTCTCCTCTAACCTCGAGCAAGTGTTGGAAAACGCCGAAGTGGTGATCGTCGGGACACGCGGGATCGATCGTGATGCACTCCGCGCTAGTCTGAAACCGCAGCAGATCGTAATCGATCTAGTTAACTTGGAAAAATCCCGCCGGCTTAACGAGCACTCATTCTATAAAGGAATTTGCTGGTAGACTTCAGTGAAGATTCTCTGGGTAAAACCCGGCAAGTTGCTTCCGCTTGATACCGGCGGGAAGCTGCGCACGTACAACATCCTTCGCCAACTCTCTACGACGCAAGAACTCACTTACCTTTCCTACTACGGCGGCCATCGTGACGAAGCTTACGAGCAGGAGATTTTGAAGCATCTTCCCGGAACGGTCACGATTTATACCGCTGCGCCGGATGTGACTCCGCTCGAGCGCTATCTCGATTATGTGCGACGCCTGCCCTGGCGTGCGCCGTATGCAGTAAGCAAGTTCACTGCGCCGGAGGTGCAGCGCTTGCTCCGAGAGTGGCTTTCGCAGCGCCGTTTTGATGTAGCTGTGTGCGATTTTCTCTCCAGCGCACTGAACTTCCCGCGCCAGCTCGCCACTCCTACTGTGCTCTTCCAGCACAATGTGGAAACCGTGTTGTGGAAGCGCAAAGCGCAGTTCGAGGTGAAGTGGCTGGACCGCATGATTTCAAAAATCGAATACGCCAAGATGGTCCGTTTTGAACCGGCACAGGTACGCCGGTTTCATCACCTGATCGCTGTCTCCGAGCAGGACCGCCAGTCCATGAGTTGGATGTGCGATCTATCGCACATCAGCGTGGTTCCTACCGGCGTCGATCTGGGGAAATATCAATACCACACCAATCAGCGGCCTAGCGGCCCTCTTGTGATTTTCACGGGATCAATGGACTGGGAAGCGAACATCGACGGCGTGGAATATTTCTGCAAAGACATTTGGCCACGCGTGCTGGCCCAGGTTCCCGAAGCGCGATTCCGTATCGTTGGGCGCGATCCTCATCCGCGAGTGAAGAGGCTGGCATCTGAGTCTGTGGAGGTAACCGGTACGGTGCCTTCGATTGTCGACCACTTGCGCGCGGCTGCGGTCTTTGTCGTTCCTCTGCGCATTGGCGGAGGCACCAGAATTAAGATTTATGAAGCTATGGCGATGGGCAAGGCGACGGTTTCAACAACCGTAGGAGCGGAAGGACTGGATGTGCAGCATGGCCGCGACATCCTGCTAGAGGACGATCCGGCGGGCTTTGCGGAAGCCATCGTGAAGCTGCTGCGGGATGAAGTTCTGCTCCGAAGATTTGAAGCCGCCGCTGCCGCCACGGCACGCCAATATGACTGGTCTGTGATCACCGAGCGTTTCATCGAGGTTCTTGACAAAACCATTCGGGCGGCCGAGGCGACAAGTGCACTCTCGCCGCAGATCGAGACCGTGAGAGCGTGAAGGCATGGCGGAAGACGTCAAAGTAAAAACCGAATCGCAGAGCCTGGCGGCGGCGAAACCGGCGAGCTTCCATCATGTAGGATTTGCAGTCGCATCAATCGAGAAGCTGGCAGCGGGTTTTGCTCGGTCATTAGGCGCCCATTGGAATGGCGAAATCATTCATGATCCCTCGCAGGAAGCACGGGTCGCGTTCCTGTATTGCGGTGATCAGCGTAATCCAGCCGTCGAACTGGTGGAACCGGCTGGCGAAACGTCATCGTTGCACAAATTTCTCAATCGGGGTGGCGGTCTGCACCATATCTGTTATGAAGTGGACTCTCTGGATGATCAATTACGCGAGAGCCGCGCCGGAAAATGTCTAGTGGTGAAGAATCCGCTTCCCGCAGTAGCGTTTGGCGGACGGCGTATTGCCTGGATTTATACGCCGGAAAAACTGCTCGTCGAGTATCTTGAACGTTAGCTCGTTGGAGCTATGAAGTGAACACTTCGGAGCTTCGCCAGGAAATTGACCGGTGGATCGCAGCCGATGACGTTGCGGGCGCAACGCGGTCGCTTGCCGAGCTTTGGGCGAAAGATAATTCCTCCCCGGCCGCGTCGTTTCTCTGTTCGCGATACGAGCAACTTCGTCCCACGCTGAATCTGCCCCCCTATCGTTTGGCAATCCTGCGTTCATTTACGGTCGAACCTATGGTTCCCTTGTTGCGTGCCGCCGCTTTCAGCGCAGGAATTGACCTGACGGTTCGGCTCTCTGAGTTCAACGCACATGCGCAGGAGATTCTTGATTCGGCAAGCGCTCTGTACGATTTTGCTCCAGATGTGGTGATCCTCGCCGTGCAGACCCGCGATGCTGCGCCTGACCTCTGGCGTGATTTTCCCGCGCTCACCTCCGAGCAAATTCAGGCAGCCATAGACCGTGTCACAGGGGAATTTCGCAATTGGGTACACGTGTTTCGGGAGCACAGCCAGGCTCATTTGATCATCCACAATTTTGAGCAGCCAATTGCAGTGAGTCAGGGCGTGCTGGACAATCAGCTCCAAATAAATCAATCCTCTGCGATCCGCCAACTCAATGAGGGGCTCCGCGGATTAGCTTCCCAGCAGCCTGGAGTTTACATTCTCGATTACGATGGCCTGGTCGCGCGCCATGGCCGCGCGACCGGACAGCACAGCGCTGCTCCCGTCGATTGCGATACCGACGCTCGTGGTGGCGGGTCGTGCCGACGCGGTGATCCCGAGCGACCAGACCCACGCGCTGGCGCACTCGATCACCGCTTCGCGCCTGGTCGAGTTGGACTGCGGCCATCTGGGCAACCTGGAGGAGCCCGAAGCGTTCACCGCAGTGCTCGCCGATTTTCTGAGGACGCATCCCGCGCGTGCGTCGTGAGGCCGATCCCGGCAGATGTTCGGGCCGTCATCGTCTGCCCACGCTGTCGCGGCGAGCTCGCCGACGACTCGAACGGGTTCCGCTGCGACGCATGCCGCCTGCGCTATCGCTGCGAGCGCGGCATCGCCGTCCTCCTCGTCGACGAGGCTGAGCCCATCGACGGCCCCGGCGACGCCCCGGGCTGACAGCCGGCTTCAGCGTCCGGCGGCGACCGCTTCTGTGGCCACACCGACGGGGGCGGCGCAAAACCCCGCGTAGTCGATCGGCTCGGTGATCGTCGGGCTCTCGCCGCATACGGGGCACTCGGGATCGCGCGGCACGCGATATTCGCGGAACCGCATGGCCAGGGCATCGACGTGGAGCAGGCGGCCGGTGAGCGGCTCGCCCACGCCGACGATGAGCTTGATCACCTCGGTGGCCTGCAGCACTCCGACGATGCCGGGGACCACGCCGAGCACGCCCGCCTCGGCACAGGACGGCGCCTCTTCGGGCGGCGGCGGCGCCGGGTAGCGGCAGCGATAGCACGGCGACTGGAAGGGAACGACCGTCGTCACCTGGCCCTCGAAGCGGAACACGCCGCCGTCCACGAGCGGCTTCTTGGCGAAGATGGCGACGTCGTTGGCAAGGTACCGCGCGGGGAAGTTGTCGCAGCCGTTGACGATAACGTCGTACTGCTCGAAGATGTCGCGCGCGTTCTCGCTGTT
>Ga0209059_1000220_pt1 | contig 25007 bp, 26 predicted proteins | sample GraSoiAngelo_151_FD_186165 | JGI IMG/M metagenome (GOLD analysis project Ga0209059, IMG submission 186165) | Grasslands soil microbial communities from the Angelo Coastal Reserve, California, USA - 14_1009_12_20cm (SPAdes) (version 2) | ecosystem: Environmental > Terrestrial > Soil > Grasslands ...
GCTGGCGGGCGTAGCCTCGCGAGCCGATCTGCCGGGTCGACACGACGTGCAGCCCGGTGAGGGCGGCGGCCATCGTGACGAGACAGGGTCCGAGCACCGCGACATCGATCGACTGCATGAGCAGGCCGACTGCTGCCGGCAGGGATGCGCCCCCGATCATGCCGGCGGCGACCTGGTAACCGATCGCCCTCGGCGCGGCCGCGCTCCCGATCCGTCGCGGCGTGAGATAGAGAAGAAGGGGTACGAAGACCGAGAGCGCCGCGCCCAGGCACGGAAGCGCGACCAGGGCCGCGATCGGCGCGGGTAGGACCCAAAAACCGAGCGTGCTCGCAAGGGCGCCGAACACGCTCAGGTCGAACAACCGCGCCGGCGCGACCCGATCACCGAGGACCGCGAGCGCGATGCGACCCGCCGCCAGAGCCGACCAGTAGAGGAACACAGCGAGCCCGGCGAGGGCGTCGCTCAGCGAGCGGTCCGCCGTAAACCGGGTGTAGGTCCACTGCCCGCCGCCGAGCTCGATCCCGACGTACACGAACATCAGGGCACAGCCGAGGATCACCGTCCGGCCGATCCGTCGCGCTTCCGGGAGGTCGGCGTCGAGCTCGGGCGCGGCCGACAGATCTGAACGCACCACGTAAATGGCGCCACCGAGAATGGCGAACGCGCCCGCGGCGATGACGTATGCGGGGCGCCACGAGTCGCTCGCCACGAGCGCGGCCCCGACGAGTGGCGGGCCGAGCGACGCGCCGACCGCCCAAGCTCCGTGCAGTCCGCTCATGAAGCGAATATCGCCGCGGAGCGCCGCTTCCGTGTTCACGGCAGCGTCGAGAAGCCCGACGCCTGAGCCCAGCACGGCCGAGGCGAGGATCGTGGCCCACCACCCGCTTGCGATCGCGAATACGGCGAGGCCACCGCTCGCGGCGGCGACGGCGGCGAGGAGCAGCGCGATCGTCCCGAGGCGCTCGCGCAAAAGCCCGCTCGCGGCACTCGCCGCGAACTGCGCGATGGTCATCGCCGCGACGAGCAGCCCGAGCCCCGCGAAGGGCGCATCCAGCGACGCGCGCATCGACGGCCAGGCGATCCCGAGCATTCCCGCCGGCAGCCCGAGGAAGACGAGGCCGATGAACGCGATCGCCGCGGCTCGCCGACGAACGCGCACTCGCAAAGGCTAGGGCTTTCGCGTCGCCGAAAGTGCTCGCGTCATTCCGGGACGCTACGATGCCGCCGGGATGGGGAGCTGAGTAGCTCCGCATATATAGGGGAGGATCGGATGCTCCGGCGAGCCAGCCTCGCGATCGTTGCGACCCTCGCGATCGTCGCCCTCGCTGCGGTCCCGGCGAGCACGGATTCGCTCGGGATCGGGAACGTGCCGCAGGGAACCCAGAGCGACACCGCGTACGCCGCGAGTCCCGCCGGCGTCACAAACATCCTCGCGACGAACCAGCGGACGAGCTGTTACCGGCCAGAGGTGCCCTACTCCACGAGCCTTTTTCCGGCCAACGGTTACGACGGCATGACCACCTGTACCGGCGCCGACACCGGGGAAGACACCGGACTTGGCAGCGCGTATCCCACGCAGGCCGGGAGCAACCCGAACTATCCGGCCACCGAACCGAAACTGGTGAAAGATCACTCTGAGTCCGATATCCGGGTCGATCCGACCAACGCGAATCACATCATCGGGCAGTCCAAATGGTTCGTGAGCGCCGAGGGTTACAACCACCTCCTCGGCTTCTACGAGTCGATGGACGGCGGGAAGACCTGGCCGGTCCAGGGCCACGTCCCTGGATATGAGGGTTGGACCGACAACACCGACCCGATCGGCGCATTCGATCGATACGGCAACTTCTACTCGGTGATCCTGCCGTACCAGTTCTTTTACGACGGGGACACGAAGAGTTACCAGACCAATCCGAACCGGGAACCAAATCCATCGCTTCCGGCCGAAGCCATCTCGGTATCCGTCCGCCCGCACGGCTCGACGACTGCGCAGCAGTGGATCACCCGCAACAGCGCGGGGAAACCTGACCTCGTCGCCACCTACGACAGCGTCGGGCGGGAGTCCGACAAGCAGTGGATCGCCATCGACACGAACCCCTCAAGCCCCCACGTCGACACGATCTACGTCATGTGGGTGATCTTCACCGGACCCTCGACCTCCCATCCCTTCGTGTCGATCGCGCATGCGCTGCCGAACGGAACGCACAGCGACTGGTCCGCGCCGATACCGCTCCCGCAAGTCGGCGGAACGCCACAGGGCGCGACCTACCTGCTGCCGCACGTCATACCCGACGGCACGCTTTTCACGACGCTTGTCACCACGATGCCCAAGAAGGGGTATTGCTGCGACGTTCTCTTCCTCGACAAGTCCACGGACGGCGGGCTTACGTGGAGCAGCAAGCTCATCACCGACACGATCGCGGCTCCGCCGCTGGTGTACGCAAACACGACATTCCGCGACGGCATCGAGGAGAGCTTTGGGGTCGGTCCCGCCAGGGTCGGGAGGGATCACAAATACCCCCTCTACGTGACGTGGGAGGACTACAGCGCCGGCGTCACGAACATCCTCCTCGCGGCCTCGTACGACGAGGGCCAGACTTGGACGCCACCCATTCAGGTGAACGACAACCGCACTTCCGTCGACGAGTTCCAACCGAATCTCGACGTCGCCGCGAACGGCACCGTGAGCGTCGCGTTCTATGACCGCCGCCTCGCCTGCCCCGAGGCCGGGACCGCCGAAGCGGCCGCGGCAGGCATCGCCTTGGACACAGCGAACGTCAACTACAGCGGCACGCTCCCGCCGTACGGCGCGGCGAACTACTGCGTCAACGCGAGCATCCAGTTCTACACGCCGACGCTCGCACCCAAAGGCCACAACATCCGGCTGACGCAGCACACCTGGGACCCACAGCTGCACTCACCGCACACCTCCTGCCCCACGTGCCGCAACACTTTTATCGGCGATTACTTCGGTATCGCCTCCGGCAGCGGCATGAGCTACACGACCTCGGTCACGACCTACAACGACGGCACGAATCCGTCGCACTATCAGCAGCAGGTCATCGCGATCCTCGCGATCCCCTGATATGACCGCGCGGAGCGGCGGCGAGAGCCGTCGCTCCGTGCGACGATGTCGGCGTGACGATGTTTCGCCGCGTCATGCTGTTCGCCCTGATCTCGGTCTTCACGCTCGGGCTCGGACTGCTCGCCCTTCTTGATGGGATCGGGATGCTCGCGGCGTCAGGCGACTATGCGGGCAACGACAGGACCACGCTGCTCGGTCTCGGCGCCCTCACGACCGCCGGAGCGCTCGTACCGATCGCGCTCTGGATCCTCGCCGCTTGGGCGATCTTCGTGAAGCGCCAGCGCTGGGAATGGTGAGCGACTGGCCACGTTGCGGGTGGCACGGCCGCGGGTTGAATGGCGTCGGGGTCTTCTGAGCGAGCGGCCCCTGGCTCAGGGTCCATCGCGATCCCACGAGGGGCCGAGCGAAGAAGACCCCGGCGCCGTTCAGTGCGTGTAGTCCGCAGACCACCCGCAACGCGGCAGCGACTACTGGCTCGGGATCGTCCAATCCTTGGGCACGATGTGGATCCAGGTCTGACCCGGATCGAGGCGCACCGCCTCGCCGCTTGCGTTGCGGAGCGTAAAGACATCGAAGATGTCGGGTCGCGTCCAGGTGACATCCTGGCGCTTGCCGTCACGGAACACGGAGCCGTTGCCTGTTCCGACGAGCGTCATATCGAGCTTCGGGTTGCCGGCGGGATCCAGTCCGAAGTCCGTCGTGAAGTGGACCTCGGTCTGTATGACGACGATGTTGTTTGCCGCGACCGGTGCACCGGTCGCGCCGTCGACGTCGCGCACGCCGTCGTCGTAGCGGGCGTAGGTGTGGGACGCCGCGTCATACCGGTAACCCACCGTGAACAGATCGCGGTACGGGATCGTGATCGACGTCGCGTCCACGCTCCCGGTCATCCCGCCGGCGACCGCGTCGGTCGCGGCCGCGGGCAGAAAATTCCACGACGGGATGCTGACCGGCTGATCTCCGTCGGGCGCCCCGGCGAGCGCATCGCGCAGGTTCTTGTAGGTCGTGAAGTAGTTGTACGGCGCGTCGCGGAAGCCGACGCGGTAGCCCCACCCGTACCCAGGCGCTAGGTCGATGTAGCGGTCGACGACCGCCGCGTCGTAGTGGATCTTCATCAGCTCTTCAGGCCCGCCACCCGAGTAGACGAACGCCGCGCCGAGGCTCGGTACGACCGGCGTGTCGGTCATCCGTGCGCTGCGGACCGATCCGATGACGTCGGGATCCCTCGACTGGAACACCGCGGCGAGGCGTGTGGTGAGGCCCTCGACGAGCCACTCATAGACCTGGTCGGCTTTGGTGATGCCGTAATGCGGACGAGCGTGCGGATTGTTGTCGATCTTCACGTACAGCGGTCGCTTCGAGGCCGAGCCGCCCGCCAGGGGCATCCCCGTCAGGGGCCATCGCGGGCAGACGGTCTCTTCGGAGGTGGACGCCACCTTGAATCCGCCGCCCATGTTGCGCAGGACGTTGCTGCGCACCTGGATGCCGTCGGCCGGAGCGAGCGCATCCACGTCGACCCGGCGATCGCCGTTCCAGTCTCCGAGCAGCACCGCCGTCGCGCCCGCGCAAGCGGAGCCCGCGGGGAGCGAGGCCCAGCCTCCGAAACCGCCAGCCGGCTGGAACGAGCTGCTCGAGTCGAAAACCTGCACCTTCGCGCTCCCATCGGCGTCGCCGTACACGGCGACGAGGTCGTCCTTGCCGTCCCCGGTCACGTCGGCGGCGCCGATCGACGCGCGGCTCAGGTCGTATTCGCCCTCGTTGGTCTCGTACAGGTTGTTCTTCATAAGGACAAGACCGTTCGGCGTCGGATCGAAGAGGAGCAGCTTCGCCTTCGCGTTGGGCGACTGATAGAGCGCGGCGAGCTGCTGCGCGCCGCCGGTCCTGGTGAAGTGGCCGACGGCGAACCGCGCGAGCGAAGCATCGAACTGGGCGGGGCCCGAGTCGTACGTTCCCTGCGTCCCGCCGAAGGTGAACGCCGAGCCGGTCGACTCGAAGTAGTGCAGGCGCATCTCGAAGTTGTCGTACTGGTACGCCACGACGACGGCATCGTGGCCACTACCTCCGAAGTTCCCCGCGACGACAGCTCGCGCGCGGTTCCACGTGTAGTTCTCGCCGTCCCACCACTTCTCTGGCGTGGTGAAAGCGGAGCCGGTCGAACGGAAGACGAGCAGTCCGGACTTGTTCTCGCTCTCGTCGTAGAGCGCGACGAGGTCGTCCTTGCCGTCCCCGGTGACGTCGGCGACCGCGAACTTCGCTCGGTTGAACCGGAAGGTGTTCGGTTCGGTTGTCAGCCATACCGACTCGGCGAACGTTTCGCCGTCCGGGTTCGGCTCTCGCACCGCGATCTGGAGGCTCGCGTCCCCGGCCGCGGGTTCGAGCAGGGCGATCTGCGATTTCCCGTTCCCTCTGAAATCGCCGCTCGCGGCGACGCCCAAGCCGACGGGGCTTACAGAATGGGCGGGTTTGAGGGGTGGTATGGGTGTTGGCGTCGGTGTTGGAGACGACTGCGCCTGTTCGCCGGGGGTGGGTGCCGGGGGGGTCGCCGCGCTGCACGCGACGAGGACGACGGTCGCGAGTGCGAGCGCCCGCAGAGCGACGGCGTGACGATGACGCAATCCGCCTCGCATGATGCGACACCGCGCACGCTCCGTGCCAGCAGGCTGGAGACCGACGCCGAACTCGCCTGGCGGGCAGGCGACCAGTGTGCTTTAGGTGGTCGAGCGCTTTGGGACGAAACGGACCGCGGTCTGGAGGCCGCGCGGGTGCTCTTCCAAGCGGATGTGCTGGTAGTTGTGAACGGAGACCTCGTGCTGCGTGCGGAGCAAGCTCGCGGCGGTGAGCGCCGGCATCGAACCCTGGGTCGTGACGACAAAACACTCACGGCACCCGGCGAACCTGCAGGGGAATCCGCCTGATCTCATGCGGGCCACCTTTCTGGCCGACGAGCGGCCCGCGTAGATCTCAGCGTACAGCGAACTCGCGATATTGCGAGTAGCAGATGGGCGCGTCCTCGAAGATCGAAACGTATGAGATGATTACGTCAACACATCGGGCCCCACAAGAGACATATGCCGGGCCGCCTCGCGGCCCGCTTTTTTTGTAGCCCAGGGAAGGACCCCACGCTTTTGATCACGCTTGCTCCGGACCTCGATCGCGCGACGAGTGACCTCGGTTGGACGAGCCTCACGCCGATCCAGGACCTCGCCATCCCACACCTTCGTGCCGGGCGCGATCTGTTCGCTCAGGCGCAGACCGGCACGGGTAAAACGGGCGCCTTCGCTCTCCCGATCCTCGAGCGGATCGACGGTCGCGCCGCGGCGCCGTTCGCGCTTGTCATCGTGCCCACGCGCGAGCTTTGCGCGCAGGTCGCCGCCGAGTTCCAGGCCCTCGGCCGCCACCGCTCGGCCCGCGTCGTCGCGTTGTACGGAGGCGTCGGCTACCGCGATCAGGAGATCGCGCTGCGCCGCGGCGCACACGTCGCGGTCGCGACACCCGGTCGCCTCCTGGACCTCGTGGCGCGCCGGACCTGCGATCTGAGCAAGGTCCGCGTCCTCATCCTCGACGAAGCCGATCGGCTGCTCGATCTCGGGTTCGCGCCCGATATCGCGAGGATCGTGGCGCTCCTTTCCGGGCCTCGCCAAACGGCGCTCTTCTCAGCGACGCTGACCGCCGACGTGCGGGCGATCGCGCAGCGCTACACCAAGAACCCTGCGACCGTCGCGGTGCGACCCGAGACCCCGACCGTCGATGCGATCGACCAGGCGTGGATCGAGGTGCGCGAGGCCGACAAGGTCAGCGCGCTCCACGAGCTGCTCGGCCGGTCCGGCGTCGAGCGGACGCTGGTGTTTCGCCGAACGAAGTACGGCGCGGACAAGCTCGTGAAGGCGCTCGATCGGCTGGGTCGGCCGGCGCGGGCTCTCCACGGCAACGTCGGGCAGCGAGAGCGCGAGCGCGTGCTCGAGGGGTTTCGGCGCGGCACGTTCCCGACCCTCGTTGCGACCAACCTGGCGGCGCGCGGCCTCCACGTGGACGACATCGGCCACGTTGTGAACTACGACCTCCCCGAGAACGCCGACACCTACGTCCATCGTGTGGGGCGGACGGGACGGGCCGGGCGGCGCGGCATCGCCTACACGTTCGTGAACGAAACGCAGCGCAAGGACTTCGAGGACATCCGGCGGTTGGCCAAGGTGCCCTTCCGCCGCGAGCGGATCACCCTCCCGGTTAATTCGGCCCATTCGCCGGCGAACGGCGGATCGCCGACAGCGCTCGGGCGCCGGATGGCGCACACTCGAAGATGGCCCAGGCGGCCAAGGGGGCAAAGCTAGGTGGGACGAAAGAAGCGAATTGGCTTCGCCGACCTACAGGCAACGCACGCCGAGCTTGACCGTGGCGAGCTTCGCTGCCCCGAGTGCAAGCGGAGCGTGGCGGAGGCCGATGGTCTCAGATTCGTGCCTGCGCTCGGGCAGACCGAATCCTCGCTGGCGACACTCAGCTGTCCTCGCTGCCGCACCATGATCAGCATTCGTTTCATCGCGGCCCATTAGCCCCAGGGGTGATCCCCCATTCGGACTATATGAAGGAGCGCGCCGGCGTAGGAGGCTTTTGGCACAACGTCGGAGGCGAATGACATGAGCTGGATGCCCGAACCCGAGCCGACCCCTTTGCGCCTGCGCCTCGGTCCCCGATCTGAGGCGCCGGTCCCGCCGGCCTTCGAAGATGCCGACGGCTTCGATATCGCCGGAGACGTTGACGCGCCGATCGAGGGTCCGCACATCACGATGTCTGAACCCTTGGCCGCGGTTGGCCAGCCGTTCGAGGCGAAGGATCCGCTTCGCGCGGCGGCGAGCGAAGAGCTCCAGCGCGCGATCGAGCAGACCGCCGAGCGCGTCGAGCAATGGATGGCGGATCAGCGCCGACGGCTTGGCCTCGGCATCGACGCGATGGTCGCTTCGCTCAAAGAGCAGCGCGACATGGAGATCGCGCGCATCGAGGAGTGGAAGGTCGGCGAACGCGAGCGCGCCGAGCGTCAACTCGCCGCGGAAAAGGAAAAATTTCACGCCCAGCTCATGGAAGAGCTCGTCGAGTTCGAGCACCAGCTGGGCGAACGCCTTCGCGAGCAGGAGGAGCGTCTCGCCAAGTGGTGGGACGAGGCGGAGCAGCTCACCAAGCAGCGCTTCGCCGAGTTCGGGCTGTCTACCTCACCGGGGTCTGACGACTCTCCGAAGGCCTGACCAACCCCTCCTACGGGGCTGGATTCACCAGGACGCCGACGGTCTGGAGCCAATGCGGCTCAGCTAGAGGGTTGCGCTCGATCGTCATCCCAAGTCGCTTCATGACGGCGATCGACCGAAGGTTGTCGTGCTCGGTGGTGGCCACGATCCGCGCCAGGTCGAGCTCGTCGAAGGCGTAGGACACCATGGCGCGCGCTGCCTCCGTCGCGTAGCCGTTTCCCCAATGCTCAGGAAAGAGCGCCCAGAAGAGGCCGACCTCCGAGGTGCGGTGCGGCGCGCCGTCAAACGACCTGAGTTGTCCGAACGGCGCGAGGCACGCGGCGAACCCGACCGCTCCGATAAGCGTGCCGTCGCTCCTGCGCACGATCGCGCGGTCCTCGTAGGGCGTTTGGTGCAACGCGTCATGTGCCTTGTCTGCGATGACGTGGTATTCGAACAACAGCCGCGCAGTGTCTTCGGCTCCATAGCTCTCGTGGCCGAAGGTTTCGTCGAGCAGCCGCCTGTACTCCCCCGCGTCGTCAAAGACGAAGGGACGGATGACAAGGCGATCGGTCTCGAGCGTTTTCACGCGACTTCGATCCGGTCCCCCACGCGTACGGCGCCGGGCTGGACGACCCGAGCCCATACCCCGAACGCGAGGGGCTCGCTGGTGATCTCACCTTGGCGGTACGTCGCGAGGGCGGCAAGCGTGTCGAGATCGGAGATGCCGGTCCGCGGGTCGAGGGTCGTCACCGCGCACCGTCCGATATTTCCGCCCGGCTCGACCACCGCCGAGCCGATCTGCACGCGGCTGCCAATCCAGGAGTCCTCGGCGTGGGCCGCCACACCGGAGATCCCGAAGAGCATCCGGAAACGTCGCGGATCAACGCGTTCCGTCACGCCGGCGGCCTTCGCGATCGCGCGGAGAGATTCCTCCGCCAGGAGCGACGCGCCGGCCCCTTCATCGGCGCGGTCGACCCCCTCGCCCGGCTCGTCGAAGCGGACGAGACGCACCGGGCGCTCGGCAAGGTCCGAGAGCGCCTCGGCCCATGGTCCCTCGACGATGTGCGCGGGGACGCTTCGGCCGTAGATCGTGACGAGGGTCGCGGCACCGAGGTCGGTCGCGCCCTTCACCATCCTCCCATCCGGCATCTCGAGCACCAGATGGCGCAGCGTTTCGTCAAACCGCGGTCTCACGGCGACGAACCGCTGCACGCGCTTGGCATTAAGCATCCGCCCGTCGGGATCGACGATGCAGAAGCGACGGTCGTTTTCCACACCGAGGAGACCGAGTTCGACCTGCTCGAGCTCCTGGATCGCAAGCGCCTTGATCGGCGCGACGTGAATCCACGCGACGTGCGCACTCACGGCTGGCAGTGTTCCACAGCGCCGTGCGTGACATCCGGTTCACACTGAATGCGTGCGCATCCTCGCGGTCAGCGATGTCGAGGACGAGGCGGTCGCCGCCTCGTTGCCGGCGCGCGCCGGGAGCATCGACCTCGTTCTCGGGTGTGGTGACCTGACCTACGAGTATCTCGATTTCGTCGCGACGGCGGCCGCCGCACCGCTCCGCGCGGTGCACGGGAATCACGACGTGCCGCCCGAGGGCCTGGACGACCGCGAGGTCCGCGTCTGGTGGGACGGAATCGACCTGCACGGCCGCGTCGTCTCGATCGATGGGCTGCTCGTCGGCGGTCTCCAGGGATCGCCCCGCTACAACAAGGGGCCGTTCCAGTCGAGCGAGGGCGACATGTGGCTCGCGATCCTGGGGATGGTGCCGGCGCTCATCGCGAACCGGATCCGGCACGGCCGCTTCATCGACGTGCTCGTGACGCACGCCCCTCCGCGCGGGATCCACGACCGGCCGGATCCGGCGCATCGAGGCTTCGCCGCGTTCCGGACCTTCCTGCGATGGTTCCGACCGCGCTATCACGTCCACGGGCACACGCACGTCTTTGACACGCGCATGGTCACGCAGACCCAATTCGGACCGACGACGGTCGTCAACGCATACGGCGCACGGACCATCGAGCTGTGATGCACTCCGACGTCGCCGGAGCCGATTACCGCCGCGCCCGGCGCAGAGCCTTCATGCGCGGTGTCTTGAGCTGGTTCAGACGATCGGACAACGCTCTCCTCGCCTTCGACGAAGTCCGCCGCGGCATTCATGCCCAGGCCCAGCGCGACGGCGGCCTGCGCGAGGTGCCGATCGACCAGATCGTCGGAAGCGTGGGCCGGTATCGCGACTTTGACCGCGCCTTCCTGCCGCGACAGGTCCAAACGCGCGACCGGTGGGAGAGCGTCGACCGCGCGCACCTCGACCACCGGGAGCTGCCGCCGGTCGATCTGTACAAGATCGGCCAGACGTACTTCGTGAAGGATGGCAACCATCGCGTGTCGGTCGCGCGCGAGCGAGGACAATCCTTCATCGACGCGCATGTCATCGAGGTCACCGCGCCGGCACCGGTCGGCTCGGTCGAGGACCTGCTCGACTTCATCCGCGACCAGGACGCGCTGGCGTTCTACGAGAAGACGCATATCAGCGAGCTACGGCCGGGCGCGCGCATAGATCTCACCCTTCCCGGTCAGTACGAGAAGCTCCTCGAGCACATCGCGACGCACCAGTGGTATCTCGGGATCGAGCACAAACGCGAGGTCCCCTACTCCGAGGCGGTCGCGAGCTGGTACGACCGCATCTATCTGCCCACGATCGAGGCCGTGCGGGCGACCGGTGCTCTACACGACTTCCCCCATCGCACCGAGGCCGATCTCTATCTCTGGGTGACGGAGCACCACTGGTACCTGCATCAGGCCGCGCTCCCGAAAGGTCACGACCTGAACGAGCTCGTCAGCGAATACGCGGAGGAGCACAGCGAGCGGCGCCCGAACCCCCTGACCGTGATCGGCCGGATTCCCCCGTTGACTGCCGTCCGGCGCCGAGTCTCGTCCCGGAAGAACGGCTCCTCCTAGCTCAGCGCAAGCCGCAGATCGCGGCCGAGGATCGCGGCGAGACGCTCGACCTCGCCCTGCAACGCCGTTCGCGGCACGGGACCGGCCTCTTTGAACCATGCGACCTGGACCTCGTCGGCCGCGATCTCCCAGGTGCCTCGCACGACGCCGCCCGCGACGACGATCGGCGCGATCCAACCGCTCTGTTTGCTCACAGCTGTCCGGCGAGCCTTCGGGAGGACGTGCGCGTCGTCGGTGCCGGGACCGAGGACGTATTGGTCGAAGCCCGGCAGCAGACGCACGGATTTGGTGACCGATGTCGACGCCAGCTCGTCGAGATCGCCGGCGAGAACGTATCGGCGTTCGCCGTCGACGTCGATCTCGCGGAGCCGATCGCCAACGGCACCGAACCACGTTCGAAGCTGCCGCGTGCTGACCCTGCCGCGGGATATCCAATTGTGGAAGTTCTCCACAGTCGCGGGCCCGTACGCGCGTAGGTAGGCGACGATCGCGATCGCCGCTGCCTCGTCGGGCTCGGGAAGGCGGACCCAGCGCGAGCTCGCGTCCTCCGGGCGGACGAAGGTCACGCGATTCCCTCTGCTTGGCCCGAAGCAGAGGTCGCCCTGCCATGCGTATGGCTTGAGCAGCGTGCCCCAGCCCGAGCGGAGCGCGTCGCCGAGGTGACCGTAGCCGCGTCGCGCGATGACCGCAGAGATGAGCTCCTCTCGGGTGAGGGCCCGCCCATCAAGTGCGTCGCGAACGACCTCGCGAAGCGCGTCGAGCTGCTTTGGGGTGACGCCGAAATACTGCTGCCAGCTTGGCCGTTCCCATGATCGTCCGGACGCGATCAGCGAGAGGAAGGCCCCGGCTTCCTCGGGCGTGAGCAGGTGGAGCGTGCCGCGCATCGCCCACGTCTTGATGAGTCGGCCCTCTCGAAGCGCGCGCGCCACATCGCCGGGTTTCGATTTTTTCCGCCGGACGCGGATGCACAGCTCCGCGATCGACGCGACCTGCGCCTGCACACCGCACAGCCGGCGGACGACCCCCGCGGCGGTCTGGTCGCCGACCGGATCGAGAAGCTGCCGGCGCATGCGCCACGCGAGAGCCTGCCGCCACGTGACCTTCGCGGACACCGGCGGGAGGGTAGCGCGGGATAGGCTGTGCGCGGAAACGATCGATGTCCGCCAAAAAGAAGCCGAGCACTATCCCCGCCGCGAAGCTGGCTCTCTACGAGAAGCTCATCGCGACCGATCCGAGCATCGAGCGCAAGGGCGCGACCATTCCGTACACGTCGACCAACGGAAAGATGTTCACGTATCTGTCTCCGACCGGCGACCTTCGACTTCGGCTCCCCGACGACGAGCGCACCACGTTCATGAAGAAATACCGCGCAAAGCTGGCGGTCGCGTATGGCATCGTGCAGAAGGACTTCGTCGCGGTGCCTCCGGCCGTGCTCGCCCGCACCGCCCTGCTCAAGCCGTATCTCGCGATCAGCCGCGCCTACGCGGAACGGCTCGGCATGAAAAAGGGCGCGAAGCGCTAGACGTATCCATTTGGACTCGAGGTCGACTTGCCCTATCGGTCGCTTCTGGTCAGACGTTTTGCAGATACGTGGAGGTACTCGTTTTGAAGAAGCTTCTTTCCGTCGGCGTCGTGGCGCTCGCGCTGACGCTCGGGGTGGGAGCGCCCGCCGCCGCCAACCCGGGGCAGGTCCCCGCGCCGCCGCCCGGGACCGATGCGTTCTCGCCGGGCAAGGCCTGCGATCACGCGAACCGCGTCGCGAACCGCAACTTCGATTCAAACCACCCGACTGGGGTGCGCGGCGGAGGGACGCCGCCGACGTGCCTCGCCGGCGGTGGCGGCGGATAGACCAAGGCGGCCGTTTCTCGGGGCCGGGTCTCTTCGATTCTTAAGCCGATTTCAGGTCAGGAAAGCCTTAGCTCTCAGCGCCACACGGTGACGATCGCGGCCACCACGGTTCCCACCTCTTCCGCAGCGATTCTTGCGAGCGAATCATCCGCGCTTCCGCCGGTCGCGTCGATCGAGGGCGACCAGCGTGAGGAACTCATGAAGCAGGGTCCCCGCGAGGAGCGAGGTCACCTCGCCGTGGTCGTATTGGGGCTGAACCTCGACCAGGTCAAAGCCCACGAGGTCGAGGCCGCGCAGTCCGCGCACGAGCCGAAGGGCGTCGCGACTGGTCGGCCCCCCGACCTCGGGCGTGCCGGTCCCTGGCGCGAAGCCAGGGTCGACGAAATCGATGTCGAAGCTGACAAAGACCGGACCCCTGCCGGCCCGCTCGACGACCTCGGGCAAGACGTCGTCAACGCCTCGCTCGAGCAGCGTTTCGGTCGGAATCAGATGCAGGCCCAACGCCTGCGCACCGCCGCGATCCTCGGGCCCGTACAGAGATCCGCGGATGCCGAGCTGGACCGACCGCGCCGTGTCGATCAATCCTTCCTCGATAGCTCGGCGACACCAGGTGCCGTGGGTGTAGCGCTCTCCCCAGTAGTTGTCCCAGGTGTCCGTGTGCGAGTCGAAATCGATCAGGCCGACGGTGCCATGCCGCTTGAAAATCGCGCGGAGCTCTCCGAGCGTGATGGAGTGGTCGCCACCGAGCGCCAATGGAACCACCCCGGCATCCAGGATCGACCTGAGTCCTTCCTCGATCACGCCGTAAGACGCCTGCACGTTCCCAGGTATGACCGAGAGGTCGCCCGCGTCGACGGCAGAGACATGCTCGAAGATCTCGATCCCTTGCTCGACGTTGTACGGTCGCAGCAAGCGCGATGCTTCGCGGATCGCCGCGGGGCCGAACCGCCCTCCGATCCGATAGCTGACCGCGGTGTCGAATGGGATCCCGATGAAGGCCGCGTCCACGCCGGCCATGGCGGTGACGTTGGGCAGACGCATGAAGGTCCCGATGCCCGTGAATCTCGGGGCCTGCATCGCATCGATGGGCCGGTAGCGCTGCCGTCGCGCCGGGTGACCGCCGTCAGGCACGGACGAGCTCGGACTCCACGGCTTTCAAGCTCTCTTCGTGGATGATGCCGACGACCTGATTGCGCAGCTCGGTGAATCGGGGGCCGGTCAGGGTATCGAACGTGCGTGGCCGCGGGATATCGACCTTGAGAGTCGTCCGGATGCGACCCGGCCGGCTGGTCATCACGTAGATGACGTCTCCCAAGAAGATTGCCTCCTCGATGTCATGCGTGACGAAGAGCACGGTCTTGCGATAGCGCTGCCAGATGTCGGTCAGTAGCTCCTGCATGATCTGTCTCGTCTGCGCGTCCAGTGCGCCAAAGGGCTCGTCCATCAGCAGCACTTCAGGATCGTTGGCCAGCGCCCGGGCGATCGCGGCGCGCTGCTTCATGCCGCCTGAGAGCGCGCTCGGATACGCATCCGCGAAGCCGTCAAGCCTCATGAGGCGGATGAGCTCGCTCGAGGTCTTGCGGCGGTCCGGCGGGGGCGCCTTCTTTATCTCGGGCCCAAACTCGATGTTGCGACGCACCGACAGCCAGGGAAAGAGCGAGTACGACTGGAACACCATGCCGCGGTCGGGCCCGGGTTCCAGGGTGACCTTGCCATTCAGGAGCACCTCGCCCTCCGTGGGGGTCACCAGCCCAGCCGCGATCATGAGCAGCGTCGACTTGCCGCACCCCGAGGGGCCGACGATGCACGCGAACTGGCCATCCGGAACCGTGAGCGAGATCCGCTCCAATGCCCGCACCTCTCCACGGCGAGTGCGAAAGCGCATGGCGACGTCGGCGATCTGGATCTCGCTCACGCGCGCACCTTCTGCACGTAGGGAAATGCGAGCCGATGGATGACGGCGAAGAGCGTGTCGGTGATCAGCCCGAGGATGCCGATGGTGATGATCGCCGCGATGATGCGGTCGGCCCGCAAGTAGCGCTCGGCGATCAAGATGAAGCTGCCGATGCCGTGCTCCGCCGCCACGAGCTCGGCGACGATGAGGTACGTCCAGGCCCATCCCATGGTGATGCGCAGCGCATCGACCACCTCAGGAAACGTCGCCGGCAGGAACACTTTGTAGAAGACCGTCCACCGTGAGGCACCCAGGGTGTAGGCCACGTTCAGCATCTCGTCCGGAACGCGGTGCGCGATGTCCATGACCATCAACACCAGTTGGAAGAAGACGCCGATCCAGATGATCGTGATCTTCTCGTCCTCCCCGAGGCCCTGCAGCAGGATGAGGAGCGGGATGAAGGCGGAGGCCGGCATGTAGCGGATGGCATTGATCGGCGGGTTGAAGAACGAGCGCACCGCTTCGAACGACCCCATCAAAAGACCGAGCGGCACGGCCACCACGGCCGCGAGCAGAAACCCGGCGAGGATCCGGAAAGTGCTCCAGCCCACGTCGTTGTAAAAGGCGAGGTTCACCATCATGTCCCACCAGGTCAGCACCACCTGGTAGGGGCTGGGGACGAAGAGTGCGGAGAGTGGGTTCTGCACCAGGGCCGCCAGCAGTGTCCACACCCCAACGACGAAGACGAAGCTACCCACCGCCAGGATCACCCGTGCCCGCCTGGGGATGGCTTGCTTCGGGGTGAGGTAGGTGCGAATGAAGCCGCGGCGCCGGCGCGGCCGGGCCGCCGACGGCACCGGCGCTACTCGTGCCGCAGGGACCCGGCTCAATTGGTCTCCTCTACAACGAGTTGATGAAGTCGGCGTTCACCGCGTCCGCAGGCTTCACCGGGCTGTCGATCTTTCCCTGGGCTTTCCAGAAATCACCGGCGGCCTGGACGTTGTCGTTGATCTTTCCGGGGGCGCTCTTCGTGCCCATGATCGTCTTGCCCGTCTTCAGATCGAACAGCGTGAGGGTCTCGAGGTCCGCCTTCACATCGTCCGCAGTTTCGCTCGTGGCCTTCGCCACGATGCCCAGTCCCTCGGCTGTGTTCTTTTGGAACCAGTCGAACGCGTCGTAGTAGGCCTTCATAAATTCCTTGACGGTGGCTGGGTACTTGTCGACGAAGTCCTTCCGGAAAGCAAAGCTGTCCATGATCAGGTCCGGATACTCCTTCGAAGAGACCAGGACCTTTCCGTCCGCGCGCGCCTTGGCCTTGCTCAGCCACGGCTCCCACGTCACAGCGACATCAACCTGCCCGGCAACGAAAGCGGCGCCGGCTTCACCCGACTTCATGTTCTGCTCGCTCACGTCCGAGAGCTTCAGGCCGTTCTTCTGGAGGACCTGGGCCAGGAACCACTCGGACACCGAGCCCTGGTTGACCGCGACCTTCTGCCCCTTCAGATCCTGGACCGTCTTGACAGTGTTCTTCGCCAGGATGCCGTCACCGCCGACCGAGGCGTCGATGGGAAAGACCTCCACCGCGGGTACTCCGTTGGACTGCGCCCTGGCAAAGGCATCGACGGTGGACGCCATTCCGTCCAGCCTACTGGCCGTGAGCGCGATCAGGCGGTCATTGGGGTCCTCGACATCCTGGAACTTGACGTCGAGGCCGTGGCTCTTCCACGTCTCCTTGGCGTTCGCGATGTAGATGATCGCGTACCCCGTCCAGGTCGAGGACGCGATGTTGATCGTGCCGGTGAACTTGCCGTCATTTGAGGTCCCGGCGGTCCCGCCACAGACGGCGAGCAGCAGTCCGAGCACCACCGGAAACACAAGGCGAGATGGACCGTACGAACGATTCAACATGCGACCTCTCCCCCGAAGCTTTGGCGCGTTCGGCACGGCGGCTCCGTCGGCGCCTGCCGGCCAGCGAGCGGCCCATGCTACCGAACACCGGCACCAAGCGGCGAAGCGATGGGCGAAGCGCACTGCGGGGCGGCGATACGATTCGCCCGTGCAGGCGAAGGCGGCGGAGTCACTGCTCGCATTCGCCGAACAGACGGTGCCGGGCCTCCGCGGCTTGGACGGCAAGGCCACCTCTGCCAAGATCGAGCAGCGATACAGCGAACTGCTCGGAGCGCTCCGATGGTTCATCGATGAAAGGCGGACGGACGAGGCGCTCCGCCTCGCGAGCTCGCTCGCGCCGTTTTGGATGGCGACGAAGCGGCTGGAGGAAGGTTCCGAGTGGTCCGATCGTGCTCTGGCGTCGCCTGATGGCACGGACGCGGCGCGCGGAGAGACCCTGTTCCAAGCGGGCCTCCTGGCGTTCTGGCGAGGCGATGACGATCGCGCGTTCGCGCTCCACGATCAGGCCCTCGCGATCGGCCGGCGCATCGGCGATCCCACCGTCACGGCGAAAGCGCTGACGGGTCGTGCGCGGATCGCGCTGCGACGGACCGGCGTCGACGAGGCGCGAAGGCTCTGTCATGAGGCGCTCGCGATCACCGAGGGCACAGCCGATAGAACGGGGCGCTCGAATGCGCTGCACGTCCTCGGCGTCACCGCCCAGATGGCCGGAGAGTTCCTCGAGGCCAGAAAGCTGATGAGCGAGCGCATCGCGCTCGCGCGAGAGACCGGGAACTACGCGACGATCGGTTTGGAGGCCAGCAATCTCGCGATGGTGGAGCGACAGCTCGGGAATCTCGACCAGGCCGAGGCGCTATCGCGCGAGGCGCTCGATATCAGCTATCGACGTGGCGACGATTGGGCGACGCCGCTCATGATCAGCGGCCTCGCGGCCGTCGCCACGCAGCGAGGGGAGCTCGAGCGTGCGGCGACACTCGTCGGAGCCGCGGAGTCGCTGATGGAAGCTCAGGGGTTCGAGTGGCCGCCCGACGAACGACCTCACTACGAGAGGGTCGTGGCGACCCTGGCCGAAGCGAAGGATTCCGACGAGCTCGAGCGGGTCCGCGTCGCCGGGCGCGCCATGACGCCGGCGGCGGCCGTCGACTTCGCGCTCGGACCTCGCGCCTAACGCGATGAGGGCCCAGTTGACGATCGGCTCGATCGTCATTCGCTGCTACGAGTTCGACAAGCTGCTGGCGTTCTGGCAGGAAGCTCTGCACTACGTACCCACGCGGCCTGCCAAAGACGGCTGGGTGATCTTGCGTGACCCGGACGGAACCGGACCAAATGTGTCGTTGGACCAGACTCGGGAGAGGCGATCGGGCAAAAGGAGCCGATTGCATCTCGACCTCTACACGACGGATCAGAAGGGCCAGGTGGAAAGGCTCGTAAAGATCGGCGCGACACGATATCCGTGGAGATACAAGCCGGATGACGACTTCGTAGTTTTGGAAGACCCGGACGGCAACCTCTTCTGCGTAGTCGAAGTCCCGAGCGAGTCGTAGCCTTGGACGCGCACGTGTTGGGAGGCGGTCAGTGAGCGACCTGGCTCCACGAATTGGTCGTCTCGGCTGGATCCAGATCGACTCGACCGATCCTGAGCGACTCGCGGCCTTTTGGACAGTGGTTCTTGGGGTCGGGATCGAGGGCAGGCTCGGCAGTCCACCGCAGTTCGTGAATCTTCACAAGCAGTATCCAGACGCGCCGTTTGTTTCGTTCCAGCGAGTACCCGAGCCAAAAGTGGTGAAGAACCGCGTGCACATGGACATCGTCGTGGATGACATTGAGATCGCTACCTCCCGCATCGTCGAACTCGGAGGCCGACGGCGTAGGCCGGACGCGGACTTCGACGAATACGGTTTCTGCTGGCGGACGATGGCCGATCCGGAGGGCAATGAGTTCTGCCTGATCTACAAGTGCAAGTGAGGCGCCCCTAGACCTTTCGGAGACTGATCGAAAGGTGACGCGTGCCGCTCGCGGAGCCGATGCAGCGCAGTAGGCCTTCAGCGGCGGCCAGGACCGACCAGGTCCCATCGGGCGGTTGTTCCGAATCGTATTCAATGCTCGCCGCGTTTCGATCCGCGCGCTGGTTGAAGACACCTGCCGAGACATAACCCGTCTCTGTCCCTTGGCTCGAAACATCCGACTTCGTTGACACGTAGGTCCCGGGGACGTGGACACCCGCGTTCGCGGAGTAGGACGGCGGCTCTTCGTAGAACTGCAGCTGGAGCTGATAGTCCAGGCCGCCCTCGTATGCGCCGGTGCTGATGCGCGTGTCGCTAACGCCCGCCTGCAGTGCGTGGCGGTAACTCGCCTTGCCCGATCCGCGACAGAGGAGGATCGGATGTGGAAGCCGGGTCGTCGGTTGACATTGCATGTCGGCCTCGACGTGCTGGACGCGCTCCAGTTGACACGGAATCCCCTTCTCTGTGCCGCTTATCTTTTCGTCGGCATCCGCGACGAGTCGAAACGACCAATTGCTTCCGTTCTGCGCTGCCTCGAGCGGCACCGCCGCGCAGCCCGAAAGACAAGCCACAGCTACTAGGAGTGCCGCTACGGCGCGTCCCGTCACGGCCGAGAGCCTAGTCCGGCGTCGCGTCCCCTGACGGCGGGGTAACTCGATGTGAAAGGACTCGGCTTGCCCAACACGACCTTCCGCGCTACGAGAAGACCCGCCGGAGATTTTCCGACGGGTCTTTAAGGAAGATCGCAAACAGCGTTGGGGTTCGAAATGCCAGCGCACCGTGTAGTTTCCTCCCGGGCCGACAGCCAGGAAGGTTCCACCGCATAGCGCTCGGCCGAAGGGTCGTTGCAGACGCGTCGATTTCGGTCCTGCGCGTTCGTCGTCCATACGTGCCGGTCGATACCAATGAGAGGTGGGACATGAAATTCCTGATGCTTGTGTGCTGGGACGCCAAGAAAATGGACGCCCAGACCGAGCCCGATCCAAGTGACATTCCGAATGCGGAGAGCTTCCCGTGGCTGGACGACCTTCAGGCGCAGGGCCGCTGGATCGCCGGGGACCAACTGGCGCCGCCGCGCCGGGCCCGATCGGTCCGCGTCCGCGACGGGAAGCCGATCGTCACCGACGGTCCGTTCGTCGAGACTAAGGAGGCCGTCGGCGGGTTCGACATCATCGAGTGCCGCAGCCTGGAGGAGGCCGTGGAGATCGCGGCCAAACACCCGGTCGCACGGACGGGGACGATCGAGGTCCGGCCACTCTGGGGGACCTAACGGCGCGCCGGGGTTTCTTTCACCGCGAAATCTCTATTCACGTTCCGCCGGCTCGCGCCGAGCGCTCGATACAGTGGCGAGGATCTCCACGATGAGCTCCGCGCGCGTGGCGGATGCCACCGACTTCGGCGGGACGAGCTCGTACGCTTCCGCGATGTCGCGTAGGCGATCCAGATCGAGGGCCCTGAGCTGAGCCGCGAGTAGGCCCTCGCCTTCCGCGTCGACCTCGAAGGGATCGAGGACCGCCCGCTGCGGGACAAGCCAAAGCGGCGGGACGACCCGAGTCGATCTGTCAGCCGGGCGCGACCTCGCCCGCCTGAAGGCGCCCTCGAGATAGACCGGGCCGATGCCCGCGGCCCATTGCCGTAAAGCTCGCTCGTTCGACTGCATCGTCTCGATGCCCGTCTTCAGTCGCTCATCCTCGGCGAGATCGACGAACTCGATGCAGCCCTCCCACATTCCATCCGGACGCGTCCGGCCAGCGGCCCACGCGCGATAGCGTTTTGCCACAAGACCCTCGAGCACATCTGCGTACTCGTGCGTGACCGTCTTATCAGTCATGGCGTGCGCATCCTGTTGCCCGAACGAGGGCGGTATTGACGGCGCGCATCGCGCCGCAGCGGCTACGAAAGAGTGGCAAGGCCCAGCCACATTCGCGGCAGAACCACTCCGGCCCTCGCTCGCTCGGTCGGACCGCGACATCGTGCGGACAGAGAGGTGCTATCCATTTCATGCCCAGAGACTGCAGGTGAAGGAGCGTCGGCGGTATCCATGAAATCCTGGGGACCCAGGAAAATCCGGGGATTTCGTATGGCAGTTCTTCTGCACGAATCCGGGCCGTGCATCTCTCACCCCGCCAGAAGGAGATCCTTCGCTACGTCGCGGCAGGCTATACGACGAAAGAAGTGGCCGCCGCGCTCAGCATTGCCGAGAGCACGGCTGAGTGGCACATATCGAACATCCTGGTGGAGCTCGGAGCCGCCAGCCGAGCGGAAGCGGTCGCTATCGGATTACGCGAGGGTCTTCTCGAGACGGAGGAGCGACCGCTTCCAGCGAGATCGGCGCCCGATGTGGCGACCAAGCGTCCGCATCGCGCTCACGCGTGGCGAGACGACCGCGTCATCGATTTCGATCTGCTCGGACTGCATTTCGGGGAGATCAGGATCGGGCGTGGCCGCCGAGATGTTGCGGGGACGGAAACAAAGCCCGTGGGTCCTGAGTCCGGCGAGGCCGAAGACCACGACGGTGGGAAGAAGAGCGAGCACTGAATAAGGCGCGGTCTGACGGTGGCCCGCTGCCCATGCAAGAGCTGCGCTGGCGCTGCGACGCGGCGAGCCTTAGACCACGCATCATCTGAGGGCGGAGCTCAAGACACCGCTTCGCGGAGGAAGATCGTGTCCCCGATCGAATGGCTGCTCGACTCGGATCCGGCGATTCGCTGGCAGGCGATGCGCGACCTGACCGATGCGCCGGCCGAACAGGTCGCCGCGGAGCGTGCGCGCGTTGCCACCGAAGGCTGGGGCGCGCGCCTCTTGGCTCTCCGGCGGGAGGATGGGCTCTGGGACACCGGCACGTCAGATTCGGAGTGGCCCTCTCTTCTCGCGCTATTGATGCTCCGCGACATGGGTCTCGACCCTTCTGGCGAGGAGGCGCGGACAGCGATAGCCCTCGTAGCGAACAACGCGACGTGGCACTCCCGCGGCCCATGGCACGGCACACCGGTGTTCGCGGGCGAGGTCGAGCCGTGCATCAACGGCCGGGTCGTGGCGCTCGGCGCGTACTTCGGCCACGACATGACAGGAATCGTCGAGCGGCTCCTCGGCGAGCAGATGGTCGATGGCGGGTGGAACTGCGAGCAGGAGAATGGCTCGACGCGCGGATCGTTCCATACGACGATCAACGTCCTCGAGGGCCTTCTGGAGCACAAGCGCGCGATGGGCGGCTCGCCCGAGATGACCAGGGCGCTGGAGCGAGGGCAGGAATACCTGCTCGAACGCCGGATGCTGCGCCGGCTATCGAGCGGCGAGCTGATCGATCGGGCCTTCACGCTGTTCTCGTTCCCGACCGGCTGGCACTACGACGCGTTGCGCGGGCTCGACTGCCTCCGCGAGGCGGGCGTGACGCCCGATCCGCGCGTGGCCGAAGCCATCGACCTGGTCCGTTCCAAGCGTGACGCCGAAGGGCGGTTGCCGCTCGAGAATCCACACGAGAGCGAAATGGTCAACGCCCGGGTCCGCGATCTCGAGTTCGACATGGACGAGCGCGAAGGCCGGCCCAGCCGCTGGAACACCCTGCGCGCGCTGCGGGTACTTCGTTGGGCGGGGCGATCGTGACGGTTCGTGACGTATTTGAACCTGGCACGCGGTGGAGCTCCGGCCGACTCCGAGGAATTACGGCTTGCGGGCTCGGGCCGCGGTTCGCGTTCGTCCTAGGAGCATTTCGTTGAGGTCGGCAAGATGCTCGCGATCATGGCCGAGGTCGATCTTGAGGTAGTCGACGACGGTGATCTCGCCGAACGTGCGGTGGCTCCCCGTCCGCGAGAGCCGCTCCGGCGATAGGGACTGCACGAAGGCGAAGGTCCGATGCCGGCTCTCACCCCATTCACGAACTGAATGACGAAGGTCTCGGTCGGTGAAGTCCCAGCCATCGTTGTCATAGAACTCGAACGTGGGTTTGGCCCCAGCGGCGATTTGGCGCACGCGAACAAGCACGCACTCGGTCTGGCACGCTTCGAGATGTGCCGCGATGTGGCGGAACGACCAATGCTCGTCGTTCGGCCGCCAGTCCTGATCATCCGCGACCGACTCCAGCAGGTGTGAGATCTCGGCCGTCGTCTGCTCGAGTGCGGCGATCACCTCGGCGCGATCGAGGATCACGCGTTTTGCCCTCCGCCTTCCCTTCATCGGAGCGGAGCACAGGAGTCGAACGCCCCGTCCGCCGCTCGCACACTCTACGCGTCCGCAACATGGACTCGAGTAGCCATCAAATAGGCAGAGCCGCCGGTCGCCGGAGCTGCCGCCACGCCAGCAGCCCGGCGAGGCCGACGAGCGGCATCACGGCGGAGACGACGAAGACGGCACCGAGCCCGGATACCGCGGCAATCTGGCCTGAGACGAACGAGCCGGTGATGACGCCAAAGTCGGTAAAGGCCCAGAACGTCGCCATCGCGGTACCTCGCTCGGCCGGCCCGGCAAGGTCGATCGCAAGCGCCTGGAGCGCGGGCTGGGCGGTCGCGAAGCCAATGCCCACCGCGACGCCGGCGAGGATGAACCCGTCGGCGCTAGCGGCGCTCGACACGATGTACATGCCGACCGCCGTGACGATCATGCCCGGCACGATCGCCGCGAAGCGGCCGCGTCGGTCGGCGAGCCTCCCGGTGAGCAGGCGCGCGATGATCGACGAGATCGCGACGGCGGTGAAGTAGAGGCCGGGGTTCGTGACGCCGCGCGAGATGCCGAGCAGTGGGATGAAGCTGAACGCGGCTCCGGTCCCCACGATCACCGAGTACTGGGCCAGCGACGGCGCGACCACGCCGCGGTGGAGCCGAAACCCGACGCCCATCGGTGTCGCGCTTTCCGGATGGCTTTCCTCGTGCAGGCCCAGCGACAGGAGCGCGGCGACGACCGTCGCGATCCCAGCGATCGCGTAGAGCGCGCCGAAGCCCAGGCCGTCGACGATGACGATGCTGACCCCCGCGCCGAAGCCCTGCGCGAGACCTTGCAGGACACCGTAGTAGCCGACGGCCTCCGCGCGCCGCGAGAGCGGCACGGTGTACGCGATGTACGTGCTGGCCGCGGTGGAGAACGAGCTGAGCGCTACGCCGCTGAGCATGGACGCAAGGAGGAGGAGGATCGGCACGCCACCGCCGATGGGGATGGCGGCGCGGATCGAAATGGAGAGGATGAACGCAACGCACGAGACGACCATCAGTGCGGCGCCGCCGAACGCGAAGAGCCGCGAGCCATAACGGTCGCTCCACGAACCGACCGGGAAACGGGACAAGAGCGCGCACGTTGCCTGGATACCGATGACCGCGCCAACGACCTGAGGACCTAGACCGAATTCCCGAACGACGAGGAGCCCAATGGAGGTGTTCACGAGCATCAGGCAGGACGCTTGTGCGAGCGTGGCCAGGCCGACGAGGATGAATCCGACCGTGAACAAGTGATCGCGGCTATTCGCGGCGAGGACTCGCGAGCTCAATCGAGCCTTTGACGCTGACCTGTCGCGGCTGCCGTCTCGATCGCGTTCAACATCCGATGGCGCGTGACTGCGTCTTCAAAGGTCGGGCAGAGGTGCGTTCCCTCGCGATAGTCGCAGGCGAAGCGCGCCCACGCTTGGGCGACGTTCGTGCCAAGACCGGGTTGCGGCGGGGCCCACCGGTACTCGTGTGGCACGGCGAGGATCTCGAGCGAGGACTGCGCCCCCTTGCCCCCGCGTAGGGTCATCTCGAAGAGCTGGGCCTGGCCGCCGTCGGCGGTGACCTGCAGGTCGCCCTCGGTGCCGTTGATCTCCCAGAGCAGGTTGGTGCCGCGCGAGCTCCCGCCGCGGTAGTGGATCGAGAATGCGGCCCCGCCCTCGAGCAGTCCGCTGACGGCCACCTGGTCATCGGCCGCCATCGGCTTGGTCTCGCCGGTTCCTGCGACCGTGAAGGACTTTCGGCGCATCGTCATGGTGGCCGAGAGCTCTCGGACCTCGCCGAGGCAGTGACATAGCGCGTCCGCAGCGTGGCCGAGCCCGATCGAAAGCATCGTCGCCCCGTTCTTCTTGTCGTTCATGTATACGTTGAACGGCTCCACCGTCGGTCCCCAGCCCA
>Ga0209059_1000221_pt1 | contig 24950 bp, 23 predicted proteins | sample GraSoiAngelo_151_FD_186165 | JGI IMG/M metagenome (GOLD analysis project Ga0209059, IMG submission 186165) | Grasslands soil microbial communities from the Angelo Coastal Reserve, California, USA - 14_1009_12_20cm (SPAdes) (version 2) | ecosystem: Environmental > Terrestrial > Soil > Grasslands ...
CGGTCTTCACCCCGATGTGCCCGGCGTAGACCGGGTCCAGGGCGTGCTCGGCGTCGATGAAGGCGGCGACCCCGCCCAGCTTTTGCGACTGAGCGATGACATGCAGCGCCAGCGTGGTCTTCCCGGACGATTCCGGGCCGTAGATCTCGACCACCCTCCCCCGCGGAATTCCACCGACTCCCAGAGCCATGTCGAGGGTGAGCGATCCGGTCGGGATCACGTCGATGTTGCGCTGTGCCGCAGCCTCGCCAAGTTTCATGATGGCGCCCTTTCCATAGCTCCGCTCGATCTGGCTGAGCGCAGCCGTCAACGCCCGTTCTTTTTCTGACATCTAGACTCCCCTTGCTTCGTGGTCGGCCTGGCCCGTCCGCTCCACTGTAATACGAATTTGTGTAACTGTCAACGCTATAGCTCCAGAGCCCGGACCAGCAGCTCCAGCGCGGCGATCACCGAGCGACGCCGGTTGTCCCAGCGATCGCCATTCCATTGGAAACGATGCGTTTTCGAGACGTCGGTCGCGATGCCGATGAAGGTCAGCCCGGCCGGCTTGGATTCCTCCGCGTCCGGCCCGGCGACACCCGTGATCGAAACCCCGACATCGGCCCGCAGCAACTGACGGACCCCTTCGGCCATGGCGGCCGCTGTCTGTTCGCTCACCGCGCCGTGCTGCCGCAGTGTCGGCTCCGGCACCCGCAGCAGGTCGACCTTGACCCGATCCGCATAACAGATGATGCCGCCCAGGAAATAGGCCGAGCTGCCCGGCACATCCGTCAGGGCGGCGCCCAGCAGCCCGCCAGTGCAGGACTCGGCCACCGCCAGCCACTGTCCCCGCTGGCGGAGCCTCTCCCCCACCTGCTGGGCCAGCGCGAAAACCTCGGAATCGGGGGGCACGCGTCACCGGTAGTTGATGAACTGCAGCGGAACCGGTGTCTCGCTCGTCTTCAGGGCCTGGATCACTTGCTGCAGCAGATCCTTCTCACGGCTCGACACCCGGATCGCGTCGCCCTGGATGCGCGACTGCACTTTGGGCGAGACCAGCTTGATCTGCTTGACCAGGCTGCGGGCCAGCTCGTCGTCGATGCCCTGCTGCAACTCGAGCGTCTGCCGCACTGTGCCCTTGGCGGCCGGCTCGATCGGTCCGGGCTTCAGGATCTTGAGCGACAGCTGGCGCTTGACCAGCTTGCCCTGCAGCACGTCGATCATGGCTTTCAGCTTGAAGTCGCTGGGACCATGCAGCGTGATGTCGTTCTCCCCCAGGTCGATCGAGGCGCCCGTGTCCTTGAAGTCGTAGCGGGTGACGATCTCCCGCTGCGCCTGGTTGACGGCGTTGACCAGCTCCTGCCGGTCGAACTGCGAGACGACATCGAACGAGTAATCCTGGGCCATTGGGGCTTATGCTAACCGGCCATTTTGACAGCTGTCTGTCGCACTTTCCCGAACTCCATCACCCTCCCCCGCTTGCGGGGAGGGCAGGGTGGGGGCCGTCGTCACGCGTTGGCGTCGTCAAGGTCTTTGACCAGCTCATCCACCTCGAGCAGGTTCATCAGCACGTCGCGCGACTTGCTTCCCTCATACGGCCCGATGACCCGATGGTCGGCGAGCTGGTCGACGATTCGCGCCGCCCGGGTGTAGCCGACATTGAGCTTGCGCTGCAGCAGCGACACCGAGGCGCGGCCTTCGGTAGCGACCACGTGCGCACCCTTGCCAAAGAGCGGATCGCGCTTGGCCCCCTCCTTCACCCAGGAGACCGTCGCCTCGACGTTGAAGATCTCTTCCTGGTACTGCGGCTTTCCCTGCGCCTTCCAGAAGTCGATGATGGCCTTCATCTCCCGGTCCGAGACGAAGACGCCCTGCAGGCGGGTGGCCTTGCCCGCCTCCACCGGCAGGTACAGCATGTCGCCGCGGCCCAACAGCTTCTCCGCCCCGGTTTCGTCGAGGATGACCCGCGAATCGATACTGGAGCTGACGGCGAACGCGATCCGGGAGGGGATGTTCGCCTTGATCAGGCCGGTGATGATGTCGGCGGAGGGCCGCTGCGTGGCGACCAGCAGGTGAATCCCGACCGCACGGGCCAGCTGCGCGATGCGACAGATCAGCTCCTCGATCTCCCCCGCGGCCACCATCATCAGGTCAGCGAGCTCATCGATGACGATCACGATGTAGGGCAGCGGATTCAACCCCATTTCCGGCGCCCGGCTGTTGAAGTCGGCGATGTTGCGAACGGTGTGGCTCGCGAAGAGTTTGTAGCGGGTTTCCATTTCCGCAACGGCCCATCGCAACGCAGACGTCGCATGATCCGATTCCGTCACCACCGGAACGAGCAGGTGCGGCATGTCCTGGAACATCGAGAACTCGACGCGTTTGGGATCGATCAGGATGTACTTGAGCTCCTCCGGGGTCGCCTGAAACAGCATGCCGGCGATCAGAGCGTTGATGCAGACGCTCTTGCCCGACCCGGTGGCGCCGGCGATCAAGAGATGCGGCATCCGGGTCAGGTCGCCGACCACGGTATTGCCAGACACATCGGTTCCAATCGCCAGCGATAGCAGGGTCTGGTCGTTCTGGAAGGTCGGCGTCTGGATGATCTCGCGCAGGGTCACCAGGCTGGTCGCCTTGTTGGGGACCTCGATGCCGAGGGCCGGCTTGCCCGGAATCGGCGCCTGGATTCGAATTGCGGCCGACAGGGCCAGCGCCAGGTCGTTCTGCAGAGCGGTGATCTTCCGGACCGGCACACCGTGGCCCGGCTGCAGCTCGTACTGCGTGACCGAGGGGCCGGAGTTGACGCCAATCACGGTCGCCTGGACCTCGAAGCTCGCCAGCGTTTGCTCGATGAGCTTGATGTTGGCCTTGATCTCGTCGTGCAGCCGCTCCTTGCGCACGGTCACGGTATCGAGCAGGGTCAGGTCAGGTTTGACCCAGACGCGCTGGATCTCGTCCTCCGCCACGACCGGCGACGCCTCTGCGTCGGGAACCACGCTCAGCGCCGGTTCCGGCGCGATCGGTCGTTTGCGCCGCGGGGCGGCCACCAGCTCGTCGTCTGCGCCTTCGCTCGCGGCCGCAGCGGGTCCAATACCTCGGGTAGGGATGGCCGCCGGGGGTGCCACCGATGGCGCGGCGACGCCGGCAATCGGCACGAGAACCGGCTCGGAAGATTCGGTTCGGACCACCTGATTGCGAGGCTGCCAGGGCTCGGCCGCTCGCTTTTCTTTGACTACCGGTTTGCGCTCGGGGCGGTTCGCCAGATAATGCTCGCGGAGCGCACCAACCGTCCCACGGAACGAGATGTCGAAGGCCAGCACCAGGGCACCGAGGAAGACAGCTCCGAGAATCAGGATGCTGCCGGCGGTTCCGACCAAGCCGGTCAAGGCATCCCCCTCCCCCCGGCCGACCGATCCGCCGCTATGGCCGGCTGACACGTCGAGCAGGCCGAGGGAGCTGACCAGGATGAGGGCGATGCCGAGCCCACGCCCCCAGGTCATGACTTCAATCCATGGGGCGAGAAGCTCGACGCCGGCCACGACGGCGGCACCGATGACGAAGACGACGCCCCAACCGAAGAGCCCGACCAGGCCGCCGTGCAGGAAATGCATGATCGAGCCGCTGGTCTGCAGGGCGACGGCGAGGATCAGCAGCCCGGCCAGCAACAGGCATGCGATCCCGGCGAGTTCGCGCTGCTGCGACTTCGGGACCTGCAGCTTGGGAAGGCGGGGCGCCTTGATCCGAAAGCGCTGGCGTGAGGCGGACCGCTTCGGGCGCGCGATGCGCTTACGCCGGGTTTTCATTCCAGGGTGGCTGCGACGCTTGCTGAGACGAATGGCGCCATTCTAACGGCTATTCAGGGGTTCGACCAGAGGCTTTGAACAGGTATAAGGATGGTATGGCTAATCAAGATCAAGACGCGTCAGACGACCTCGACACCTCGGGCATCCCCGATCTGGACGCGGCGCCGGGCCCGCAGCGCCGACCAGGCGGCCGTGAGCTACCCGAAAACGAGGATCTCGATTCGGAAGGTCAGCCGGACCTGATCGGAGCGCTTCCAGGAAAGGAAATCACCGGCGATGCGCAAGAGGGCGAGATCGCGCCCCGCGACTACAAGCAGGCGCCCGATGACTACTACCATCAGGACACCCTCGACGAGCGACTCCGCGAGGAGGTTCCCGACCGCGTCCGACCGGACGTCCAGGAGGTTCGCCTGGTGGATGACGAGTCGGAGGACGGCGGTGGCGAGCTGCGCTCCGAATTGGGTGACGAGGGCGGTTATCCCAGCGCCGAAGACGCCGCCATGCATGTCGTCGATGAAGCACCGGGCGCGGTGGACAAAAAAACTGACAGCTACACCGGCGATCCGGTCGAGGAGCTCGAGTAGCGGGATCGCGCTGCCGCTGCCAGCGATCGGCGCGCCGCGGTCACGGCGACATGGACGGTGACGCCACGACCGACGGCATACTCGACGCCGTGGCGTGCATCGTGCCGCCCGCAGTGCTGGCTGGTGAAACCACGGTCGGGCTGAACATGTGGAAGGGGTGGACGGAGAACAGAAGAACCAGCAGCAGCACGATCAAGACAATCGCAAAGATCGCGACGATCGCGGCACTGGAACCGCCATCGTGTTCCGCGTAAGCCATGACCTACCTCCTGGACCTTAGTAGCCGCTCGAACTCGACGAGCTGCTTGCCCCTGGGCTCCCTCCTGACCCCGAGTTCGCCGCTCCGCAGCTAGCCAGCAAGACTCCGACGACGACCGCTATAAGGGCGGTGCCCAGCCTCAAGCGGTTCGTGGCCGATCTCGAAGACAACATTAACAACCTCCTATCTTCCAACTGTATCGGACTCACTTATTGATACGCCAGGGCGTTACAGACCGCGCCGGGAAGAACGTCGAGTTCGACGCAGCTAGACTTCGACGACGATCGGAATGATCATCGGCCGGCGGCGCATCTGCTCGTAGAGGAATCGGCTCAACGAGTCTCGGATCGAGTTCTTCAATACCTGCCATTCCGGATTGCCGCGGCCCGGTTTGTTGATGGTCTCCAGGACCTGCTGGCGGGCCAGGTCCAGCAAGGCGTCGGAGGTTTGCTGATGCACGAACCCGCGGGAGATCAGGTCTGGTCCGGACACGACCTGGCCGGTGTCCTTATCCACGGTCACGATCACGATAAAGATGCCGTCCTGGGACAGCACCCGACGATCCCGCAGCACCACCGAGCCAACGTCGCCGACCCCAAGGCCGTCGACGAACACATACCCGGCCGGCACTTTGTTGCCGGGGTGCGGGATCCCGTCGCCCAGCTCTACGGTATTGCCGTCGTCGATGACGATCACGCGATCCTTTGGGATGCCCACGTCCTGGGCGATCTCCGAGTGCAGCGCGAGGTGCCGGAACTCGCCATGCACCGGCATGAAGAATTTCGGCTTGACGAGGTTTAGCATCAGCTTCAGTTCCTCGCGGCTGGCATGCCCGGAAGCGTGCACGCGATTGCGGGCCGAGTAAAAGACGCGGGCGCCATGCTTGTAGCAGTTGTTGATCGTCCGTGAGACCAGTTCTTCATTGCCCGGGATCGGAGTAGCCGAGAGGATCACGGTGTCGCCCGACTTCAGCTTCACCTGGGGGTGCTCCTGGGCGGCGATCCGGGTCAGGGCCGAGAGCGGCTCGCCCTGGCTGCCACTGGAGAGGATGACGAGCTTCTCATCGGGCTCCTTGTTGATGTCCTGGACCTTGATCATGATGTCGCCCGGCATCTGGATGTAGCCGAGCTCCTGGGCGATGGTGAGGTTGTTCACCATCGAGCGCCCGATGACGGCCACCTTACGCTTGTAGCGAGCGGCGGTGTTGAGCGCCTGCTGGATGCGGTAGATGTTCGAGGCAAAGGTCGAAATGATGATTCGGCCAGGGCACTGCCCGAACAATTCCTGGAAGGCGTCCCCGATGGTTCGTTCGGACGGGGTGAACCCATCGCGTTCGGCGTTAGTGCTATCCGACATCAACAACATCACGCCGCGGTCGCCAAAGTGCGAGAGCCGTGCCATGTCGGTGGGCTGGCCATCGACCGGCGTCTGGTCCATCTTGAAGTCGCCCGAGTGAATGACCATGCCGACCGGGGTCTCGATCGCGAGCGCCGTTGTGTCCGGGATGCTATGGGCCACGTGGATGAACTCGGTCTTGAATGGGCCAAGCTCCACGACATCGCCGGCCTTGACTTCGCGAAGGTCGACCTGCTCGGCCAGCTTATGCTCGCGGAGCTTGTTCTTGATGAAGCCGAGCGTCAGCCGGCTCCCGTAAATCGGCGCGGCAACCTTGGGCAGGATGTAGGGCAGCGCTCCGACATGGTCTTCGTGGCCGTGGGTCAATAGAAAGCCGAGCACCTTTTCCTTCCGCTCGGCCAGGTAGGTGACATCCGGCAGCACCAGGTCGACGCCGAGCATCTCCTCTTCGGGGAACATCAGGCCGGCGTCGATCACGACGATCTGCTCGTCGTACTCCAGCGCCATCATGTTGCGCCCGATTTCGCCCAGTCCGCCGAGCGGGATGGCACGCAGGCGTGGCTTCTTAGCCAAAAAGCGTGAGCTGTTCCTCCGGCTTCTGCACCGGCAGCGCGGCTGCGGCGACCGCCTGCCGGCGCTCCTCCACCCGATCGAGATGCGCCTTGACCGCCTTGAAGTCCTGCTCCAGCGGGCCCATCAGGAAGCTGTTATACAACGCGGCGGCCGGATGATAAATCGGGATGTAGCTCACGCCGTCCTTGACGACCACCTTACCGTGCAAGCGGGAAATGGAATCGTAACCCGGGAGCAGCCGCGCCAGCGCGTGGCGACCGAGCACCAGGACGACCTCCGGATGAATCAACCGGAGCTGCTGCGCGAGATAGGGTGAGCAGGCGTCGGCTTCGGCGGGTAGTGGGTCGCGATTCCCCGGTGGCCGGCACTTGAGGATATTCGTAATGAAGACGTCCCCGCGCGACAGCCCGATACCGCGCAGCAGCTGGTCGAGGAGCTTGCCGGCCGCGCCCACGAACGGCTCGCCCTGCTGGTCCTCGTTCTGGCCGGGCGCCTCGCCCACGATCATGATTCGGGCGTCGCCCGGACCCACTCCCGGCACGGCCCTGGTCCGTGAGTGGCCAAGCGGGCACCGTCGGCACTGGTGCACTGCCGCGCTCAGGCTCGGCAGGTCGATGTAGTCCAAACCGGCGGCCAGTATATGCCGGGACCGGAGTCCCGGCATACCCTTTATCCACAGACTTTAGTTTCGGCTATCTCGCCGACCGCCCGCACGGTCGAATTCCCGGCGCGGTCCGCGATCGCCGCCACCGCGGTAGCCGCCACCGCCGCCGCCACCTTCCCGGCGCGGCCCGCCCCGATCACGATCGGTCACGATCCAATCACCGGTGGTGATGCCTTTCGCTTCTTGGAGGACCGCCTTGCGCGAGAGGTTCACGCGGCCCTGGCGGTCGACCTCGGTCACTTTGACCTCGATCTCGTCGCCCACGTTGACGGCGTCCTCGACGCGCTCGACCCGATTCTCCGCCAGCTGGCTGATATGCACCAGGCCGTCCTGGTTCGGCAGGATCTGGACGAAGGCACCGAACGGCATGATGCGGACTACTTTGCCCTTGTAGTTCTTGCCAACCTCCACCTCACCAGTCAAATCACGGATGATCTGCTCGGCTTTGGCCGCCGACTCGCCGTTGACGGAGCCGATCACGACGCGACCGTCGTCTTCGATATCGATGCTGGTCACACCCGAGTCCTCGATGATCTTGCGGATCATCTTGCCTCCGGGGCCGATCACTTCCCGGATCTTGTCCGGGTGGATCTGCACCGTGACCATCCGTGGCGCGTACTGGGACATCGCCGACCGCGGCGTGCTGAGCGCCGCGTTCATCTTGTCCATGATGAAGAAGCGGCCCTCTTTGGCTTGCTGGATCGCGCCTGCCATGGTATCGATGCTGATCCCCTTGATCTTCATGTCCATCTGCATCGCGGTCACGCCTACGCGTGTCCCGGCGACCTTGAAGTCCATGTCCCCCAGAGCGTCCTCAACACCCTGGATATCACTCAGAACGGCGACCTGCCCATCACCGGTGATCAGGCCCATCGCGATCCCGGCCACCTGTCCCTTGATTGGCACGCCGGCATCCATCATCGCGAGGCTGGAGCCGCACACGCTTGCCATCGAGGTCGAGCCGTTGGACGAGAGGATCTCGGTGACGAGTCGGATCGTATAGGGGAACTCCTCTTCAGTCGGCACCACCGGCAGCAGTGCCCGCTCGGCGAGCGCCCCATGCCCGATCTCGCGCCGGCCTGGTGAGCGAAGCGGGCGCGCCTCGCCGACGCTGAACGGCGGAAAGTTGTAGTGATGCATGAACCGCTTGAACTCTTCGAGGCCGAGCCCGTCGAGCTTCTGCTTGTCGCCGATTGAGCCAAGGGTGACGATGCTGAGCGCCTGGGTCTGACCCCGGGTGAACAGCGCCGAGCCGTGGGTGCGGGGCAGGATTCCAACCTCACACGTGATGGGACGGATCTCGGTCGTCTTGCGCCCGTCCGGACGCAGGCCCTCCGCGAGGATCTTGCCGCGAACGCGCTGCTTGACCTTCGCTTCAAAGCTCTTCGACAGGTATGGCAGCCGGTCCGCGAATTGCGGCCCGAGCTCGGTGATGGTCTCTTTCTTCAGGTCGTCGAGCGCCGACTCACGGAGCGCCTTGTTGGGATTGAAGAGCGCCTGGTCGAGCCGTTCGGCCAGGAACCGGTCGACCGCCTCGTCGACCTCGGGGTCCTTGGGGCTTTCGGCGACCGTGACTTTCGGCTTGCCCACCTCGCGGACGAAGGCATCCTGCATCTCGCAGATCCGCACGATCTCGCGATGCGCCATACGCAGCGCCTCGACGATGGTCTCCTCGGGAACTTCCTTGGCCCCGGCTTCCACCATGATGATGGCTTCCCGGGTGCCGGCCACAACGAGGTCGAGCTTGCTGTCCTCCATCTTGTTCACGGGCGGGGCGACGACCAGCTGGTCGTCGAGCATCCCGATGCGGACGGCGCCGATCGGGCCCTGGAAGGGGATCGGCGAGATCGACAGTGCCAGCGAGGCGCCGTTGATGGCCATGGTGGCCGGGTCGGCATCCTGGTCAACGGAGAGAACGGTCGCGACTACCTGGACATCGTTGCGGAAGTCCTTGGGGAAGAGCGGGCGGATCGGCCGGTCGATCAAGCGGCTGTTGAGGATGGCTTGCTCGCTGGGGCGACCCTCCCGGCGGATGAACCCGCCCGGGATCTTACCGGCCGCGTAAAGTTTCTCTTCGTAGTCGCAGGTCAGCGGGAAGAAGTCGATGCCCTCCCGCGGCGTCGCGGCCATTACGGCGGTGACGAGCAACATGGTGTCGCCCATCCGCACGGTGACCGCGCCGGACGCTTGCTGGGCGACGTGACCGGTTTCGACCGTCAGCGTCCGCCCACCAATTTCGAGTTGAGTCTGGGTTGCGGGACTTCCCGCGTGTGTTGTATTCACGATTCCTCCTGGGGCCGCGCATATGGCGGCACGAAAATGGTTGGCAGTCGGCCCAGGCGGTTCCGTCATTGGCGGGTTAGGGGTTGGGGTTCGAAGAAAAGGAACCCTTTCTCCGCACACCAATCTCTAACCCTGCGCGAGGTGGCCCCGCCCGGGCAAGGGGAAGTGCTCTAGGCCGTCACCTCCGGAGCCCGAGCTTGGCGATAACCGCCCGGTAGCGCTCGATGTTCGTACGCTGCAGGTAGTTCAACAGCCGGCGCCGCTTCCCAACCAGCTGGAGCAACCCGCGCCGCGAATTGTGGTCATGGGCGTGCGTCTTTAGATGGTCGGTGAGGTGGTTGATCCGTTCGCTGAAGATTGCGATTTGGACTTCGGATGACCCGGTGTCCGTCTCGTGCAGGCGGTTGGTTTCGATCACGCCTGTCTTGGTCGTTGTTGCCAGTCGCTGTACCTCCTAAATTGCTGGCCCGGGTGCCGTTGGCTATTCGGATACCCGCGCGTCACGCGTGAGTATACCCGAAGGTCGCCAATCGATAACCTGAAGCGCGGAGGGAACGATCTCGAAGACGGCCGGCGTATTCCCCGCCAGCTCGCCATCGGCCTCGACCCCGATCGGCTCCTCGCTGTCGATCTCGACCCGACGGGCCTGACCGAACTCAACCTGGGCCAGGCGCCCGTGGGTGCCCCGGTAGAGCATAGGCAGGCTGCGGATGCCCAGCCAGCGGGAGACGTCGCCGATGGTGACCACCTCGAACAGTCCATCGTTGGTGTTTGCCCTCGGGGCGATCCACATCCCTCCACCCAGGTAGGCGCCGTTGGCAACGGCGATGGTACGGACGCGCCGCCGCAGTACCGGGCCGTTGTCCAGGCGGAGCTGGACCCAGGCGTTGCGGTGTGTCAACAAACTGACCACCGCGCCCCCCAGGAAATTTCCCGTTCCGCCGACGAAGGCGGGTCCTCGCGCCGCCCGCCGGACGACCTCAGCCCCGATGCCGGCATCCGCCACGTTGATGAAGTAGCGTCGACCGGTCGACGTGCTCAGGCGGCCGACGTCCACTGGCCGCCAGCGATCGGTCGTGAGCCAGGCCGGAACCAGGTCAGGCCGCGAGGGACTCGGCAGGCTTCTGGCCAGATCGCCGGCGGTGCCGGCCCGAAGTAGCGCCCCGAATCGCGGTCGCCCGCCGCCTGGACGACGAAGCAAGCCGTTGACGACCTCGTGGGCGGTGCCATCGCCACCGACGGCGATGACCAGGCGGTCGCCCGCCTGCGCCGCGCAATCCGCGGCATCGCCGCGACGCCCGGTCTTAACGACCTCTACGTCGACGTGGGCGGCGGCACATTGAGCGGCGCATCGCTCCCAGAAGGGTCGAGCGCGCCCGCTGCCAGCGACCGGGTTGACAATGACGAGGGGCCGCTCGCCCGCCCTCATTGGGCCGACGGGATCACCCGAGGATCCGCCTGGCATTCTCCACGTCGCGAGCCATTTGCTGTTGCAACGCTGGCACCGTTGCGAACCGCTTCTCCCCGCGCAGCCGCTGCACGAACCATACGGTGAGCAGCTTGTCATAAAGGTCGCCGTCGAAATCGAGGAGAAACACCTCGACCGTCAGGGTGTTGCCGCCGAACGTCGGACGAAAGCCGACGCTCAGTGCTCCATCGAAACGTTGACCGTCGAGGTCGACGCGGGCGGCGTACACCGCCGTAGCCGGGATCAGTTTGTTGGGTGCGATCCGCAAATTGGCGGTGGGAAACCCGAGTTTGCGGCCCCGCTCGGCGCCGTGCTCGACCGTCGCACGAAAGAAATAGTCCCGCCCCAACAGCTGGGCGGCGGCCCGCATCTGGCCCAGCAGAACCAGGCGACGGATCCGCGAGCTGCTGATCGGCGCTCGAGCGCGGGCCAGCGTGGCAATGACGTCGACGGCAAAACCATGCCGCGCGCCAAACCGGCGAAGGAAGGCCGGGTCGCCGCGCCGGCCGTGTCCGAAGCGGTGTTCTTCGCCGACGATGAGACGGCGCAGCTCCATCCCGCGCAACAGCCGCTGCATGAAGGCCGGCGCACTCAAGGCGGCGAGCTGTGGGGTGAAGGGAAGAACCACCAGGTGGTCCAGGCCGATCTGTCCCAGCAGCCAGGCTTTTTCGTCGAGGGTGGTCAGGTTCGCGGGGCAATGATCCGGATCGAGCACACACCTCGGGTGCGGCTCGAACGTCACGAGGACGCTGGCGGCGCCCGCGGCCTTCGCGTCGGCGATCAGCGGCCTCAGCAGCGCCAGGTGACCGCGATGGATACCGTCGAAGGTACCCATGGTGGCGTGTGTGGGGCCGAGGAAGCCTGGTGCTGGAAAGCCGAAGCTGACCGCCGTCACGACGGAAAAACGGCGCGCGGCTGTAAGCGATGAGCCGCGTCGACTTCGGCCCATGCCAGCAGACGGCCCTCCGGGTCGATCAGCCGGTACCGGCCCGCCGCCGAACTGGGGGCCGCGACCGACTGTCCTCGCCGAATCGCGGCCGCGCCCACCGCATCCAGCGCCACCGATGGCCATCCCTGGAGCGGCAGGTCCATGGGGAGCAGCCAATCGGTCCAGCGCTCCCCTGCCCTCGACAGCGCCGCCAGCGGAACCGCCTGGGCCAATCGGAGCGGACCCACTGCCGTGCGGGTGAGCGCCGAGAGATACGCTCCGCATCCCAGCGCCGCCCCCAGGTCGTGCGCCAGGCTCCGCACGTACATCCCGCGGCCGGAGTCGACCTCGAAGCGTCCCAGGCGCGACAGAGGCTCATAGTCCAGCAGACGGAGGGCGAAAATCTCGACCGGCCGCGCGCGGCGTTCGGTCGCCTCACCGCGTCGCGCTTTCCGGTAGAGGGCCTCGCCACCCTGCTTGAGCGCGGAGTACATCGGCGGCACCTGGTCGATTCGACCGCGGAAAGTCGGAAGGAGTTCCTCGATCCGTTCCCGGCTGACCGTGCTCGCATCGCCAGCCGGCGTGACATGACCCTCTCGGTCACCGGTGTCAGAGGTGAACCCGAAGGTGACGCTGGCGAGGTACGTCTTTGGCCATTCATGCAGGAAGTCCGCCAGTCGGGTGGCCGCGTTGACGAGGACGGGCAGCACGCCATCGGCCGACGGGTCGAGGGTGCCGCCGTGGCCAACCTTGCTGATGCCGGGCAATCGGCGTACCGTCCGCACGACCGCAAAGGAGGACGGACCGGCGGGCTTGCTGACGTTCAGGATGCCGGACGCCACGTTCGTTCGTTCAGGCTTGCGGGACTTCCCGCATGCCATTCATTCGCGCGCGGACTTCAGCCAGGACCTCGGTCTCGGCGTCCTTCAGCGGCATGGCCAGCTCGACCCCGGCTGCGCGCCGGTGACCGCCGCCGCCGAATTTGGCAGCGAGCTCGGCCGCGTCCACCAGGTCGCGGCTGCGAATGCTGACTTTCGTCAGTCGCGGCCCCGCCTCTTTGAAAAGAATGGCGAGCTCCTGGCCGCGCACCGTGTTCAACTGATCGATCGCGCTGTCGGCCTGATCCGTGGTCGCCCCGCTGTCGCGCAGGCCCGCCTGGCTGATCGACCCCCAGACCAGGCGGTCGCCGAACTCGAAGTGCAGTCCCTGCAGGATGCGGCCCTGCATCCGCAGCGAGGAGGCCGGCCGGCTCTTGAACAGGCCGCGGGCGATCATCACCGGGTCCGCGCCGAGTTGGACGAGTTCCGCCGCGGCACGCAGCGCGTGGGCTGACGTGTTGTCGTGCCGGAAGCCGCCCGTGTCGGAGAGGATGGTGGCGTAGAGGCAGGAGGCCGCCCCGGGTGGGATATCGAGCTTCCACGCCTTGAGCAGGTCGTAGACCAGCTCGCCGGTCGAGGCCGCGTCGGTCAGCACCAGGTCGATGGTGCCGAATCGGGCGTTCGAGACGTGATGGTCGATGTTGACGACCATCGTCGCCTGGGTCACCAGGGCCTCGTAACTGCCGGCACGCGAGGCGTCGCTGGAGTCGAAGATGAACACCGGCGTGTGGGTCGGCGGGGCCTGTTGGTTGACCCGCTCGATGCCCGGCAGGAACCACCAGGCGGCGGGCACCGGCGGCGATGAAAGGACTGGAACCACTTTTCCGAGCGGCTCCAACGCCAGGGCGAGCGCCAGGGCCGAGCCGAGCGTGTCGCCGTCGGCATCCTTGTGGGTGACCGCCGTCATCACCGGAGCGTTGTCGATCACCTGCCAGATCCGGGGCGCCAGCTCGGCGACCTCCGGTCGTGGCGGTGCGAGCTCAGCGGCCGGCGTTGGACTCCCCTTGCTCGACCTCGCGCAAGAGCTGGCTGACCCGGACGCTGTAGGCCACGCCCTCGTCCAGCTGAAAATGCAGGTCAGGCGCGAACCGGAGGTTCGAGAGACGCGCGCCCAGCTCGCGCCGGATGAATCCCTTGGCGTGCTCGAGGCCTCCAATCGCCGCCTGCCGGGCATCGGCGTCTCCGACGACGCTGACCTTGACGCTGGCGTTCCGCAGGTCGGGGGTGAGCTTGACCTCGGTGATGGTGGCCATCCCGATGCGCGGATCCTTGAGGTCGCGAATCATAATCTCGCTGATTTCCTGGCGCAGCTGCGCGGCGACCCGTTCGACTCTGTGACTGCCCATGTCCTTCATTGTATGGGCGCGTCTCAATCGAGTCGGTCAAGGTTCTCGAGCACTGGTGCCAGCGCTTCGAGCGAGGTCTCGGTCATCGGCTCGACGACCAGCTGAACGTGTCCGATCCCGGATCGAGCGTATCGGCGGAGCTCCTCGGCGATGTCCTGCGGGTTGCCCGTCAGCGGCGGCGCGTCGACGGAGACCTCATAAGCATCCTTCCTGCCGGAGCTCCCCGGCAGCTCGACGAGCACTGCCACCGTTCGCTCGACTTCGGTCGGGTTGCGACCAGCGACCCGGCACGCCGCATCAACCGTATCGCGCAAGGGCCCGATGCCTTCCGGCCGATTCCCGGTTTGCTGATACCACGCATTCCAGGCGTCGATGTGCGGGACCGTGATGTCGAGCATCCGCTTCCCCGTCGATCCAATCAGGAGCGGGATATCCGGCCGAGGCCTCGGCAGTAACTCGCAGTCTCGTGTGGCGTAGAACTCGCCGGCGACATCAACGCGACCGTCGCGAAGCAGCGAGCGGATGATCGTAAACGCCTCAGCGAAGCGAGCCACGCGGCGATCGTAGGGAAAGCCATAGGCGCGGTATTCCGTTTCGTTCCAGCCCGCCCCAAGCCCAAGGATCAGGCGGCCGCCGCTGATCTCATCGACGGTGCCAGCCAGCTTGGCGAGCATGGCGGGATTGTGAAAGCTGGTGCAGGCCACGAGCGGACCAAGCGCAATCCGGCTCGTGACCGCCGCGATCCCAGCGAGCTGGGTCCACGCTTCCCAGGGCCCGCGGGCGCCATAGGTCTCGTCACGGTACAGGAGATGGTCGCCAACCCAGACGGAGTCGAAGCCGATCTGCTCACCGAGCCGAACCATGGCCGCGATTTCCGGCCAGCGAACCTCGCGTTCCACCTCGGGCAGCTGGAAGCCGACCTTCAGCGGACGCGTGGGGCTAGGCCTGCTTGACCTGGTAGCTCTCGATGACGTCGCCTTCCTGGAAGTCCTGGTAACCCTCGACCCGAATGCCGCACTCGAGCCCGGCCACCACTTCCTTGACGTCGTCCTTGAAACGCTTCAAGCCCGCGATCTGGCCTTCATGGATCGACTTGCCGTCGCGAAGCAGTTTGGCGGTCGAGCCACTGGTGATCTTGCCGTCCTGCACCCGCGAACCGGCGATCACGCCGAGCTTCGGGATCTTGATCGGTGTCAGCACGTCGGCCCGACCTTCCCAGACCTGCACGAAGGTCGGCTCGTAGAGGCCCTTGATGGCCCGTTCGATGTCGTTGGTCACGTTGTAGACGACGTCGTAGTTGCGGATGTCGACCTTCTCCCGCTCGGCGGCCTTCTGGGCCTGCTGATCGGGCTTGACGTTGAACGCGATCACGAGCGCGTTCGACACCGCAGCCAGCAGAATGTCCGATTCGGTCACGGGACCGACCCCTTCGAAGACGATCTTGATCTGGACCTGCGGGTCCTGGATCTTGAGCAGGGCGCCTTTGAGCGCTTCGACCGAGCCGTTGCTGTCGGCCTTCAGCACCAGGTTGAGATCCTTGACGGCGCCCTTGCCCACCTGGGCCGAGAGGTCGGCCAGGGTGACGCGGCGCGTCTGCGCCAGGGTCGCCACGCGATACTGCTCGGCGCGCTGGCCGGCGATGGTCCGGGCCACCTTCTCGCTCGAGACCACCTGGAAGACGTCGCCGGCGGTGGGCACATCGGGCAGGCCGGTGACCACGGCCGGCGTGGCCGGCCCGGCTTCTTTCATCTTGCGGCCACGATCATCGAGCAGCGCCCGGACCTTGCCGAAGATGTGCCCAACCACGAGGTTGTCGCCGATCCGCAGCGTCCCGCTCTGGACCAGCACGGTCGCGACCGGGCCGCGGCCCTTCTCGAGGTGGGCGTCGATCACCGTACCGGCGGCGAGCCTGGCGGGGTTGGCCTTCAAGTCCTGAAGATCGGCAACCAGCAGGATCATCTCGAGCATCTCCGAGATACCGGTCTTTTGCTTGGCCGAGACCGGCACCATGACGGTTTGCCCGCCCCATTCCTCGGGAACGAGGCCCTGCTCGGAGAGGCCTTGCTTCACCCGGTCCGGGTTGGCGCCGTCCTTGTCGATCTTATTGATCGCGACCACGATCGGGACCTGCGCGGCTTTCGCGTGCGAAATCGCCTCGACGGTCTGCGGCATGACGCCGTCATCGGCGGCCACCACGAGCACGGCGACATCGGTCACCTGGGCGCCGCGAGCACGCATCGCGGTGAACGCCTCGTGGCCCGGCGTGTCCAGGAAGACGATCCGCCGACCTTTCTCCTCGACCACGTAGGCGCCGATGCTCTGCGTGATGCCGCCGGCCTCACCTGCCGCCACCTTGGTCTGGCGAACGGCGTCCAGCAGCGAAGTCTTTCCATGGTCGACGTGGCCCATGACAGTGACCACCGGCGGCCGCGGTTTCAGGTTCTCCGGCGCCTCGCCGTCGGTGCTGAAGAGCTCCGATCGCGTGGTCAGCTTGACCTGCGTGCCTTCGCCTTCGCCGACTACCTGCTCAGCGATCGCGGAGTCCATCGCCATCGGGCTCGCCTGGACGCCGAAGCTGTCGGCGACGATGGCGGCCGTATCGAAGTCGATCTGCTGGTTGATGTTGGCCATCACGCCGTTCTTCATCAGCTCTTTGATGATGTCGACGGTCTTGACGTCGAGGTATTCGGCCAGCTCCTTTACCGAAAGGGTGGGCGGTAGCTCGACCTTGCCCTCGGCGGCGGCCGGCCTGGCGTCGGCGGCCTGGCCCCCGGTCGGCGCGAATTGGGTGCGCACGGACGACTCCTGCTCCGGCGACAGCACCGCCATGGCGTGCCGTGGGGCGTGCCGCTGTGGACGCAGGAAATCGAGGATGTCCCGGGCCTCGACGTTGAGGTCACGGGCGAGCTGCTGAACCTTGATACCGCGAGTTGTAGTGGCTATCTAAGACCTATCCTTTTCAATTCAACTGGCAATGATAACGTGCGCGGCCCCAGCCGGCGCGCGCGCTCAGTTCAGTATTCCCTGACGAAGCCGCTCCCAATCTTGCGGCGTGCTGCGCACCTGAAGCGCCCGATCGAGCGCCCGCCGCTTCTGCGCGGCCGCCCAGCAGGCCGGGTCGTGGCAGAGGTAAGCACTGCGGCCCGAAACGCGCCGAGGGTTGACGGCGATGGCGCCGTCGGCGACGCTTAATCGGTGCAGCTCGGTTCGCGGCTTGACCTGGTGGCATCCGACGCAGGTCCGTTCGGGCTCAGGGCGCTTCGCTGCCAGCCTCCGGCTGGGGGCTCGGCCCCTCCGTGGTCGCCTTGATATCGATCCGCCAGCCGGTCAACTTGGCCGCCAGCCGGGCGTTCTGGCCGTCCTTGCCGATCGCCAGGGAGAGCTGGTTCTCCGGCACGTGCGCGGTCGCCGTCCTCGATTCTCGGTCGATGTCGACGCTGAGCACCTGCGCCGGGCTGAGAGCGTTCGCCACCAGCTGGTGGGGATCGTCGGACCAGGGGATGATGTCGACCCGCTCGGCGCCGAGCTCGCCGACGACGCTCCGGATCCGCACCCCGCGCGGCCCCACGCAGGCACCCACCGGGTCGATGCCATCCTGGTTGGCGGTGACCGCCACCTTGGTGCGGACCCCAGGCTCCCGAGCCAGTGCGCGAACCACGACCGCGCCGGAGTTCAACTCCGGAATCTCGAATTCCAGCAGTCGGCGGACCAGCGCTTTGTGGGCCCGGGAGACGACCACCTGCGCTCCCCGACTGCGTTTGCGCTCTTCGAGGAGCAGGACCTTGAGGTGCTGGCCGGTTCGGATCACCTCGTCCGGAATCTGCTCCTCCGGCGGTAGCACGCCCTCCGCCTTTCCCAGCTCGAGGTAGACGGTATGGCCGTCGGGCCGGTCGACGATCCGCTCGACGACGCCGCTCACCATTTCGCCCTTGTGCTCGAGCACATCCTTGAGCACCTGGTCCTTCTCGGCGTCGCGCAGCCGCTGAAAGACAACCTGCTTGCTGATCTGCGCCGCCAGCCGGGCGAAGTCCTCGGTCGGCAACGGCACATCGACAAGGTCGCCAACGCCGGCCGGGCCAAGCTGGCGAGCCTCCTCCAGGCTGATCTCGGTTGCCGGGTCGCCCGCCGTCTCGACCACACGCCGGCGGCCGAAGATCGCGATCTGGGCGGTTTCGGGATCCACGTGGACCCGGATGCTCTCCGGTGGATTGAAGGCCCGCCGGTAGGCGGTGGCGAGCGCCGTCTCCATCAAGCTGAGCAAGGACTGCTTGGAAATGCCCTTCTCTTCCTGGACCTGGTCGAGCGCCTTGATGAAATCCGACTTCAGCATCAGTGGCGCGAGAGATCGACCGCCAGCCGGGCGGACAGCACGTCCGCCAGTGGGATCGCCGTGGTCCGTTGATGTTTGCCTTCCCCCAGCTGCAGCTCGATCATCTGATCGGACACCGCGGTCAGGCGCCCTTCCGCGACCTGCTCGCTCTCACCCATCCGGTAGTGGACATTGGCGCGCTTGCCCACGAACCGCCGGTATTCCTCGAGATTTCGCAAGGGGCGCTCGGCTCCCGGGGACGAGACCTCGAGGTCATAGCGAGTCGGCAGCGGATCCGCCTGGTCGAGCAAGGCGCTCAAGGATTTGCTCACGCGTTCGCAGTCGTCGAGCGTCACGCCTTCCGGCCGGTCGATCCGGACGCGCAACGTGGTGTGCCCGCCGCTGCCCGTCAGCGCGAGGTCGTAGAGCTCGTAGCCAAGAAAGTCGAGCGTCGGCTGAAATAGGTCACGGATGCGAGCCAGCTGGGGCGTGGGTGTAGACACCACTAAAAGAAAAAGGGCCGCCGGCCCCTGTCCGCAAGATTCCTATTCACTTGGCCCTGAGTATAGGCGCTATCTCGGGTCAAGTCTCCGCCAGACGACAAGCAGCGGACTCGCATTGAAAATCGATGAGTAGGTGCCGCTGACGATGCCGATCAAGAGGGCGAGCGTGAAGCCCTTGATGCTTTGCGGCGAGATCAAAAAGAGCGCGACCAGCACGAAGACGACCGTCATCGAGGTGTTCAGGGATCGGGCCAGTGACTGGATGATGCTGAGGTTGACGTTCTGCTCGAATGTCAGGCGGCTTGCCTGGCGCAGGTTCTCCCGGATCCGGTCGAAGATGACGATCGTGTCGTGGACGGAAAAGCCGATGACGGTCAGCACAGCCGTGACGAACAACGTATTGATCTCGCCCAGCGGCGAATTGAACACCTTGCCCAGGATCGAATAGACACCGGTCAGGAGGAAGACGTCATGGAGCAGCGCCAGGATGGCGCAGACCGCGAATTTGTAGTTGAAGCGAAAGCTGAGGTAGGCCACGATCAGGATGGAGGCGATGGCGATCAGCCCGCCGGCGCCGACGACCAGTTCCCTGGCGATGGTCGGCCCCACGCTCGCGTAGCTGGACTTCGTGGGGTCGACGGGAAACTTCTTCGTGAGATCGGCGCGAATCGTCGTCTCCTGGGTGTTGCCCAGCGGCTTGGTCGTGATCAGCACGCCGTTCGGCCCGGCCTGCTGCACTGTCGCCTCGACGTTGAACGTATCCATCTCCTTCTGCACCGCCGAGGCCTGCACCGGCCGCGTAAAGGAAAGGTTGTATTGATCGCCGCCCTGAAAGTCGATGCCCAGACGGAAGCCAAAAAACAACATGGAGAGGATTCCGGGCAGGATGATGGCCAGCGACAGCAGGAAATACCAGTTGCGACGGCCGACGATATCCACTTAGGAGCTCGGCCTCATGCCGCCTTGGGCGCCTGCACCCCGTAGAAGGCCAGCCGCCGGGCCGGTCGGAGCCCGGCCAGAATCTGCAGGAATTGCTGGGTGGTGACGATCGCCGAGAACATGCTGACCAGCACCCCGATCGCGAGCGTGATCGCAAAACCCTTGATCAGGGGAGCGCCGAAGAAGTAGAGGACGAAGCAGGTGATCAGTGTCGAGATGTTCGAGTCCCGGATCGCCGGCCAGGCCCGGTGCACGCCGGCCTCCATCGCCGCGCCCAGCGTGCGCCCCGCGCGCAACTCCTCCTTGACCCGCTCGAAGATCAGGACGTTGGCGTCGACCGCCATTCCGACCGAGAGAATGAATCCCGCCAGGCCGGCAAGGGTCAGCGTCACGCCGAACAGCTTGAAGATCGACAGGGCGATGGCGGCGTAGAGGATCAGGGCCACGCTCGCGACCACGCCCGGCAGCCGGTAGTAGAGGAGCATGAACAAAATGACGATGGCCAGTCCGAACGCGCCCGCCAGCAGGCTGAGTTGAACGGTGGTCGCGCCCAGCGTGGCGCCGACCTCGCTCGCCGAGGCGATGGAGATGGTGCCGGGCAACGCACCGGAGTTCAGCTGGATCGCGAGTGCCTGGGCGCTGGCCGGGGTGAAGCCGCCGGTGATGATGCCCGACCCACCGCAGATCTCACTCTGCACGTCGGCGTCTTCCACCAGGCTCTTGTCGATGAAGATCGCGATCTTGTTGTCGGGGGTGCCGTTCGTGTGGCTCACCCGGTCGCGCGTCAGATTACAGAATCGGTCGCTCCCGGTCGAGTTGAGGGAGAAGGAGACGTCCGGGAGGTTGGTGTTCGCGTCCGTGGAACGCGAGGCGCCAGTGACCATGCTGCCGTCGATGTTGGTGAACTGCGGCTTGTAACCCTGGTATTTCTTCGCGTCGGTTGGGTTGAGCTCCGCCAGAGTGCTGGCATCAGGCGTACCTGGCACCCATTCCCAGATCGTGAGGTAAGACGTTTTCCCCAGGATCTGTTTCGCCTGTTCCAGGTTGACCCCCGGAAGCTCCACGATGATCCGGTTGGTGCCCTCCGGCCGGACCACCGACTCGGCATAACCGCTGCTGTTGACCCGCCGCTCGAGGATCGCGACGGCGGTGTCGCGGGCATCCTGGATGGTCGTGCCGGACTTCACGTTTGTGATTTCCAGCTCCAGGTGCGTACCGCCCTGCAGATCGAGGCCCTTGTGCACGAAGATCTGCTGCTCGAAGCCCAGGAATGGGATCGACAGCGTCGGCACCCCACGGATGGGGCCGGTCAACGGCTGGTTGGTGGTCAGTCGGTAGACGTAGGCGAACCCATCGATAAAGAGGGCAAGAAGGGCGATGACGCCAATCAGCAAGAGGAGTCGACGATCGACGCGCATGCGACGCCCAGTATAGGCGAGCCCCGATGAGAAACCGTTAAAGACGGGGTCGCGGGATTCCTGCGTGTCTCAGGGCAGCGGCGCCACCGACCACTGCTCGCGCAGGCTGCTCAGCGCGCCGGCCAATGTTCCACTGCCGATCGCGCTGCGGACCTGCTCGACCAGCCGCACCAGCATCCGGAGATTGTGGAGCGACGCCAGTCGATGCCCGAGGATTTCGCCAGCCATGAAAAGGTGTCGCAGGTAGGCGCGCGTGAACCGCTGGCAGGTGTAGCAGTCGCAGCCCTCATCCGGCGGACCCTGATCCTCGATGAAACGGCGGTTGCGCAAGTTGATCCGGCCACCCTGCGTCAAAATCGATCCGTTGCGAGCGATCCGAGTCGGCAGCACACAGTCGAACATGTCGATCCCGTGAGCGATGGCCTCGATCAGGTCGGCGGGCGTGCCAACCCCCATCAGGTATCGCGGACGCTGTCGCGGGAGGATCGCAGTCTGCAGCGACAGCAAGCGATAGGTCAGCGCCTTCGGTTCGCCGAGGCTCAGTCCCCCGACGCCAAATCCATCGAACGACAGATGGGCCAGCGTTTCAGCGCTTTGCCGCCGCAGATCGTCATCGAATCCGCCCTGGACGATCCCGAAGCGCAATTGTCCGGCGGCCGGCTCGGTCGCGAGGCAGCGCTCGGCCCATCCGTGGGTCCGATGCATGGCCTCCTCCGCGGGCCCAGTCGCCGCCGGCCACCCGATGGGCTGATCGAACGCCATCGCGATATCCGAGCCGAGATCGCGCTGGATCTGCATCACCGATTCGGGCGTGAACCGTTGTTGGCTGCCGTCCAGATGCGAACGGAAGGTCGCCCCCTCTTCGCTGACGCTCACGAGGTGATCCAGGCTGAAGACCTGGAACCCGCCGCTATCGGTCAGGATGGCGCCGTCCCAGGCCATGAATCGATGGAGCCCTCCCAGGCGCGCGATCCGGTCGGCGCCCGGACGTAGCGCGAGATGGTAGCTGTTCCCGAGCAGCACCTGCGCGCCCAGTGCCCGCACCTCGTCCGGACTGAGCGCCTTCACGGTCGCTTGCGTGCCGACCGGCATGAAGGCCGGCGTGTCGACCGGGCCGTGCGCCGTCATCAGGCGACCCCGGCGGGCCCCGGCCTCCTCGGCGATCAGCTCAAACATGTGCCGCGATGAACATGCAGTCACCGAAGCTGTAAAAGCGGTAGCGCTCGCGGATCGCCTCGGCGTAGGCGGCAAGCACGCGCTCGCGGCCGGCGAAGGCGCTCACCAGCATCAGCAACGAGCTCTTGGGCAGATGGAAGTTGGTCAGCATGGCGTCCACCACGCGGAACTGGTGGCCGGGGAGGATGAGAAGGCCGGTCCAGCCTTCCCCTGGCCGGACCAGGCCGCCCTCGGCGGCTGTTTCCAGCACTCGAACGCTGGTCGTACCGACAGCGACGACGCGGCCTTCTCGCTGGCGCGCTCGATTGATCGCCGAGGCGGTCGCTTCCTCGATGCGAAACCACTCGCGGTGGATCGCGTGCCGCGCCGGATCATCCACCCGGATGGGCCGGAAGGTGTCAACCCCGACGTGCAGGGTCACGAAGGCGATGTCCACGCCACGATGCCGGATCGCCGAAAGCAGCTGGGAGGTGAAATGCAGCCCGGCGGTCGGCGCCGCAGCCGACCCCTCCTCCGCAGCGAACACCGTCTGGTAACGCCCCGAATCGCGCAGACGCTCCTTGATGTAGGGCGGCGTCGGCATCTGCCCGATGCGACGGACTTCGGCGAGCGGATCGGCCACGCCGATCAGGCGCACGGTGGCGGTCTCACCCTGCCGCGCGTCGATCGATACCGCCAGCTTCGAGCCGTCGAACCAAACCTGCGCACCCGCGTCCAGCCGGCGCGCCGGACGCGTCAGCGCTTCCCAGCGGTGGCGATCGCCATCAACTGGACGGAGCAGGAGGACTTCAGCCTCTCCCCCATCCCGCCGGCGTCCGATCAGGCGCGCCGGAATGACCCGGCTGTCATTGAGGACCAAAACATCACCCGGGTCGAGGTAGTGCGGCAGCTCCCGGACGGAGGTGTGGCTGACGGCACCGGACGCGGGCTCGAGCACCAGCATCCGGGCGGCGTCCCGCTCGGCGGGCGGGTGCTGCGCGATCAGCTCCGGCGGCAGTTCGTAATCGAAATCCGCTGTTCTCAGAAGAGCCGAGGCTGGTCGTTGCTGGCGGCTTTGACCAGGCCCAGATGATCGTAGGCGAGCTTGGTCGCAACCCGCCCGCGCGGCGTCCGAGCCAGAAAGCCGAGCTGCATCAGGAATGGCTCATACACGTCCTCGACCGTTTCGGGATCTTCCGAAACGGAGACGGCGATCGTCTCCAGGCCGACCGGCCCCCCCTCGTACTTTTCGACGATCGTGCGTAGAATCCGGCGATCGATCAGGTCCAGTCCAAGCTCATCGACTTCGAGCATGGCGAGGGCGTCGAGCGCGATCCGCTCGTCGATGCGTCCCTGCGCCCGAACCTGGGCGAAGTCGCGGACGCGGCGGAGCAGGCGGTTGGCGACCCGCGGCGTCCCGCGCGCCCGGCTGGCGATCACCCTGGCGCCGGGCTGGTCGACGTCGACCCTCAGCAGTTGCGCGGACCGGGTCACGATGGAAAACAGGTCGTCGGGGCCGTAGAAATACAGTGGGTAGACGGCGCCAAAGCGATCGCGGAGGGGGGCCGAGAGCATGCCCTGGCGGGTGGTCGCCCCGATAACGGTGAAGCGGGGCAGTTGCAGCCGGAAGGTCTGGGCGCCAGCGCCCTTTCCGCTCACGAAGTCGAATTTGAAGTCCTCCATCGCCGGGTAGAGCGATTCCTCCACCGGCCGCGCCAGGCGGTGGATCTCGTCGACAAAGAAGATGTCGCGGTCTTCGAGGTTGGTCAGGATGGAGGCGAGCGCCCCCTGGTGCTCGATGGCTGGACCGGAGGTGGTGCGGATGCTGACGCCCATCTCGTTCGCCACGATGTTGGCCAGCGTCGTCTTGCCCAGGCCAGGCGGCCCCGCGATCAGGATGTGCTCGATCGGCTCGTTGCGGCCTTTGGCGGCCGTGATCAGGATCTCGAGGTTGGCCTTGACCGCCTCCTGGCCGATGAACTCGCTGAGGCGGCGCGGGCGCAGGCTTCGATCGAACTCCTGGTCCTCGGACCGCTCCTCGCCGGTGACAACGCGGTCAGTCATCCGCGGTCCAGCCCCTTGAGTGCGACGGTCACCAGCTGCTCGACCGAGTGGCTGCCGCCATTTCCGGCAGTCGCCTGGCGGACGGCTTCCTTGGCTTCGGCCGGCGTATAGCCGAGGGCGGTGAGAACCTCCAGGGCCTGGGCAACGGGATCGCCCGTCGAGGCCGCCGGCACCCGCGCGTCCTCCCCATACAACTCATCCTTCAATTTCCCCTTGAGCTCCAGGACCACCCGCGCGGCCGTCTTGGGACCGATGCCGGGCACGGTCGCCAGCAAGGCGGCATCCTCCTGGAGGACCGCCCGCTTCAAGACCCGCAGCTCGGCACGGCTCAGGATCGCGAGTGCCGCCTTGGGGCCGATCCCCTTGACCGAGAGCAGCAGTTTGAAGAAGGTGAGCTCCTCCTGGCCGAGGAAGCCGAAGAGGCCAAGCGCGTCCTCGCGC
>Ga0209059_1000222_pt1 | contig 24944 bp, 25 predicted proteins | sample GraSoiAngelo_151_FD_186165 | JGI IMG/M metagenome (GOLD analysis project Ga0209059, IMG submission 186165) | Grasslands soil microbial communities from the Angelo Coastal Reserve, California, USA - 14_1009_12_20cm (SPAdes) (version 2) | ecosystem: Environmental > Terrestrial > Soil > Grasslands ...
CGCCGGCGACGCCGGCGACAACAGCGATGATCGCGACCGAGCCGAGATCCACGCGACGCTATTCCGGTGGGCGGGCTGCCTCGTCTGTTTGGACGGGGGTGGCGGCGGGCTCGGCGTGCGCGAGATGGCGAGCCAGCGGGCCAGACGGAGTTCGCCACTCGGAGTTCGCGTGAGGAGCGCCCACTGTCGTCCCGCCCAGATGGCGCTGCGCGCGGATCACGCCGAGCGAGACCACGAGCGCTACGAGCGCGCCGGTGATGCCGCCGGCCACCGCGGCGACGATGATCGCGCTATCGAAGATGTTCATCTACCCATTCATCCTGTCGAGAATTTCGCGGATACACCCCGGCGTTGCGCCGACCGCCTTGAGGACATTGCCGCCGGCGCTGTCGGCGGCCGCGATCGCAAGGAGAAGATGGCCGGAGCGGATAAGCGCGCTGTTTCGCTCGGATGCGAACGAGGCCGCTCGCGCGAACACCTCGGTCAGCGCCGCCTGCTCGTCGAGCCGCGCCGGTCGTGGTCCCTCGTTTCGCGGCACCGCGGCGTCGATGCGCGTCACCAGGTCCGCGAGGTCGACGCCGAGCTCCGCGAGCAGCCGATGGGTCCAGACATCGCCACTCGTAACGAGGCCGAGCAAGAGATGATGCGGCGCGACCTCTTTGTCATTCGCCCGCCCCGCTTCCCAGTACGCGCGTGCCAGTGCCCGGCGGCCACTCGTCTCGAGACGGTCGACGAAGGGCACCGGATGCGAGGAGCCGATCCCTGCCCCGGCCGAAAGGCCGATGCCCGCCGAGGCGGTGGCTCCCATCTCCGGGCGGTGCTGCCCCATTACGGCGATCACCTGGTGACGGACCTGCTCGAGGCTCACACCCACCGACTCGAGGACGCCGGCGCCAACGCTCTGACCTTCCCGCACGATGCCGAGGAGTAGGTGCTCCGTACCGACGTGGCTGTGGCCAAGCTTGCGCGACTCGTCGACCGCAAGCTCGATCACCTTCTTGGTGCGAGGCGAGAGCGTGATCTCGCTCGGCGAGGTCGTCTCTTTGCCGCGGCCGATCATGACCTCGACCGATGAGCGCATCTTGGAGAGATCGATCCCCAGCGAATCAAGTACCCGCGCAGCTACCCCTTCGCCCTCGCGGACGAGTCCGAGCAGAAGATGCTCGACGCCGATGTAGTTGTGGTTGAAACGGATCGCCTCGTCCTGCGCGAGGGCGAGGACGCGTTTCGCGCGGTCATTGAAGCGATCGAACGGTCCCATGTATAGGCGAGGCTAATGCTCGCTTGGTCGCTCAGTCGAGCAGCTTCCGATACTCCCCAATGCCGTAGCGGAACGTGTCCTTGGTGTTATCGAGAGCCTTCACGATCACCCGCATGGTGTTGTGGACGGCCTCCATCTTCGAGGTGACGGCCTTGTCCTGCTGGAGGACCGTGTTCAGGTCGTACGCCGCCGCCGATTTGAAGAGCATCCGGAACATCTCCATCTCTTCGTTGAGCGTCTCCGGCTTGTCCTTCGCTTTCTGGTACTCCGACCACATCCGCTCGACGCCCTTGGCCTCGATCGTGTCGATCCAGGCGCGTTCGCTCTTGTCGTCGACGGCGCGATAGGAGTTGTAGACGATCTCCTTCGTGCCGGCGGGCGTGCGTCCGACGAGGAGGCGCGCCATGAACTTGTCGATGGAGAGGCGCTCGATGACCACGTCCTCGTCGAAGTTGCGCTTGATGAGCATGACCGCGTGGATGCGCGCGGGCTCCATGGGGTTGGTGAACACCCGCTCCTTCGGGAAGACCGTCGTGATGTCGAGCATCGCGCGCGTGTTCTCGAAGGCGAAGAAGCGTCCGACCATGTCGCGCAGCGTCTTTTCGTCCATCGTGTCGAAGGGCGGTCGCTTCATGCCGGTGAGCTTCGCCGCGACCGCATCGATCGTCGCCTTGTTCTCGGTCATGAACTCCGGCGTCACGTCGGGCGCGTTCTCGAGGCGCGAGCGGATCATGTCGAACGCCGCCTGCGGGAAGTTCTCGACCAGATTCGAGCGCAGGTAGAAGACTTTCTCGCTCGTGTAGGCGTAGGCCTCGGGGTGATCGACGTCCAGCTCGCGCGCGCTCGCTGTCACCTCGCGGTCGTCGAGGCCGCGGCCGATGACGGTCGCGTCGCTCGATCGATGATCCTCGAGCCAGGCGTAGGTCTGGTAGCCCTTCGCGACCTCTTCGCCGCCGTCGAGGATGCGCGCCGGCGAGAGGATCTTGCCGTCCTTCGTCCGATAGGCATAGCGGACGTAGACCCAGTCGTCGGAGTGAAAGCGCGTGCCTGGGAATTCCATGACGCCGTAGGTCGACGTGGACTTCCCGGTCCCCGTCGGGGCGATGTAGAGGATGCCCTTGCCATCTTTCGTCACGACCGCGCCGTGGATCGAGTGGATGCCGTATTCGACCGCGAGCTTGCGCCCGACCGCGCCGAGCACCCATGACTTCAGCTGACCGTAGTAGCTCGTGTTGAAGAAGATGACCGTGTCGTTCTGGCGGGAGTAGTACGCGGCTTCCGACTCGCTGGGCACGCGGCCGAGCGCGACGACGAGGACGTCCGGCGTCTGCGCCGGCTTCTGTCCGGTGATCCGCTGCCACTCGTCGACCCCGTACCAGTTGTCCTTCCAGTAGCCGATGAGGTGTTCGCTGTTCGTGATGGCGCGCACGCGCAGACCGTGGATCACCACGTCGTGCGAGTACGTCGTCTCCTTCGCCGTCGCGATGTGCTCGAACGCGTTCGCAAGGAGCCGTTTAAAGAGGCCCGGCTTCGCGTCGACGGTCTTGTCGTGGACGAGCGTGCGGCCCTTGGTGCGCGTGATCGTGTTCTTCGCGCCGATCGGCGTACCGGGCCACTCCGGCGAGGTCTCATCCGGCGCGGGAGGAAATGTGTAGAGGTCCTTTTTCTCGGCTATCGCCAATCACGTACTCCCCTGGGAACTCGCGCCCGATAGTAGGTTCGCGGACACAGGCTTGCCCGCGCGTGTCGACCCGACGAAGGCACCGACGTACGTTCCGATCATGACGAGAAGAGCGCCGCCGACGAACTGAAAGCTGACCAGCTCACCGGCAAGAATCGCGCCGACCGCCACGGTCACGACAGGGAAGAGGACCGTCACGTACGCGCTCGCCGACGCGGTCCAGCGGAGCACGATGAAGACGACTCCGATGAACAGGCCGATGCCGCCGAGCGTCACGAGGTACAGGAAGGCGACCCAGACCTCGGGTCGCGAAGGCAGCACCGGCGTCTCGCGCGCGAGCAGGGCGACCACGAGGAGGAAGGCCGCACCACAGAGCATCGCCACGGCGTTCGTCCCGATCGGATCCGCCCGGGGAAGCCGCTTCAGCAACACGGTCGAGCCCGCGACGGCCACGGCTTGAAGGAAGAGCGCCGCGAGCGCGGCCGGCGGCACCGTCGCGCGGAGCTGATCGACGAAGACAAGCGCCACGCCCGCAACCGCGATGGCGCCGCCGATCACGCCGCCCCGGCGGAACCGCTCCATGCCGAGCGCCGTCGCCATGAAGAACGTCATGAGCGGCACCAGCGCGACGAAGGTCGCGGCCATCGCCGACGGCGCCTGCAGGAGTCCCCAGTAGGCGAGCGCGTACGCGACGCCGAAGTTCACCGCGCCGAGAAGCGCGACGCCTGGGAACGCGGATCCGAGCGGGAGCCGTATGCGCCTCCACGCGGCGAAGCCCACGAGGAGGATTCCTGCGATCGCGAAGCGCAGGCCCGCGCCCCAGAAGGGCGGCAGCTCACGGTTGCTGAAGCGGACCGCGACGAAATTCGTTCCGCCGATCAGGACGACGGCGACGAATACCGAAAGGACCGCGGTCGACGGCCGGTTCATCACGCCGACGATACGAGTCTCAGCGCGTCCCTATCCTTGGCCGATGGCCTCTCGTCGCGGCGCGACGGTCGAGCTGCGCGAGGTCACGAAGCGCTACGGCGACACCGTCGCGGTCGACCACCTCAGCCTCACCGCTCCGGCCGGGCGCATCTGTGTGCTCATCGGACCGTCCGGATGTGGCAAGACGACGTCGCTTCGCATGGTGAACAGGCTCATCGAGCCGACGTCGGGCGAAATCCTTATCGATGGGCAAAACGTCCTAAGAGAGGATTCGACGCAGCTCCGTCGACGGATCGGGTACGTCATCCAGCAGGTCGGCCTCTTCCCGCACCGGACGATCGGCCAGAACGTCGCGACGGTGCCGGAGCTTCTCGGCTGGCCGGCCGCGCGCATCCGCGCGCGCGTCGACGAGCTGCTCTCGCTCATCGGCTTCGACCCCGCGCGCATGCGCGACCGGTATCCCGCGCAGCTCTCCGGTGGCGAGCGCCAGCGCGTCGGCGTCGCGCGCGCCATGGCCGCCGAGCCGCCGCTCATGCTGATGGACGAGCCGTTCGGTGCGGTCGACCCGATCGTCCGCGAGCGGCTCCAGAACGAATTTCTGAGCTTGCAGCGAGCGCAGGGCATCACGGTGATCTTCGTCACGCACGATATCGACGAGGCGATCAAGCTCGGCGATCGCGTCGCGATCATGCGTGCCGGAAAGCTCGTGCAATATGCGCCGCCGGGCGAGCTCCTTGCACGGCCCGCGGACGACTTCGTGGCCCAGTTCGTCGGCACCGACCGCGGCCTGAAGCGACTCGCGCTTCTCACCGTCGGCGGCGCGGACCTCGACCCGCCGGTGGATCCATCGCGCCTCGACGGCGCGCCGGTCCTCTCGCCCAAGATGACGCTCCGAGACGCGCTGGCCGTGATGCTCGCGTCGGAGACGCAGGTCGGCATGGTGCGCGATGGCGACAGCTACCTCGGCGTGCTCACCCTGTCGCACATCGGGCGTCTGCTCCGCACCGAGGAGCAGAAGTGACCGCCGGAGAGCCCCTCATCCGATGGGACTGGATCGCGAGCCACGCGGGAGAGATCGGACAGCGCGTCGGTGAGCACCTGGAGCTGACGGTGATCGCGGTGGCCGTGGGATTCCTGGTGGCGTTCGTGCTTTCGCTGCTGGCCCTTCGCATACCAAGGCTCTACGGACCCATCACCTGGACGACCGGGATCCTCTACACGATCCCGAGCCTCGCCCTGTTCGCGCTGCTCATCCCGTACACCGGTCTTTCCCTGCTTAGCGCGGAGATCGGGCTCGTGAGCTACACGCTCCTCATCCTCATTCGCAACATCGTCGCCGGCGTTCGTGGCGTTCCGGTCGAGGTCCGCGACGCAGCGCGCGGCATGGGCTACACCGATCGCCAGATCCTCTGGCGCGTCGAGCTTCCGCTCGCGCTGGCCGTCATCTTCGCGGGCATACGAGTGGCGACGATCACCACGATCGGTCTCGTCACCGTGACCGCGCTCATCGGCCAGGGCGGCATGGGCTACTTCATCCTTCTCGGGATCCAGCTCTTCTTCAGCACCGCGCTCATCGTCGGCGCGCTCGGTTCGGTGATCCTCGCCGTGCTCGCCGACGGTTCGCTCGTGCTCGTGCAGCGCGCGCTCACGCCCTGGACGCACGCCCGATGAGGGCGCTCGGCGATCTTCTCCGGTGGCTCACCGATCCCGTTAACTGGCAGGGCTCGCATGGCATCCCCGTTCGCGTGTTCGAGCACATCGAGCTCTCCGCGATCTCGGTTGCCGTCGCCCTACTCATCGCCATGCCGATCGCGCTCTACCTTGGCCACACCGGCCGTGCCGGCTTCGTCGCCATCAACGTGGCGAACGTCGGGCGCGCGTTGCCATCGCTCGCGCTCCTCGCGTTCGGGCTGGTCATCGCGATCTCGCTCGGCCTCGGGCTCGGGTTCTGGCCGACGGTGTTCGCGCTCGTACCCCTGGCGATTCCCCCGATCCTCACGAACTCATACGTCGCCATCCGCGAGGTCGACCGCGACATCGTCGAGGCGGCACGCGGGATGGGGCTCAGCGAGGGCCAGATCCTTCGCGCGATCGAGGTGCCTCTCGGCCTGCCCCTGATGCTCGCCGGCATCCGTACCGCCGCGGTGAACGTCGTGGCGACCGCGACGCTTGGCGCCCTCGTCGCCGGAGGCGCGCTCGGCCGGTTCATCGTCGACGGGCTCGCGTTACAGGAGTACGACCAGCTGATGGCGGGTGCGCTCCTCGTGGCGCTCCTTGCGGTGGCCACGGAAGTCTCATTTGCTGCACTCGAGCGAGCGACCGTTCCCGCGGGAATGCGCGCAATCCGCTAGGCGTTGGGCCTCGTGTCGACCCTCAGCGGGTCATACTCGACGCGAGGCCGGCAGCCTAAGCGCTACGGCCGGGGAGGATCCCACATGAAGCGCGGAAGAACGCTCATCGCCGCCCTCGTCGCGGTCGCCGTTATGGCGAGCGCGTGCGGAAGCACGGGAAGCGGCGGCAGCACCGGCGGAACGTCAACGGCGTCGGCAACCGCTACGGCTACGGCGGTGGCAAGGCCAGACGTCATCGTCGGCTCGACCAACTTCTACGAGCAGATCACGCTCGGCGAGCTCTACAGCCAAATACTCGAGGCAAACGGGTACAAGGTCACACGGAAATTCAACCTCGGGAACCGTGAGCTCGTCGAGCCCGCGATCGAGTCCGGCCAGATCGATGTCGACGCCGAGTACCTCGCGACGCTCCTTGCCTTCGTCGACAAGGACGGGAAGATCGCTAAGCCGACCACGGATCCGAAGGCGACCCAGATCGGTCTCCAGAAAGCGCTCGATCCGAAGGGTCTCACCGTCCTCGACTACGCCGCGGCGACCGACCAGAACGGCTTCGTCGTGACGCAGGCGACCGCCAGCTCGAAGAATCTGAAGAAGCTGAGTGACCTGGCGCCGATCGGCAACACTCTGGTCCTCGGCGGGCCGCCCGAGTGCCCACAGCGTCCTTTCTGTCAGCTCGGCCTCAAGGACACATATGGCATCACCTTCAAAGACTTCAAGCCGCTGGACACAGGTGGCCCTCTCACGATCGCGGCGCTCGATGGCAAGCAGATCGACGTCGGGCTGCTCTTTACGAGCGATCCGAGCATCGTGGCGAAGAGCTTCGTGCTCCTCGATGACGACAAGCACCTGCAGCTTGCCGACAACATCGCTCCGGTCGTGCGGAACGCCTTGTTGAGCAAAGACGACGGCACGCTCGCGCGGCTGCTCGACTCGATCAGCGCGAAGCTGACCCAGGCGGAGCTGAACGACATGAACAAGCAGGTCGCCGTCGACAAGGCCGACAGCAAGGTGGTCGCGGCCGCGTGGCTGAAAAAGCAGCAACTGATCAAGTAGCGCCCGGCTGGACCCCCTCGGCGGCGCGCTCCGTTCTGGAGCCGCCGCCGCGGTTTGGGGTGACGGAGGCGAAATTGAGGACTTCGCGATCCAAAACGACGGCCAACCTGCCGCCAGCGCACGAGATGCAGATCGCATCGATGTGTTCGCGATAGATCTGGCATGAGCGAACGTTTCGACTTCGTGATCATCGGCGCGGGAGCATCGGGCGAAGCCGCGGCGAGCTACGCGCGCGCTCGCGGCGCGACGGTCGCGCTTGTCGAGCGAGATCTCTTCGGGGGCACGTGCGCGTTCTGGGGCTGCATGCCGTCGAAGACGCTGCTCCACGCGGCTACGATCCGCGCCTGCGGTGGCGACTATTCGTGGGGGAGAGCGTCCGCGCGCCGCGACTACATGATCGTCCGCGAGGGCCGCGACTACCCCGATGACTCAGGACACATCAAGGGCTACAAGGCCGCAGGTACTGTCCCGGTGCGCGGTTCGGCGAAGATCGGCGCACCCGGCAAGGTGGTCGTGCACAGCGATGACGGCGCGCGCGAGCTCGAGGCGCGCGACATCATCATCGCGGTCGGCTCGATCGGGAAAGTCCCGAAGCTCGAGGGTCTCGCCGAGGCGGGCTTCTGGACGAACAAAGAAGGTACGAGCCTCCGCGACCTGCCCAAGAGCATCGCGATCCTCGGTGCCGGACCGTCGGGAACCGAGCTCGCCCAGGTCTACGCGCGCTTCGGCGTGCGCACGACCTTGGTCAGCCCTCGGCAGGTCAACCCGAGCGACCATCCCCGCAGCTCCGCGCTGCTCGCGAAGGCGCTCCGTGCGTCGGGCGTCGACGTCCGCGAGAACGCGCGGGCGCAACGCATCCGGCCGCGCGCGGGAAAGGGCGGTGAGCACGTTGTGGAGCTCGCGGACGGATCGACGGTCGAGGCCGCGGTCATCGAGCTCAACGTCGGCCGCACCGCAGCGCCTGCCCTCTCCGGTCTCGGCCTCGACGCCGCGGGCATTTCCTACGACGGCGGGGACTACCTGAAGGTCGACGACACCCTTCGAGCCGCCGATCATGTCTACGCGATCGGCGACTGCGTCGGTCACGAGCTGTCGACCCATCTCGGCCACTACGAGGGCGAGACCGCGGTGAAGATCGCGCTCGGCGACAGCATCCGCGCGGACTTCAGCGCGACGCCGCGCGCCGTGTACACCGATCCCGAGACCGCCGCGGTCGGTCTCCTTCTGGACCAGGCGAAGGAGCGCGGCATCGACGCGTATGAGGAGACCGCGGACCTTGCGACGAGCGCCAAAGGCTACGTGAGCGAGTCGGAGGGCCACGTCTCGGTCGTCATCGATCGCAAGAACAAGGTGGTCGTCGGCGCCTTCATCGGCGGACCCGCGGCATCGGAGGCGATCCACGAAGCCGTGCTTGCGGTGAAGCTCCGTACGCCGATCGCCGTGCTTGCCGACACGATCCATGCCTTCCCGACCGTCTCGCGCGTCATGGGCGGCATTTTCGCGAAGGCCGATCTCGCGCTCCGATGAACGCGGAGGACTACGTCACGCTTCTCGACTGGCGCCGGCGGGTGGCCGATCTGTACTCGGACGTCCGCGAGAGGCTCCCCTTCGACGCGCCGGCCGCGCACGCCCGATGGCGGAACGGCCGCGACGAACTCTTCAATGCGCATCCGCAGTCGCCGCTGCTCCAATCGGAGCGCGCGGGCTTTCGCGGCCTGCCGTATTACGGGTACGACCCGCGTTTCGCCAAGCGCGCGAGAATCCGGCCACTTCCCGAGGAGCGCTACGACGTGGGTACGAGCACCGGGGGCGTGATCCCATTCGTGCGATTCGGCGCGGTCGATCTCGACGTCGGTTCGCTCGAGGTCTTCTGGCTCGACGCCTATAGCGGCGGTGTGTTCCTCCCGTTCCGCGACGCGACGGCCGGTACGACGACCTACGGGGGCGGACGTTATCTCCTCGACACGGCGAAGAGCGCGGACCTCGGCGCGAGCGGCGAAGAGCTCGTGCTCGACTTCAATTTCTCGTATCACCCCTCCTGCCGCTACGACCCGAAGTGGGTTTGTCCCCTCGCGCCGCTCGGGAATAGGCTGCAAGTCGCCATCGAGGCGGGGGAGCGGATGTGAACAGTCGCGCGCGCTGGACGCTTATCGCAGCGGTACTCGGATCGTCGATCGTATTCGTCGACTCGTCCGTCGTGACCGTCGCGCTGCCGCGCATCGGCCGCGAGCTTCCGACGACGATCTTCGGCGTCCTCGAGGGCCAGCTGTATGTCTACACCGGGTACCTTCTGACTCTCTCAGCTCTGCTCATCCTCGCGGGTGCGCTATCCGACTTCTATGGGCGCCGCCGCGTCTTTCTCATCGGGCTCATCGGATTCGGACTAACGAGTGTGCTGTGCGGTCTCGCGCCGAACATGGAATTCCTCGTCGCCTCGCGCGTCCTCCAGGGCGCGGCCGGCGCGATCCTGGTGCCGGGATCGCTTGCGCTGCTGACGGCGAACTTCAGCGGCGAAGCTCAGGGCCGCGCGTACGGGGTGTGGGCGGCCGCGACGGCGGCGACGACCATCCTTGGACCGTTCATCGGAGGCATCCTCGTCGACACGATCTCCTGGCGCATCGCGTTCCTCATCAATGTGCCGCTCGTCGTGGTCGCGGTCTGGGCGACCATCAGTCATGTTCCCGAGAGCCGCAACGAAAGCGCCACCGGCCGCTTCGACTGGCTCGGCGCGGCGGTGGTGGCGGTCGCCGTGGGCGGTCTCAGCTTCGGCGCGACCTACGGTCAGCAGCGTGAGTGGCGCGATCCGCTCGCCTACGTGGCGCTCGCCGCCGGCGTCGTGGCGACGATCGCGTTCCCCTTTCTCATGGCGCGAAACCGTGACCCGCTCGTCCCGCTCGAGCTTTTTCGCTCGCGGAATTTCACGGTCACGAATATCTCGACCCTTGTTATCTACGGGGCGCTCTACGTGACCTTCTATTACCTGGCTCTATTTCTCCAGGGCGTGCTCGGCTACTCAGCGTCGGCCGCGGGTCTCGCCGGGATTCCCGGCGGACTCCTTCTCGTCATCCTGTCTACGCGCTTCGGCGCCCTCTCGGCGCGCTACGGTCCGAAGATCTTCATGACCGTCGGTCCCGCGCTGATGGCGATCGGTGTCCTGTGGTTCGCGCGCGTCCCCGCCACGAGTCCGGCCTGGGTCTTCATTCCCGGCGATCCGTCGAGCTGGGTGCCGCCGGGCCAGTACTTCGTCGACTTTCTGCCTGGGCAGATCATCTTCGGGTTCGGGCTCGCGATGATGGTCGCGCCGCTCACGACCGCGCTCATGACGAGCGTGCCCGTACGAAACTCGGGCGTGGCGTCGGCGATCAACAACGCCATCTCGCGTGTCGGTCCGCAGCTCGCCGGCGCGGTGATCTTCGTCGCGATCACCGCGAGCTTTTATGCGGGGATGTCCGTCCGGCTTCCGGGTACGGATACGTCCGATCCCGCGTTCCGCCATAACTATTCGCCGATGAACGTCCCGCGCAGCTCGGACCAGGCCGCCCAGGCCGCGCGCGATCAATCGACCGACGCCTTCCACCTCGCGATGTTCGTGGGCGCGGGACTGCTTGCCGCCGGTGCTCTCGTCAACGCGGTCGGCATCTCGAACCACGTCGCGCTTGAAGCGGCCAAGCGCGAGCCTGCTCCGGCGGGTTAAGTCTTAGCTCGCCCGTATGAGGTAAGCGTCCGCGCCTCAGACGCGAGATAGAGCTTGAGGCGTCAATCTGTACCTGTGATCGGTGTGCGCCTTTCTTTTGCTGTGCTGCTGCTCGCGCTCATCGCGATCGGCTGCGAGCCGTCGGCCTCGAGCCCGACGCCTACCGTTGCTACGCCGCCAGCTGCGTCGCCCTCTCGCACCGCTTCGCCGTCCGCGCCCACGCGAATCCAAGAGTCGGAGAGTCCGATCCCCGATGTCGCCGGCGCCTTCGTGCTCTTTCAGCTACCGACTGAGACAGGGCTCAGGGCCGTCTCTTTCGGTGGCGATGTGAACGGCATTCTTCCCACTTCTATCACGCAGCTCTCCGGCTATGCGGGGTGGCAGCAGTCGCCATATGGAATTCCCTACATCCTCGGCTCGACCGTCTATGACCGCGCGGGTAGGTCGCTCGGCGCGCTGCCGTGGACCATTCGGCAAACGGTGACCTGGTCCGCTGATGGCCGGTTGCTCTGCGCCGCTGTTCCTGAGCGAGCGACGACTGGCGCGCAGATGCGTCTCGAGACGGCGGTGCCCGGTCAGCCGGCCAAGCTGATCGCGAGCGGTTTCATGGTCTACAGCGACAACGCGACCTATCCGGTGCTGGCGTGCGACGCGAGCACCGATCGCGCGATCGTCGCGTCATTCGGCCAGGGCGTTGCGCCCTCGCGACTGACGGTATTCCGGCTCTCGACCGGTGCGATCATCCGCTCCGTCGACTATGCGGGCATGATGGGCTGGGTCGCCGCGAGCGCCGATGGGACGATGCTCGTCGAGACGCTTCCCTTTGACACCGCATCCCAGCGTTGGTCAGCGACGATCCGGTCCGCGGACGACGGCACGGCGATGGGTCGGGTCGACGGTTTTGTTGCACACGGATTCTCGGGAGACAACAGCCTTCTCGTCGGTGCGAGCGAAAGTATCGCGGCGGTCGTCGACTGGAAGACCGGACGCGCAGTCTGGAGCACGAGCGGTACGTACGGCGGCTTCCTCGCGGAACCCGCGGGGCGCCGGCTTGCCGTCGGCATCGGCTTCGTCGGGGGATCTGACCAGCGCGATGTGTATCTCGTGAGCGCTGACGGCTCCGCCGCCCTTCTTCCGGCGCATGTGCGCGTCGCTCTCCGCTACTAGCCGAACACTCGGAGTCCTCTGCGGCTTGACTTCATTGGTAAGTGCAGACTAACGTAAGGTCCATCGCGCAAGAGCGCAAGGAGGCCTATATGGGCGATCAGGTGACCAATTTCGAGATCAATAGCGCGGACCCGCCGAAGGCGCGGCGTTTCTACACCTCGGTGTTCGGATGGAAGATGAACGAGGTCCCGCAGACGGGCTACACGTTCGTCGACACCGACGCCGGCGGCAAGGGTATCGGCGGCGGGATCGGTCCGCTCCGCGGGCCCAAGGCATTCGTCACGTTCTACGTCGTGGTGCGCGATCTGAACGCGACCCTGAAGAAAGCGACCGACGGCGGCGGGAAGGTCGTGTTCCCCGCGACGAAGGTCGGACCGACGACGACGATCGCGCTCTTCAGCGATCTCGATGGAAACGTGATCGGCCTCACCGACGGCAAATAGCGTCGCCCGCCATCACCGCGCGGACTGAAGCATCGCTTTTGACGCCGCGACCGTGAGCACGCGTACGGCGATCGCGTCGGGTTTTCCTTTGACGAGCACCGATCGGCGCTCGCCGGCGTCGGACGGTAGACCGCTGGCCGACGCCGACCTCTGGCTCAGCACGAGTTCCCCGTCCGCGGCAGCCGATGCGAGGCGCGCGCCGAGATTGACCGCGTCGCCGAGGGCGGTGAAGTTGACGATCTGACGCGGGTCGCCGACGGTTCCCACGAACGCCTCGCCGGTATGAACGCCGACGCCCACCGGGATCCAGGGTCCGGCCGGGTCGCCGTGGCCCGTCGCTTCGAGGAGAGCCAAGCCGGCGTCGACCGCGCGGCGAGCGTGGGCGCTGCCCGCGAAGCTGGGCACGAAGTACGCGACGATTTGATCACCCATGAAACGCTCGATGAGCGCGTCGTGCGCGATGAGCGCTCCTGTGCCTTCGGCGTAGAAGCGGTCGATGATCGTGTGGAACTGCGCGGGCGCCATCGATTCGGCCATCGGTGTCGATCCGCGGACGTCGGCGAAAAGCATCGAGATCTCGACGACCGCGCCGCCGACCTGATGCTTGACGAGGTGGCCGAAGCAGTTCGCGCACCAGCGCGGGTTCTTGTCGAAGCGCGTGAAGCCAAGCGCCCGAAACAACGGCGCGAGTGGCCCTCTGAAAGGCGCACAGCAGGAGACACACCGAGGGTCCTCCGGTACTCGGCGGAACAGCGCGCGCAATCGTTGTAGCGCGGGGTTACCGCGGGTCAGAAACTCCCGCCACTCCGCCTCGGCGGTCAGCTGCGGCGTCACCAGCGGCAGGCTATTCCCGCCTGCAAGGGGTGGACGTCCCTAGAGCAAGAGCCCCTCGAGCGCGGCGACGACCGCCTTCTCGTGGTCGCGCGTGCGGAAGTCGTGAAGCGGGTGTGGCGGCAGGGCGTGCTCGGCGCTGACGCCACCGCGGCGCGTATAGAGGACCGGGTAGATATCGCCCGTCGGATTCTCCTCGAGCGTCGCCGCGACGCCGTCCGCCGGACCCGAGTCGAGGAAGCTCTGCAGCGGGAGGATCCCGTCGTCGACGATGCCGCGCTTAGGGTCTTGGACGAGGACGCGCGCGAGATACGACTTCTGGTGCCATAGCTCGGGCGCATTCGTGACCTCGTGCAATAGATAGGACACGACCTCGGCACGCGCCACGACCGGACGCTCGGGGTCGATGCCGAAGTGCTTCTTAGCGACGCGGCGCGCGAGGATCCGTCCGTTGTAGCGGTGACCGTTCACGCCGCCTGAGTTGCTCGGCAGGCCGTGCTTGCGCAAACCGGGCGATGCCTGGTGGATCGTCCCGCCGAAGTACACGCCGGGGACCGACGCGCTCTCCCAAAACGGCGTCTGCGCGGGGAGCTTGTTGCGGCCGACCGTCGCGACGCCGAGCTTGACGAGATCCTGGATCGGGCTCGTGAAACCCGTTGCGGCGATGACGTCGTCGACCTCGAAGACGAGCTCGGCGGCGCTCTCCGCCTTTCGGGTATGCACGCGGAACGTCTTGCCGGTGCGCTCGACGCGCTCGATCGACGCATCGAGCACGATGACGCCGCCCGCGAGGACGTGGTCCTCGTACGGCTGGACATATCGTGCGCGGACCCCGACGAGCGAGCGCGTGTTTATCGAGAGCTTCGCCGGCGACGGAGACGCGAGGACGATCTGCTTCGCCCACTGGAGGAATCCCGTCGCAAGCTCGAATCCTGAGTTCTCCTTCCCGACGATGAACACGCGCCGGCCGGCATAGGTCTCCGCAGGGCGCGTCTCGGCGTAGTGCGGGACGTCCTCGACCCCGGGCATCTGCGGGCGCCACGGCTCGGCCACACCCACCGCGAAGATCGGGACCTGGCAGCGGTACTCGCCGTCGGTCGTCTCGAGGACCCAGCGATCGCCGTCGCGTCGCGTTCCGGTCCAGCGGCAGCCGTAACGCACAGCGACGCCGGTGCGGTCGGCGAACGCTTCGAGGTTGCGTTGCATCTCGGGCCGCGACGGGTAGTACGAAGTGCCGTCCATCATCGAGCACATGAGCGCGCGGCACGCCTTCTCTTCGGGAAGCAGGCTGTTCCAGTCGTAGCGCTCGTACTCGCGCGTGCCCTGCTCGAATGGCGCATACGGCTTGGTCCAGGAGAGCAGACGCTGGAAGAACGGCCACTTGCGGAACATCCCGCCGGCGTTCTCGTCGGCCGAGATCGCCGCGTGCTTCACGCCGAGTCGCGAGAGCGAGTAGCTGATCTGCAGGCCGCCGGGTCCGCTGCCGACGAGAACGACCGGATAGTCGCCGGGTGGGTGCGGTCGCTCTGTCAGCCGCCCCTCCGCGTCGCGTTCGCGAGCTTGCGCGCTTCCGCGACGAGGATGCGGTAACAGACGCGCGGGTTCGTCTGCAGGAATTCCTTCAAGAGCTCGCCGGGCAGGACGAGGCAACGGAGCGGCCGCGCCGCGACGATGTCCGCCACCGGCGCCTCACCCAGAAGGACAGAGATCTCCCCGAAGAACTCGCCGCGCCCGAGCGTATTCACTCGTTTGCCACCCGCGATCACCGCGGCCTCGCCGTCGAGGATGATGTAAAAGGCCGAGCCGGAGAGGCCTTCGCGGAGGACGCGCTCGTCCTGAGCGAAGTACCGCTCCTCGAGCGTGTGCGCGATCCGCTCGACCTCGGGGCGGGAGAGATCGGCGAATATCGCGAGGCCGGCGAGCGTTTCGCTGATGTCGTCTGGCGCCGAGCGCATCGCTGTTGTCTATAGGCTCGCCCGGGTCTTGGCAAACGGCAGAAAGAGCAGAATCAAAGCAGGATGAGCGCGGGGAGGGGGCTGCCGGCCGGCACCCTGACATTCCTTTTCACCGACATCGAGGGCTCGACCAAGCTCCAGAGCGAGCTCGGCACCGACCGCTATCAGGATGTCCTCGAGACGCACACGCGCATCCTCCGCGACGCTTTCAAAGACGGCGGCTTCGAGGTCCGCGTCGAAGGGGACGCGCTCTTCGTCGTCTTCCCCGTCGCGGCGAAGGCGGTCCGGGCGACCGCGGCCGCCCAGCGCGCGCTGGCCGCCGCGAGCTTTCCTCACGGCGCGACCGTCCGCGTACGCATGGGCATGCACACCGGCGAGGGCCGCCCCGCGACGGCCGATGCGGGCGCCGACTACGTCGGCTTAGACGTGAACCGCGCGGCGCGGGTCGCGGCCGCGGGACACGGCGGCCAGGTGCTGCTCACCGAAGCGACCGCGACCCTAGCGCGTCCGGATCTGGGCGACGGCGTGTCGATCCGCGATCTCGGCGAATTCCGGCTGAAAGATCTCGCGAGTCCGGAGCGCCTCTACCAGCTCGTGATCAGCGGGTGCGCTCCCGACTTTCCGCCGCTTCGGACACTCGATCGCGCCGCGACGTTCCTGCCGGCGCAGCCGTCGAGCTTCATCGGCCGCGAGCGCGAGATCGCCGAAGGGCAGCGGCTCCTCGAGAAGGCGCGACTCGTCACGCTGACCGGGCCCGGAGGGACCGGAAAGACCCGACTGTCGCTCCGCATCGCCGAGGAGTCGGCGGCGGCATTCGGCGACGGCACCTTCTTCGTCCCGCTCGCGCCGATCAGCGATCCGGGCCTTGTGCCTTCGACGATCGCGCATGCCCTCGGTGTGCAGGTGAGCGGCTCGGAGTTGCCGCTGTCGCGCGTTCTCGATCACATCAAGGGAAAGCGGATGCTGCTCGTGCTTGACAACTTCGAGCAGATCCTTCCCGCCGCCCCCGTCGTCGGCCAGCTGCTCGGCGCGAGTCCCGCCCTCAAGGTGATCGCGTCGAGCCGGGCGCCTCTCCGCATCGCTGGCGAGCAGGAGTTTCCGGTGCCGCCGCTCGATCTTCCAGACCCCGAACGACTCCCGGCGCTCGAGGTGCTCGCGCAATCCGACGCCGTCCGGCTCTTCGTGGAGCGCGCGATGGCGGTGCGGCCCGACTTCAGGGTGACTGCGGACAACGCCGCACCCATCGCCGAGATCGTCTACCGGCTGGACGGCCTTCCGCTCGCGATCGAGCTCGCGGCGGCTCGCGTAAAGGTCCTCACGCCGCAGGCGATGCTGCCGAAGCTGCGGCAGGGGTTGGACGTTCTTGCCTCGACCGCCCGGGATCTCCCCGAACGCCAGCGGACGCTCCGCGGCGCGATCGAGTGGAGCTGGAATCTCCTCGAGATCCCCGAGCGTCGACTCTTCGCGCGGGTCGGTGTCTTCGTCTCCGGTGGAATGCTCCCGCAGATCGAGGCGGTCGGCTGTCCCGGGGGCGAGCTCGGGCGCGACATCCTCGAGGTCCTGAGCGCGCTCGTCGAGCAAAGCTTGGTGCGCCAGTCGGAAGTCGGAGGCGAGCCCCGCTTCCGCATGCTGGTGACGATCGGCGAGTTCGCGCTCGAAAAGCTCGCGGAGAGTGGCGAGCGCGACGAGATCGCGGAGCGGCACGCCCTCGCATACCTGGCCCTGGCCGAGGAAGCGCGGGCGCATCTTCAAGGCGAGGGCCAGAAGAGATGGCTCGATCTCCTCGAGGCCGACCACGACAACATGCGCGCAGCGCTTGATTGGGCCATCAGCCGTCGACGTGCCGAGCACGCGTCGCGGATGGCGTTCGCGCTGTGGCGCTTCTGGCAGGTCCACGGCCATCTCACTGAGGCGGCGCAGTGGTGCGACCGCGTCCTCGCTTTAGGTTTCGAGAACGTGCCGCCGCTCGTACGTATGCGAGCGTACGAGGCCGCGGGCGGCGTCGCGTACTGGCGCGGCGACATTCCGAAAGGACTCGACACGTATACGAAGGCGCTCGAGCTCGCCGATGCGCACGGTGATCTGGAAGACCAGGCGAACGCCGCGTACAACCTCGCATTTATCTACGGCGTCCCGATGCGCGATAACGATCGTGCGCTGAAGCTCCTCGATACCGCCCGCGAGAAGTGGAAGCGCGTTGGCAACGCTGCCGGTCTGGGCCGCGCGAGCTGGGGTGTGGCGACGTTCCTTCAGCTCGGCCGCCGTGGAGAGATCAACCCGAGTGTCTTAGAGCGTGCGCTCGCGGCCGCCAGCGAAGCGCTCGCTGTGCACCGCACCGGCACGAACCGCTTCGATCTTGCCTGGTCGTTGCATCTGACCGGGATGATCCACTTGAAGATGGGCCAGTTCACAAAGGCGACCGCCGACTTCCGCGAGGCCGCGTCGATCTTCGCGGCGGACGACGACCTGACCGGCCTGGGGATCATCGCGAGCGACTCCGCGGAGCTGGCCGGAGCGCAGGGACAGCGCGAGAAGCAGGCGGCCCTCATGGGACTTGCGTACGCGATCTCGCGTCGGGCCGGCACCGGGCTCCTTGGTGATATCTCGCGCCAGGACGCCCGTATGAAACCGGAGGACCTCGCACCGGAGCTGCGGCCAGCATTCGAGCGCGGCGGCGCGATGGACCTCACCGCGGGCATCGCGTACGCACTCGAGGACTCGGCCGTTACGACACCTCGGTCGACCTGAGGCTCGGTGTGGCGCCCGCGAGCACCGCGGCGACGATCGCCGCGACCGGCAACGCCAGCGCGGCGCTCGCGATGAACGGCAGGAGGGGATCCGCCTCGTAGAGGAAGCCGGCCACCGTTCCGCCCGCTCCGAATCCAAGCGCGAACGCTACCTGGTAGGTCGCGTAGCCCTGTGCCGCTCGCGCCGGCGGGATGATGCGCTCAACCGCCGACGCGACGACCGGATTCGCGGCCTGCGTCGACCCAAGAAGGAGCGCCGCGACTCCGACGAGCGGCTCTGCCCTCCCCGAGAGGGCCATCAGGACGCTGGCCGCGGTCATCACGCCCGCCGCGCCGAGGAGGGCGGGGACCGTGCCGACCGCGTCCGCGAATCGGCCGGCCGCTATCGCGAGGCCGGCGGCGCCGACCGAGACCAGGCCGAGATAGACGCCAAGGCGATCCAGCGGGATCGCGGCGACCTCGCGCAGGTACACCGGGAGGAACGCGAGCGAGACGATCGAGAGCATCGCCGCGAACGGCGTGATCCCAAGGAGGATCCAAAACGTGCGCGGTGGCCGGAACGGTCCGCGCTCGACGTGCGGTGGAACGGATCGCAGACCGAAGGTGAGGGCGGCCGAACCGGCAAGGAGCACGGCCGCGATCGCGACTGCCGCGCGGAATCCGATCGACGCTGCGATGACTCCGGCGATCGGCGCGCCGATGATGTTCCCGGCGAAGTACGCGCCGAGAACGATCCCCAGGGCGCGACCGAGCTCCCGTCGCGGTGTCGTGGATGTGACGTACGCGATGATGAGCGGCAGCCCCGCCGTCCCCGACCAGTACAGAGCCGATCCGACGAACGCGCCGTGCCAGTCCGTGAGCGGCACGAACGTCGCGACCCCGAGCGCGGCGCAGAGCCACGCCGCCGTGATGACCGGCTTGCGCCCGATGCGGTCGGCGAGATAGCCGGCGGGGAGGAAGCAGAGGACCGCGAAGAGGTTCCCGGCGCCGAACACGATCCCGATGTCCTGCGCGCTTGCGCCGAGGTCCCGGAGATAAAGGGGCCACACCGCCGAGAGGAGTCCGAACCCGCACCCGAACAACACCTGCGCTCCCGTCAGGATCCAGATGTCGCGCGAAAGCTTCAGCTGCGCCCCTTCACGATCCCGCGCGCGCGACGCTCCTCGAACTCAGCACGCGCCTTGCGCAGGACGTCGGGATCGGCGAGCACGTCGATCGCGGTGAGCGCCAGCGCCTTCGCCGCAACGAGCGCGTTCTCGTGTGCTTCCTGACCGGCGACCGCTTCGCGGAACGCGGTCGAGTGGCCGGGAATGGACTCCTGCGAGATGGCGATGTACGGGTGGATCGCGGGAAGGACCTGCATCACGTTGCCCATGTCGGTCGAGCCCACGCGCTCGTCGTCCCGCGCCTCGAACACCTGGATCCCGAGCGAGCGCATGTGGTGCGTCCACCGGTCCGCGAGCGGAGTTGAGAACACCATGTTCTCGTAGCCCGCGTTTTCGTTGACGGTGACGGTGAGCTTCGTGCCCGTCGCCTTCGACGCGCCCTCGGCGCACGCAATGAAGCGCCGGAGGACCTCCTGCTGGTAGCGGCGATCGAGCGCGCGAATCGAAAAGCGTGCCGCGGCGTAGTCGGGTATGACGTTCGCCGCGCTGCCGCCATTCGTGATGATGCCGTGCACCCGCGCGTCGGGTCGAAGCTGCTGGCGCATGGCGTTCACGTTGTTGAACAGCTGCAGCACGCCGTCGAGCGCGTTTATCCCGAGGTCAGGTTGCGACGCAGCGTGTGCCGACTTGCCGCGGAACTCGACCATCACGCGATTCGAGGCGAGCGAGTGCCGGCCCGCGAGCGATCGTCCGGAGGTCGGGTGGATCATCATCGCGACGTCGACGTCGTCAAAGCCGCCGGCGCGAATGAGCGCCACCTTGCCGCCGCCGCCCTCTTCCGCGGGTGTTCCGATCGCCGCGAGCTTTCCCGGCAGCTGGTCCATCACCGCGCGCACGCCCACGGATGCGGCGACGCCGATCATCGCGATGAGGTTGTGGCCGCACGCGTGTCCGATCTCAGCAAGGGCGTCGTATTCCTGAAGGATCGCGACCGTCGGTCCGGGACCTCTGCCTTTCGCGTCGCCCCGATACGAGGTCTCGACGTTCTTGTAGCCGCGCTCGACCGCGAACCCCGCGCCCTCGAGGAACTCGGTGATGCGGATGGCGGCCTCTCGCTCTTCATACGCGAGCTCGGGTTTCGCGTGGATCGCGCGCGAGAGCGCGAAGAGCGCGTCGCGACGCTCGTCGATCGCCTTGATCGCGCGCTGGGCGAGCGCCTTCGGGTCGCTCACTGCGATTGGTGCCCTGCGATGAGCGCGAGGATCACGCGATCGAGCGCGCGGTCCGCCTCCTCGAACAGGAGTGCGGCCTGCTCCGACGCGAGGCCGCGCCGGCGCGCGACATTTGCGATCTCGGCCATGAACCGCGCGCGGAAGAAGAGAAAGGCCTGGGTGCCCTCGCCGAGCGACAGTCCATGCCGGCGCGCCTCGACCCCGTACTCGCGTCCGAGGACCTCGGCCTGCGCGATGAGCTGGTCGCGCCCGACCGCGCGCGTGGTGTCGAGATGCCCGAGCAGCAGGTCGCTCATGCGCACGCCGCGCTCGCGGAACCAGCGGAGCGAGTCCTCATCGAAGCGCCCGTACCAGTCCTGATCCGCCAGGTCGACGCGCACGCGCTTCCGGAACTCCGCCGAGACACGATCGGGAGCTTCGCCCAGAGCGGAGAGCGACTGGCGGCGCGCCTGACGAGGGCGCGGCAGCATCGCGTCGATCGACGACCGCATGAAGCGGCGGTGTCCGCCGGGCGTCGTGAAGACCTCGATCTTTCCGGAATCGGCCCAGCGGCGCAGCGTGTCGGGGTCGACGCCGAGGATGCGGCTCGCCTCTCCTAGCGTCAGCCAGTCACCGCGCTCGAGTGTGCTCGTTTTGGATATACCGCAAATCTAGGCGAATCTGGTTGCGGCTGTTCGAGGTCAAGTTCTAAACGGCCAACAATGGCCGCGAATGAGGAGTGCCAGGATGACGGCGGGCAAAAGGCTGCAACCGAGGCTGGTGTTGCTGTGCGGCTTGCCCGCATCGGGCAAGACGATGCTCGCGCGCGAGCTTGCCGACGCCTATGGCGCGGTGCGGCTCAATCCGGACGAGTGGAAACGGGCACTGGACGCTGACCCCTTCGACGAGCACTTCCGGGTCGGGCTCGAGGGGCAGTTTTGGGTGCTCACTCAGCGGCTTCTCGCGCTGGGGACCTCGGTGATCCTCGAATGGGGCTTCTGGTCTCGCACCGAGCGCGACGAAATGCGCGAGGCCGCACGATCGCTCGGCGTAGCCGTCGAGCTTCGTTTTCTCGATGCGCCCTACGACGAGCTCGTGCGGCGGGTCGTAGCTCGTCACGCCGCCGGCGGCATCGCCATCACCGCGAGTCACATGGAGCGGTATCGAGGCATGTTCCAGCCGCCGACAGACGATGAGCTGGCCCTGTATGACCCCCCACTACCGGAATCAAGCTGAGACACCACCCACTCTTGAAAACCGGACGCTACCCCGCTCGGTAGTGGATGGTTTCGCCTAGACGAAATCCACCTCGAACGTCACGACCACCCCGCCGGCGCTCGTCGTGAAGATCGTCTTGCCAGCACCGGGCCGGTTGTAGGGAAAGGGGACGTTCCCGTTCCCATCCACAGGCGGAAGCCAGTTCACCACGAAGGTGCGTGTGCCGACCTCGCTCACGGTTTCGGTGACGCTCGAACCTGGCGGTAGATGCCGAGCGACGCAGTCGGTCGTGCTACCCGCCCGATTCGAAACGCAGCCACTCACGCCCGGTGGGATCGACGCGTTCGGGGTGGCCGTCCACGTCGGCGTCGGCCCGGCCCGCGTCTGGGGCGGGGGGATGACCGTTGCTGCCGGCGTCGGCGGTCGAGGAGTCGGTGTCGCTGGGGTCGAGAATCGCGGTGGCAGGGTCGGTGAGGGTGTTGCCGGCGTCTGGGTCGCCATGATGGTCGCGGTCGGAGGCATCGTTACGGCAGCGACCGGACTCGCCGTCGGGACATCCGTCGCAGCAGCGGGCGCTCCGACGAGACTTGCGTCTCCGCACCCGACCGCAAGGAGAACGACGACGAGGAGTGCGGCGCGCCAGCTGTGACCTGCCACTTTCGCCGACGACCATGCGGGAGATGACGTCACCGCGAAGGTGCAGGTCGGTCGCAACGTCGTGGAGCGCAAAACCCGGCTCGATCGGCCGTCGCGCGACGGAAGCAGACACCCGACCGTCGAGATGAGCGCTTCTTGCTACCGGGCGGTCAAGCATACGCTCAGCGACCTTGTTGGTCCGGGCACTCGTTCTCGCAGCGATTTTCGTCGTCTCGTCCGGTGCAGCGGCGGACGCTCGCCAGCCGTGGCGCGTGGGCTCAGCGCCGTTCGACTCGGCGATGACCGAGGTGCTGGCGGAGGGTTACCCCGGCGGATCGCTCGCGGTCATTCGCGATGGGAGGCTCGTTTATGCCCGCGGCTACGGCCTCGCGGACGAGTACAGCGCCGCCACTCCATTCACCCGCTACCGCCAGGCGAGCATCTCGAAGGCGGTGACGGGATCGCTTCTTTCGAGCCTCGTCGCGCAAGGCACCCTGAGCCTCGATCTTCTCGTGCTGCCGTATCTCGGAGTCGTTCCGGCCGACCCTCGCGCCACTCTCATCACGGTGCGGATGCTTCGCGACCATACCTCGGGCCTCGGCGGGGACTACTTCTTTGAGTCGCGCGCCGCGGCAAGGTATTACGGAGTGGCCTCGCCGCCGGGCATAGACACGATGGTCCGCTGGACCGCGCATTACCCACTCGCCGCCGATCCTGGCACCGTGCGTCGCTACAACAACACCAACTACGCACTGCTCTCGCGCGTGATCGAGCACGCGACCGGCCGTTCGTGGATCGACCTCGTCGATGAGATGGCCGCACCCGCCGGTGTGACCAGCTGGCGAATGGGCCAGAGCCTCGCCGCACCGCGCGACGAAGCTCGCTATTACGAGGCCGACGCCTGGCGCAATACGCAGAGTGTGTTCGACAGCGCGCCCGGAACGGTCGAGTGGCCGTACGGCGGCTACAACCTGGAGTCGTTCAACGGCGCCGTGTCACTTGTGAGCACGGTCGTGGACATGGCGCGTTACGAGCTTGCGGTCGCGCGCGGAACGATTCCCGCGCCGGAGGAGAAGCCGATCCCGACCCAGCCGGGCTGGTCCTACGTGTACATCTACAACGGCTCGATGCCGGGTCACTACTCGTTTCTCATGCGGATCTGGGACGGCACGAATCTCACCGTGATCGCCGGAACGTTCAACCACCGCGACGCAGGCGCGATCGATCGCTCGATCAACCAGAGGATGCTCGGTGCCTACCACGCCACCACGGTCTGGCCGAGCGTCGACCTGTTCGGGAGCTACTAACCCCCGCCGCAGCCCCCGGTGCCGTCATTCGCGAGGCCCATCGCCCCAAAAAGAAGCATGCCGAGAGCGATGACCGCGAGCTGGGCCGACACGACCACCAGGACGATCCGCCAGACCCGGCTGACCCTTGCGGGAGCGTCCGCGGGACTCTCGGGTGCGGTGGTGGTGGCGTCGATCACGGCCCCAGTCTATGCGGCAAGACCATGGCCAGGCGGTCGTAAACGATCGAGGCAGCTTAGGATGCCGACCCGGCGGCTCAGTTTGAGAAAAGGTCTTCTCGCCATTCCTCTTTACCTCTTCGCGGTTGGGGTCGGTCACAGCGCGCTCGCGCTCATTTGGTACGACCGGACGACTGGACTTCCGCGTGACGGACAGGCTTTTTCGGGAACGTTCGTGCTCGGCGTTGGTCTTGTCCTGATAGCCATCATCACGGTACTTGTCGCGCTCCCCTTCGACCGGACTCGGCTTGCTCTTGTCCGCGGTTCCGTCGCCGCGCTAGTCGTAGCGACTTCGGTCGTTGGGTACACCGCGAGCCGTGGCTATCTTCTCGGCGGTCTGACCGGTGGATCGGCATGTATCACCGAGGCGACTGGCCCGGGCTGCGCGCCAGGCGCTGGCACCTACATTGCGGATGCGCAGCCGGACGCATTCGTGATCCTTCTTGGGATCGTCGCGGCCTACGCGCTGGCGCATATTGCCGCCCGCGTTCAGGAACGTCGTTGACGGGGCGTCCTCTTCGGCTTAGCGCTTGACGGGCGGGCTGGGTTTCGTCATAACGCGCGATGGGGAGGGGCAGAACGTGTCCGTGACTCGTTTCGTTTTCGCCGTCGTTCTGATCGCGGGCAGCTTCCAGGCCACATCGTCACCAGCCTTGGCCGATCCGCCCGATTGCCATGGTCACTGGTTTTGGAGCTATAACCTCGAGCTTCCGCGAGGATTCTGGCCCGAAGGGTGGCACCGGTACCAACTGCGCGGCGCCTTCAACGGCGCGGTCGTATTCACTCCCGAGCCGGTCTTCTTCAACGTGACTCCGGAAGCGCCAACGTATCAGGGTCAGGCACAGCTCCGCTTTTACGCGGTACGCGTCTACGTCGACGGCGCGGCCGTGCAGGTGTCGCAGCTCAATCCGGCGCAGGACACATACGTTCAGGTCAACGACGACGTGCGCGGATCTAAGACTGACGCCGACGCGTACGCCGCCAGCGAAACGTTCGAGGTGACTTGGGACGATGGCGCCTGGACGGCGATGCCGCGAGGCCCAGTGCTCTCGGTGTGCGCGTTCGATCCGGTCCGACTTGGAGTCTGGGAGCGGCAGTGGGGACCGCGCTACCAGCCGTGACCCTCGGGAGTCCG